>ERZ1034365.76-NODE-76-length-50243-cov-4.669437_pt1 | contig 50243 bp, 33 predicted proteins | sample MGYA00520615_ERZ1034365 | MGnify/ENA primary metagenome ERZ1034365 (study PRJEB33736, sample SAMEA104284505) | Azolla filiculoides | biome: Urban; feature: Water surface; material: Ditch water | place: Netherlands | collected 2015-10-28 | depth 0-0.1 m ...
CATTGCCAAAAGGGGTGAGTTTTTAAACCAGCTTAAAGTCAGAGAACGGTATGCTTTATCATCTGGTGCTAATTCTTTAATAACTTCTATTTCAGTTTTAGCATGTGATAACATATCTACAAAATTGTAAACTACAGTAATTAAATCATTGTTTTTTAATGATTTAAAACTATCTGCTAATTTACGACCACTGGCCAGATTAGTGATTTTAAAATAGTCTTGTTTGATATTTAATCCGAGGCGGTTTAATTGTGCGGTTAAAAATTCAGCCTCATAATTGTTTTTCCCACCATCATCCGTATCATTTTTCCAATAATCAGGAAATTGCTTTTCCATATCTACAGGTAATAAACCGGAAAAAATGGCATTTCGAGCATATTGAGTAGCTGTTGGTAAAATAGCATAATACGGCACTTCTTTTTCTAGTTTATAATGGTTGCTCACCACGTTTTCAAAGGCTTTCCATTGGTCGTAACGTAAATTGTCAATCACGACAAAAAGAATAGGTTTATCTTTTTTCAGGATTTCGGGAACTACTAATTCCTTAAATAAAGTGTGCGATTGTACTGGCTTATCGGCTTTTGGTTCAAACCAATCCTCATAATTGCGTTCTATGAATTTCCCAAATTGGGAGTTAGCTTCTGTTTTTTGGGATTCCAAAATTTCAATCATACCTTGATCATTGATATTCTCGAGTTCAAGTTCCCAGAAAATTAATTTTTTATACAATTCAATCCAGTCTTCGTAGCTGTTCACCATCGCCATTTCCATGGTTATTTTACGAAATTCCTTCTGATAATCTAAGGTTGTTTTTTGCGAAACCAATCGGGAATGGTCTAAATTCTTCTTCAAACTCAATAAAATCTGATTCGGATTCACGGGTTTAATCAAATAATCCGCGATTTTAGATCCAATCGCTTCCTCCATAATATATTCCTCCTCACTTTTGGTAATCATAATCATAGGAACCGATGATTTTTTCTCCTTCATTTCCGACAGCGTTTCTAAACCGCTCATACCGGGCATATTTTCATCCAGAAAAACAATATCAAAATTATCAGATTCAAAAATAGCAATCGCATCCAGCCCGTTATTGCAAGTGGTTACCTCGTAATTTTTCTTTTCCAGAAATAATATATGCGGTTTCAAAAGGTCGATTTCATCATCCACCCAAAGTATTTTTATTTTATCCATAGTAGCATTTAAAGTAAAAAATCAGAGTGCCAATTTACTGTTTTTTGCAACGGTCGGCTGCTAAAATTATGATAATTTTTCGCGCAACACTGCCTCGAATCCCGAATCACTTAGGCTCGTGTTGGGGCGTGTCCTCCGCAAAAGCTCCGGTCGGGCTGTACGCTGTATCTTTTTCGTCAGAACCACTTGTAGTAACCGGCAATTTCCAAAAGACAAAAAAGGATGCCGCTTCCATCCCTCACGCAATTCGCAATATCACCCGAAAAGCAGACGGTTATTTGACCAACAAAACCCCAAATAACCTAAACTTTTGCGTCAAGGACCTAAGATTTTAAGTACTCCTACGTAAATTTTTAGGTCCTTGACCCAAAATTTTAAGTAGTCAACCGTAAAATTTTAGGTGGTATGGCGTAAAATTTTACGCTACTGTACGTAAAATTTTAGGTCAAAAGGGTAAAAGTTTATGTATTTCTACTTAATTATGAAACCCAAATGATTAAATAAAGAGAGGAAACGCACACATTTTATAAAATAATAACACGTGAATTGTGTTAACACCTTTAAAATAAAATCAATAAAACAACGCTTCAATTGAAATTAATTAAAAAGAAATCTATTTTTATATTATTTTTGAATAGAAACTAATCAAAAAAACAGTAAAATAAAATCCCTAATCTTACTTATTTTTGCGACAAGCCTTTTCATCACCGACGGAAAAATCAGCAAAGATTTTACCTATTATGATAATTTTGAAGAATAAAAACAACTATTTAATATTATGAACAACTCCCAAAAAACACAACTTTTACTTTCATTTGGTTTAGCATTATTCCTCATGGCACTTCTATCTTTTGATTTAAGCAACCTTTCTATCGAACACAACGGAAAAGCATATTTCAAAATTATAGTTTCATCAATACTATTACTTATTGCCATTTTAAGAATCCGAAAAGCTAAAAAAGAAAAAATAAACGATTAAACAATAATGTGTGATTTTTTTCATGTTGATGTAAAACCAATCGATTTTATTTTAATTTTATGCTTTTATCAAACCAAATCAACTTTTTTATGAAATCTAAAAATTTTAGTCCTTTTTTATTAAGTATAGCTTTATTTTCAGCTTCAGTAGCTATGGCGCAGCACAAATTTGTAAACACGCCACCCGAAGTTAATCCGATGCCTATGAAACCGGAGATGACCGAAATCTGGGAGCCGGAAGTAAAAGTAATTACGCCTGCCAAAACATTGGGAAATGCACCTTCGGACGCCATTATTTTATTTGATGGTAAAAACTTAGACCAATGGGTGAGTCAAAAAGACGTGAACCAGCCTGCAGGATGGAAAATTGTTGACAAAGACTATCTGGAAGTCGTTCCGGGTTCAGGAGCTATTCAAACCAAAATGGCTTTTGGCGATTGTCAATTACACTTAGAATGGAGCGCTCCGGATATCGTTTTGGATGGAGGACAAGCGAGAGGAAACAGTGGTGTATTTTTTCAGAACCGATACGAATTACAAGTATTAGATTCTTATAACAACAGAACCTACAGCAACGGACAAGCGGGAAGTATTTACAAAGACCATCCACCATTAGTAAATGCTGTTAAAACACCTTTAGAATGGAACGCTTACGATGTGGTTTATACCGCTCCACGCTTCAAAGCAGACGGGAGAATTGATGCTCCGGCAAGAATTACCGTGTTTTTGAACGGTGTTTTAGTACAAAACAATACGACCATAAACGGATTGACACTTTACATTGGTTTACACAATTATCCTTCAGCTCATGGTGAAGATGTGATTTCGTTACAAGACCACGATTCAAAAAATCAATTCCGAAATATCTGGATTAGAAAACTATAAATACTAAAAAGGAGCGCTGAAAACGCTCCTTTTTTTTGTTCCATATCCATTGAAATTTCTTTTTTATCAGATTGCCAATTCACCTCTTAAACGTTTCCGTTTTTAACGTCTAATTTTCTTATATTTGTTGACCAAAAAATTCCATTGTGAGTCAAATCAATAAGCTTAAAATATTCAATGATCCCATTTATGGGTTTATTACCATCCCCAACGCCTTCATTTACGATTTAGTTCAGCATCCTTACTTTCAACGCTTGCGCCGTATTTCCCAAATGGGATTGTCTTACTTGGTCTATCCCGGAGCAAATCACACTCGTTTTCATCACGCTTTAGGCTGCATGCATCTAATGCAAAAAGCCGTAGATGTACTTCGTTTTAAAGGGGTTTCTATTTCGGCAGAGGAAGAAAATGCGTTATATATTGCCATTTTATTACACGATATTGGTCACGGTCCTTTTTCGCATGCTATGGAAAAAAGTATTGTTGAAGATGTGCATCATGAAGCCATTTCGTTATTATTTATGAACCAATTGAATGTGGAATTCAAAGGACAATTGAGCTTGGCGATTCAGGTTTTTAAAGGGGAATATGATCGAAAATTCATGTTGCAATTGATTTCCAGTCAACTGGATATGGACCGAATGGATTACTTGAAACGCGACAGTTTTTATTCGGGTGTGGCAGAAGGAAATGTCAATTCAGAGCGTTTAATCCAAATGATGAATGTAGTCGATGATGTTTTGGTCATCGAAGAAAAAGGGATCTATTCGGTAGAGAAATTTCTGCTCTCCAGACGCTTGATGTACTGGCAGGCTTATTTGCACAAAACGAGTTTAGTGGCAGAGTTAATTTTGACGAAAGTCTTAAAACGTGCCAAAGAATTGACCTTAAAAGGAATACATTTACCTTGTAGCGAACCGCTGCAATTCTTTTTGCAAAACAAAATTACAGCTGATGATTTTGATGCTGAAACCTTAGATTTATTTTCACAATTAGACGATTTTGATATTATCAGCGCATTGAAAGCTTGGCAAAAACAAGACGATTTTATCTTGTCATCTTTGAGTAAAATGATTGTAAATCGGGATTTATTAAAAATAAAATTAACCAGCGAAAAAGTAGCTTTAGAAGAGTTGCTGCCTCTAAAAGAGCGTTTTGCTGTCGAAAACAACATCACGTTAGTCGAAACGAATTACTTTATTTTTAGAGGAAAAATAAAAAATCAGGCCTACAGCAAAGAAGCAGAGCCGATACGAATTTTGAAAAAAGACAAGACCATTGAAGACGTTGTGGAAGCATCAGACCAATTGAATTTGAAATCGTTATCAAAATTGGTTACTAAATATTACATCTGTTTCCCAAAACAACTGTTATAATAATACTATTTAAAATCTATTTTTTATATTTTTGTCGGAATGAAATTTACAGCAGAACAAATAGCGGGAATTTTAGAGGGAGAAGTCGTTGGTAATCCCAATGCCGAGGTTTCTCAGTTGTCTAAAATCGAAGAAGGATATGAAGGATCGCTCACTTTTTTGGCCAATCCTAAATACCTTAATTATATATACACTACCAAAGCATCCGTAACAATTGTCAACAATACTTTTGTTCCAGATGCGCCGTTGACCACCACATTGATAAAAGTAGAAGATGCTTATGCGTCTTTTTCGAAATTATTAGAGTTTTACAACGAAGTAAAATTGAACAAAAGTGGGATTGAACAACCTTCCTTTATCGCGGAAACCGCTAAATACGGAACTAATTTATATTTAGGAAGTTTCAGTTATATTGGCCAAAATGTGGTATTGGGAAACAATGTAAAAATTTATCCCAATTGTTTTTTAGGAGATAATGTTGTTTTAGGAGATAATGTGATTATTTTTGCCGGTGCAAAAATTTATTCGGAAACCATTATTGGTAATAATTGTACGATTCATTCCGGAGCAATTATTGGGGCAGATGGTTTTGGCTTTGCGCCAAATCCGGACGGAACCTATACCAAAATTCCACAAATTGGAAATGTGGTTATAGAAGACAATGTTGATATTGGTTCATGTACCACGATTGACAGAGCCACAATGGGGTCAACCATTATACGAAAAGGAGTAAAACTGGACAATCAAATTCAGATTGCCCACAATGTTGAGATTGGCGAAAACACCGTAATTGCGGCGCAAACCGGAGTTGCAGGTTCGACCAAAATTGGAAAAAACGGAATGATTGGCGGTCAAGTAGGTATTTCAGGCCATTTGACTATTGGTGATAATGTTCGTATTCAAGCTCAATCAGGCGTGGGAAGAAATATAAAAGACGATGAAATTTTGCAGGGAAGTCCAACATTTGGATACAATGATTTTAGCAAATCCTACGTGCATTTCAAAAATCTACCAAAAATAGTTGCAGAAATAGAAGAATTAAAAAAAGAAATATTAAACCAAAAAAATGGAAACAATGGTTAAACAGAAAACCATCAAAACACAAATCTCGCTAACAGGAGTTGGATTACACACAGGAAAAGAAGTTACAATGACTTTTAAACCTGCGCCAGTCAATAATGGCTTTACTTTTGTTCGTGTAGATCTGGAAGGGCAACCTATTATAGAAGCCGATGCTAATTATGTTGTTAATACACAAAGAGGAACTAATCTGGAAAAACTTGGCGTGAAAATCCAAACTCCAGAACATGTTTTAGCAGCATTAGTAGGTTGTGATTTAGACAATGTTATTATAGAATTGAATGCTTCAGAACTTCCGATAATGGATGGTTCGTCTAAATATTTTGTTGAAGCGGTAGAAAAAGCCGGAATTGTAGAACAAGAAGCCAAACGTAACGTTTATGTGGTTAAAGAAGTTATTTCTTTTACAGACGAAGCTACGGGAAGTGAAATATTAGTAATGCCAAGCGATCAGTATTGCGTTACTGCAATGGTTGATTTTGGAACTAAAATTTTAGGTACTCAAAATGCTACAATGAAAAGTATTTCTGATTTTAAATCTGAAATATCTGAATCAAGAACTTTTAGTTTTTTGCATGAATTAGAATCATTATTAGAAAATGGTTTAATAAAAGGAGGCGATTTAAATAATGCCATCGTTTATGTTGATAAAGAAATATCCGCATCTACAATGGAAAATTTGAAAAAAGCTTTTGGTAAAGAAGAACTTACTGTAAAACCAAACGGAATTTTGGATAATCTTACATTGCATTATCCAAATGAAGCTGCGAGACATAAATTATTGGATGTAGTAGGAGATTTATCCTTAATTGGAACCAGAATTCAAGGAAAAATAATTGCCAATAAGCCCGGACATTTTGTAAATACTCAATTTGCTAAAAAAATGTCTAAAATCATTAAAATTGAGCAACGGAATTACGTTCCTGTTTATGATTTAAATCAAGAGCCTTTGATGGATATTCATAAAATCATGGCAGTACTTCCGCACAGACCTCCATTTTTGTTGATTGACAGAATCATAGAAATGTCTGACAGTCATGTGGTAGGAATGAAAAATGTGACCATGAATGAAAATTTCTTTGTAGGTCACTTTCCGGAAGCTCCAGTTATGCCAGGTGTTTTGATAGTTGAAGCTATGGCACAAACCGGTGGAATTTTAGTGCTAAGCACAGTACCAGATCCTGAAAACTACTTGACTTTTTTCATGAAAATAGACAAAGTAAAATTCAAACATAAAGTACTTCCCGGAGATACTTTAATATTCAAATGTGATTTGATTACTCCGATACGAAGAGGAATTTGTCACATGCAAGCTAATGCGTATGCCAATGGAAAACTAGTGGCTGAAGCTGAATTAATGGCTCAAATTGCAAGAAAACAGTAATTTTTTTGTTTAAAGGATTAATCATTTATTTGATTAATCCTTTAAACAGTTAAACGATTAAATAAAGAATATGAATCAACCGTTAGCATATGTTCATCCAGGCGCAAAAATCGCCAAAAATGTTGTCATTGAACCTTTTACAACCATTCATAACAATGTAGTTATAGGTGATGGAACTTGGATAGGTTCTAATGTAACCATCATGGAAGGCGCAAGAATTGGAAAAAATTGCAATATTTTTCCCGGGGCAGTTATTTCAGCAGTTCCACAGGATTTGAAATTTGGAGGAGAAGATTCTTTAGCAATCATTGGAGATAATTGTACCATTAGAGAATGTGTAACAATCAATAGAGGAACAATTGCTTCAGGTCAAACCACACTTGGTAACAATTGTTTAGTAATGGCAACAGCACATATTGCTCACGATTGTCATATTGGTGACAACGCCATTATTGTAAATGGAGTAGCTCTTGCCGGACACGTAACCGTAGGTAATTATGCTATTATTGGAGGTTTGGCTGCTATTCATCAATTCATTCACATTGGTGATCATGCTATGATTTCCGGAGGGTCTTTAGTAAGAAAAGATGTTCCTCCTTTTACAAAAGCAGCAAAAGAACCTTTGTCATATGTAGGAATTAATTCCGTAGGTTTACGACGAAGAGGTTTTACAACAGAGAAAATCAAAGAAATTCAAGATATATATAGAATTCTGTATCAAAAAAACTATAATACCACTCAAGCAATTGGTATTATAGAAGCAGAAATGGAAGCAACTCCGGAACGTGACGAAATATTAGATTTTATCCGAAATTCGTCAAGAGGGGTAATGAAAGGATATACCGGAAATTATTAGTTTAAAAAAATTATTCGTTAATTTGTTTAAACGAATAAACTAAACACTTAGAAACCAACAAATAACGAATCAACAAATAAATACAAAAATGGCATCTACATCAGATATTAAAAACGGATTGTGTATCAAATACAACAATGATATATATAAAATCATCGAATTTCTTCACGTAAAACCAGGAAAAGGTCCTGCTTTTGTTCGTACCAAATTAAGAAGTTTAACCAATGGAAAAGTGTTGGATAACACTTTTTCTGCAGGACATAAAATAGACGAAGTTAGAGTAGAAAACCATAAATTTCAATTCTTATATCCTGAAGGTGACTTATTTCATTTTATGAATGTAGAATCTTTCGAACAAATTTCATTAAACAAAAACGTTTTGGATTCTCCGGATTTATTAAAAGAAGGTGAAAATGTAATGATTAGCATCAATACCGAAACTGACTTGCCACTTTCAGTAGATATGCCTGCTTCTGTAGTATTAGAAGTAACATATGCTGAACCAGGAGTAAAAGGAAATACAGCTACAAATGCTACAAAATCAGCAACTGTTGAAACTGGAGCAACTGTAAATGTTCCTTTATTTATCAATGAAGGTGACAAAATTAAAATAGATACAACAACAGGTTCTTATATGGAACGCGTAAAAGAGTAGTAAACTATTCGATTAAAAAATGTGATAATTATATGATTATCACATTTTTTAATTATAACATTTTCTTATTAATATATGAAATTCCCAAAGGTTTACTCTTTAGAAGAAATTGCAAATTTGCTTAATTGTGAATTTGTAGGCGATAAAAATTTCGAAGTTTTCGGTATGAATGAAATTCATGTTGTTGAGAAAGGTGATATTGTATTTGTGGACCATCCAAAATATTATGATAAAGCTTTACAATCTGATGCAACAATTGTTTTAATCAACAAAAAAGTAGATTGTCCTGAGGGAAAAGCACTCTTAATTTCTGATGATCCTTTTCGGGATTTTAATACATTAACGAATCATTTCAAACCTTTTCAGTTTTCAAATGTATCTATTTCAACTTCAGCTAAAATAGGAGAAGGAACCGTAATTCAACCCAATACATTTGTGGGAAATCATGTTTCTATTGGAAAAAATTGCTTAATTCACTCTAATGTAGCTATTTATGATTATACCGTAATTGGCGATAATGTAATCATTCATGCAGGAACAGTTCTTGGAGCTGATGCATTTTATTATAAAAAACGTCCTGAAGGGTATGACCAATTAATTTCTGGCGGAAGAGTTGTAATTGAAAACAATGTTGGTATTGGTGCGCTTTGTACTATTGACAAAGGAGTTACCGGCGATACAACCATTGGAGAAGGAACAAAAATTGACAATCAAGTTCATGTTGGTCACGATACTGTTATTGGAAAAAAATGTTTGATTGCCTCACAAACCGGCATAGCAGGTTGTGTAATTATAGAAGATGAAGTTACCATTTGGGGACAAGTAGGCACTACAAGTGGTATCACCATAGGAGCAAAAGCAGTCATTTTGGGTCAAACAGGAGTAACAAAATCTGTTGAAGGTGGAAAATCCTATTTTGGAACCCCAATTGAAGAATCGAGAGAAAAATTGAAGCAGTTGGCAAATATCAAAAAGATACCTGAAATTCTAACTAAATTGAAAGAATATGTCTCCTAAAGAAATTGTTCAAAAATTCTACAAATCGGATGCGCTAATCGACCGAGACGTAATGCAAGAATATTTGCATCCCGAAATCATTTTGGATTGGAACAGCAGTAAAGGTTTTATTCAGATGAATTATGATTCGATTTTAAATTTATCACAGGAATTGAGCAAAGCTTATGTTCGTTCTAAAGTCAGAATTAGTCATATTATCGCTGAAAATGATTTGGTTTCCCTTCGATATTCTCATTTTGTAAAAACAATTGAGAATCCAAGAGAAGAAATGTTATTGGCTCATTTTATAGCAATTTGGCAAATAAAAGACAATAAATTATTTAAAGGGTACCAAATGAGCCAAATATCCTAATTTAGTTTCAAAAAACTGAAAACTGAATACGAATTACTGCTTACTATTTTATACTTTTGCAACACAAATTTAAAAACAACATAAAAAATATATCATGAGTGTTTTAGTTAATAAAGATTCCAAAATAATTGTTCAAGGATTTACAGGAAGCGAAGGAACGTTCCATGCTTCACAAATGATCGAATACGGTACAAACGTTGTTGGTGGTGTAACTCCTGGAAAAGGGGGAACTACACATTTAGACAGACCCGTTTTTAATACTGTAAAAGATGCTGTTGAGCAAGCAGGTGCTGATACAACTATTATTTTTGTACCACCAGCTTTTGCTGCTGATGCAATTATGGAAGCTGCAGATGCTGGAATTAAAGTGATTATAGCTATTACAGAAGGAATTCCTGTAGCAGATATGATTAAAGCGAACAGCTACGTAAAAGAAAGAAACGCAAGATTAATTGGTCCTAACTGTCCAGGTGTAATTACTCCGGGAGAAGCTAAAGTAGGTATTATGCCTGGTTTTGTTTTCAAAAAAGGAACTGTTGGTATTGTTTCAAAATCTGGAACTTTAACTTACGAAGCAGCCGATCAAGTAGTAAAACAAGGATTAGGTATCACAACTGCTATCGGTATTGGTGGAGATCCAATCATTGGAACAACTACAAAAGAAGCAGTTGAATTATTGATGAATGATCCAGAAACAGAATGTATCGTTATGATTGGTGAAATTGGTGGACAATTAGAAGCTGATGCTGCTAAATGGATTAAAGCTGATGGTAACCGTAAACCAGTTGTTGGTTTTATTGCAGGAGTTACTGCTCCGGCAGGAAGAACAATGGGTCACGCAGGTGCAATCGTTGGAGGTTCTGATGATACTGCTGAAGCAAAAAAACAAATCATGAGAGAGAATGGTATACACGTAGTGGATTCTCCTGCTGAAATTGGAAAAAAAGTAAAAGAAGTTTTAGGTTAATCCTAAACAGACTATAGAAATATAACTACCTCACGGTTTTCGTGGGGTATTTTATTTAATAAATATAATAGAAAAGAAAGATGTACAAAGAGTTAAAAAAATTTAAAGTAACCAATAGTTTTACTTTCACTACAGAAGATAGTTTAGAAGAAGTATGTAACGCATCTGAATCAGGAAGCGGAATATTCTTAGTTTATGCTTTAGAAGGTGAGGCCAAAGAATTAATTATGGTTGGTTCAACTGGAACAATCCAAAATGATGGAACTTTAAAAAGCAAAAATGGCGGATTACATGATAAAATTGTAAACGGTCATCAATTTGCAAAAACAGGAAGAAAATATTCTTGGCCGGCACAAATGAAATTAGAAAACATTGAAAGATTAGAAGTTACTTGGTATGAAACTTTCAACGAGAAAACAAAAGTAATTCCAACTTTCATAGAAGGACAAGTTTTACAAAATTTCTTGGATGAAAATGCAAGATTACCAAGATGGAATGTTGCTTTTTAAATAAAAATACATTTTACTAAATTATATAAAATAAGGCTTTCATTCCTAAGTAGTAGGATTGTAAGCCTTATTTTTTACTTTTAAACCGTATTCTAAAAAAGCCGGAATTTCAAATCACTTTTTTAGACTACAAATTTCATAAAACGTGCAAATAATCTATATTTGTACATTAGATAATAAATAAACTTATACCATAATATGAAATTACTCGAAGGAAAGGTAGCCATTATAACAGGTGCAAGCCGCGGAATTGGAAAAGGAGTTGCAGAAGTTTTTGCAAAACACGGAGCAAATATTGCTTTTACTTATAGCTCATCTGTAGAATCAGCTTTAGCTTTAGAAAAAGAACTTAATGCTCTTGGTATTAAAGCAAAAGGATACCAATCAAACGCAGCTGATTTTAATGAAGCACAAACTTTTGTAGATGCGGTTTTAGCCGAATTTGGTTCTGTAGATATTTTAATCAACAACGCAGGTATTATCAAAAGAACGCCTATTGTTGAAATGGAAGTGGAAGATTTCACTGCCGTTATCACAGTTGACTTAATCAGTCCATTTATTGTTTCCAAAAATGTTGCCAAAGGAATGATTCAACGTGGTGGTGGAAAAATCATCAACATTTGTTCGATGATGAGCGAATTGGGAAGAGATTCTGTAAGCGCTTATGCTTCTGCAAAAGGAGGATTGAAAATGTTGACACGTAGTATGGCTACTGAATGGGCTAAATTCAATATTCAAACCAACGGGATTGGTCCGGGTTATTTTGCAACAACTCAAACAGCTCCAATCAGGGTTGACGGGCATCCATTTAATGAATTCATAATCAGCAGAACACCGGCCGCTCGTTGGGGAGAACCAGAAGATTTGCAAGGTGCTGCCATATTCTTGTCTTCAAAAGCGAGTGATTTCGTAAACGGTCACATTCTTTACGTAGATGGAGGAATTCTTGCCACTATTGGTAAACCGTCTAATGAGTAGTACTCGAACCTAAAATACGATTCAGCTATATTAGTAAAATATGTTTTTAAAAACCATCAAATTAGATTTTGGTGGTTTTTTTATTTTATAATAACCCTTTTCAATAAAATTGAGAAGGGTTATCTTAAGTGTTTTAAAGTTAAATTTTGATGGTTTTCTTGGTAATAAAATAACCATAAACGAATGCTATTCCTATAGCTCCCACGATGTAATCATTTATTGGAGCAGCTGGTGTATCCAATGGATTAGGGTCTGAAGGATCGGTAACATCAGACGGATTTTGTGCAAAAGACAATACATTAGAAAATAGGGTAACTAGAATTACTAATAGCATCTTTTTATTTTTGGTATTCAAAGTGAAATGGAATTTCATTAGTTAATTACTTTTATGGTTTCAGTTTTATTTTCTTGAGAAACTATTTTGAATAGTAGTACCCCATTTATCTGTGATGGAATTTTTAGAACAGCTATTGTCGCATTAATCCCCGATTGTTTTAAAACTAAACGACCTTGAATATTAAAAACCGAGATTTCTTTCATCATCATTCCGTTCGAGTCTACCTCAAAAGTTCCCTCTTTTTTAAGTACTCTAACATTCTTTTTTTCTGAAATATTATCCGAAATACCTAATGTTTTTGCATAAACCAATTCAAAACGAGTATCGTCCATTCCGGCTGTTGCAGTAAAAGTATAGGGTGCTATTTTTAAATCTTGGACATTACCGTTAGATTTGTCTTTAATGAACACTGGTTGACTGCCCGAAAACAAGCCGTCCGTATTTGATACCGAAATGGTATAATTTCCGTCAATGGCTGCTTTAAATCCTAACGGAACTAGATCGTCAGGACTAAATGGCAAGGCACGACCTTGAATGGTATAATCTACACCCGCTATTTTTGATGACAAAGCAGTTGTATCATTTTTTATATTGATACGTTGATAATCGAGATCTACACCGAGGGTAGCACCAGTAATATATCCAACCAATATTTGATTGAAAGCTGTTCCATTATCGTTTGTAAGGTCTAGCCATACTCGATTTTTTTCTATAGTTGCTGTATTTTTGGAAGCAGAATTGGTTTTAAAAAATTGATTTGTTGTGTTAAAAGAACGCATCTCATTAGTGAAATTTACATTTCCTGTTGCCGTTGCTTTAACAATAAATCCTTGTCCTGTTTGAATAATTCCGTTTGGTATTGCAGCTCCTGCTATTGCGGCAGTTCCTCCGGTGCCAGAAACCCAGGTTGCATAATTGTTTCCAGAGTAATTTCCATTAGAGTCCATTGCAGAAGTATGTGCATAAAAATATAAAGTCCCTCCCAATGCTGGATTGTTGGCCAAAAAGGAGACTCCATCGATAGGCGAGGGATAGGGGTTTCCTACCAAGTTATATCCCAATCCATCAGTTGCCAAAGCATTTGAAATAACACCGTTGTTGGGGACTCCAGTAAATACCCCATTATATTTTAGCGTTGCGGGTAAAACCGAAGACCAATCATTTGGAGCACGAATTGCATAGCCTTTTCCAGGGGTAAAATTAGTATTGGATGACAACCCTGTAGTTGCATATTTATTTGCAGTTGTGTCATATATATAAAATCGATTAGTCAACGTATTTGTCGAAAAATTAAATAAGTTTTGCCCAGTAACTGGAGAGGACCATAAGGTATGGTCCAAACGTACTTGGGGGGCTGAATCTCTTTTTACGGTAATGGCACCTGTATTGCTAATCCCATTTATTTGAATAAGATTAGCACCATTTTCTATAATTACTGCTGTTGCATTCGAGTTATTGATTAATTCATTCAGAATAGTTATACTAGTTCCAGGACTTATGGTTAAAATCCCTGAATTGACGGTTATTTTTTTAGCGGTAAAAGGTCCAGAAGTTGCGGTGTTATAATTACCTGCTATAACCGCTTCAACAGTACTATTGGGAGTGCCATTAGACCAACTATTCCCATTCCATATTGTTTGAGAAGTACTAATATGTTCTACTTTAAAGTGATAAAAGTAAGCATCTTTTGAAGATGAAGAGTTTGCGCCTATAGTTGCGTAATCTGTAGAATTTGCAGCACTAAATGGAGTATAGCCAGACCAATCATAAGTCTTTCCGTCCAACGTAAAATTGTAAACACCACCAGTTAGGGTATTTATAGTATAAGAAAGTTGATGAATTACTGCTGAACCTCCAGTTGCATTCATGTCTGTCCAAGTTTCGCCTTGGGTTGTTGCTGTTGGAAGATAATTTCCCTGATAGGCTTGAACAACGGCACTTGGATTATCTGTACTACCAGTTTGGGCAGATGTCCACATAGCAATTCTTCCAGTATCTGGATTAACCACAAATCCAATAAACTTGTTTAAACATCCAAAAGTAGTGGTGACAGTAGCGTATTTCACCGAATCTAAATTGGTTGCATATTTACCGGATAATGTTCCATAGAATCCTACTGAAATTCCGTTGCCTTTTCGAGGGAGTCCATTAACTAAATTAGTACTGGCAAGATTTCCACTAAAAGTTGTCGAAATTTTTATATCGGCTGATGACTTCACATAACCGGTATTTGTACCAGCGTGTTTAATATCCATAACCAAGGCTAAACTAGTGGCACTGCCTAATCTAACGGCAGCATCATTAAGTGTTGTTCCTGTAGTTTTGATTATTTTCACGCCATTTGTTGATGGTGATGCAGGTGGTGTAACAGAACTGTCAAGTAAGCTAGTCATATAGAGATTGCCGGGTAAGTTGCTGACAAGTGTTCGAACTAGATTACAGACATTGGCTGTTGAAGGACCTACAGTGGTGGGCTGGGTGTATGGTGCAAAAAAAACATCATTGTTGGTGCCTTCAAAATCATCTTCGATTAATACCACATTATCGGTTGCTTCCTTAGAAATCGTTATGGAATTTAAATTAAAAGCCGTTGCAGTTCCAGATACAAAAATGCGCATACTTTGCACTCCACTTTGTAATGGAACACCGCTGGAAACGATAAAGTCTTTCCAATCTTGACTTCCGGTCGAGTTTGTTCCACCATAAGGAATGGTAATTTCCCCTGTTTTGTCTATTCCATCAAAGTCAAAACGAATTTTTCCGCTCGAATTGAGTGCAGCATAACGTATCTTGATATTATAGAAACCCGTTGTAGGCACTGATACAGTATAATTGAGCCATTCGCCAGGTTCCATATTGGTTACATTATATCCCAAACCGATATCTGTACAGGATTCGATATCAACACCTTCGGTTGTTCTGTATTGATTTCCTGTATTAGTTGTTCCTAAGTCGTTATAGGTTTTGCCTTGACCACCACCATTAAAATAGTCATAGTTTTCGGCTTGTATTGTCCCGGGTAATACATTCATTTGATAAGTAGGACTTCCACTAGCAAAAGTAATAGGGTCACCCGGACATAAGAAGACGCGTCGGAAAGTCAAGCCGCCAAAACCAGGATGGTCAACCTGGAAGCCTTGTTGTTCATATCCTGATTCTTGAACGGAAATTTCCTGTACCCGTTGTGTCCATTTATATTTATCTGCCGGCAGGGAAATTCTATCTTTGTAATAGGCCAATGCCAATTCGTAAAATGGTGATTCATTTCCTTTAAAGGAAACACCTCTTGTTAATCTTGTTAAATCTCCAGCGTTCCAAGGATTTATTTGCAATGATTCCCATCTGCCGGAACGACTTTTGGATTGTATAAATTCTCCACTTGCAATTGTAGGTTCCCATGGAGACAATTGGTCGGGAAAGGTATAATTTAGTGATGTATTATAACGTAAACCATATTCCAAGGCTAGTAACGGTCGGTTGTCAAGATAGCTGTAAATATTGTCTCCTTGATTCCAAGCCATTTCGCTTATTGAAAGAACCAAAGAGGCACCCAAAATGGCATGTCCCTGATCGCGGTCACTTTCTTGTGACTGGCCATTTGCGTGAAAATAATGTTGTATTTGATCGTCAAAACCATAATCTGGAGTGGTCGTTTCATAAGCAGGAGTTTTTTGGGTATATACATTATAATATATATTAGAGGTAGCATCTGGTGTTGCATTGACTCTAGCTGGTCCTGATTGATAAGGCAAATCATCTGAACGATGTCCTAATCCGGTTAAATAGCGTAGTGCCCTGTCATACATTACTCTATTGTCCATAAAAATACCCATAGCCATAATCCCTTTCCATGCAAATAATCCCTGGTTGCCATAGCGTCCAGGATCACCATTATACATATACCAATAAAAAGTAGCGTCCTCACTGGCGATTGCTGCCGTAGGCACTGTTGTTTGTGAATAACCCGGATAGACCAACATGGCTTTGAATTTGTCTATGTCGGTTTGTGCCCAGCCCGAATAAGTGTTTTTGATGATTTCTGCGCCTTCCAACATTTTCCAGATGACACGGCCGGCATCTAAGGCTTTAGTTCCTCCAGAATTAATCCGCTTGATGTTGACCCAAGCATTAAAGATTTCCACCGCTTTATCGGCATGTCGAGTGTCTCCCGTAATCGACCACATCAAGGCATTGTAGTAAGCCGCTAAACCATCGTATTTGAAACGCTCATAATCGGCAGTTGTGGCATCAATAACGGTTGTGGAGGCATTTCCTTGAACGACATAATTGTAGCTGGCATATTGGTTTTGTGACAAACTGGTAAAGGAGCTTTTCCAAGGTTCTTTGCCAGCTAATACCATATACCTCATCCTTTCCAAATCAGAACTTTTGTGTGATAATCCTGGATGTACGAAGGTTTGTCCTCCTGAAAAAAATGGCAACAAGAAGAGTAGGAATAGAATGATTTTTGTTTTCATGGGGAAGGGGAATCAATTTGATTTTGTTTTCAATCAAATAGTATTGTTATGAATATTCAATTTAAAACGATGTTTTTATATTAAGCGATACTTAATGAAGGAAACGCATAATCTTCACTTATTTTCTTTGCAGTTGAAGGTGTTTCTTTTTGAATGTTGGATATGATTTGATTGTCGAAAATTTCTTTTCTAACCAGATTGACCATTTTTATATGCTCCTGCTTGGTGTCCTGATTAAAATTTTTTACAAAAAAAGTTCCGTCTTTAAGCAGTATATTTAATTGATATCTTTTGTAGGTGTTTATCTTTGCAAACAACGGAATTAAGAGAATTGATGTAAGTAACACGATCTCTATTGGCAAGTAACTAGAAAAAATGGCAATTAGAATTAAAAACAAGGATAACAAACCTGTTTTTTTTAGGAAGCTAAATTTGAATTTTTCAATATAAATTTTGTTTAATTCAGAAAATAAAATAACATTTTCTTCTTTATTTTTTTTGATCAAAAGTAGTCCTTTATCGATTACATTAAGCGTGCCGAATTTTGTAGTACTGTAAGTAGTACTATTGGTTGCAATACTTTTCATACTGTTATGTGTTAGTTTGAATAATTATTTATAGGATAGGTTAACCTAAACAAGGTTGTGGATTTGCTTGAAAAGATGGAAAAACCCTGCCTGATTGGCAGGGTTTTAGTTTTATCACTTTTTTATAACCCGTTATTGCATTGTTTGGCAAAGGCTCTTAACCTCAAGAAAACATAGATTAGGCCTATTACAGCCAGAACCCAAACATAGCTGTCAATTGGAGCTGCTGGAGTGTCTAATGGATTTGTGTCAGCAGGGTCTCCAATATCTCCAGGAGTTTGTGCAAAAGATATTACATTTGTAAACAAGGAAGCTATGATTACTAATAGTATTTTTTTATATTTTTTCATAGTATTTAAATTGGAATTTGATATCATTAGTTAATTGCTTTTACGGTTACTATTTTATTGTCTTGAGAAATTATTTTGAATAGTAACACTCCATTTACTTGTGATGAAATTTTTAGAACAGATGTAGTTGCATTAATGTCTGATTGTTTGAAAATTAATCGACCTTGAATATCAAAAACTGAAATTTCTTTCATCATAACTCCATTAGTATTTACTTGGAAAATGCCTTGTTTTTTATGAACAGTGATTGTCGATTTATCTAAAGTGATATCAGAAACTCCAAGTGTTTTAGCATAGACCAAGCTAAAGCGAGCATCATCTGTTCCTGCAGTAGCAGTAAAGGAATAAGGTGCCGTTTTTAAACTCTGTTCTTTTCCAGTGTTTTTGTCTTTAATCAATATATCTTGACTACCACTTGAGAACAAACCATCAATTGCAGACAATGAAATGGTATAATTTCCATTAGTGGCTGCTTTAAATCCTAATGGAACCACATCGTCGGGGCTAAAAGGCAAAGCTCGCCCCTGAATAGTATAATCAACATTTGTTGTACCTTCTATTTTTGATGACAAAGCTGTAGTGGCATCACCAAAAGATTCCCCATCATAATTGCTGTCAACACCTGCAGTAGCTCCCGTAATATATCCCACTAATATTTGGTTGAATTCTGTTCCGGTTTCATCAGTTAAATTTAACCAAAGACGGTTTTTTTCCTCTATTGCCGCTTTTGTAGCTGCCGCTGTTTTGAAAAACTGCGTGTCAGCGGTATTGTTTAAACGCATTGTATTGTTAAAGACCAAATTTTGAGCTGTGTTAGCTAAAGCTTTAACGAAAAATCCTTGCCCAGGTTTAATTATTCCACTTGGAACAACTCCTCCTGTAGCAGCTGTCGATCCAGTACTATTCCAAAGTGCATAATTCGTTCCAGCTGGAAAAGTTCCATCCGGATTCATTGTTAAAGTGTGTGCATAAAAATATAAAGTACCTGCTATTTTATTCGCACCAGGAGCAACACCATTAGCAGCGACAAATAAATTTGCATCTATAGCAGAAGGATACGGATTTCCTGTTAAATGAAAACTCGCTGTTGTTGTAGCTGGCATACCGAATACATAATACCCATTATTTGGTACACCTATAAACTTACCTTCAAATGTAGTTGGCGTGGTTGTATAATTATCGGGAGCACGAACAGCATAACCTTTTGCTTTTTGAAATTGATTTGTAGAAGCATCAGCAACATACGTATTAGTTGATGCATTATAAATATAAAATCGATTCGTTAAAGTTTGTGGAGAAAAAGTTCCCAAACTAAAACTTGCATTAGTAATTGGAGATGACCATAATGTGTAATCCAAACGTTTTATTGGTGCCGAATTTCTTTTCACAGAAATCGTTCCTGTATTTGCAATTTGATTCGTTTGAATAAGATTGGCACCACTTTCTATTACTACAGCATCAACAGCTGAATTTGCATTCTGGATATTATTAGCAATCGCCAATACGCCGCCTGTCTGTACAGTTAATGTTCCAGAAGAACCAACTTCAATACTATTGGCATTAATTGTGCTTCCACTAGGAATAGTCAAAGCACTGTTAATAATTACTTTCTTGGTAACATCAGGAGTTCCATTGTCCCAATTGGTACCATCCCAACTTGTTGATGGCAGGGTAGTGACAACCTGATTAGACACATTCTCCACCAGTAAACTATGAAAATAAGCGTCTTTAGCTGCTGCAGAAGAAATACCAAGACCAACATAGTCGGTAAAAGTTGGATCACTAAACAATCCAACGGTCTCAGCTGACCAATCATAAAACACACCATCTAACATAAAATTATAAACAGCTCCTGTCGTAGCATTTATACTATAGGAAAGAGTATGTTTGATCAAGTTACCTGCAGGTATCGCTTGAGCCATATTCACCCAAGCATCACCCAATGAATTTCCAGCATAAGCTTGAAAGGGAGTTGATGGATTATCAGAGCTACTGCTATTAGCCTTCCATAAAACAATTCTACCAGTATCGGGATTAATTATAAACCCTCTGAATCTATTTAAATTTTGAGCAGTTGTAGAAACTACAGCATTATATTTTGCTTGGTCTGTAGTGTTTAATGCATATTTGCTGGTTAATTTATCATAGAATCCTACTAGAATCCCGAAGCCTGTACGAGGTTGCCCGTATAAATTACTAGAAGTAATCGTACCACTGAAAGTAGTAGAAATTCGTATATCACCCGTAGGCTTAATATAACTGTTGTTTGTTCCCGGGTGTACAATATCCATAACCAAGGACAATGCTGTGGCACTGCTTATCCTAGCAGCTCCATCTCCAGATGTAACACCGGTTGTTTTAATCATTCTTACATAATTTGATGTAGTACCAGTTATTGCTGCATCTATCCAATTTGTCATATAAGAATTTCCTGGACCGTATGAATTATTAATTGTTGGAGTTGTCAATGTGCTTTGATTAGCATTTGATGGAGCTGCTGTAGGAGCGTAGGTAGCAAAATAGGTTTCATTATTGGTCCCTTCAAAATTATCTTCGATAATTGTTGTTGCTGTCTGCGAAAACATCAAGCTTGGTAAAACGATAAAAAGGAAAAGCGTAATTTTTTTCATAATTCTTGGATGTTTTTAATAATTAAAAGGATTTTTTTTAGGTTACTATAATAGTCTTGTTATTTAAACGGTTGCAATTTATTTTTTTAAAATTATTTAACAGTTATGAACTATGCTGACTTCTAGAATATTAACAAATATTGAGGGTGTAGTAGAGAAGGAAGTAAAATTCATTGTCTTTTATTTGTCATAAAAAAGACTTGGTATTAGTGATAATATTGATTTTTTGAAAGTGTGTATTTTGTAAAATTCAAACTGCTTAATGTTGTTGATTTTTTTATTTTTTATAAAAAGATAGCTCAATTAACCGTCTTGATTGGCATTGTGGTATTTCAATAATTTAGGAATCTATTTTGTGATTAGAAATATCAGGATGTAGTTCTTTTTTGATGGGATTGTAAATAAAAGGAACGGGAAAGATTTTAAAGTCTTTCCCGTTCCTTTTATATTTTTAAGAAAAATCTAGTTTACAACTTTAATAGTAGTTGATTTGTTCGTGTCTGAAACTATGTTTATGAGAAGAACGCCTTTTGTTGGCAATCCAGAAATTGTAGTAGCTGAACTATTAATCTTGGACTGTTTCATAATCAAACGTCCTTGAATATCAAAAACAGAGATTTCTTTCATTGTAATTCCGTTGGTATTGATATTGAAATCGCCTTCTTTTTTATATACAGTTACTGCAGTTTTGTCAAGCGTTTTTTCAGACAATCCTAGATTAGAAATATTTTCTACCTTGAAATTGTAAAAGTAGGCATCTTTTGATGCTGAAGAGTTTGCTCCTATAGTAGCATAATCGGTAGAATTCGCAACGCTAAAAGGAGTATAAGCAGACCAATCATAAGAAGCTCCGTCTAATGTGAAATTGTAAACAGCTCCAGTTGTGGTGTTTACAGTATAAGAAAGTTGGTGAATTACGGCAGAACCTCCAGTTGCAGTCATGTCTGTCCATGCTTCACCTGGAGTTGTTGCTGTTGGAAGGTAATTTCCTGCATAAGCTTTAGTTGTGGCAGTTGGGTTATCGGTACTGCCTGTTTGGGCAGAGGTCCACATTGCAATTCTGCCCGTATCTGGATTCACCACAAATCCTATAAATTTGTTTAGAGAACCAGTAGTAGTCGTAGTAAGGTTATATTTGGAAGGATCTAAATTGGTTGTGTATCTGCCGGATAATGTGCCATAGAATCCAACCATAATACCATTACCTGTTCTGGAACCAGTAGTACTTCCACTTACTACATTGGTGGAGGCAAGATTTGCACTAAAAGTAGTAGAAATTTTCAAATCTCCTGTCGGTTTAACATAGCTGGCATTTGTGCCGGCATGTTTTATATCCATTACTAAAGATAAACTTGTAACACTGCCTAACCTGACAGCTCCATCGTTAAGGGTTGTCCCTGTTGTTTTAATTATTTTTATCCCATTTGTCGCTGTTGCAACTGGAGGAACAGCTGTGTTTAAAGGCGTTATAGATGCGTCTAGCCAGCTTGTCATATAAACGTTTCCCGGTACGTTGGTGTTAAGTGTGGGATTTGCAAGAGTACACATGTTAGCGATAGAGGTTGCAGGTGATACGGGAGCTGTTGTAGGTTGATTGTAAACAGCAAATAACGGATCGCCATTCGTGCCTTCAAAGTTGTCTTCTATGATTACTTGCGAAAACAGCAAGCTTGGTAAAATAATAAAAAGTAAAAGAGTAATTTTTTTCATAATTTTTTCGGGTGTTTAACAATTAAATACGGATGCAGTTTTTTATTCAAAATTTTAATATTGAATTTAACGGCAATTTATTTTTTAAAACGCACTTAACTGTTATGAACTGTGCTGAGTCAAAGAAATTTAACAATGAATGTAGTAATCAAGCGATTAAAAAATTAAATTTTCGACTAAAGATTAGGTGCCTTTTTGGATAGTATGCTAAATAAAAGCAAAGACCCCTAAAGAAATTTAGAGGTCTTTTTTGTGTTCCGAAAACGAAAAAAAATCATATAAATCTGAAATCAAATTGTTAGATATTTCACCTGAATAGTCTACTAAGAGAAACCATTCAGAAATGAATGGTTTTTTTATGACCATTAATGGAATTAAAAAAGCTGTCTGAAAATAGTTTCAGACAGCTTTTTATGATTTTAATTGCCAAATTACATTCTTAAATCCAAATTGAAAATGGAATGTGAATTAGAATTAATTTTTAGGTTGTAATTCTCCAGAAAACCCTAAACTTACATCTTTTCCAGCCAAACCATCGGCAGTTCCTTTGTAAGCATGTTTGCGAGCATAATTTGCATCCCAAAGGTTAGGAGATTCATTAGGGAGCCAAAATTCGTGTTCGTTTTTGTTATCTGAAATACCCCAAATGGTAATTCCATATTGTTGGGCAGTAGGAATGTATTTTTTGTAACTATCGATTACGTATTGGTACATTGCTGCTTGAGCTGCTTGTTGCTCTACTGTAGGAGCGTTGGTTCCTAGTCGTACATCTAATTCAGAAACTTTAATTAGTTTTCCAGAAGCGGCAAGCAATTGGAACATTTGGGCTATTTTATCTTTATCTGTATTTAAGGAAATATGCATTTGGGTTCCAATTCCATCAACTGTTGCTCCTTGTGTTTCTATGTATTTCACATAATTAATTAAGCCTGTGCATTTGTCTAATCTAGATTCAAGATTGTAATCATTGATGAAGAGTTTGTCTGTAGCATTTCCATTTTGACGAGCCAGTTTGAAAGCTGTTACAGCATAATCTTTTCCTAGATATTTCACCCAAGAAAAATAATCGGTTGCAGTATCTCCTTCGGTACCATTTCTAAGAGTACCATCTTCTTTCATAGGTTCGTTTACAACATCCCAAGCAAAAACAGATGGTTTGTAATGAGTAACCATTTTAGAAATCCAATCTTTCATCGCATTACCAATAATTGTAGCTTTTTCAGCATCAGTTTTTTCGATAGTGGTTGAACTTGTTCCTCCACCTCCGCTAGCAACTGTTGGGGTTACCAATACATTGTCAATATAGTAAGTTCCTGCAACGGCACCTAAATCAAAGTTAAATCCGTCTTCGGCACCTGTACCTGTGATTTTCCATTCGATAAATTTCCAAGCTGTAGAAGTGGCTTGGTCTCCTTGGTATTGCGCATTTCCAGTGGTTGAACACCTTACAGACCCAACCGCATCTGATTTAATATAATAGGAAATAGTGTAAGCTGTTCCTGAAGTTAATTTAGTTGTAAAATTAGAGTGAATTTGTGTTTTCCATTGACTACCTGTATTGCTAGTTGAATTTAGTATTTTCATAGCACCGTTTCCTTCGTAGGACTCAGCTGCACTGGCAAGATTCAATGCGTTTGCATCGCCGTTGTATTTTGACCATCCAGATATATCGGTATTAAATTTGCCATTGCTAACCAAATTTGTAACTACTGGAACGGCATCAAGATCTATAACACTCAATGTGTTTACATCTATATAATAAGTTACATTTGGTAAATAGCCCATATCAATACTGAATTTGAAAGTGGTACTTCCGGCTTTAAAATCGGCTGCGTTTAGTTTGATTTTTAGTTGTTTCCATTGAGAAGTGGTTGCAAAACTGGCAGTCGCTGCTCCGCCTGTGTTATACCAATCTTTATAAGGGTATTGATTAGTTAATGAAGCATCAAAAGAGATTCGTCCTTGTCCGCTTGTTTCAGATTTGATAAAGAATGATACTTCATAATTATGCCCGCTTACAACTGGAATTTCAGGTGTTGTCAGTTGCAAATCCCAAGGATTGGCAGATGTAGCACTGGAGATCATTTTTAGACCTTGTGTTGTTGCAGATAAACCAGCACCATTTACAACAGTCATTCCAGCACCTTGATTTCTTGACCAACCTGTAAATGTTCCGTTTTTTAGATTCGTTAAATCAAGCACGTTTGTTCCGCTTGAACCCGGAATTATAGTGGGTGCAATCAAACTGTTTAAGTAGCTAGCATTTTGGTTAGAATGCCAAACTAAGGTGTGCCCATAAACGGTTAGCCCTGCTTCTTTTACTTTAGCAATAAAAGCATCTACTTTAGTAAAATCGATAGCTCCATTGGCTTTCACCATTGGGCCGTGTTTCATTTCATATCCAATGGTTACTTCGTCGAAATTTTCATTGGTTAGTTTACGATAGGTTTCGTTGGTCATATACAAATCAAGACCTACGCCACCACCAAGTATAAAGGTCGTGTAGTTTTTTAGGGGTTCATATCGACTTATTTTTTCTTGCAATTCAAGAGGTAGTTCAGCTCCGGTTACTTCGCCGTGACTAGGGTCTTTTCCCCATTCCATTATTTGATCATCACAGGATGAAAATAACAAGAAGGATAGCACTATTAGTGGTAATATCTTTATGTATTTCATTTTTAATATTTTTAAATTAGACAATTTACTTGCTTATTTTGGTCTTTTGAAACTGTTTTTTAATTAGAAAAATCGTTGAAAACAGGAGTTTTTAGAGAAACAATTCTCCAATTGTCTGTCGATACACTTATTGAAGTGGCACTTGATGGGAACTCTGTAGTACTGTCAACTCCAGTAATGTTTTTTAATTTTATATCAGAGTTTTCGAAATAAAAACCAAAATTTTTATATGTTGCTGCTTCTCTATAGGCTAAAATTGTTTCAAAAGTAAAGTTTTTGGTTGCATCAGAATAGGCATATATTTTATTTAAAGGTATAGTTACAGTGACCCAACCTGTTGTTTGAAATTCTTTTACTTTTCCATCTACAATCCAAGGTACATAATTGTAACAAGCTCCAGCCCATTCGCCTCCATTGAAATTATTGGATAAACAAATTTTCAAGAAACCACTGTCTTTCCAAGCATTGGGAACAAAAATATCAAATTGAAGTGCTATTTGGTCTAATGGTGTAGTGGCTGGAATGTATGAAGTAAGTAACGAACGCCAGTTGTCTTCTGGGCTACTTCCTGAGGTCCAAACTTCGGAACATCTATTTTTTGCGGCATCAAAAGAAGCAATACGTGACGGACGATGCGGTACATATTTCCCTTGTGATGTGTTTTCTACTCCAGTACTAGCAGATTGCAAATCTGAGGGTATAATCATACTTGTTGCTGAACCCCAATATCCTTGTGCTCCTTTGTCATCGAAATTAAGTAAAAGTCCTTTTTTGAAATTAAAATAGGCAGGTGAGTAGGCGCCTCCATTGGAACATTTAATTAATAAAGAACCCCCGTTTTCTGAAACGCCATTTGGAACTATAACTGTAAAAAACTTGCCGTTTTTATCAGATACTATTCCAGTTGTCACGTCTATATTTCCTGGGAAAGTTACTTTGCTTACCTCGGTTAAACCAGTTCCATAAACAGTAATTTTTTCTCCTGCTTTAGGCAATGTATTCGAAATGTTGGTAATTGTTGGTGCAGATGAACGTATTTCGAATGAAAATGTAGTTTCGAAATTGTCATTTACCAAGCGTATTGTATTTCGGACATCGGCTGCTGCTTCAAGAGTTGGTGTGTCTTTTGAAATGCTAATTAAAAAAGAAGTGTCTGAAACATAAACGACATTAAAATAAGTTGAGTACCCGTTGATATATACTTTTTTCAAATGTGAAAACCCAGAACCTTCAACACGAATGGTTTGTCCTAATCGGGCAAAATTAACTTCTCTGTCGGGTACCGCTGAATTGACATCTTCTAGAAATACTTTGGTAACAGTTATTTCGCTACCAGAAGAATCGCTACTTTCACAAGAAGTGAACTGCATTGCAAAAACAATTAATCCAAAAAAGATTGCTGTTTTCCAATAATTTATGTTTAAAATATGGTTCTTCATATCTATTATTTTTTTTAGGTTTGGTACCATTTTGGTTTTAGAATAAATTGGTTATTTTAGGCTCAGTAAAGATATATGGAACTGCTTTTTCTTTCAAAAGTGGGTTTTGTACAACCTCGGTATCTGGGTAAGGCAATAAGAAAGTAGTTTCATTAGCAGTACCTACAGCACGACTTGAATTACTTTTTGAAGCATCGACCGAAACTGTGTTTGTTGCCGTGTCATAAAGGATGGGAACGATAACCCCTCTTTGTTGTCCATTAATATAATTAATAACCTCTTGTTGTCTATAATACGCTCTGCGAACCAAATCATACCAATACTGCCCTTCCATACAAAGTTCTACTCTTCGTTCGTGAATGATATCGGTGTAGGTTAGATTTGTTTTTGCAGTTAAACCAGCACGTAAGCGAAGAGCGTTAATGCTCGCTAAAGCGCTTGCATCGGTGGTATTTGCATTGTTTCCTAAAATTGCTTCTGCGTGATTCAAATATACTTCGCCTAAACGCAACATATAGGTATTCAAACCTGAGTTCATTCGGGATGTTTTGGCATTGTCTTTTGTAGAGCCTACCACACCTTTTTTGACATTCAGAAAGCTTTTTTCATGATCAACTGTATATCCACCATTCGCTTTGCTTATTTCAGGATAAAAATCATCGTCTCCCATCCAAGTTGCTTTTCGGCGAACATCTTTAGATTCATATTCTTTCAAAACATCATTAGAGGCTCTAGTCCAATATCCCCATGCAGCATCGTCTCCGGTAATGGCAGAATTTAATGCAAAGTAAGCTTGTTGAGTATTGTTAACCCCATAATCACCTCTTGGTACCCATTGTAGGGCAAACATCGATTCGGTGTTGTTGTTATTGTCCACTTTATATAAATCAGCATAATCTTTCATTAAAAGATAAGGCCCTTCATTGATTACTTTTTCGGCAGCTTTTTTGGCTAAATCAAGGTATTTTTGATCGCGAGTTCCACTATTTGGATTATCACTTAGTCCAGAGTATGATAAATATACACGAGACAACATTCCATAAGCACTGTATTTTGTTAAACGCCCTGATTGCGCAGCTTGGTTAGGCAAGTATTTTGCAGCAAATTCTAAATCACGCATGGCAAATTCGTAAACATCTTTTGTTGGGTTTTTGTTTACAATTGGATTTTTTACTAATTCATTTGGATCAGTAGAGATAATAACATCTCCCCACAAAGAGGCCAAATACCAATAGGCTGTGCCTCTCATAAAACGGGCTTCAGCAAGATATTGGTTTTTTTTGTCGGCACTAACAGGGCTACCTGAAATTCCAATAATAACATTATTAGATTGTTGTACCACATTATATAAGGAAGACCAGGCCGAAACCAATGGCCCCGTTAATCCTGTTACTGATAAGTCGCTGAACGGATAAACATAGTCCGAAAAAGGTGCGTACAGGTTATAAGAACGTCCATCTCCTAATCCGTAATAAAATTTATCATTAAAATCGAACCAGACTTTATTGTATAAAGGACCTGTAGCCGCTTTAAAATCTTCTTCTGATTTATAGAAATTATCCTTTGTAATTACATCTTCTGGAGTTACATCTAACAGATCACTACAACCCAAAGCAAAAAGGGGCAATGCAATCATTAAGATCTTGTATAATATATTTTTTGTTTTCATCTTAGTGTTTTTTTAGAAATTAGCAGTTAATCCGAAAGTGTAGATAAGAGGTGAAGGGTATCTTCCATTATCAATACCTGTTAAAAGTGCATCTTGATTGATAGACCCTACTTCGGGATCATAACCTTTGTATTTAGTAAAGGTAAATACGTTTTGCATATTTGTATATACTTTAAGGTTAGTTAGTTTCATTTTAGAAACTACATTTTGTGGCAAATTATAGCCTATTGAAATATTTTTAATTCTTACATAAGAACCATCTTCAATAAATCGGTCGCTATATCTATAATTTGAAGTAGAAGAGGCAGATGAAGCACCAATTCTTGGCATATAAGGATCTCCTCCTACGATTGCTACATTTCTATAATCATTTGGACCATTAGGGTCGATTAATGCTAACTGAGCATATCCTGTTGCTGACTTTAATAAGTTTGTGCTTTCTCGAGGATTTTCTAACCAGCGTCTTTGATAATTTACAACATCGTTTCCATAAGCACCTGTTAGAAAAATATTTAAATCAAATCCTTTGAATGAGAAGGTGTTTCCAAATCCAAAAGTAAATTTAGGAGCAGGATTGCCAATGTAGGTTTGATCTTTTTCGTTAATAACACCATCTTTGTTAAGGTCTTTAAAGATATAATCACCAATCCAAACACTATTTTCAGCAATTTTCATCCCTTGTGGCAAAGCGGTTGGCACCACATTTCCTTGGGCATCTTTATAGTAAAAATCAGTAGCTTTTTCAAATCGACCAATAACTTGGTAGCCATAAAATTGTCCAATAGGTTGTCCTACTGCTGTTCGAGTAACGATAGTTATATCTGACCCTTGTTGAAGTGTTTTGTTCAACACACCTGTTGCGGTATTTAGTTGTAACACTTTGCTCATGTTTTTAGAAAAAACAAGGTTAGATTTCCAAGTATAATCTTTTGTTTGGACGTTTATGGTGTTTAAAGTGAATTCAATTCCTTTGTTTTCTAGAGATCCAATATTAACCCACGGAGCCGAAGTTGCTCCTTGACCTGTAGTTCCAACGTAGGCAGGTAGTGGCAATTGAAGTAGTAAATTATCTGTTTTTTTGTAATAAACATCAGTTGTAAACTCAATTCGGTTGTTAAATAATCCTAAATCAAATCCAGCGTTGCTAGAAGTTGTAGTTTCCCATTGCAAATCTTGATTGGCTGTGTTTGCAGCTAGTAATCCAGTTCCCCAATTGGTTGCAGATGCATTATAAACTGAGGTGTATGCATTGTTTGGTACATTTTGATTACCAACCATACCCCAACCTAATCTTAATTTTAAATTATTTACGGTTTTGCTATCTTTTAGAAAGCTTTCATTCGAAACTTTCCAAGCAAAAGCTGCCGATGGAAACCATCCCCATTGATTGTCTTTATAAAATTTAGACGATCCATCTCGTCTTATTGTTCCAGTTAGTAAGTACTTATCGTCATAAGAATAAAAAACTCTTCCAAAATAAGAACTTAGTGCACTTGTACCACTTCCATTTGAGTTTTTTGCAGTTGTTGCATCACCAGCATTCAAATCAGTTGCGCCATTTGTTAAATATCCTGTTCTTGAACCATAAAGATTTTCCCAATGTGATTCTTGCATTTCTTCACCTAGCATCGCATTGATGCTATGTACACCAAACTTTTTGTTGTAAGTCAATAAATTATTCCAATTCCAATATTTGCTGTCAGATTTTGATCTTTGTCCTGTTCTAACTTCATTTACAATTGCACCAAAAGTGTAGGATGGATCAAATTTGTAATCGCTGTGAAAGCCATAATCTAACGAATAGGTCGTTTTAAATTTGAGGTCTTTTGTAAAACCTATTTCGGCATAAGTAGTAGCTCTCATTCCAACTTGAGTGTTATGATTGTCTTTTAACATAGCCAAACCAATAGGATTTGTTTGAACAAATTCGCTAGTTGCGGGCCCGTCATATGTGCCATCGGCATTGCGAACGGCAACATTAGGGGTTTGTTTGAGAGCTGTTAATATTAATGAATCGTCAGAAACAGTTGTTTTTTGTTCAGCATTGCTCAAATTAAAATTCACTCCCATTTTTAAATAATCTTTCACTTGAGAATCAATTACACCTCTAAGATTAAAACGTTTGAAAGCCGATCCAATAGCAATACCATCTTGGTCTAAATAGCCAATTCCCATTGAATAGGTCGTTTTATCAGTTCCTCCAGAAGCCGAAAGATTATAACTTTGCATCATAGCGGTTGTAAACAATTCTTTTTGCCAATCTGTACCTTCGCCTAATAAATCAGGACGTATAAAATTAGTATCACGTGTTACAATGCCTAAACTTGCCAAGGTGTTTTTATGAACAGCATATTCTCTAAGATTAAGCAAATCTAGATTTTTAGGAATTTCTTGCCAACCCACATAGCTGTCAAAAGTTAAAGAAAGTTCTCCTTTTTTTCCGTGTTTGGTTGTGATCATAATAACTCCGTTTGCAGCTCTAGACCCGTAAATAGCTGTGGCAGAAGCGTCTTTCAAAACATCCATCGAAACAATGTCGGATGGGTTGATGGAGGATAATGGATTCGTAAATGAAGAGCCTGTACCTCCGTCAATAATTACACCATCAATCACAAAAATAGGCTCGTTAGAACCATTTAGTGAACTAATGCCTCGAATTCGAATTGATGAACTTGCGCCAGGCGCTCCACTATTTTGTTGAATATTAACCCCTGCAGCTCGTCCTTGTAAAACTTGGTCGATAGTAGTTGAAACAGATTGTTTGAAGGATTCGCTAGATACTGATGAAACTGCACCTGTCAAATCAGCTCTTTTCATTGAGCCATAACCCACAACGACCACATTGTTTAATGTAGTTATTTCTGATTCTAGAATAACGTTAATTTTGCTTTGTTTGTTAACAGCGATTTCTTTCTTGTTGTAACCAATAAAACTGAATATTAAAACTCCGTTTGTTGGCACTGATTTAAGTGTAAATGCACCATCCATATCTGTTACTGTTCCTGTTTTGGTTCCTTTTATAGAGACATTTACCCCCGGAATTGGGCCGTCTTTGTCTGAAACTTTTCCTGACACAGTCGTTTGAGCTTGTGTGCCTAAGCTAAACATGAACATTAGAATTAAAAACCCAAGCTGTTTAATTCGTTGGCTTTTAATAAATAAAAAGTTAGTCATAAAAATAATTTATTAAATGGTTAATTAGGTTAGTCTTAAACGATAGTATATTCTCATAAACGATAGTTTAGTTTTACAAATATATATAAATTTCAACATTACACAATCGGTTGCAATTTATTTTTTTATAAATTTAGAAAAAAAAGTTCTATAATATTTCACTATGTTATATTTTAGATTGATTTATATGAGAAATGTTTTTTTTTATTTCGATAAAAACTGTTTGAAACTGTTATTTTATCTGGGAATTTGATGGGTTTTGTATTGCTAAATATATTTTAGTAAGCGAAGGAACCCTATTTTAAAGAAAAATTAATAACTTTTTATTTCAATTGTAGTTTTCTCTAATCCCTCAGCAGTAATAATTAGTTTCATCTTGCCCTTAATTCCTTTTTTGGCACGAACAATTACCAGTGCCATTCCGTTGTAGGCTTCCCGTTCGTGAGATGCAAATGAAACTAAACTGGCAGGATCGCCATTATCGGTAGCAACTATTTCTCCCAAACCTTCGATACTAAAACTGATTTTGTTGTTGGCATCGGGTACCATTAATCCGTTTTTATCCGTGATTTTAATTGTTATAAAAGCTAAATCTTCTCCATCGGATTTTATTTTTTGTAGATCGGATGTTGCCAATAATTTAGCGGCTTTATCAGTAGTTTTTAATGTTTCTTCAGCCCAAAATTTACCGTTTTTATAGGCTACTACTTTCAATTCTCCTGCTTGGTATTTTACGTCGTCCCAGCGAATGCGATATTCGAACTCGGCTTTCTTTTTTCTGCCAAGTGATTGTCCGTTCAAGAACAATTCGGCTTCGTCACCAGAAGTAAAGACGTGAATTGGAGTGATTTCTCCCACGCGATTTGTCCAATTCCAATGAGGCAAAATATGTGCTATTGGCAATTCTGGTCTCCAACGAGATTGATACAAATAGAAACGGTCTTTTTTGAAACCCGCCAAATCAATTATACCGCAATAGGAACTGCGAGCAGAGTAATAGGGTGTAGGTTCGCCAAGATAATCCCAACCACTCCAAACAAATTCACCTGCAACATAAGGATGACGGTCTTGGGTGGCAAAAACCTTATCAGGCGAAGACCCAAATTGGGCAGTATAAAGTTCATATCCGCTGACTTCTTTGGTAACAGGATTGGCGCCAACATCATCACTAACAGGAGCTGAATTTTCAAGTGTAACCGGAAAAATATAGGAACCTCGACTGCTCAATGCTGAAGCGGTTTCGCTACTTACAATCATTTTCTCTGGGAATGCTTTTTGAAATGCTGGATAAAGGGGCGCAGTTCGAATTCCTCCTTTTAAATGCAAATAGGCAGGAGCATCTCGGATTCCTTCGCCTTGATAATTAAGACTCATAAAATCCATTTCTTTGGAAAAAGGCATATCGGGTTTGGCAAAATTTTGAGATGCCGAAGCGGGTCTTGTTGGGTCTTCTTCAAATACAATATCGTGTAATTCTTTCGCAATTTTTGCTCCAGTAGCATCAGTATATTGTTCACCCACTTCATTCCCAAAACTCCAAGCAATAATGGAGGGATGATTGCGATCCCGACGGATGAAAGAGCGTGTATCGGCTTCGTGCCAATCGGGAAAAATTAAATGAAAATCGTGCGGCGTTTTTTTTCGTTCCCAACTGTCAAAGACTTCATCAATGACCAAAAAACCCATTCGATCCGTCAAATCCAATAATTCTGGAGCGGGCGGATTATGAGATAATCGAATAGCATTGCAACCCAATTCACGTAACATTTCCAATTGACGCTGGGCTGCTCGAACATTAAATGCAGCTCCCAAAGCTCCCAAATCGTGATGCTGATTAACTCCTTGAATCTTAATTTTATTTCCATTTACTAATAATCCTTTGGTAGGATGAAACTCAATTTTGCGAATTCCAAAAGGAGTTTCATATTCATCTACTTGGTTTCCAGCTATAAAAATTTGGGTTTTTGCTACATATAAATTTTGTTTTTGCTGTGGATATGAACCCCAGAGTTTTGGATTTTCGAGTTTAGTTTTACTGTTTTTAAACTGTGTTTCATTAGCATTTAAACTGACAGTTTCGGTCGGAAAAGAGACAATCACTTTGCCTTTTGGTTTTCCAAATTCATCAGCAATAAAGATTTGGGTTTTTGCTTCTACAGTTTGTAATGAAGTTGTTTTATTTTCTAATTTTAATGAAAGATTGATAGTGGCTTCTTTGCTAGAAATTTCGGGAGTGGTGATAAATGTTCCCCATTGTGATACGTGAACCGGAGCTGTTTTAGTCAGCCATACATTGCGATAAATTCCGCCGCCAGGATACCATCTTGCTGAATAATTGGGGTTGTCAAGTCGGATGGCTAATTGATTTATTCCTCCATAATTTATATAAGGAGTTATGTCTAGTCTGAAAGAATTATAGCCATAAGGCCAGCCACCAACTAAATAGCCGTTGAACCAAACCATCGCATACGACATTGCTCCGTCAATATCTAAATAGATGTTTTTTCCTTGATCGGCAGTTGAAAGATTTAATTTTTTGCGATACCAAGCAACACCCTGACTTGGAAGTCGTCCCATTCCGCCACCCACTTCGGGTTTATCACCTGTGTAAAATGGTTTGTTAATGGCCCAATCGTGAGGCAAAGTTACTTTTTGCCAAGCATCTTCTTTGTAATCTGCTTTTACAAATGGAAAGTCAGCACCCGGATTGCCTTCAGGACGAATGTGTTTTTGGGTTGGATCATTTATAAAGTCATTTGCCGATGGAAGAATCCAATTTTTTAAAACCGCTTCTTTGGTTTCTATTTTTACGGCTTCGGTAGGTTTGGAATCGGCAACTTTGCTGTCGTTTACTTCCTCTATTTTAGGGCGAACATCATAAATAAGATTGTCTGGATTGTTCTCATAACGCATAAAATTCCAACCTTCGTTGAGTTTAATTCGCTCTCTTTTGAAACTTGATTTTAGTTCTTGACCATAAACTTTAGCCTCACAGAGTGTGAATGCAATAATACTAATCCAGAAACCAAGATTTATTAATTTGTGATGGTTCATGTGTTTAAATATAGATGCAATCCAGAAAAAAGATTGGGATTCAATTAAATTTCTCGATACGGATTGATAGTAATTATTGAACCATCTTCATTATAAGTGATTTCAGTAACTTTAATGGATCTTAAATGAGTTACACCTTTTGACAAACTCGAATCGTGATAAAATAAATACCATTTTTCATCTACTTTACAAATAGAATGATGCGATGTCCAACCCACAACTGGATTCAGAATTCTGCCTTGATAAGTAAATGGGCCATAAGGATTATCTCCTGTTGCATAGCAAATAAAATGTGTATCACCAGTGGAATAAGAGAAATAATATTTTCCGTTGTATTTGTGCATCCAAGAAGCTTCAAAAAAGCGACGATCATTATCTCCAGCTAATAAAACATCTCCGTTTTCATCAAGGATTTTGATTTCTTTTGGTTCTTCGGCAAATTGTTTCATATTAACAGAAATGCGAGCAACAATTGGACCTAAGGCAGGTTCGTTAGCTAAAGGTTCTTCATTTTCATTAGAATAGTGGTTGTTTCTATATTTTTGAAGTTGACCACCCCAAATACCTCCAAAATAGATATAATGTTTGCCATCTTCATCTTCAAAAACAGCGGGATCTATTGAATAACTTCCTATAATAGCTTCTGGTTCTGGAATAAATGGTCCGGTGGGAGAATCACTGATGGCTATCCCAATTTGGAAAATTCCATTAGCACGTTTGGCAGGAAAATACAAATAGTATGTTCCGTCTTTGTATGCAGCATCAGGAGCCCACATTTGGCGTTCAGCCCAAGCAACATCATCAACATGCAGCGCAACACCATTATCAATCGTTGGTGCATTTACATTTTCCATTGAAAGAACGTGATAGTCTTCCATCCCAAAATGGTCTCCATTATCGTTAAATGGAATTCCGGCATCAATATCGTGTGAGGGATAAATGTATATTTTGCCATCAAACACATGAGCAGAGGGATCTGCGGTATATATATGTGATACTAGAGGTTGAGAAATTGCTTTTTGGTTAATTTCTTCAAAATCAATATGTTCGATACTTTCTTCAGACATGATAGTATTTTTAATTTATTGTAAAATAGTTAAGCTCTTCTTTGTTTTAAATCAGATTCTATTTGTACTTCCATTTTTTTGTTGATTTCATAGAAGAATAATAGCCCAACTCCAATTAGAAAAGGGATTGCAGGGAAAATGCTTATTAATAATTTGATTCCGTTTATAGCACTTTCTGACTGAATTAATGAATTAGGAACATAATCAAAATGCCCAAGAATTGAAGTTGTCAAGGCACCTCCAATACTCAATCCTGCTTTTAAACCTACCATCATTGCCGAAAAAATAATAGCGGTTGCTCGGCGATTGGTTTTCCATTCAGAATAGTCAGCTACATCAGCAATCATAGCCCAAAGAAGCGGAATGGTAATGCCATAGAAAAATCCGTGAAGAATTTGTGAAAAGAACATTAATGCAATTGATTTTGGAGCAAAAAAATAAAAGGCTATGATAAAAAAGGTTGAGATTAAAAGAAATAGTTGAAATACGTTTCTTTTGCCATATTTGTCGGCCAAATTTTTAGATAATGTAATTCCAACAATCATAAAAATAATCCCACCAGCATTAAACAATCCAAAACCAGCCGAAATTGGATCGTTGCCAAATGGATTCATTCCGATGTTGGAAAGCAAATCTAATATAGGTTGAATAAAAATGGCTAATTGCGTTTTATCAACATAGTTTTCGAAATAATAGACATAAGAACCGCCTTTCATTGCTAATGTAATGAATACTAGTAATGTAAGTGTAAGCATAATCAACCAAGGTTTGTTTTTGACTAAATCGCCTAAATCTTCCTTCACACTAGATTTTTGTTCAGGTTTTGGAACGATGCGTTCTTTGGTAGTCAAAAAAGTAATGAGTAGCATAATAGTTCCAACGATGGCTAAAATGGTCATTACTTTTTCAATCCCTACGGCTTTGTCTCCGTTTCCAGCACTTTTAATGATGGCGAGCATAAAAACTTGTACAAAGAATTGGGCAAACATTACGGCCACAAATCGATAAGACGACAAACTGTTTCTTTCAGACATATCTCCAGTAATCACGCCACTCAAAGCAGAATAAGGCAAATTATTAGCAGCATACAACATCAGTAGCAACGAATAAGTTACAACGGCATAAATAACTTTTCCTTGATAGGAGAAATTGGGAGTTGTAAAAGCTAAAAGAGCAATAACTCCTAGTGGAACTGCTGTCCATAAAATCCAAGGGCGAAATTTTCCCCATTTTGAGTTGGTTCTGTCGGCAATAGCTCCAATAATTGGGTTGAAAATAAAGGCCGCGATTAAACCAACCACGAGCATTATTATTGAAGAATGTGCAGGCGATAATCCATATATATCGGTATAGAAATAAGCGAGATAAGTCATCAATGTTTGGAAAACCAAGTTGGCAGCAAGATCGCCAAGACTATATCCAATTTTTTCTTTTACGGATAATTTTTGTGAAGTTGAATTCATTTTTAGTGATGTTAATTTATTTGGGGTCTCTAAAGATTTTTTTGTGATTTGAATTCTGAAATTTTGATGGATTAAAGCAACAAACAATCGGTTGTGTAAATGTATATAAAACTTTGTATAAAACAAATTTGTTGTTAAATTTTAGTTTTAAAGAAGGTTTTATTTATTTAATTCGATCAAACTATAATAGGCTTTTTTGGGTTTAGATTCACGATCAAAGAGAAGCGGATAATTAGTTCTTCCTTTTATTGGCCAGTCATTTAGCCAAGATTGTTTGTCATTTACTCCCCAAAAAGTAACTCTGTCTATTTTGTCTTGGTGTTTTAAAAATATTTTAAAAATGGCTTCATAACGGGCAGCCAATTGAATTTGAATAGCATCGGGAAGACCATTTGGGTACGGATTCATTTTTTCGCTCGCTTCAGCTCTTTGATTGATATCGGCCCCAACAATATCCCAAGGATTTGGCAATACACTAATGTCGAATTCAGTGAATGAAACTTTAACGCCAAGTTCAGCAAAATCAAGAATAGTTTTCTCTATTTCGTCCAACGACGGAGAGGTTAAATTCCAATGGGCTTGTTCTCCAACACCGTCAATTTTTGCACCATTTTTTTGTAGATTTTTCACCAATTCTACCGCGCCTTTTCGTTTTTTTGCATTACATAAGTTATAATCATTATAATATAAATCTGTTTTTGGGTCAGCTTTTGCAGCTAATTTAAAAGCAAAACTCAAATAGTCTTTTCCGTAAGTGTCTAGAAAAACTGTTTTTCTTAAAGTGCCATCTTCGTTTAATGCTTCGTTGACCACATCCCAAGAATTTATTCTTCCTTTGTATTTTTCAACAATAGTACTAATATGATTTGTTATCGCTTCTGCCATAGTGACACTGTCTTTTATTTGAGCCATCCAAGGGGCTAATTGGCTATGCCAAATCAAGGTATGTCCGTGAATAAGCATTTTCTTTTTTTCTCCAAATGCAACAAATTGATCACTCATTTTGAAATCAAATTTGCCTTTTTCAGGATGAACATACATAGATTTCATACAGTTTTCGGCAGTGATGCTATTGAATTCTTTTGCAATCAAATCGGTCACCATTGGGTCTGTTTCCTTTATTTGATTGGTATCTAACGCAGCTCCGATGTAAAAATCTTTTTTATAAGTATTTTTTAGCGAAAGGCTTGCTCCTGAATTTTTGGGTATCGAATTGCAACTACTTATTAGAAGCATTGCCGATAATAATACGAGTGGTTTAGCGATATTCATTTTTAGTTTTTTTTAATTATTTCCGGGTGCAAATGGGAATTTTAGAGATTCAAAATATTCCAAAGTTTGTGTTGGTTTCTCCACTCCTTTGGGCAATTCCTTTCCTGAAAATTGTTGAAAATACAACAGGCAAGCATCTCGCCACCATTTGGCTTCTTTGTATTGAATGTTCAAAAGCATTTGAACTTCCTTGAATCTGGTTTTGTCCATATAATTTCCCATTTTATTCCAAGTCGTTTGCATTGTTGCCACTTCATCAACGCCTTCTTGGTATTTCAGTGCCATTCCATTCCAAAGTGTTTGACCATTTTTCAATTTATAATCCCAAGATAAATGATGAAACCACAACAAGTCTTTTTCGGGACAAGTTTTTACATCGTTAAATACTTGAGCTACTTCTTGATTATATTGAGCTGTGGCATTGCTTCCGGTTTTAGAACGGTCAAATCCAATACCATTTTTATCAGCTTTGTGATAATATACGGGGTTCCATTCGGGTCTAGTTAGATTGCTTACCCAAGGGCCAGGCCCATAATGATGACCTGTATTCATAATATGGTGTAAACCAAGTGGTGTCATATAATTGACAACTGCTTCTCTTGATTTTAGCATCATTTCTTTGATAGGATTCACAAAGGTTTCATCGTTAGAAAAAGTCATTCTCAACCATTCATCGGCGATAGTTTCTGAATCTAAATGAGGATTCCAAGCCAATCGACCAAAACCGTACCAATTGGCTTGTGCAAAAGGATGTCCTGTCCAATTGATATCGCTACCAATATTTGCCACTCCAGCTATTCCTGTAAGTTTATGATTGTCTAATGAACCATCAATTATTTTGGCAACAGTAGAACCTTTTCCTTTGCTAAAAGTATCAGATTCTAATACTTCTTGATATAATTTAGGCAAATACATCAAATGTGAACTAAAGCCTAAATATTCCTGCGTAATTTGGAATTCCATCATCAAAGGTGTTTTTGGCATTGCACCAAACATTGGGTGAAAAGGTTCTCGAGGTTGAAAATCTATTGCGCCATTTTTGACCTGAACAATCACGTTATCTCTAAATTGTCCGTCATAAGGAACAAATTCGCTATAGGCTTGTTTGGCTCTATCATTCACATCGTGTTCAGAATATACAAAGGCGCGCCACATTACAATTCCGCCAAAAGGGGCAAGGGCATCGGCCAGCATATTAGCGCCGTCAACGTGGTTTCGACCATAATTTTGTGGGCCAGGTTGTCCTTCGGAATTGGCTTTGACCAAGAATCCGCCAAAATCAGGTATTCTTTTGTAAATTTCTCTTGCTTTTTCTTTCCACCAATTTTTGACTTCTGCATTATATGGGTCGGCAGTTTTTAATCCGCCAATTTCTATTGGAGCCGAGAATCTAGCTGTTAAATATACTTTGATTCCATAAGGTCTAAAGGTGTTTGCCAAAGCTTCAACTTTTTCTAAATATTGAGGAGTCAATATTAAAGCATTGGCATTTACATTATTCAAAACCGTTCCGTTGATGCCGATGGAAGCATTGGCACGAGCATAATCAATGTAGCGTTGATCAATAAAATCGGGTAGTTTTTGCCAATTCCAAAGTGAAGATCCGGCATAACCACGTTCAACAGTTCCGTTTAGGTTATCCCAATGATTTAGCATTCGAATATTTATTTTTGGAGAATCTACTATGTTTAAATTTTTGATAGATTTGTTGGTTTGAAGTAGTTTTAAAAAATTAAACACACCATATAAAACGCCAATGTCGGTATTCCCAGTAATCAGAATGTGATTTTTGTTGTTCAGTGAAAATGTTTTAATAATGTAGCCTTCGTTATTAACTTGATCCAATTCATTTTTTAGATTTTTAATTATGTCTTCATTTAAAGAAGATTTAGAGCCAAAAACCAACGTGTTTTCGCCGTTAATATCTTGTTGCGTTTGAATTTTAGTATCCAATAAACTGGAAAGTCCTGATTGCAACTCTTTTGATGTGACTTGAATTGTTGCAGAATTGCCTAAAGCAAAAAATCCATTGATTTTAGATTTGTATTCTGATGCTAATTTTGAATCTTGAATTTTTTTGTACTGAAGCCATAATTTATAATCTGCTTGTGCTGATGAATTTATACAAAACAGCAACAAGGGTATTAGAAATAAAGAAAAGACATAGGTTAAGCGACTCATATTTTGTTGTTAGTTATCCTTTAGGCAAATTCATTTTTTTGAAAGTAAAAATTAAAGTATTCTTTTTTCAAGAAACACTTTTTTTTGTGATTACTAATTTACTTGTTTTTTAATTATATTTGCAATCGGTTGCGTAAAAGTATGTAATTCAAGTATAATAAAAAATTTTTTCGCCTAATTTTTTATATTCGTAAAATATTAGATGAAAATCAATAAATACCTAAACATGAATGTAGTTTTGAAAAATACTGTGTTTTTCTTATTGTTGATTTCAACACTTTACTGTAAGAGTCAGGACGTTGTTGAAAAAAATGAAAAATTTCCATTTAACGATAGTTCATTATCTATTGATGCTAGAATTCAAGATCTAATATCAAGATTAACTTTGAAGGAAAAAGCAAATCAAATGATGAACAATACTCCAGCAATAGAGCGTTTGGGAATCCTTCCTTATAGTTATTGGAATGAAGCACTTCACGGTGTAGGTCGTTCCGGAATTGCTACCGTTTTTCCGCAGGCAATTGGACTGGGAGCCACATTTGATAGTGATCTGGCATTTAGAGTTTCGACTGCGATTTCCGACGAAGCTAGAGCGATGCACAACGCAGCAAAAGCAAAAGGCTACAATAAACAATACGGTGGGTTGACTTTTTGGACGCCCAATATCAATATTTTTAGAGATCCAAGATGGGGTCGTGGTCAAGAAACGTATGGAGAAGATCCTTTTTTGACAGCCACTATTGGAACGGCTTTCGTAAAAGGATTGCAAGGAGATAATTCGAATTATTTAAAGACGGCAGCTTGTGCCAAACACTTTGCTGTACATAGCGGTCCCGAAAAATTGCGTCACGAGTTTAATGCAGATGTAACACAAAAAGACCTTTGGGAAACCTATTTGCCTGCTTTTCAAGCCTTGGTCGAAGCCAAAGTAGAATCGGTAATGTGTGCTTATAATAGTACGGATGGTGAGCCTTGTTGTGCCAACAAATACCTGATTACAGATGTTTTAAGAAAACAATGGCATTTTAAAGGACATATTGTTACCGATTGTGGAGCGATTGACGATTTTTATACTCCAAAAGAAAAAGGTGGACATGGAACTGTAAAAACTGAGGCGGAAGCTGCTGTTTTAGTGTTGAAAAGCGGAGTTAGCCTGAATTGTGGAAATACCTACAAGGCATTACCTCAAGCGGTCAAAGAGGGCTTGATTACAGAGAAAGAAATAGATGTTCAATTAGCAAATTTACTGCGAACAAGATTTAAACTAGGTTTATTTGATCCAATGGGTAGCAATCCTTATGATGCTATTTCTCCGAATGTTGTGAATAGTGCAGCACATCGAGAACTAGCTAGGGAAGTGGCACAAAAAGGAATTGTATTATTGAAAAACAATGGTGTTTTACCTCTGAAAAACGACCTTTCAAAGTATTTTGTTACGGGACCCAATGCCACAAATACAGACATTTTATTGGGAAATTATTATGGTGTAAACCCCAATTTAGAGACTATTCTTGAAGGAGTGGCAGGTGCAATTGACAAAGCCAGTCAATTGAATTATACTTTGGGAACAATGCTAAATCAAGCCCCTGTGAATCCAATAGATTGGTCAACTGGAAATGCCTCAAATAGTGATGCGACTATCGTTGCTTTAGGGATTTCAGGATTGATTGAAGGAGAAGAAGGAGAATCAATTGCATCGCCAACAGCTGGAGATAGACTGGATTATAATTTGCCTCAAAATCAAATCGAATATCTAAGGAAATTAAGAAAATCGGCCGACAAAAATTCCGAAAATAAAAAACCCATAATTGCAGTTGTTACAGGAGGAAGCCCAATGAATTTGGCAGAAGTACAGGAACTGTCCGATGCCGTTTTATTGGTTTGGTATCCCGGCGAAGAAGGCGGAACTGCCGTTGCAGATATTATTTTTGGAAAAATATCGCCTTCTGGAAAATTACCTGTTACATTTCCTAAATCTTTGGATCAATTGCCTCCTTATGAAAATTATGCTATGAAAGGAAGAACATATAAATATATGAATGTAGATCCATTATATCCGTTTGGGTTTGGATTGAGTTATACCAATTTTACTTATGGTGAAGTCAAAGTTTCTTCAACCAAAATTTCAAAAAAAGACAATCTCGTGGTTTCGGTCAAAGTAACTAATTCGGGCAAAGTAAAATCAGATGAAGTGGTACAATTGTATGTTTCCGATTTAGTGGCTTCGGTTGAGGTGCCTAATTTTCAATTGACGGGCATCAAACGAATTACTTTGGAGCCTGGAGAATCTGCCGAAGTTTCATTTCAGTTGAAATCAAAAGTATTTGAAATGGTAAAAAATGATGGAACCAGAGTTGTTGAGTCTGGGGAATTCAAAATATATGTAGGCGGTTCCAGTCCGATGAAAAGAAGTTTTGAATTGGGTGCGCCAAAAATGGCAGAGGCTATAATAACAATAAAATAGTATAAAATATCCAAAATGAATAAATTTAAAATAGCATTAATTACCCTGCTTTTCATTCATTCGAATGAAATGTTTTCTCAAATTAAACTCCCCAAATTAATCAGTAATGGGGTGGTTTTGCAGCGAAATGAAAAAGTAAAAATTTGGGGATGGGCTTCGCCAAACGAAAAAATAACATTGAATTTCAAATCCAAAAATTACTTGACAGAAGCTGATAAAGAAGGCAATTGGGCTATTTTGTTGCCAGCCCAAAAAGCGGGCGGACCTTATGAAATGGTTTTGAAAGCTAGCAATGAAATAAAAATTCAAGATATTTTATTTGGTGATGTTTGGATTTGTTCCGGTCAATCTAATATGGAACTTCCAATGGAACGTGTCAAAGAAAAATATGGAGAAATTATCAAGAATTCTAAAAACACTAACATTAGACAATTTTTAGTGCCTGATAAATACGATTTCAAGAAGCCGCAGACTGATTTGGATTCTGGAAATTGGTTGTCAGCTAATCCAAATAATGTATTAGAATTTTCGGCTGTAGCCTACTTTTTTGCCAAAGAAATTAATGAAAAAACACAGGTCCCAATTGGGTTAATCAATACAGCTTTGGGAGGTTCTCCAGTAGAATCTTGGATGAGCGAAGGAGCTTTGAAAGCATTTCCAAAAGCATTTGATGAAGCACAGAAATTCAAAAATGACGATTTGATTAAGCAAATAGAAACCAGTGACAAAAAGCGAAACGACGATTGGTATGCGCTTATAAATGCCAGCGACAAGGGACTTTTGAATAAGGATTTGCAATGGAACCAAGCGAATATTGATGATAATAATTGGTCGAAAATGGCGATTCCTGGGTATTGGGCAGAACAATCCATTGGAAAAGTAAACGGAGCGGTTTGGTTTCGAAAAGAGATAAATGTGCCCAAATCTATGGTCGGAAAACCAGCCAAATTGTTTATGGGACGCATTGTTGATCAAGATTTTGTGTATGTCAATGGCGAATTTGTTGGAACTACAGGCTATCAATATCCGCCACGACGTTATGAAATAAAACCAGCAGTTTTAAAGGAAGGAAAAAATACCATTGCCGTTCGAGTAATCAATAATAGTGGCAGCGGTGGATTTGTGTTGGAAAAACCCTATTATTTGGCCGTGGGCAATGATACTATTGATTTGAAAGGAGAATGGAAATATAAGTTAGGTGTCGAAATGAAGCCGTTACAAGGACCAACATTCATTCGTTGGAAACCAGAAGGCTTGTACAATGCTATGATTGCTCCGTTGTTGAATTTAAAAATCAAAGGAGTTTTGTGGTATCAAGGTGAAGCCAATACGTATAACGCCAAAGAATATGCTCAAACATTTACTGCAATGATTACCAGTTGGAGAGCAAAATGGGCGCAAGGCAATTTCCCTTTCCTTTTTGTTCAATTGACGAATTATATGGAAGAATATCCTGAACCAAGAGAAAGCAATTGGGCAGCTTTAAGACAATCTCAATTGGAAACTTTGAGTGTTCCCAATACTGGAATGGCTGTTACAATTGACGTTGGCGAATGGAACGATATTCATCCGTTGAATAAAGAAGCTGTTGGGCATCGTTTGGCTTTATTAGCGAGAAAAATGGCTTACGGTGAAACTAAAATTACGGCTTCAAGTCCGATGCCAAGTACTGCTACATTCGAAAATGATAAAGCAATTATTTTCTTTGCTAATGTTGGAAAAGGGTTATCGATTAAAAATGGAATGGATCTAAAATCATTTGCGATTTCAAATGACGGGATACATTTTGTTTGGGCAAAAGCCAAAATTACAGGAAATAAAGTAGAGGTTTGGAACGAAAAAATCAGTAATCCAACGGTGGTTCGTTATGCTTGGGACAATAATCCTGCTGCTGCTAATTTATTTTCGAAAGAAGGATTGCCAGCAACTCCTTTTGAGGTAAAAAAGAAGTAATCATATAGACCTAACAGGTTTCAAAAACGGGTTAGGTCTTATTTTTTTAAAATAACAACTTATATTTTCTTTGAAGATTCTCGAACCAGCACTTCTGTATTCAAAAAGGTAATCTCTTTCACTTCGTCTTTGTTAGGAAATTTGATGCTTTTCAAAATAATTTCAGCCGACATTTGTCCCATTTTTGCGGCTGGATGTGTAATTGTCGATAAGTTTGGATCTATAATTTCTGAAATAGGGTCGTTATTAAAACCAATAACTTTCAGGTCATCAGGAACTCTAATTCCTCTTTTTTTGGCAGATTGAATCGCACTCACCGCCATAATATCGCCCGAAGCAAATAATCCATCAGGTCTGTTTTTTAAATCCAATAGTTTGTCACTTGCTTTTAAAGCTTCATTGTAAGTAACTGTCTTTAAGTCGGCAATGAGTTCTTTTTCGACAGGTAAATTGTATTTGGTCAAAGCATCAATGTAGCCTCTTTTTCTTTCGTTGTATAAATTTCCAAATTCAGAACCCGCAGTAATGTGTGCAATTCGTTTGCATCCTTGTTCTATAAGATGAACAGTTGCTTTGTACGCAGCGGCATGATTGTCAATGATAACTCTAAAAGTATTAAAATCTTTGGGAACCCTATCTACAAAAACTATTGGAATATTATTGTTTACAAATTGTTGAAAATGATTAGTGTCAACGGTTTTCATTCCTAACGAACAAATTATTCCACTTACTCTACTGCTGTAAAGTGATTTTGCCATGCTAACTTCCTCTTCATAGGAGTCATGAGATTGCATAATAATTACATTATAACCTGATTTTCGAGCTGAAATTTCGATACCGCTAATCAATGATGAAAGAAAGGGTTGGGTGACAGTTGGTATCAAAACGCCAATGGTATTGGTTTTGTTTCCACGCAATCCTGCAGCTAAAGTATTGGGAACGTAGCCCATTTCTTCGGCCATTTTCTTTACTTTTTTTATGGTTTTGCTGCTAATCGTTGGGTGATCTTTTAATGCTCTAGAAATTGTTGAGGTTGCGAGTTTTAATTTTTCGGCAAGATCATATATGGTAACGTCTTTGTTTTCTTCCATTTTATTAAAATTGTACACAAATATACGTTTTTTTTAAGATTAAGATTGACAAAAAAAATCCTAGAATTTGCGATTAATACAATCTGTTTTATTCTAACTAAATCGGTTGCGTAAAAAAAGGTGATTTTTTTTCAAAATTAATTTTTTATGTAGAAATAATTGTTAATTTAGCATACCGGAACAGAACAGTATGATAGTTATGAATGAACAAAAATTTGCTTTTAGTATTAATCACGAAAGTGATATCCCAAAGTATCAGCAATTGGTGAATTCAATTAACAATGCCATTGCTAAGCACCTCTTGAACAAAGGAGATTTATTGCCTTCGGTGAATGCTATTTGTAAAGAAAATAAGCTCTCTAGAGACACTGCTTTTAAGGCCTATTCGATTTTAAAAGATCAAAAAGTAATAGAATCAGTTCCAAATAAAGGATATTATGTAGCGGGCGAAACTCGAAAAGTGCTTTTAGTTTTGGATACATTCAAGGCTTATAAAGAAGTTTTGTATCATTCGTTTGTAAATAATTTGCCCGATAATATTATTACCGATGTGCAGTTTCACCATTACAACATCGATAATTTCAAAACCATCATCAACAATAGTGTAGGCAAGTATTATAAATATGTTGTAATGAATTTTGACCACAAAGAAGTGGCTTCTGTTTTGACCAATATTTCTAATGAAAAACTGTTGTTGATTGATTGGAATATTCATTCAAAACCAAAAAATAATTATGTTTTTCAGGATTTTGGAATTGCCTTTTTAGACTCTTTGAAACAGGCTGTAGATTTGTTTAGAAAATACAAAGCCATTCATTTTGTATATCCCAATTTCACCAATCATCCGATTGAGACTGTTACTTTTTTTAAGAAATTTTGCAAAGAATTTGAGTTTGATTTTAAAGTCATTACCAATCCAAAAGACTTTGATATTGAGAAAGATATTGCCTATATAGGAGTAAGTGACAGAATGCTTGGGATATTTTTAGAACAATGTCGAGAAAAGGATTTTGAACCCGGAAAAGACGTTGGTTTTCTATCCTATAATGAAACTCCGATGAAGAAATTTATTTACAAAGGGATTTCGGTGGTTTCGACCGATTTTAAGGAATTAGGAACTAAAGGGGCCGAATTTATTGCGAAAGACGAACCGATGCAATATTATGTATCGACAAATTTAATATTAAGAGAATCATTATAAATTATGTATTACATTGGATTTGATATAGGTAGCTCTTCGGTGAAGGTGGCTATCGTAGAAATGGCTACTGGAAAAAGCATTGGTGTAGTCCAAGAGCCAGAAACCGAAATGAGTATGCTAGCCCTAAAAAATGGTTGGGCCGAACAAAAACCCGAAGATTGGTGGCTACACGCTTGCAATGCCGTGGCCAAATTGAAGAAAAAATTTAATATCTCAAGGTCACAAATAAAAGGTATCGGGATTTCCTACCAAATGCACGGCTTAGTTTTGGTCGATAAAGCAGGTCAACCTTTACGAAAATCTATTATTTGGTGCGACAGTAGAGCCGTTGCTATAGGAAATGAGGCATTTGCTAGTATCGGTGAAAAAAAATGCAACGAACATTTGCTGAATTCTCCGGGGAATTTTACCGCTTCAAAATTGAAATGGGTCAAAGAAAACGAACCAGAAATTTACAGTCAGATTCATAAATTTATGTTGCCGGGTGATTATATCGCTTATAAATTATCGAATGTAATCAATACCACGATTTCAGGATTGTCCGAAGGGATTATGTGGGATTTCAAAAACGATAGTTTTGCCAATTTCTTGTTTGAGCATTATGGAATTTCAACAGAATTGGTTCCCGATATTGTAGATACTTTTAGTATTCAATCAAAAGTGGATAAAAAAGGAGCAGAAGAAAGCGGTTTGGACGAAGGAACGCCAATATTTTACCGTGCAGGCGATCAACCTAATAATGCGCTTTCGTTGAACGTTTTTAATCCGGGTGAAGTGGCCGCAACAGGCGGAACATCGGGTGTAGTTTATGCTATGACCAAAAGTTTGTCGGTCAAAGAAAGTTCGAGAGTGAATAATTTTGCTCACGTTAATTATATAAAAGGAAAGGAACCAAGAATTGGAAAATTACTATGCATCAATGGAGCGGGAATTCAATACCGTTGGTTGCTCAATAATCTTTCGGTTTCCTCTTATGAAGAAATGAACAATCTCGCTTCTGAAATCCCAGTAGGTTCAGATGGGGTTTGTATGATTCCTTTTGGAAACGGTGCAGAACGAATGCTCAATAGCAAAGACATCGGAACCCGATTGGTAAACATCAATCTGAACAATCACGGTAAAGCACATATTTGTCGTGCAGCCTTGGAAGGAATTGCCTTTTCATTCGTTTATGGAATGGAAATTATGAAATCTGATGGCATCGAAGTGAATGTAATGCGTGCCGGAAACGATAATTTGTTCCGTTCCGAGATTTTTTCAAATACCGTGGCAACACTTATCGGACACGAAATTGAAATCTACAATACCACTGGAGCCATTGGTGCAGCCAGAGCATCGGGACTTCACGAAGGCGATTTTGATACCTTTGGAAAATACATTACCGACAACGATCACGTAATGACTTATATGCCTTTTAAAGACAAACAACCGTATTTAGAAGCATATCAACTATGGAAAAAAGAATTAGAATTAATAATCAATAAACAATAAAAAAAATGGCAACTTTAGGCAATAAAGAATACTTTAAAGGTATTGGCGAAATTAAATTTGAAGGCAAGGAATCAGATAATCCATTAGCATTCAAATATTATAATCCAGATCAAATCGTGGCTGGAAAAACAATGCGCGAGCATTTCAAATTTGCAATCGCTTACTGGCACACTTTCTGTGGTCAGGGTTCTGATCCATTCGGACCTGGGACACAAAATTTTGCTTGGGATCAATCATCAGATGCTGTGCAAGCGGCTAAAGATAAAGCAGACGCAGCTTTCGAATTTATCACAAAAATGGGATTTGGTTACTACTGTTTCCACGATTATGATTTAATTAGAGAAGGGGCAACTTTTGGAGAATCAGAAAGCAGATTGGCAACAATCACCGATTATTTGAAAGAAAAACAAGCAGCTTCAGGCGTAAAATTGCTTTGGGGAACTGCTAATGCCTTTTCGAACCCTCGTTATATGAACGGTGCGGCTACCAATCCTGATTTCAACGTTGTGGCAAGAGCTGGTGGACAAGTAAAATTGGCTTTAGATGCAACGATTGCTTTAGGTGGTGAGAATTATGTATTCTGGGGAGGACGTGAAGGTTATATGTCATTGCTAAATACCGATATGGGAAGAGAATTAGACCATATGGGACAATTTTTGAGAATGGCTCGTGATTATGCTCGTGCACAAGGATTTAAAGGAAACTTCTTCATTGAGCCAAAACCTATGGAGCCAATGAAACACCAATATGATTTTGATTGTGCTACTGCAATAGGATTTTTACGTGCACAAGGTTTGGAGAATGATTTCAAAATGAATATCGAAGTGAATCACGCTACATTAGCACAGCACACATTCCAACACGAAATTGACGTGGCTGCACAAGCTGGAATGTTAGGAAGTTTGGATGCTAACCGTGGTGATTATCAAAATGGATGGGATACCGATCAATTTCCAAATAACATTCAAGAAACTACAGAAGCTATGTTAGTATTCTTGAAAGCAGGTGGTCTTCAAGGTGGAGGAATTAATTTTGATGCTAAAATCAGAAGAAATTCAACCGATATGGAAGATGTTTTCCATGCACACATTGGCGGAGCAGATACTTTTGCAAGAGCTTTGTTGACAGCTGATAAAATTATCACTTCATCAGCTTATGATAAATTGAGAACAGCCCGTTACAGCTCATTCGATTCTGGAAACGGAAAATCTTTTGAAGATGGTAAATTATCTATGCAAGATTTGTATAAAATTGCACAAGAAAACGGAGAACTTAGCTTGCAAAGTGGCAAACAAGAATTGTTTGAAAATATCATCAACCAGTATATTTAGTAGAATATTTAGTAATTAGTTTATAATTGGAAAGGTGTCGAGAATATTTAATAATGTTTTAAATATTTTCGGCATCTTTTTATTGTAAACATAATTGGCTCTTCATCCTTCGTCTGCGTTATATCAAACCACTACCGATGTAATCACTGTTTTGACAATCTTTTAATCTAAAAGTTAAAGCTGTAATTATTTTATCGAAAGAGGACTTTATCATAAAAATGTTTAAAAATTAAATGCTTTTACCATTAAATCCTGCTCACTTCTTGAAATTCCTATTTCTTTGGCTATAGTTTTCCATGTACTTGTTACTTGAAGAACTTCTTGAATAATAACTTCCATTTGTTGTTTATTTAAACGGAAATATTCGCCAACGCTTTTTGCTAATTCAAAATCA
>ERZ1034365.77-NODE-77-length-50240-cov-6.455236_pt1 | contig 50240 bp, 53 predicted proteins | sample MGYA00520615_ERZ1034365 | MGnify/ENA primary metagenome ERZ1034365 (study PRJEB33736, sample SAMEA104284505) | Azolla filiculoides | biome: Urban; feature: Water surface; material: Ditch water | place: Netherlands | collected 2015-10-28 | depth 0-0.1 m ...
CATACGGATCGGCAATGCAATGTGATCCGAGTACTTACGCAGGATCTCACGAAGCTTCCAGCCGTTAAGCAGATCTTCCTGCTCCGCCCGCAGATGCAGCGTGACTTCAGTGCCTCGACCCGGATGGTCTATATCGGCAACCGTGTATTCGCCCTCGCCTGCCGATACCCACTCAACACCCTCGTTAGCGGGTGCGCCGGCTTTACGGCTACGTACAGTGACCTTATCGGCAACGATAAATGACGAGTAGAAACCCACGCCAAACTGGCCAATCAGGTTGGCATCCTTCTGGGCGTCACCCGTCAGAGCCGAGAAAAATTCTTTGGTACCGGATTTCGCAATGGTACCGAGATGGGCAATCGCCTCATCCTTGGTCATGCCAATACCGTTATCGGCAATGGTAATGGTTTTGGCTTCTGCATCCAGCAGAATGCGCAGCCCCAGCTCTGGATCGTTCTCAAATAGCCCTGGTGTGGCTAATGCTTCATAGCGTAGCTTGTCACAGGCATCCGATGCATTGGATACCAGTTCACGCAGAAAAATTTCCTTATTCGAATAAAGCGAATGGATCATCAGCTGCAGCAGCTGTTTGACTTCTGCCTGGAATGCTTTGGTTTCGGTTTGATGTTGTTGAGTCATAGGTCTTTAAACGTAAGAAAGTTGACTGAATAGAACGCGATGCGTCTTAAATAAGGACGCTATTCTCGAATTCAAGCCTCTGGCGTAAATGGTGGCACCGCCAGTGACCGGTAGATGACTTCCACTACTTCCAGTTCCCGGTCACCTAATGGGCTGGCAAAACGGGCTACATCCCCTTCGCGCAGTTTAATCAGCGCCTTGGCTAAAGGAGAAACCCAGCTAATCCAGCCCTTGGTCGGGTCTGCTTCATCTATACCGACGATGCTATAGGTGGTTTCATCACCATTTTCGTCACAAACAACGACGGTGGCACCAAAAAACACCTGATCCCGATGCTGTTGCAGCCCCGGATCAATGATGTGGGCGTTTTCCATGCGCTTCATCAGAAACCGGATACGGCGATCAATCTCCCGCAAGCGTTTTTTGCCGTAGAGATAATCCCCGTTTTCCGAACGATCGCCGTTAGAAGCGGCCCACGAGACAATCTCCACGATTTTTGGGCGCTCGGTTTTAACAAGGTATTCCAGTTCATCACACAACCGGCGATGGCCGCCGGGCGTCATGTAATGGCGCTGTTCAGGTAATGCAGTTTGGGTCATGGATCTGTCTTAACTGGGCAATGGGTCATTATCCTAGACTGCCAAAGATGATGTCACAAAAAATTAATCGATTACGCAGCCCATTCCTCTTGCATGGATTCTCGTTGCGGCGCAACATAACGCCTACAGAATTTATTTAATTCAGGAATCCTTATGCAGCTAGAAACCTCAAACAGCACTCTTAAAGGCCTTAAAGGACTGGTGGTCGGTATTGCCAATCAACATAGTATTGCTTGGGGCTGTACCGAGGCGTTTCGTGCCGCTGGTGCCGAACTTGCAGTGACCTATCTGAATGCAAAAGCAGAACCGCACGTTCGCCCCCTGGCGGAAAGTGTTGATGCGTCGATCATCCATCCGCTGGATGTAGAAAATGATGCTGAAATGGCTGCCCTGTTTGAACAAATCGAGCAGCAATGGGGAAAGCTGGATTTCGTACTGCACTCTATTGCCTTTGCGCCACTGGAAGATCTGCACGGTTCCGTTCTTGATACCAGCCGAGACGGATTCGCCCGAGCCATGGATATTTCCTGCCACAGCCTGATTCGCCTGGCCCGCCATGCCGCCCCTTTGATGAAAGATGGCGGTGCGCTACTAACGATGAGCTATGAAGGCGCAAATCGCGTAGCCCCTCATTACGGCATCATGGGCCTAGCCAAAGCCTCGCTTGAAGCCGCCACGCGTGCACTGGCAGCTGAACTTGGCCCCAAGAACATTTCGGTCAATGCAATTTCCCCAGGCCCGATTGCTACGCGTGCCGCCTCAGGCATCCTCGAATTCGATCATTTGATGCAAGACAGCATTGAACATGCACCGCTCCGTCGTCTGGTCACCATCGAAGAAGTCGGCGCTCTGGCAACGCTGTTGGCAAGTCCGGCAGGCCGCGGCATTACTGGTGACGTTATCGTCGTTGATGGCGGACGCCACATTCTTTATTGATTCAATCTAAAGTCATGTCACATTCATACAGCCTAGACAAGTTTTGCTCAGACGTTATCGAGAACCATCCGTTTGATGAGATTGAAATCGGTGATAACGCTTCAATATCACGTACCGTAACGGTTGAAGACTTACGCATGTTTGCAGCTGCAACGGGGGATGCCAATCCCAACATGCTGGATCCTGAGTTTGCAGACAGCAGTATTTACCGAGAGGTGATTGCACATGGCATGTGGTCAGGTGCCATGCTGGTCAATCTTTTGGGTAGCGAATTGCCTGGTTTGGGGACAATTCTCGTCGACCAGAATCTACGTTATCTTCGCCCCATCATGGTGGGTGACACGGTCACCTTCAAGATCACGGTTGAGCGGAAATATGAACGAACGAAGCACGTGCTCTTTGATGCCGAAGTAATCCTGGAGAGTGGTCAACGCGCAGTGACTGGTACGCTTGAAGTACTGGCACCCCCCAATAAAATCTCTCGCAAAAAACTTTGCGTTCCAAAAGCAACACTCTCTACCCATACCGAACGCTTTCAGGCCTTTGTGGCTACAGCCGAAGGTATGGATCCTGTTTCTACGGCAGTAATCCACCCTTGTGATGAAGAATCGCTAAAGGGTGCTGTATTTGCGGCAGAAATCGGCCTCATCAACCCGATTCTGATTGGTCCAGGTGACCGGATTCGTCAGTTAGCCCAATCGCTCGGCCTGAACATTGAACCTTACCGGATCGTTGATACGCCTTATAGTCAGGAATCTGCTCGAATCGGTGTGGAGCTTGCCCGTAAAGGCGAAGCACACGCACTCATGAAGGGCAGCCTGCATACCGATGAAATGATGAGCGCCGTAGTCAACCGCACGACAGGTCTCAGAACCGCACGCCGTATATCGCACGTTTTCCGCATGGATGTACGCGCCTATGGCAAACCGCTACTGATTACCGATGCAGCCATCAACATCTACCCTGATCTGATGACCAAAGCGGATATCGTCCAGAATGTGATTGAACTGGCCCATGTACTGGGGTTACCAGATCCCAAAGTGGCTATTCTCTCCGCAGTCGAAACCATCAACCCGAAAATTCAATCAACGATTGATGCCGCGGCGCTTTGTAAAATGGCCGATCGCGGTCAAATCAAGGGGGGCACATTGGATGGCCCACTGGCGTTTGACAACGCAGTTTCGCTAGACGCGGCCAAGACCAAAGGCATCAAATCGGCTGTTGCCGGTCTGGCAGATATTCTTGTGGTACCCGATCTGGAATCAGGCAATATGGTTGCCAAACAGCTCGAATATCTTGCCGGTGCAGTACCGGCAGGGATTGTGCTGGGTGCGAAGGTACCTATTATCCTGACATCGCGCGCCGACAACGCCGAGACACGGATGGCTTCTTGCGTATTAGCCGTGCGTATTGCCAACGCCAATAAACAAAAATAAAGCCAGCGACAATTCGCTGGCTTTATAAGGTGGCGGTAGCGACTTAGTCGTTGCCGTCTTCCGCGGGCCAGTTCTTGATAAAGTTCTTGAGCATTCGGTTTTCAAAACCCTGCTCTTCCAGAACGGCTTTGGCAACATCCATAAACGACACTACGCCCATTAGCACCTTGCCATCCATTACTGGCACATAACGCTGGTGATGATTAACCAGAAGCTCACGCACTGCTTCAATCGGCATATCCGGGCGCGCTACGATGGGCTCAGAGACTTTAAAATCAGCCACTGTCATAGCGGATAAATCCCCTTTGGTCTTACCTACAGCTTGTAAAACCTCGCGAAAGGTAATGAGTCCAGACATTGAGCCGCCATCCATCACAACCAGCGAACCCGCATCATGCTGGGTTAATGCTTCAACGACTTCGGCCAGACTTGCACCAGAGTGCGTGGTGTAGAGCACATTACCTTTGAGTTTAAGTATTTCCTGTACCAACATACTGATATCCGTGTCCTATCCTAGCGTTCAAGTTCAGCCAGCTTGCCAGCTTGGCCATTAAAGGTATCAGCGTCCGGCAATGGGTCTTTGCGTTCGGCGATGACCGGCCAGTTTTTAGCCAGTTCGGCATTCAGTGCAATAAAAGCTTCCTGACCTGCCGGCACATCATCTTCAGCGTAAATCGCTTCTGCCGGGCATTCTGCAACACACAAGGTGCAGTCAATGCATTCATCCGGGTCGATCACCAGAAAATTCGGGCCTTCGTGGAAACAATCCACCGGGCAAACATCCACACAATCTGTATATTTGCACTTGATGCAGTTGTCGGTAACAACGTACGTCATTCTTTCTCAACTCCTGATTAAATGGTGCACTGCTCAATTTTTCTGAGCATATCATGACCGAAGCGCATGCACAGTAAGATTCATCACTCGAAACAATAGCAAACCCGCCTGTGCATTAATCCGCCCTAAACAACTTGCTCATTGCGAATTCTTGCGGCAAACTGCGCAAGGTTGATCGAATTGAATGATTAACCAGCTAATATTATTATCCTAATTACTCCATTATTTCTTTGAGGCAATGCGCTATGAGCGAACATATTGTCCACGTCACTGACAGCTCTTTCGCTGATGACGTCACCAATTCGAACGTACCTGTTCTGCTCGACTTCTGGGCCGAGTGGTGTGGTCCATGCAAAATGATTGCGCCAATCCTGGACGATGTCGCCAAGGACTATGCCGGCAAGGTCAAAGTTGCCAAGATCAATATCGACGAGAACCAGCAAACGCCTGCGCAATTCGGCGTTCGCGGTATTCCAACGCTAATGCTCTTCAAGAATGGCAGCGTTGAGGCCACTAAAGTAGGCGCTCTCTCGAAATCTCAGCTGGTTGCCTTCCTAGACGGCCACCTGTAAGATTAACGGGGTGGAATGCGTTCCACCCCATGTTTTACCCTAGCAATACAGGCAATATCCTTGAGCAGAGCAATTCTGTTCAAATCAGCACAAGACTCGGTTGAACTGATGTAACTGCTCTCCGAAAATCTTTGCAAGCCGCTTGATCACAAGCTCCTAGTCCTAGCGCAATCATCTGAAGTGCACCCAGCGTGTACCTTTGCGCACAGGCAATACCTACTCCGCTTTTTCGCGCCCCACATATGCATCTTTCCGAACTTAAGTCTAAGCACGTTAGCCAACTTATCGAGATGGCCACGACTGCCGGTATCGAACACGCCAATCGCCTGCGCAAACAGGAGCTGATTTTTGCCCTGCTCAAAGAGCATGCTAAAACAGGCGAAACCATTTACGGCGACGGCTGTCTTGAAGTCATGCAAGAAGGCTACGGCTTTCTGCGTGCTGCAGAATCTTCCTATCTGGCCAGCTCGGATGACATTTACGTCTCCCCTTCCCAGATGCGTCGCTACAACCTGCGCAACGGCGACACGATTGACGGCGAAATCCGTATGCCGCGCGAAGGCGAACGTTATTTCGCACTGATCAAAGTAGACCGCATCAATGGCGAAGCGCCAGATGCCTGCAAGAATAAGATTCTGTTTGAAAACCTGACGCCACTACACCCGAATGAGCCGTTGCGTCTGGAACGTGACAGTAAAACCGAAGAAAACCTCACGTCGCGCATCATCGACATGGTGGCGCCGATTGGTAAAGGCCAACGCGGCCTGCTGGTTGCCTCGCCTAAGTCGGGTAAAACTGTCATGCTGCAGAACATTGCGCACGCTATTACGGCCAGCCACCCGGATGTGGTGCTGATCGTACTGCTGATCGACGAACGCCCTGAAGAAGTCACCGAGATGCAGCGTTCGGTTCGCGGTGAAGTCATTGCCTCAACCTTCGATGAACCGCCTGTCCGTCACGTTCAAGTGGCTGAGATGGTCATCGAAAAGGCCAAGCGTCTGGTTGAACACAAGAAGGACGTGGTCATCTTGCTCGATTCGATTACCCGCCTCGCCCGCGCCTATAACACCGTACAGCCGGCCTCCGGCAAGGTACTGTCGGGCGGTGTCGATGCCAATGCCCTGCAAAAACCGAAGCGCTTCTTCGGTGCAGCCCGTAATATCGAAGAAGGCGGCTCGCTAACGATTATTGCGACGGCGCTGATCGATACCGGCAGCCGCATGGATGATGTGATCTACGAAGAATTCAAGGGCACTGGCAACATGGAGATCCATCTGGATCGCAAGATGTCGGAAAAGCGTCTCTACCCATCCATCAACGTCAATCGTTCAGGTACGCGTCGCGAAGAACTACTCATTCCACAGGAAATCCTGCAGAAGATCTGGGTTCTACGCAAACTGCTCTACCCGATGGACGACCTGGAAGCCATGGAATTCCTGCTCGACAAGGTCCGCTCTACCAAGAACAATGCCGAATTCTTCGACGCCATGCGCCGTGGTTAATACGTTGTAATTCGAAGTCATTGCAATTGCTTGAAAATTCAGCGATAATTTAAAGCTTGAGTGATCCCGCCACAATCGCCGGATCGGTGTAACTAAAACTAGGATTCTTTCAAATGAAGTCTGGCATCCACCCCGAATACAACGAAATCGAAGTCACCTGCTCCTGCGGTGAAAAGTTCATCACCAAATCGACCATGAACAAGGCGCTGCACGTTGAAGTTTGCTCCAACTGCCACCCGTTCTACACTGGCAAGCAGAAGATCGTGGATACGGCCGGTCGCGTTGAGAAGTTCCGTCAGAAATTTGGCGGCCTGCGCAAATCTGCCTAAGATTTCCGCACGATCGAACGATCAAAGGGCAGCTTAGGCTGCCCTTTTGCATTATTAGCCATACAATCGGCACATTATGTCCATTCTTGATCTGAGACCCACCCCACCTTCCGCCAAACCAGACGCCCCTGTGCGCTGGAGCACCTATTCCCGCCAGCCATTGCTGATGGGATGGCCGGTGGCTCTCTGTCTCGCGCTATTACTGTTGTTACCCGGACTCATCGGACGCGACCCATGGCGCGGTGATGATGCCGAACATTTTGGCCTGATTGCCAGCCTACTGAATAACAGCAGCTGGCTTGTTCCGAGCTTCCAAGGAGACACCTGGAACCAATCACCGCTCTACTACTGGGTTAACGCACTGATCGCCTGGCCATTCAGTCTATTTCTCTCTCTCCCTGATGCTGCACGCATCGGCAATCTGTTCTGGGTCGGCACAACGATCTATGCGCTCTACCAGACGGCGCGCAGTGCACTGAATGCCGAAGACGCACAAGTTCTTCCATTCCTCGCCTTAAGCGCACCAGGACTGATGCTCAGTGCTCACGAAACGCAGCCAGACCTCGCAATTATGGCGGGTTACGCCTTGTTTTTCTGGGGCAGCAGCAAAATCTGTTTTGAACGCGTGATGCCTGGCTCAACGCTAGCTGCACTGGGCTTGGGCGTGACCATGCTATCGGGTGGTCTCTGCATTGCTTTACCACTGATCATCGTGCTGCTTGGCATCTTCCTCTTCAAGCCCAAACTCAGACTGAACAGCCTGGTTGCCCTTATGCTGGGCTTGCTGATCGGATTTTCCTGGTTTATTCATGCGGCCGCGTTTGGCAACCCCGACCCGACAGCACTCCTCGAGGCGATCTGGCCCGTTTCGGCACTACGCAACTGGGCGGATATCCCGCCTCACACGATGAACTTCATTAAACTCATCGCCTGGACCACCTGGCCGGCATGGCCGATTGCCGCGTGGACAATCTGGCGCCGTCGACTCACATTCTGGCGCCAGGAAACCATTGTGCCGCTGGTTGTGATGCTGATTGCCCTCATAGTACAGATTTCTTTGAGCGCAGCACGACCATCCAAGAGTCTTGTTCTGCTGGTACCTATCCTTTTGCTGGCCACAGCTTCGGTAACCCACCTGCGGCGTGGTGCAGCCAACATGCTTGATGCATTTACCCTCACCCTCTTCACCATTGTCGCTGGTTTTGTATGGCTAGGTTGGGGTGCCATTCACTTTGGCTGGCCGGAGCAGTTGGCACAAACCGTGACACGACTAGAACCCGGTTTTAAAACGCCGCTGACTATTGCCCCACCAGCAATTGCCTTTCTGCTGACGATTGGTTGGTTCGTACTCATGCGGAACATACCGCGCTCACCAGTCCGTGGTATTCAACATTGGTTTGCCGGCATTACCTTGATCTGGGCACTAGTAGTTGCCTTGTGGTTCCCCTGGCTGGATCACGGCATGAGCTTTAACCGATTAGCCGAGCAACTCAATAAACAAATTGATGGTCCAGGCTGTGTAGCGACCTATAAAGTCTCCGACGACGCAAGGTCGGCACTTGGTTATGCCCTTAACCGGACCATGCCCCGTTCGGCGATTAGTGCTGCCAAAACCTGCACCTGGCTTCTCATCGAAACTCCAGGTAATCAATCGGAGATTAAACTACCAAAATCTTGGGAGTCCGCTAATAAAATCTGGGCTGGTCACCGTCGCGGCAATCGTGCCGAACGCTACACGCTTTATGTTAGAACAGACGTGACGCCTATTCAGCCTTAATAAAGTGTGTGCGATAGAAACGAAGCTCTTCGATCGATTCATGAATATCAGCCAAAGCTGTGTGGGCGCCTGTTTTATTCACTTGAGCTGACAAATCCTGGCGCCAGCGACGGCAAAGCTCCTTGAGTGTACTGACATCCAGATTACGATAATGGAACCAGCTCACAAGCTCTGGCATATAACGCGCCATAAATCGGCGATCCTGACAAATCGAATTGCCGCACATAGGGCTAACCCCCTTACCTACCCAAGCCTCCATGAACTGAATGGCCGCCAATTCAACAGCGCGCATATCCAGTGGCGATGTACGGACTCGTTCTGTTAGGCCCGAAGCACCATGGGTTTTAGTATTCCAGTCATCCATACCCGCCAGAACGGCATCCGACTGACGCACAGCCCATGAATCTGACTCGGCGACCACATTCAGATCTGCATCTGTTACCACCATCGCAAGCTCCAGAATCGTGTCCGAATCCGGATTCAAGCCCGTCATTTCCATATCCAGCCATACCAAACGTCTCTGATCTATTGCCATATGTGCACACCCTTCTGCATCATGCTTTAAGATGCGACATTGTGTCATAGTCATTCGCCATCACTTACGGATCCATGTCTGATATTTCGCTCTGCTTTGTTGCGCTTGTTGCCGCTAATCTATTCGTCAAACTCTGGTTAAATATACGTCAATCGCGCAACGTAACGCTTTACCGCGATGACGTGCCTAGTGCCTTTAAAGAAGTCATCGGCCTTGAGGCACACCAGAAAGCTGCTGCCTACACAGCCGCTAAAATCTCTCTGTCTCAATGGAGTCTGATCATTGATACAGCATGGTTGTTATTACTGACACTAGGTTGCGGTATCAATCTTCTTTATGAAATGGCTCTTGATATCGCGGGTACTCAATCAACCCTGATAACCGGGTTGATTTTTCTGGTTGGTTTAGGGGTGTTGTCTAGCCTTATCGACCTACCGATCAGCATCTACCGGCAGTTTGGGCTTGAGGCACGCTTTGGTTTCAATCGCATGACCCCAGTACTGTTTATTACGGATCTACTACGCAATGCATTGGTCAGCCTGATTATTGCCTTGCCATTACTTTCACTGATCCTCTGGTTGCTGGAACTCGCAACACCCATGAGCTGGCTATGGGCCTGGCTTGGCTGGATGAGCTTTAACGCCCTGCTACTTTTTATCTACCCTGTCGTTATCGCACCGCTATTCAACAAATTCACCCCTATGCCGGATAGCGAACACAAACAAAAACTGGATGCGCTACTGCAACGCTGCGGCTTCAGTGCTGCCGGCCTCTTTGTTATGGATGGATCCAAGCGCTCTGCCCATGCCAATGCCTACTTCACAGGCTTTGGTAAAAACCGGCGCATTGTGCTCTTTGATACTTTGATCAATCAGTTATCACCGAGCCAGTTAGAAGCCGTGCTCGCACACGAAATTGGCCACTACCAGTGTAAGCACCTGCAAAAGCGCCTCATCATGATGGCTCTGATATCACTTGCCCTGCTCTGGACACTTTTTCAGCTACTACTTGCGCCATGGTTCTATGGTGCTCTCGGCGTCGACGTAGCAAATCCTGCCACGGCGCTTGCCTTGTTCAGCCTGGCGATGCCGCTGTGCCTGCTACCTTTGACCCCACTAAGCAATGCACTCTCACGCAAGCATGAATACGAAGCAGATGCTTATGCTGCGAAACATAGCAACGGCAAAGAACTCATCAATGCATTGATCACGATGTATCGTGAAAACGCCGCAACACTAACTCCGGATGCCCTTTACTCCTTGTTTCATGACAGCCACCCGCCAGCCACGCTGCGCATAGCGCATCTCAACGCACAATCTGGCGCACAGACATGAGCAAAACCTTCATAGGGCGCATTATCGCTAGCCATGGAAGGCACTACGTTGCCCGGGATGATGCAGGTGCCCTATGGCACTGCATCGCCCGCGGCAAAAAGCATGAGGTTGCCGTAAACGATCTGGTTAAACTCGCCGACCTTGGTAACTCGGGTGATGTCACGCAACCACAGGCAGTGATTGAGCAAACCGAGCCGAGACAGAATCTATTCCGGCGCTCAGATCAGTTCAAAGATAAAGCGATTGCCGCAAATGTAGATCAGGTCTGGTTTGTCGTTGCCACCGAACCTTCCTTTGACCCTGAACTGCTCTCCCGCTGTCAGGTGGCCTGTGCTGCCGAGGAGATCAAGTTCACGATATTGCTGAACAAGTCAGACCTTACTGATCTGCTGCCGCGTGCCGAGGAGCTGATTGCCCCGTTTCAGCGTATTGGTATTCCAGTTATTCATACATCTACCGTCACAGGTGAAGGTATCGAACAACTGCAGCAACAGATCATCGGCCAGTCTACTGTGCTTACAGGGCAATCCGGCATGGGCAAATCGTCGCTCATCAATGTGCTGGTTCCTGATGCTAAGGCAACGATTGGAGAAATTTCCCACTACCTGGATACCGGCCGCCACACCACGACGACTGTGCAGGCTTATCAACAGGGGCCTCAAACGACCGTGATCGATGTGCCCGGTTTACAGGTCTTTGGTTTATCCCACCTGACGGACGAACAGATCCTGCTAGCCTTTCCCGAATTCAGACCCCACCTGGGTGATTGCCGGTTCCGCGATTGCCGTCATCTGAATGAACCTGATTGTGCATTCAGACAAGCTGTGGATGCAGGCACAGCGACCCAGACAAGACTGGAACTATTACGTCAGCTGCTGATTGAAAATAAATCACGGCTATAAAAAAACCGCCCCTGAGGGCGGCTTCTGTTTCAAACATTAACTGATTAGCAACGTTCGAAAATCACGGCAATACCCTGACCACCACCGATACACATGGTCACCAGGCAGTACTTGCCACCCACACGTTGCAGTTCGTAGATTGCCTTAGTGGCAATGAACGCACCCGAACAACCCACTGGGTGACCTAGAGCAATGGCACCACCATTCGGGTTAGTCTTGGCTGGATCCAGACCCAGAACCTTCGAAACAGATAGTGCCTGTGCAGCGAAGGCTTCATTCGATTCGATCACGTCCATCTGATCCAGCGACAGACCGGCCTTCTTGAGGGCCAGCTTGGTTGCAGGAATTGGACCTTCGCCCATTTCATGGTTTGGCACACCCGCTACGGCGTACGAAACCAGACGGGCCATAGGCTTATGACCGGCACTAGCAGCAACAGCCGCATCAGCCAACACAAAGAAGGCTGCACCGTCGTTAATACCCGAGGCATTACCAGCGGTTACCGTGCCGCCCTCTTTCTTGAAAGCTGGTTTCATCTTGGCCAGCGATTCCAAGGTAGTTCCAGCCTTGACGTGTTCGTCGGTGTCGAAGATCACCTCGCCCTTACGGGTTTGCTTAACGATTGGCATGATCTGCGATTTGAAGTGGCCTGCAGCAATGGCCGCGGCAGCACGACGTTGCGATTCAACCGCAAACGCATCTTGCGCTTCACGGGTAATGCCATGCTTAGCGGCCAGATTTTCAGCCGTCACGCCCATGTGACCAACGCCAAACGGATCTGTCAGAACAGCAACCATGCTATCAATAGCCTTGGTATCACCCATACGGGCACCAGAACGCAGCGCAGGCAGCATGTAGCTTGCTTTCGACATAACCTCAACACCACCGCCGATAGCATAGTCAGAATCGCCCAACAGAATGTTCTGAGCTGAAGTAACAATACCTTGCAGACCCGATGCACACAGGCGGCTTACCTGCATGGCCACAGAGTCCATTGACAAACCAGCCTGGATAGAAGCTACGCGGGAAACATAAGCATAACGCGAATCAGTCGGCATCACAGTGCCAACCGTTACATAGTTAATGGCTTGTGGGTCGACACCTGAACGCCCCACAGCTTCTTTCATCACTGCGCCGGCCAGTTCACATGGCTCCATATCTGACAGAGAACCACCAAAAGCGCCAATGGCGGAACGAACTGCACTCAGTACAACAACGTCTTTGCTCATGCTTCTGTCTCCCAACCTATATCTGGTTTTATAAGAATTAAATGCCTACCCAAGCGGCAAGCCCTACAACTGCGAGTAGTATCACCCACAAAATCAAAGCGCGCCAGACCAAACCGATTGCCGATGGCAAGGCGGCTGGCGTTGCTTCTTCCCCCACCCCGATTTCAGGGCGATCGGAAACTATTTCATCATCAATAATTGGCGATGGGCTTAATGCGCCACCCAGCTTAACACCCAGGGCGCCAGCACCGGCGGCCACAATCACGCCAGCCGTATGGTCACGCCAGCTACTAGCCTGTTCACGCCAGCAGTAAAGCGCATCTTCAAAATTACCTACGATGGCAAATGCCACGGCCGTCATACGGGCGGGCAGCCAATCGATCAAAGAAAAGGCCTGGCGGGCAAACGCACCAAATTGACGACGTTTCACCTGAACCTCTTCAGCCGCATGTTCACCAACGACTTCTTCGTCCTTGCGATCACTACCATTCCAGTGTGTCGCCAGAAACGCCGATAGACGGTAAAAAACAGCGCCTACCGGACCAAAAACGACAAACCAAGCCAACACACCAAACACGTGGCGATGTGATGCCAGAACACCCGTCTCAATAGCTAGACGGGCAATCTCATCAGAACTGGCCTGGTCAGGGCATTCGCTATTCCAAGCCTTCATAGCCTTGCGCGCTGCAGGTACATCGTCCATTTGCAGCGCTTCGTTAACAGCAGTAAACGAGTGACTAAATTGGCGAAAACCCAGCGTGAGATACAACACCACGACACCAAATGCCAGACCCAACAATACATTGATGCTCGACAGCAGCACATCCAGAATGGTGGCCAAAAAAACCCCGCCACCGACAACGAGCAACCAGGCCAGAAAACCGTGCTGACGATTCCCGGAATCAAACACGCCCTCGACCCAGTTAGAAATTCGGGTTAACGGCGCGCCCACGAAACGGGCATAAGGCAACGGGCGAACCTGTTCAATCAGGAGGGCAAGAATCAGTACAACGAGTTTCATAGATCTAAAAGCCTGTCAGTCCGTACGGATGCCAGAACCACAATGGATCTGACCATCGCACTATTATGTTCAAGATATCATATTCAAGGCGGGTTTAAGCAAACTTTTGTGTCTATCCGGCTGCCCGAACAATACGGGATAACTGCGCCAGCATGCCCGCCGTGGCACCCCAGATGTAATAACCCGACCAGGGCACGGCTAGAAAGCTCCTCCAGGCCCCTCGGTAATAGCGTGTTTCCTGACGCATATTGCGTGGATCCAGGATGAAATCCAGCGGCACTTCAAAGATTTCTGCCACTTCCCCCGGATCTGCCACCAGTTCGCAAGGTGCTTGTACAAAACCGATCATCGGCGTTACCGAAAAACCCGTACCCGTATGGTACTGAGGCATCTGGCCAAACAAAGTCACCTTGGCTGGATCCAGCCCGATCTCTTCCTGTGCTTCGCGCAAAGCCCCTTCGATGGCGCTCTCACACGGATTTAGGCCGCCACCGGGAAAACTGATCTGACCGGCATGGTCTCGCAAATGGGCAGTACGTTGGGTCAGCAACAGTCTCAGCGGTTCAGTTGGGCCAGACTGTAAGATTGGAATAAGCACAGCTGCCTGACGGCGTCCGGTTAACAGACGCTCCCGAATTTCTGCAGGGACCGGATCATCGACGACCTCAGTAATGCCAGCCAAACTGGTGCCATTACCAGGAGGCAATTCGGCAAAAGCTGCTCTGAGAATCTCGGGGGTAATCGCCATAACAATAAAAAGGGCGCCGAAGCGCCCCAAGTTTAATCGCGGAAGTTACCGAACTGGAGAGGCACATCTTTAATCCCCTCCTTCACTAGGGCAATCGCTTCTTGCAGGATATCGCGCTTGGCACCGGTGACGCGGACAGCCTCACCTTGAATGGAGGCCTGAACCTTCATTTTGGAGTCCTTCAGCATCGCTACAATCTTCTTGGAAGTGTTCTGCTCGATGCCCACCTTGACCTTGAGCTCCTGCTTCACCTTGTTGCCACCCACTTTTTGAACCGAACCATGATCCAGGCAGCGCACGTCGATCGATTTGCTAGTCATTTCCGGCAACAGAATGCCCTGCATCTGATCCAGCTGAAAGTCGTTATCGGCATACAAAGTAATCGTTTTGTCTTTTTCATTCAGTTCGGCATTGGCATCCGAACCCTTGAAATCATAACGATTAGTTATCTTACGATTTGCAACGTCAACAGCATTCTTAAGCGAAGGCATGTCAACTTCTGAGGTGATATCAAAGCTAGGCATAGTGATCAACCAAAGTGGCAAACGTAGTGATAAGGCTCGTCGCAAGCAATTTCAAAAGATGAGTTGCCCGGCACGTCGAACGATTGACCAGAGCTGTAGGTTTTCCAGTCTGATTCGCCTTTCAGACGCACACGGCAGCTACCACCTACGCCTTCCATGATTTCTGGCGCGCCGGTATTGAAAGTCAGTGACGATGGCAGAATGACGCCAACCGTCTTTTTAGTGCCATCAGCAAACTGCACCGTATGGCTAACGCATTTGCCATCAAAGTACACATTGGCAGCCTTAACTACCGAAACGTTATCGTATTGAGCCATTTAGATTCCCCACAATTTCTGAATAACGCTTTTGGCGATGAATCCCACCATGCCAAAAGCCAGTACAAAAAACAAAACAGCGGTACCCGTTTTGCCAGCCTTCGACTTAAAGGCTATCTCGCCAATAATGAAGAGCATAAAGAGAATAAACGCTGCCACACCATACGTAGACATGAAGTCAGCGATTTGCTCTTCAGTAAAGCCGAACAGGGTACCTTCCATGATTAAGCCTTCTTGCGTGACGCAGCTTTTGCAGGTGCTTTTTTAGCAGTCGGCTTTTTAGCAGCAGGCTTTTTGGCACTCACCTTCGCTGCCTTGCGGGCATCACGATTGGCACCAATGCGCATACGCAGGGCATTCAGCTTGATGAACCCACCGGCATCCTTCTGATCATAGGCACCGGCATCATCTTCAAAGGTTGCGATGGTCGGATCAAACAGCGAATCCTGCTTGGAATCGCGGCCTACAACAATCACATTCCCCTTATACAGCTTCAGACGTACCGAACCGTTGACATGCTCCTGGGTGTGATCAATCAGGGTTTGCACCGCCTGACGCTCAGGGCTCCACCAGTACCCGTTATAAATCAGGCTGGCGTAACGCGGCATCAGATCATCCTTGAGGTGAGCCACTTCGCGATCCAGGGTGATCGACTCAATAGCACGGTGCCCCTTGAGCAGGATCGTACCGCCAGGCGTTTCATAGCAACCGCGCGACTTCATACCGACATAACGGTTTTCAACAAGATCTAGACGACCAATACCGTGCTTGCCACCCAATTGATTGAGCAGTGCAAGAATTTCATGTGGCTTCATCTTCTTGCCATTGATGGCAACCGGGTCACCCTTGGCATATTGAATATCAATGTATTCGGCCTTATTCGGGGCCTTCTCAGGCGATACCGTCCAGCGCCACATCGACTCTTCAGCTTCTGCAGCGGGGTCTTCCAGATGACGGCCTTCAAAGGAAATATGCAGCAGGTTAGCGTCCATCGAATACGGTGAGCCACCCTTCTTATGCTTCATATCAATTGGGATACCATGCGACTCGGCATAGTTCATCAGCTTTTCACGTGAGAGCAGATCCCATTCACGCCAAGGGGCAATCACTTTAACGCCCGGCTTCAGTGCATAAGCACCCAACTCGAAACGTACCTGGTCATTACCCTTACCCGTAGCGCCATGACAAATGGCATCGGCACCCGTTTTGTTCACGATCTCGATCAGTCGCTTGGCAATCAGCGGACGGGCAATCGACGTACCCAGAAGGTATTCGCCTTCATATACTGTATTGGCGCGGAACATCGGGAACACGAAGTCACGCACAAATTCTTCGCGCAGATCATCAATAAAAATGTTCTTCGGCTTAATGCCCAGCTTCAGCGCCTTGGCACGTGCTGGCTCAAGCTCTTCGCCCTGGCCCAAATCTGCTGTGAAGGTAACGACTTCACAACCATACGTATCTTGAAGCCATTTCAGAATCACGGAGGTATCCAGACCACCCGAATAAGCCAACACTACTTTTTTAATATCGCTCATTGCTGCTTTCCGCTCAATGTTAAAAACAAAACCACGCTGAATCAGTCAACCCGACCCAGCAATAAAAATTCCATCAAAGCCTTCTGCACGTGCAAACGGTTTTCAGCCTCATCCCAAACAACGCTTTGTGGCCCATCGATCACACTCGCAGTGACTTCTTCGCCACGGTGCGCTGGGAGACAGTGCATAAAGAGCGCACCCTGATTTGCCACCGCCATCATGTCATCATCAACCTGCCAGTCAGCAAAGGCTTTAAGACGCGCTTCATTCTCGGCCTCGTAGCCCATTGATGTCCATACATCGGTGGTGACCAGATCCGCACCACGCGCTGCATCCATCGGATCAGCAAAGACTTCGTAGTGGCCTTTGTCGTTTCCAACCAATGCCGTATCCAACTCATAGCCTGCAGGTGTTGAAACATTCACCTTGAAATCCAGAATGCGTGCTGCCTGCAGCCAGGTATTACAAACGTTGTTGGCATCGCCAATCCAGGCCACGGTCTTACCGCGGAGATCGCCACAATGCTCGTGATAGGTGAAGATATCAGCCAGTATCTGGCAAGGATGGTACTCGTTCGTCAAACCGTTAATCACCGGTACACGAGAATAGGTCGAAAAGCGCTCGACAATACTCTGCTCAAACGTGCGGATCATCACGATATCGCTCATTCGCGAAATAACCTGTGCCGCATCTTCCACCGGTTCACCCCGACCCAATTGAGAGTCTCGGGTATTCAGATAAATCGCTGCACCACCGAGTTGCTGCATGCCGGCTTCAAAAGACAGGCGCGTGCGGGTGCTCGCTTTTTCAAAGATCATCACCAGCGTACGGTCCACGAGTGGCCAGTACTGCTGATAGGATTTGAAACGTTCCTTGATCCAGCGGGTACGTGCAAAGAGGTACTCATACTCTTCACGATTTAAATCGCTGAATTGTAGGTAATGTCGCAAGCTCATATTACTTTCCCAGATAACAGGTAATCACATTGGTCAAACGCTCGACCAACGTATCAACATCCGCCTGTGTGATGTTTAGAGATGGCAATAGGCGCACGACCGAATCAGCGGTCACATTAATAAGTAGACCAGCATCACGTGCCAGACCCACCAGTTCGCCGCAAGGACGATCCAATTCAATACCAATCATCAGGCCACGGCCACGGATATCACGCACTTCCGGATAATGGCCAATGCGCGCCCGCACACCTTCGCGAATGGCTTCGCCCATACGCTCCGCATTGGCCAGCAGCTGTTCACGCTCCAACACATCAATGGTTGTTTTAGCAGCGCGCATGGCCAGCGGATTGCCGCCAAATGTAGAGCCATGGTTACCCGGTCCGAACAGACCAGAGGCTCTGCCGCTCACCATGCAAGCACCAACCGGCACGCCTGAGCCCAAGCCTTTAGCCAGCGACACCACATCCGGACGAACGCCCGAATGCTGGAAGCCGAACCACTTGCCGGTGCGACCGATGCCGCACTGGACTTCATCCGTCATCAGCAGCCAGCCCTTCTCATCACACAGTGCACGCAGGTCGCGCTGGAACTGGTCATCAGCCAGGTGAATACCGCCTTCACCCTGGATCATCTCCAACAGCACAGCAACCACGTTATTGTTGTGCGATGCGACCTGACGAATGGCCTCAATATCATTGTAAGGAACACGGACGAAGCCACTAACCAGCGGCTCAAAGCCTGCCTGTGTTTTGCGGTTACCCGTTGCCGACAACGTGGCCATGGTGCGGCCATGAAATGCATGTTCCATGACGATGATGGTTGGATTCTCTATGCCCTGGCGGTGGCCATAAAAGCGTGCGAGCTTAATAGCTGCTTCATTCGCTTCACAACCCGAATTACAGAAGAACACTTCATCCATGCCCGACAACGCAGCCAGCTTATCGGCAAGCTCTTCTTGCAGTGGAATACGGTACAGATTAGACGTATGCAGCAGTTGAGCAGCTTGCTGACTCAATGCGCGCACCAGCTCCGGATGGTTATGACCCAGCGTATTAACGGCAATACCGGACAGCGCATCAAGATAGCGCTTACCATCGGTATCAACGAGCCAGCTCCCCTCGCCTTGCACAAAGGCAACAGGTTGACGGGCATAAGTATTCATCACATGGGTCATAAAAACTTCTCGGTCTATCGAAAAACAAAAAGCGCCGAGACCGGGTTCCTCACCTATCGGTTGCAGAATCCGCATCGCGTCGCATATTCAAAGCAGTTCCCATGATTTTATGGCAAAAGTGGCTACGCATCCACTCCCGCAACTGCACAAAAACCGATAGAATGTTGACATGAGCACCCCAGCACCAACAGACGACACACAAAGCCAGTCCAATCTGTCTCACAGTCTCGTTATTGTTGGTCGCACCCAGGACGGCAAAAAATTCCGCCCATCCGATTGGGCTGAACGATTGTGTGGGGTTATGTCGGCCTTCGGCACAGAAAAACGCATGAAATACTCACCTTATGTGAGCCCGGGCGAGTGGGAAGGTGATAAATGCGTCTTTATTGATGGCATTCTTTACGACATCTCCCCTATTGCCTACCGTTTTCTGGCCAACTTTGCCAAAGATAACGATCTGATGCTGGTAGATGGTGTTTGTAGCCTCGAAGTCTGCAATATCGACGATGCTATGGCAGAAGTTGTGGTTTATCCACCGAGCGTCCCTGCCCGCTAAAACAACGAAGCCGGAAAGCAGCAGACGTAAAAAAAGCACCCGAGGGTGCTTTTTTCATGCATCCAGCAAAACCAGTGGCTTAAGCAGCCATGGCCTTGATCTGGGCCGACAGGCGGCTCTTATGACGCGACGACTTGTTCTTGTGAACAATGCGCTTGTCAGCAATGCTATCAATCGCACTAACTGCAGCAGCGAAAACAGCTTGAGCAGCAGACTTGTCACCAGCCTCAATAGCACGGCGCACCTTTTTGATAGCCGTACGGAACTCGGAGCGCTGGCTGGCGTTGTGAGCACGCTGCTTATTTGCCTGACGGGCACGTTTGCGGGCTTGGGCGCTATTGGCCATGAAACTTCCTTTGCGGGGGAATTCGAAAACACGCGACTATACCGGAAAGCTAAAACATTGGCAACCATCGTACAATTCGTTTATGAGTCTGCTTCGTTCCGTTGCCACTGTCAGTGGTTTTACCTTTCTGTCTCGAATCCTGGGGTTCGTCCGGGATTTCGTGATCGCCCGTAGTTTCGGGGCCGACGCCGCTACAGATGCATTCTTTGTCGCCTTTAAACTCCCCAACCTATTACGCCGCATGTTTGCCGAAGGCGCATTTTCCCAGGCATTCGTGCCGCTACTGGGTGAATATCGTAAACAGCGTGGCGAATCAGAAACCCGCCAACTCATTAACCGGACAGGCAGCGCATTGGGCGCAGTAGTACTGCTAGTCGCCCTGCTTGGCATCTGGTGGTCACCAGCGATTGTCACGCTTTCCGCACCCGGCTTTCTGGAAACTCCCGATAAATTCGAACTTGCCGTCACCCTGACACGCATCACCTTTCTCTATATCTTCTTTATGTCGATGGTGGCGTTTGCCGCTGGCATTCTGAATACCTGGAGTCATTTCTCGGTACCTGCATTCACACCGGTGCTACTCAATGTCAGCTTGATCCTGATGGCGGCATTTGCCCAAAGCTGGTTTGAGCCACCGGTCAAAGCACTGGCCTGGGGCGTCATCATTGGGGGGATTCTCCAGTTAGGCCTCCAGTTTTATGCCCTACACCGGATTAATTTGCTTCCCAGATTTAGCTTCAACCTCAAAGCCTGCTGGCAAGATCCCGGGGTTAAACGTATCGGCATCTTGATGGTGCCGGCGTTACTGGGTGTTTCGGTCAGCCAGATCAGTCTGCTCCTGAACACTGTGTTCGCCTCCTTTCTGGAAAGCGGCAGCATTTCATGGCTGTATTACGCAGACAGATTGATGGAGTTTCCTGCCGGCATGCTAGGCGTGGCTATTGGTACAGTCATTCTTCCCAGCCTCACCCGCCATCACCATGGCGGCGACAAGGCCGCCTATTCCAGCCTACTCGACTGGGGGCTGCGACTTTGTTTCCTTCTCACCTTGCCTGCCGCATTGGGTTTAGCCATTCTGGCCGTACCGCTGATTTCCACCCTATTTATGCATGGCGCCTTTACCGCCCATGATGTGAGCGAAACCAGCCACGCACTGATCGCCTATAGCGTTGGGCTGAGCGGTCTCATTCTTGTAAAAGTGCTAGCCCCCGGATTCTATGCGCGCCAGAACCTCAAAACCCCCGTCAAGATTGCGATCATTGCGCTGGTTACTACCCAGCTGATGAACCTGGCATTTATCGGCCCCATGAAGCAAGCCGGGCTAGCGCTTTCAATTGGTCTGGCTGCCTGTTTAAATGCCGCCCTTCTCTATCGTGGTCTACGCCAAGCGGCAATTTATGAGCCTATGCCTGGCTGGACAAGCTTTATCGTCAAACTTGGGGTCGCACTTACCGTCATGTCGGCGATTTTGTTTGCGGGATATCAGACGGATACCTTCTGGCTTGAAGCACCATTGGTTGAACGCGTACTCTGGCTTAGCGGTCTAATCACCGCGGCTGGTGTTGCGTATGGTCTAACACTCTTTTTACTGGGTTTTCGCCCGAGGGACTTCCGTAAAATCTGATCACGGCGCAGAATCGTCAAACAATAGGGTTAAACACCGAACTTCTTACAGGATTCAAGGAGACACCTGTGAAACTGACGAGCCAAAGCATTCTGGAAAACCAGCCTATTTCAGGGGAGTTTGCGTTTTGCATCCCCAATGACAAATCACACGTTTGCTTAGGCAGCAACAAAAGCCCCGAGCTTAGCTGGTCTAACGCGCCTGTCGGCACCAAATCATTCGCCGTATTCTGTGTCGATCCAGACGTCCCCTCTGTGGGAGATAACGTCAATATAGAAGATCGGGTTGTAGCTGCTGATTTACCGCGCGTTGATTTCTATCACTGGGTCTTGATCGACCTACCCGCCGAAACCAAGACACTGGCTGCAGGACAATATTCCAGAGAGGTGACGCCGGGTGGCAAAGCCGGACCGGGCGCACCATTAGGCGCTCGCCAGGGCATCAATGATTACACCGCCTGGTTTGCCAATGATCCGGATATGCGTGGTGACTACTATGGCTACGATGGTCCTTGCCCGCCCTGGAACGATCTACGTGTGCACCGCTACGTATTTACCGTCTATGCACTAGATGTTGAAAAACTCGCGCTCACAGGTAAATTCAATGGCAGCGAAGCAGCTGAAGCGTTGAAGGGACATATCCTTGCACAGGCATCGATCACTGGCACTTACACCCTGAACGCCTCACTGCGCTAACGACAGGGGCACCACGTTCGTCATGACACTTGCTAAAACACTACGCGCTAGCAGTAAATCATGCCGTATTGATAGCGACTACGCGAGTCAGACACCCGGTGCCCTGTCAGAAAAAGCAGCGATTAAGGCAACCGCAGCGATTGCCAAAAAGATTCGGTCGTTGCAATTCCAGCTTTATGCAGAAAACAGGCAGTCTCTGTTGATCGTCTTGCAAGGTCTGGATGCGGCCGGGAAGGACGGAACGATCAAACACGTCCTAGGCATGATGAATCCGCAGGGATGCACCGTCACCAGCTTCAAACAACCCACAGCAATTGAATTGCGCCACGACTTTCTATGGCGTATTCATCAACATGTGCCAGCCCAAGGCGAAGTGGCCATTTTCAACCGGTCACACTACGAAGATGTGTTGGTGTCTCGCGTTCATCAACTGAGCCCTAAACCACAAATCAATCTCCGCTACGATCAGATTAACCAGTTCGAATCCTTGCTTGCCACACAGAGCAATACCCGTGTCATTAAGTTCTTTCTGCACATAAGCCGTGAAGAACAGCTCGCACGCTTTGCTGCACGCCTCGATGACCCTGCCAAAAACTGGAAAATAAGCACTTCCGACTACATTGAACGCCAGCACTGGGATGCCTATCGGGAATCCTACGAACTATTGCTCAGAAAAACTTCGACCGCTAGCGCGCCCTGGTACGTGATTCCTTCCGACCATAAGTGGTACCGAAATTACGCTGTTGCCTGCATCGTGCTGGAAACCCTGGAGGGCATGGCACCACAATTCCCCAAGCCCAATATCGATCTGAGCCAGGTTCGTGAAGAGTTCCACAATGCCGTGCTCCAAGAGGTCCGCTTGGGTCGGGTCAAAGCATTAGCCAAGGCCATGGATCGGGTGATCGCATCGCGTGACGATCAGTTAAAACTGGCCGGCATAACGCTCAACGAAGTTCACGAGATAAACAGACAAGCCAAGCAAGTGCGTAAAAAACCCAAGAGTTCATAACGTCTTGTCGTTTTGCTTATGACAGCTGTATTACAGCGGTACTTTTAAGCCTGTCGTACAATACAGACTCCCAAACTCGTAGGACATCTGATGGACGTTGCCATATTATTTGCTTTGATTGCGATTAACGCAGTCTTTGCAATGGCTGAAGTAGCACTGCTCACCGCTAAAAGAAGCAAGCTACAACGCATGGTTGAATCCGGAGACCGTCAGGCTGCCGCCGCCCTGGAACTGGGCGAAGATCCCAACCGATTTCTATCCACCGTACAGATCGGCATCACCACCATCGGCATTCTGAATGGCGTTGTGGCTGAATCAGCTCTATCGGAACCGGTTGCCGTTTGGCTTGAGCACATGGGTGTTAGCGACAACACCTCCGGCTGGCTGGCATCTACTCTAATCGTTGTGATCATTACCTATTGCAGTATCGTATTAGGCGAGCTGGTACCGAAGCGGATTGGCCAATCCAATCCGGAGCCGATCGCCCGACTGGTGGCTCGACCAATGCTCACCCTGGCAAGCATCGCTCGCCCAATGGTGAGACTGCTTTCCGGCTCAACTCAGTTGCTGCTCCGTTTATTCGGCATTCGTAATCACGTGGCCCAGCAAGTTACCGAAGAAGAAATACATGCCATGCTGGCAGAGGGCTCAGATGCAGGTGTTATCGAGCATAGCGAACATCAGATGGTTCGCAACGTGTTTCGCCTGGACGACCGTCAGATAACCTCACTCATGGTGCCCAAGAGCGACATCATCGCCCTGGACATCGAAGAGCCGCTGAACGAAAACCTGCAGCGCATCCAGGAGTCCGAGCATTCGCGCTTTCCGGTATGTAAAGGCGGCTTCGACGAAGTACTCGGCATTATCAATGCCAAGGTACTACTCGCCCAAACGTTACGTGGCGAGACCCCTGACTTTAAAACAGATCTACAACCTGCCGTTTTTGTTCCAGAGTCATTAACAGGCATGGAACTACTCGAGCATTTCAAGTCTTCTGGCGTACAGATGGCTTTTGTGATTGATGAATATGGCGAAATCCAGGGCATCATCACGCTTCAGGATCTAATCGAAGCCATTGCTGGCGAATTCAAGCCCGACGATCACGAAGATGCCTGGGCCATCCCCCGTCAGGACGGATCCTGGTTACTTGACGGCATCATCCCTGTACCGGAGCTCAAAGACTGCCTGAAGCTCAAAGAACTGCCTGAGGAAGACAAGGGTCGCTACAACACCCTATCGGGCATGTTGATGCTGCTGATGGGGCGGATCCCGAGCGCCGGTGAAATTGTCGATTGGGACTGTTGGCGTTTCGAAGTGGTCGACATGGATGGCAAGCGCATCGACAAAGTCATTGCGGCTTTGAACAAAGACATCGCAGAAACTGAGCCCACCATATAAAACGGCACGAAGATTGCTTGTTTAGATGCGTGTTTAATCAGCTCTTAAGGTCACATCCTTAAAATAAGCGCATGCAAAGCGTTCTCGCCACACCGACAAAAATCATTAAGCCATTTCGCGCACTAAAGCAGTGGGCGTGTGCTGCTTTATGCAGTTTCGGCCTGATTGAATCGGTATTCGCAGGACCTTCGCTGACCCTTGACCAACTTATCGGCATCGGACTGAACGAAAACGCTTACATCTTGGCATCTCGTGATCAGGTAGCTGCTGCTAAAGGGGATGCCACCATTGCCCGAGCCTACCCTAACCCAGAAATCGGCGGGCAATTAGGTCGTGGAAAAGAACGTAACACCCTGACCCCCATATCCGGTCAGAACTACAATATCGCCTTGGCACAGCCCATCGAGATTCCGATGGTGAGAAGCGCTCGTATCGATGCAGCAGACGAAATTGTCAAAGCAACCGATGCCAGCCGCCAAAGCTTTGAAGATGATAGCGTTGCCCGCATCAAACTGTCCTACTACGAATTACTACGCCGTCAGGCTGAGGCTACTGCTACAGAAGAAGATCTGGCGCTCACCCTGCAAATTCGCGACCGGATTGCGCTGCGACATCAGGTGGGAGAATCTCCTAAATTCGATCTGATTCGCGCAGATACAGAAATGCTCAACGCACGTAAAAACATGGATGCTGCCCGTCTACGTGTAGAACAAGCCCGGGCAAATCTACGCCTTGCGGTCGGCCACCCGCTCCCCGAAGGGTGGAGCGTGCAGGGGAGCCTCCCTAATGCGATTCAGTTACCGCCCAAAGAAAAGCTGAAGGCTGAATTACTGGCACGGAATCCTATTCTCATGAAAACCGAGGCTGAACAGCGTGCAGCTGAACACCGGTTGAGCATGGAAAAATCTATGCGGCTTCCCAAAATCGCCCTAGTCGCAGAGCGGGAAGTTGATCCAACCCAACAATATGCCCGTGGCGGTTTAGTGATGACGATTCCGCTCTGGGATTGGAGAAGCGGGCAGATTTCCAAAGCCAAGGCAGAAGTATCAAGCAGCCGTCATCAGCTTAATGCCCAACGACTGAACTTCTCCGAATCGCTTGAAGCAACCTATCAGTTGTACCAGATTGCCAGCAATCAGGTTCGGGTGCTTGAAACGCAACTACTCTCTCAGGCAGCAGCCGCTCAACGAATTGCCGAATCTGCCTACCGCTATGGTGAGCGCGGCATTCTGGAATGGCTAGATGCCCAACGCACCTACAGGGCAGCACGGAATGAATTGATTGCAGCACGTTTTGATCTGGCAACCGTATCGGTAGAAATTGATCGATTGCGTTCAATCTCCCATGTACCAGTAGAAACAAACATGCAGGACTCCAATAGGGGCGCCTCTAAACTGCCCGAATTCTGAACCTATCTGAATCCTCATGACGCCCTCGCCCTCACCCGACAAATTGCAACAGCAACTGTCTCGTCTTAAGCATCATTTACTCGCTCTGATCGAGCGCTTCCTGGTTATTGCGGAACCATTAATCCGTCGTATCCGCCGGACATACCGCCAGGAGAAGTCGCACCTTGCCAATGTGCTGGCACCCCAAAAGGCAAAATGGATTGACCCGCTGTGGAATAACCTGAAGCCATTAATCCTTCCATTAGCCACAGGCATATGGATCAGAATTCGAGACTGGCTCTGGTATCCCATACTTTCTGTCTTGGAACGGGTGGCACCTAATCAGGTGAGTCGCTGGCGAGCCCTGCCCCCAGGACGCCGACACAACATTCTGTTCTGGTGTGTTGCGGCATTAATCGGGTTGATCATACTGATGCCCGACAGCCATAAATCTCACAATGAAAGCACCATTCATGATCCGGACATCATCGATCTCAGCCAGGATCTCATTGAACCTGATAGTCCTCACTGGGTCGTCGACGTAAAACCTGTTGAGGTCATGCCCTTTTCAGAAACGCTGCGGGTTAGTGGCAAAGTAGAGTTCGATGAACAGCGCGTTGCCCGCATTGGCGCCACGGTAACCGGTCGCGTTACCGAGATTCTCGCCATGCCCGGCCAGGAAATTGATCGCGGAACCGTACTTGCACGAATCAATTCCACAGAGTTAGGTCAAACACAGCTAGCTTATCTAAAAGCTCGGGCAGCCAACGAACTAGCGGCGCGTGCCTATGACCGGGCAAAAATACTCTTTAAAGAAGATGTGATTGCTAAAGCAGATCTTCAGCGACGCCAGAGCGAGGCAGAAACTACAGCGGCTGAACGTCGAGCAATGGCTGATCAATTACGTGTTTTGGGAATGCTCCCAGAGCAAATCGATGCACTCGGTAAAACCGGGAACGTTAATTCTATTGCTCCGGTAACCTCCAGTATTGATGGCACTGTTGTGGAACGCAAGATTGTTCTGGGTCAGGTCGTGCAGCCATCTGATGCCCTGTTTACTGTCGCCGACCTATCGGAGGTCTGGATCACAGCGCAGGTGCCAGAGCAGGAAGCCTCGCTTCTCGCCGTGGATCAACCAATGCAGATTGAAATTCCCGCTTTGGCCAACCAGCACTTTGAAGGCAAACTGGTCTACGTCGGCGAGCTTGTCAGTAATGAAACGCGCACGATTCCGGCGCGGACCGTACTGCTCAACAAAGAACGTATGATCAAACCCGGTATGCTGGCCACGCTGCTCATTTCTGGCAAGCCAACAGATCGTCCGGTGGTTCCGGCGGCGGCTGTCGTTCGCGAAGATGGTTATGACCATGTCTTCATTGCACTTGGCGACAATCACTACAAACTGACCGTAGTCAAACTCGGTCCTGAAACCAATGGTGTACGCCCGGTGCTCTCCGGCCTTGAACCCGGCACTCTCATCGTCACACAACAGGCATATCACCTTAACACCGAACGCAAGAAGCGACTTTCTGGCGGCTAATTCATACAGATCGACCGCTCATGATTCAACCTATCGTCCGTGCCGCACTGGCTCAACGCATTGTCGTCGTTGTTCTGGCTGTCGCCTTATTTTTTGTCGGGCTGCTAGCGATCAATCGTCTGTCGGTAGACGCATTCCCCGACGTTACTAACGTTCAGGTTCAAATTGCCGCAGAAGTCCCTGGCCGATCGCCGGAAGAAGTTGAACGTTTCGTTACGGTACCCATTGAAATCGCGATGACCGGTCTGCCCGGACTGACCGATATGCGCTCCCTGAATCGCAACGGAATCGCAGTAATTACCCTGGTTTTTACTGACAAAACCGACATCTACTTTGCCCGGCAGATGGTACTGGAGCGTCTGATTGAAGTCATGGGTCGCATGCCACCCGGTGTGACGCCGGTACTGGGACCGGTATCAACAGGGCTTGGCGAGGTTTATCAATACACCATCGAGCATCCTGCCGATGGTAAACGGGCGCTCTCTGTTGAAGAACTTACCGAGCGCCGTATTGTTCAGGACTGGATTGCCCGGCCGATGCTACGTAGCGTACCGGGTGTTGCAGAAATCAACACGATGGGCGGTTACGCACGTGAGTATCAAGTCTCTGCCAATCCAGAACGTTTACACCATTACAACCTGACTACCCAGGATGTCTACAGTGCACTCGCCCGTAACAATGCAAACACGGGTGGCGGCCAGATGCCCGTTTACGAAGAGCGTTACCTCATCCGTGGCGTTGGTCTGATCAAAGACCTCGACGATATCGGCAACATTGTGTTGAAAGAAGTCAATGGCACGCCGGTCTTCGTACGCAATGTGGCGTCAGTGCGCATGGGCACAGAAACCCGACAGGGTGCCATCGTGAAAGATGGCGTCACAGAATCGGTCGCCGGCATTATCCAGATGCAACGGGGCGAAAATGCGCGGCGCGTTGTTGGTGCTATCAAAGCTAAAGTAGCTGACATTAACAAGCGCCACCTTCTACCGGAAGGGCTCCAGATTGTGCCGTTCTATGACCGAACTGATCTGGTGGATGCGGCACTGTCTAATGTCGTCAAAGTACTGCTGGAAGGCGTGCTACTGGTCATTATTGTTTTGTATGTCTATCTGGGTGATGCACGTTCATCAGTCATCGTCACGGCAACGCTCTTACTTACCCCATTACTGACCTTCATGGTGATGAACCACTATGGCTTATCAGCTAATTTGATGTCGTTGGGGGGTCTGGCTATCGCCATCGGCATTATGGTGGACGGTTCTGTCGTGGTTGTAGAAAACACCTTCGCACGACTCGGACAGCGCGCCGAGGAAGGTGTTTCGCGCCTCCGAATCATTCTGGATGCTGCCACCGAAGTGGGTAAGCCTGTCCTCTTTGGTGTGGGCATCATTATTCTGGTATTCATGCCACTGCTTTCACTAGAAGGCATGGAAGGCAAGATGTTTGCCCCGTTGGCATTAACCATTGCGATTGCCCTCGCCCTATCGCTAATTCTTTCGTTTACCCTATCGCCAGTACTCTGCTCCTACATTCTCAAAGGCGGCGCGGAACATGACACACCCTTTGTAGCACGCATCAAAGCGCCCTATCTTAAAGCGCTAAACTGGTCGATCAGTAACCCACAGCGCGTAATTTTCTATGCCGCCATTTCGTTACTTCTGAGCTTCCTGGTATTTCCGTTTCTGGGCAAGTCTTTCATCCCGATCATGAAAGAAGGCGCCATCACGCCCGTAATCGTTCGCCAGGCCAACATCTCGCTGGAAGAATCCGTCAAGATGGAGTTCGAGGCACTCAAGCGTATTGCGGCAATTCCCGGTGTGAAATCAGCAGTCTCACGTCTTGGCCGTGGCGAATCACCGGCCGACCCTGGGCAACCCAACGAATCTGACCCGATTGTTTCTCTGAAGCCTAGCGGCCAACGAAAACTATCTCAAACCGAAATTGAAGATCAGGTACGCATTGCACTCAAAGCCCTGCCCGGCGTCGAAACAGCGATTTCGCAGCCAATTGCTGCCCGGGTGGATGAAATGGTGTCAGGGGTTCGCTCACAGGTAGCCGTAAAGATTTTCGGCGATGATATTCAGGAACTGCGCAAACTGGGCAACCAAATCGGTCGTCTTTTGGCCGGCATGGAAGGTGCCACCGATTTACGTATTGAACAGGTCACGGGACAAAACTATCTCACGCTGAATATCGATCGCGAAGCGATTGCCCGTTATGGTCTCAACGTAGAAGACGTTAATAACGTCATTGAGATTGCCAATGGTGGCCGGGAAGCAACCATGATCTATGAAGGGGAACGCCGATTCCCATTAATGTTGCGCTATCCAAAGGTCTACCGTGAAACCCCCGAAGCCTTTGAAAACATAATCCTCAAAGGTCCAGGTGGCGCTCTGATTCCGTTGAAGGATATCGCAAAGGTCGAACTGGTAGATGGTCCATCACAGATCTCGCGCGAGGCGGGTAAACGCCGACTCGTTGTGGGCGTTAATGTACAAGATCGGGATCTGGGAGGCTTTGTGAGTGAAGCTCAGAAACGCATTGCCCAACAGCTGACAATTCCACAGGGCTATACCCTGGACTGGGGCGGTCAATTCGAGAACATGCAGCGCGCCATGGCGCGCCTGATGATCATTATTCCCATCACCATTGGTGCCATCTTCTTCCTGTTGTTCATACTCTTTAATTCATTGCGTATGGCCACGCTGATTATTCTGGTACTACCTTTCGCATCTATTGGCGGCATCTTCGGATTGTTATTATCCGGCGAATATCTGTCGGTACCGGCAGCTGTTGGGTTTATTAACCTATGGGGCATTGCCGTGCTCAATGGTGTTGTCCTCGTCTCCTTCATCCGCCAGCTTCGCGATGAAGGCTGGTCTACGCGCGAAGCGGTGTTCGAAGGCTGCGAGCATCGCTTCCGCCCGGTGATGATGACCGCCAGCGTTGCGCTATTGGCGCTAATTCCGATGCTGTTTTCTAGTGGCCCGGGCTCGGAAGTGACCCGACCACTAGCCGTCGTTGTTATTTCGGGACTCCTTTCTTCGACAGCACTTACCCTATTGGTCCTACCAGTGCTGTATCCTTATTTTGAAGAAAAATCCGTCGAAGCCTGATCTGATCTAATCGCCGCGCCATGAAAGAAATTAAAGCCATCATCCGTCCCAACAAGTTACCGCAGCTTCGCAAGTCGCTATTGAGCATGCCCGATTTTCCGGGGATGACGATCTCGCAAGCTGAGGGTTGCTCAGCCCTATCCCGGCATGGCCCGCCGGTTTCCATTAAGGATGAACTGACTGATTTCACGCGCAAGATCCGTATTGAAATTGTCTGCCCCGATGAAATTGCGGACCGTATTGTTGAGTGCATCACAGAAGTAGCGCAGACAGGTCAGCTGGGCGATGGCATCGTCTGGGTCACAGAGATCTCGCGAGCCATATTTGTCCATAAAACAACGGTGGGTAGCCCACCCGATCCGCGTCGCCTTTAATCAGTCTGTAGCCGATTAATGTCCATCGCCACACTCATAGCGGCGACTCGCCCAGCTTTTCTTTCAGTGACACTGGTCGGTGTCATATTAGGCCTTTGCTCGGCCAGCGCCGATGGCGCATTTCGCTCGCCACTCCTGGCATTGGTCACCCTGCTCTTTGCACTGATTGCGCACGCCGGTGCCAATGTTATTAACGATTACTACGATGCAATCAGTGGTTGTGATGCGGCAAACGTCGATCGAATTTTTCCTTTCACGGGAGGCAGCCGTTTTATTCAGAACGGACTACTCAGCAATAAACAAACGGCCATCTTCGGCTACACCCTACTAGCAATCGTCATTCCAGCTGGCATCTACCTTATGAGTAAAAGTGGGCCAGGATTAATTGCTATCGGACTATCCGGACTCTTCCTCGGCTGGGCCTATTCGGCAAAGCCACTGGCATTACAAAGCCGTGGCATCGGCGAAATTGCAATAACACTTGCATGGACTCTCGTGGTCACGGGTACCAATTATGTGCAACGCGGCCAGTTTTCACTGACGGCACTTCTTGCTGGATTAGCTTATTCCCTCCTCGTTGCCAACGTCCTATTTGTCAATCAGATCCCGGATCGAATTGCTGATGCGACCACGAGCAAACGCACGCTCATTGTTCGGTTTGGCGCCGGCATAAGCCCATGGGGTAGCTTAATGCTGTACTTAAGCGCCTCGCTTGTTCTGGGCTTTGCCATCATCGCCAATGCGCTTCCATTGGCCAGCGCTATCGCTCTAGGCGCCTTCATTCCGGCCAGTCAATCGCTTCACCGTCTTTTCCTGAATCCAATAGCTCCAGAGCAGCTTAGACTGGCAATTCCTAAAGCGATTCAGAGCTGCCTTATCTTCGGAATACTGCTTTCTGCAGGACTCCTCCTAAACTGACTAGACTTGATTACAGCGCGTTAAGCGGAATCTTTAAGTAAGAAATCCCGTTATCTTCAGCGGGCGGTAAATTACCCGCTCTGATATTCACTTGAACCGAAGGTAAGATCAAAACCGGCATCGCCAGGGTTTTGTCACGCGCTGTACGCATTTCGACATATTTCGCTTCATTGACGCCATCATTGACGTGGATATTGCGTGCCCGCTCTTCCGCAACGGTTGTTTCAAAACACACATCACGACCTTCCGGAGGATAGTCGTGGCACATGTACAAACGTGTTTCGGGTGGCAAAGACAACAGTTTCTTAACTGACTTGAACAATTGAGCTGCATCACCTCCCGGAAAGTCACAACGAGCCGTGCCTACATCTGGCATGGCAATCGTATCGCCAACAAACACCGCATCACCAACGCGATAGGCAACACAGGCCGGCGTATGCCCCGGAAGCGATATTACTTCAGCTTTCAAATTTCCAATCTGGAAAACTTCACCATCACTGAAAAGATGATCGAACTGGACGCCCTCGGTTGAGAATCCCGGCTCCAGGTTGAATATCGCTTTGAATACCTTTTGTACTGTACGAATGTTATCGCCAATGGCAACTTGACCGCCAAGCTTGTCTTTTAGATACGGGGCGGCCGTCAAATGATCGGCATGAGCGTGAGTTTCGAGAATCCAGACGACTTCTAGCTGGTTCGCCTCAACAAAAGCAATCACTTCATCAGCAGACTTTGTCGAAGTCCGACCCGACTTTGGATCATAATCCAGCACAGAATCGACGATGGCGCATGGCGAACCGGGCTTTTCATAGACGACATAAGTAACCGTCCAAGTATCATGATCAAAGAAACCTTTTACAATCAGATTCATATTCGCTCTCGCAAGCAATAAGATATATATTTGTTAATTGTACCCAATAGTCGAGTATCCTAGAAGCTCAGGGAACAAGCTCATAAAAGATAAAGCAGCCTTATTACATCCGAACTCTGCACGCCTCGTTAGAAATAATGGAAATAAATCTCTTCATAGCGCTATCACTCGGGTTAGCGGTTGGACTGACACTTGCGCTAACAGGTGCAGGTGGCGCTATTCTCGGAGTGCCCCTCCTGGTTTTTGGTCTGGGCATACCCGTATCCGAAGCCTCACCCATTGCCCTTCTGGCTGTTGCCATTGCGGCTTGCTTTGGTGCTGCGCTGGGCTTCCGAGCTGGCATCTTGCGGTATAAGGCAGCGCTTGTTATGTCATCGTTTGGTCTTTTGCTGTCCCCGATTGGTTTGTGGGTCGCACAACAAGTACCCAATCAACCACTGCTGATTCTTTTTGCCGCCATTCTGCTTTATGTATCAATCACCATGTTCCGCCAGGCTCAGCGGGAACTTAATGGCCTAATACCGAACCATGGTCTAACCCAACCCTGTCTACTGGACGAAACCCGTGGCAAACTTGTTTGGACCTTGCCCTGCTTCAGAGCCATGGTTGCAGCAGGGAGTACCGCCGGGTTTCTTTCAGGTCTATTGGGTGTCGGCGGTGGTTTCGTCATCGTCCCGGTTCTAAAAAAGACGACTAACCTGCCGATGAAATCTATTGTGGCCACCTCTCTTGGTGTCATTACGCTCATTTCTTTAATGGGCGTCATTGGCTCAAGCATTATGGGCACAATGAACTGGTCAATGGCCATACCATTTGCCTTAGGCACAATGATAGGCATGTTGAGTGGAAAATCAGTCGGCAAACATATCCGAGGACCGCGATTACAACAGGGCTTTGCAATGGTTGCCTTTGGCGTCTCTCTGGGAATGGTATACCGCGCATTTACTTAGCCAGATGACGCATTGCCTTCGTAGCTACGATCCGTATTATGTACATGTGTTTAATAACACTCGAACGATTCATGACTTCTAATAGCAAACTAGATATTTCAGTGCAGCTTTTTGGTGCATTTCGGCGCGTTCACCCGCATCCGGTTGCCCTTTGTATTGAAAAAAACACAAAAATCAAAGACGTCAAATCTGCACTAGCAGGTGCGCTCCGAGAACTCAATCCGGGGTTTAATGACACAGATCTGCTAAGCAAATCAGTCTTGGCAAATAATCAAAAAATCTACCAAGATGATGACGTGATCCTGGAGTCCGCAACGATCGCCATTCTGCCACCGGTTTGTGGGGGCTAAATGAGCGGCAAAGATCATTTCGCTATCGCGACACAGCCAATACAGGTTCAAAGCGCAGTCGATTTCGTAGCAGATGATGCACACGGTGCTGCAGACCTGTTTATTGGTACAGTAAGAAACGTCAACCTGGGTAAGGCCGTCAAAGGTGTTTCATACGATGTATTTGATGAGCTCACACTCAACGTATTTCGCGACCTAGCCAATGAGTCCCGCCAACGATGGGGTGACAAACTGAACATCTATATTGAGCATTACAAAGGACGTTTAGATATCTTGGGTGTCAGCATTCTTATTGCCGTAAGCTCGCCCCACAGGGATGAGTCGTTTAAAGCCTGCCGCTTCATTATTGAAGAGATCAAGCATCGCGCCCCTATCTGGAAGCAAGAACACTATATCGATGGCGACAGCGAGTGGGTTCAAGGACATGCACTCTGCTCTCACGGACCCGTCTCATATGATGACGAACCCATCCCTGAGTCGCACAAACACTGCAAGCACTACTAGTATTTTGATGGCGAGGGGCTGATATCCTTTGCAAAAGATCCCTGTCGAAAAACCATGAAATTCATTAATTTGGGCACAGAATAGGAAATCACTTGCATATTCTGTAATATATTTGGGTATGAACCAAGCTCACTTGCCCATTTCGTATCCAGATCGCCAGCGCCTAAATGACGAGTTGCACGCGCGCCCCCCTGTTGCCCTCTGGCCAAATGAACATATCCTTTACCTTGCCCTTGTCAACACAAGCGGCAAGCGGTTACAGGAAGAGGTTGTCATTCGTGACTTATGTGACTCGCTAGGAGGCGACTCGTGCCCTACCCTTCAGGGAAATAACATCGAATTCGATGTCGCTGCAAACAAAGATGGCTGCCCGAGCACCCCAGGCGACCTGAGATTCCGAGTGAAATATGAGCGCCATGGTGAATTTTCATCATGGTGGTTTTTCCAGCAAACAACCTCAAATGATCTGAGTCAGCCGGCAGAATTTTGCTGCAATCTTGACCAGTGGCTTCAAAGACTCCCTGGAAAATTGCTTGTAGCCATGAATATCAGAGTGTGCCAGGCGGAGTGCATTCCATCCGCTCATGAAATTTCGCCCTATTTTTCTGGCAATACATTAATTGGCAGCCTGATTGCACACGATGCAGGAGCAGCATTCACAGATTTCCGTATCGACGCTGCGGGGCATACCAAAATGCTTTTCATGAATAAAGGGATGGGATCCCGTCAGGCGGGCCGTCAATTACAAGCGCTTGTGGAAATTGAAACCTATCGCATGATGGCTCTACTCGCATTACCCGAAGTTCAGGAATCATTCCCAATCTTGGCTACGCAGGAACAAGCGCTGATTGATGTAAGTCGCCAGCTAGCAACCCCTGAGACTGAGGAAGCCAACGAACAGATTCGGGATCTGGAGTTGCAACAAAAGATCTCAAAAATCTCGTCCGCCATTGAGGCACTCTCCTCAACAACTCAATATCGTCTATCAGCAAGTGATGCCTACTTTCAGCTTGTACAGCGCCGCATCGCTGATTTGCACGAAACTAATCTTTCGGGAATTCAGGGTTTCGGCGAATTCATGGAGCGCCGACTCGTTCCAGCCATGAAAACATGCAGCGCATTTTCTCTCCGCATACGTGAAACATCACATCGCGTTTCCAGAATCAGTCAGCTGTTGCAAACACGAGTCGAAATCGCGCGTGAAGCGCAAAACTCTCAATTGCTTGCGTCGATGGAAAGGCGTTCTAAACACCAGCTACATCTTCAACAAGCGGTTGAAGGCCTATCAATCGTTGCGATCAGTTACTACGGCATCGGACTTGCTGCATATGTCTTCAAAGCGCTAAAGACCATAGGTCTGATTCATGATGTGGAGCTGGCGACCGGTATAGCCACACCACTTGTACTATTAGCCGTTGCACTCATGACACGCAAGATACGTAATAGCTTTAAGTAACTCACCACGACCATTGCCCGATAAGTTAGGAAGCCCGCATGTCACTGAAAATAGCTGTAGCCAGAGAATACGAATCTTTAGAAAAACGTGTGGCACTTGCCCCAGAAATTGCCAAAAAGTTTAAGGCATTGGGCGCTGATTTGTTTATCGAGCAAAGCGCTGGCTCGGAAAGTCATTTTATTGACTCTGATTACCTAGACGTTAATTTCGTCGACGGCATTCGCACCGCCTACCATGGAGCAGACCTGATTCTGCGTGTTACCCCACCATCACTAGAAGAAATTGAGGCGATCCCTGAAGGATCGGTAGTTATTGGCTTAATGCGTCCCTACGAGAGCAAAGAACGCATTGAGGCATTTAACAAGAAGAAGCTCACCGTATTTGCACTCGAACTACTACCCCGGATTTCTCGTGCACAAAGCATGGACGCTCTATCATCACAAGGCGCCTGTTCGGGTTATCAGTGTGGGCTAATTGCTGCTGCACGCTGTACAAAGTTTTTCCCGATGCTGACTACTGCAGCTGGAACCATCCGCCCCGCGCGCGCCTTGGTTATTGGTGCAGGCGTGGCCGGCTTGCAGGCGATTGCGACCTGCAAGCGTTTAGGTGCGATGGTTGAAGCCTACGATGTGCGCGCAGCAGCACGTGAACAAATTGAATCATTAGGCGCTAAGTTCGTTGATACGGGCGTATCTGCTGACGGCACTGGCGGTTATGCACGCGAACTGACCGTGGAAGAAAAAGCCCAACAGGCTGAAAAGCTCGCCAAGGCAGTCGCAGCTGCCGACGTCGTTATCACAACGGCGGCAATCCCCGGCAAGAAAGCGCCCGTGATCATCACCAAAGAGATGGTTGCACGCATGAAGTATGGCGCGATCATTGTGGATATGGCTGCCGAATCCGGTGGTAATTGTGAGCTAACCCAGGCCGGGGAACACATCATTGCCAATGATGTGAATATTCACGGCCCGTTGAACTTGCCATCGCGTATGCCCACGCATGCTTCAGAGTTATATAGCCGAAATATTTACAACTTCCTGTCGCCATTCATCAAGGATGGCAAGCTAAGTCTGGATTGGGAGGATGAAGTCATCGCCAAGACAGCACTATGCCACGCGGGAAAAACCACACACCCCACCGTTCAACAAGTTATGGGAGACGCATAATGACTGAAATGCTGGCGCTTTATATTTTTATGCTCGCGGCTTTTACCGGTTATGAAATCATTGCCAAGGTACCGGTCATTCTTCACACCCCACTGATGTCCGGTTCAAACTTTATCCATGGTGTAGTCGTTGTTGGTGCCATGGTTGCACTGGGCCATGCCGAAACAGTTACCGAGCAGGCAATTGGATTTTTTGCCGTAGCACTGGGTGCAGCTAACGCTGCAGGCGGCTACGTAGTTACAGAACGCATGCTCGGCATGTTCAAGAAGAAGGAAGGTGCGTAATGGATACGCCGTTTTACGTTCAGTTCTTCTGGTTTATTGGCGCCCTGCTCTTTATTCTAGGCCTGAAGGGGATGAGTTCCCCGGTTTCCGCACGTAAAGGTATCGTGTGGGCAGGCTACGGCATGATCATTGCTGTAGTTGCCACATTCTTTGTACCTGGGCTCCAAAACATTGCACTGATGGTTGCTGCGTTACTCATTGGTTCAGCTGTTGCCTGGATCTCCGGTCAGAAGGTGCAAATGACTGATATGCCTCAAATGGTCGCTATCTATAATGGTATGGGTGGTGGCGCAGCCGCTGCTATTGCAGCCGTTGAGTTCTCACGTGGCGGTCACCATGACCTGGCAACAACCACGCTAACTGTGATTGGTGCATTGATCGGTGCTGTATCGTTCACGGGGTCTTGCGTTGCTTTTGCCAAATTGCAAGGGATCATGAAAAAGGCATTTCGCCTTCCTGCCCAAAATGCAGTCAATGTAGTACTGGCATTGCTTTCAATCGTTCTGGGCGTTGCGGTCATTGGCATGTCGCCAGCAGATCCAATGCTCATCGTACTGTTCTTTATTGTTGCATTGGTCCTGGGGCTGATCGTCACATTGCCGATTGGCGGCGCCGATATGCCCGTGGTGATCTCGCTCTTCAACGCTTTCACTGGATTGGCGGTAGGCTTTGAGGGCTACATGCAGAACAACCCTACGCTTATCATCGCTGGTATTGTCGTCGGTGCTTCAGGTACTTTGCTGACCCAGCTGATGGCCAAGGCCATGAATCGCCCACTGACCAACATCCTGTTCTCCCCGATTACGGGTAATGGTGAAGGCGGCCAGGCAATTGAAGGCACGATGAAGGAGCTGAATGCGCTGGATGCAGCTGCCATGATGCGTTATGCCAGCAAGGTGATTATTGTTCCTGGTTATGGCATGGCGGTAGCGCATGCACAACACAAAGTATGGGAAATGACTGCTTTGCTGGAAGAAGCTGGCGTTGAGGTGAAATTTGCCATTCACCCGGTTGCCGGGCGTATGCCAGGTCACATGAATGTACTGCTCGCCGAAGCCGGTGTTCCCTATGACAAGATCTATGATCTTGAAGAAATTAACGGCGAGTTTCCGCAGTGTGATGTGGCACTCATCATCGGGGCGAACGATGTGGTTAACCCCACTGCCCGCACCGATAAGAGCAGCCCTATTTACGGCATGCCGATTCTTGATGCCGACCTAGCACAAAACGTTATTGTCATTAAACGCGGAAAAGGTACTGGCTACTCGGGTGTTGAGAATGCCCTCTTCTACACTGACAACTGCCGCATGCTTTATGGTGATGCACAGCCAATGGCGGGTGAAATCATTCAGCATTTGAAGACGATGGGCTAAGGGTTTGATGCTGCGAAGCAGCATCAAACGACTCTCAAAAGTTTTACTTGTACGAAAAAATTACGTGGTATAAATTCGAAACTTGTTACAAACATATTTTGTAATATCCACAACAAAGGAGACACACATGAAGAAAATCATCGCAGGCTTTGCGATAGCCGCTATCAGCGCTACCGCATTCGCACAAACAGCCGCTGAACCAGAAAAGCTGCGCATCATTGGTGAGAGCAAAGAGTTTGTGATTCAAACCAAAAAGGGACCCTACACCATTACCCGCACAATGACTTCATGTGCCAAAAACAAAGGTTGGTTGCAGCCACTCATCCCAGTTAAAGGCGTAATCCCTGTAACAGAAATTGAAATGCTGGAAGCCATGAACGACAAGGATGCGCTGATTGTCGACATGCGCGAACCGGATGACCGCATCAAAGGCACCATCCCAAATACCTATCACATCCCTTATACCCAGGTTGCTACCCGCATGGATGAACTGGGTTGTACCAAAAAAGCTGCTAAATGGGATTGCAGCAAAGCCAAAAAGGTTTACGCATTCTGTAACGGCCCTGTTTGCCCACAAAGCCCAACAGCTATCACTGCAATGACACGTGACGGCTTCCCCGCAAATAAGATTTACTACTATCGTGGCGGCATGCTCGATTGGGCAGCACTGGGCTTCCCGATTGTAGAGGGTGACTTCTAATCCAGAGTGCTTCTGGTAAATCCTGAAAACGAGCCTACGGGCTCGTTTTTTATTTCTCGAATGCGCCCCGCCCTGACAACCATTGCTCCAGATTTGCCAAGGGTAAGTATCCCTGCACTAAACGACCATCGGATCCAACCGTGGTTGGGGTCAGGTAAATATCGTATTTCTTACCAAACTTCATGTTTTCTGCAATCGGGTTTGCACAATTATCCTGAGGCAAAGCAACCGAACGATCACGCATCGCAACATGTAGATTTTTCAAACGATCCTGATTATTTGCACCTGAACACCATATGGCTACTGAGCGTGACATGTTTTTGCGATCCAGCGGCATCAGAAAACGATAGATCGTCACGTTATCGACTTTTTCCAGTGACTTTTCGTACTTCCGACAATAGCCACACTCTGGTTCAGTAAAGACAGCCAAAACTCTTGATCCATCTCCCCGAATTTCTTTCACTGCGTCAGCCAGGCGTAAGGCTTTCCAGTTGAAATACGGTATGTCAAATAATGAATTATCTGATGCAAAAGCGTTGGCCTGCATTCCTATAAAAATAGTTAGCCAAAACAGAGACTTCTTCACACTCGTGTCACCCCTAATTGATGATCAATATATTGCATTGCACGATGCCAGAAGGCAACGCATTGAGTATAGTGCAATATAATCTATCTGCATTTTAATTATTTTCCGATGGGCACAAGGAGTAGCAATGGCAAAGAACGAGGAACTAATCCCTGTCGAAACGCCGGAAGGTTTGAAAAAACCTGGCCGGATACAGAAAGCACCAGAAAACTTTCTGACACCGACTGAAGTCGAACAGGTTACCAAAGGTCGCAGAGATTTTCTGCGAGGCTCTTTCATGGCCGCCGTTGCTGCCGCCGTTACAGGTCGGAACGCCTTTGCCCAGGATGCTTCCGCACTGGTTGACGCTAAAACTGGCGATCCGTATATCCTGCAACCTCAAACCTGGGCAACCACCCTGGGTAAGGGTGTTGCTACGGCACCTTATGGGTTGCCATCGAAATTTGAATCAGACGTTATTCGTCGCCCTAGCCCGGGTTTGACACAAACAACGCAATCGAGCGTGTCATTCTCGCCGCTGCAAAGCATGTTCGGCATCATTACCGCCTCGGGTCTGCACTTTGAACGCCATCATCAGGGTTGGTATGACATCGACCCATCGATGCATCGCCTGATGGTCAATGGTTCAAGCCCCGAGTTCGTGAAAAAGCCTAAGGTTTACACGATGGACGACATCATGCGTATGCCGTTCGTATCGCGTATCCACTTCATCGAGTGTGGCGCTAATACCGGCATGGAATGGGGCAACGTTGCTGTGCCAACCGTTCAGTACACCCACGGCATGCTGTCATGTAGCGAATTCACCGGTGTTCCCCTCCGTCTTCTGTTAGAAGATTGTGGTGCCGACATGACCAAGAAGTTTGTTCTGGCTGAAGGCGCTGATGGCTCCGCTATGACCCGTACCATTCCAATGGAAATGGTTCTGAACGACGAAGTTCTGGTTGCTTACGGCATGAACGGCGAAATGATGCGACCAGAGAACGGCTATCCTCTGCGCTTGGTCGTACCAGGCGTTCAGGGTGTATCGTGGGTCAAATGGTTGCGCCGTATTGAAGTGGGTGATCAGCCATATGCCACCAAAGATGAAGCCGTGCACTACATCGACCTGATGAAGGATGGTCAGCATCGCCAGTACACCTCCATTCAGGAATGCAAGTCGGTTATCTGTACACCTTCAGGCGGCCAGAAGCTACTTGAAAAAGGTTATTACACCATCTCCGGCCTTGCCTGGTCGGGTCGCGGCAAGATCAAACAGGTTGACGTATCGACTGATGGCGGCGTTAACTGGAAGCGCGCCAAGCTGGAAACACCAATTCAGTCCAAGGCACTCACCCGCTTCAGCCTGCCGTGGAACTGGGACGGCAAAACCGCCATCCTGCAATCACGCGCCGTAGACGACACAGGCTTTGTACAGCCGTCTTATGGCCAGCTGCGTGCCGTGCGCGGTACCCGTTCGATCTATCACAACAATGCCATCCAATCATGGGGTGTCGCTGAAAACGGAGATGTGAGCAATGTTCAAGTTCTCTAATGCCATGAAGCCTGCCTTCGCGCTGGCCCTGGTGCCACTATTGTTTGCCGCCCAGTCAAGCGCTGCTGACAAGTACCCGGGTGTTGGACGTACCGCCACGCCAGCTGAAATTCAAGCCTGGGATATCGATGTTCGCCCTGACTTCAAAGGTCTACCCAAGGGATCGGGTAGCGTTGAACAAGGCCAGGTGATCTGGGAAAACAAATGTGCCAGCTGTCACGGCACCTTTGGTGAAAACAACACCGTGTTTACCCCGCTGGTCGGGGGCACGACCAAAGAAGACATCAAGACGGGTAATGTCGCTAACCTCAAGCGTAACGATTACCCTGGTCGCACCACCATCATGAAGGTCTCTTCACTGTCGACGCTGTGGGACTATATCCACCGCGCCATGCCGTGGAATGCACCAAAAACGCTCAGCAATGATGACGTCTACGCCGTACTGGCTTATCTATTGAATCTGGCTGAAATCGTTCCAGACGACTTCACCCTCAGCAATAGCAACATTCAAGACGTACAAAAGCTGATGCCTAACCGAAATGGCATGATGCGCAAGCACGCAATGTGGCCAGGCAAATCGGGTCTGGTAACGGCAACCCCGCCGGATACCAAGAACACGACATGCATGACCAATTGCAAACCAAATGCCACTGTGAGTTCAACGCTTCCGGACTATGCGCAAACCTCGCACGGTGAACTTGCAACACAAGTTCGTCCGTTTGGTCAGACTCGCGGTCAGGGTGCCGCTGGTGGTACCCCTGCGAAGACAGCACACAATCCGGACTACGCATTGGCTGAGAAGTCAGGCTGTACAGCTTGCCATGGCATCAACCAGAAAATTGTTGGTCCTGGCTTCACGGAAATCGCTGACAAGTACAAAGGTCAGGATGTTACGAGTAAGCTCGTAACTAAGGTCAAGAATGGTGGCTCTGGCGTGTGGGGTTCTATGCCTATGCCGCCGCAGACTGACCTGAAAGATTCGGACGCACAGGCCTTGGTCAAGTGGATTCTGTCCGGTGCCCCGACGCAGTAACTTTTTTATACGCAGTAACCCATAGGAGATTGGAATGAACACCAACACCAAACGTTTCGACCGACGTCAGATTCTGAAAGCTGCCGGCGGCCTTGGCATCATGGCCTTTGGCGCATCGATGTCGCCAATGGCTTTTGCTGCCTGGAATAAAGCCGCTTTTGAAGCCAAATCACTGAGCGATGTATACGGCGCACTGGGTGCAGGCTCGCCAAGCAACAGTGGTGACGTGCAAATTATTGCGTCAGATATCGCTGAAAACGGCGCTGTTGTGCCTATCCAGGCCGTTAGCAAACTGGCTAACACCGAGCAGATTTCGATTCTCGTTGAAAAGAACCCAAGCGCTCTCGTATGCCTGTTCAACCTGACTGCAGACGTTCTGCCAGAAGTTACTACCCGCATCAAGATGGGTCAAACCTCCAACGTGACCGTTCTGGTCAAGGCCGGTGGCAAGTACTACACCGCCACCAAGGAAATCAAGGTCACTCTGGGTGGTTGCGGCGGCTAACCCCCCGTACAAAACCCATCAACTAAAGCATAACTGGAGATATACATGGCAAATCCGATGAAAATCCGCGCTGCTAACAAAGACGGCGTGACTGAAATCAAAGTGCTTATGAACCACGAAATGGAAACTGGTCAGCGTAAAGATTCGTCTGGCGCTGTTATTCCAGCCTGGTACATCAACGAAGTGAAGGTCGAGCTGGCCGGTAAAACCGTGATGACTGCCGAATGGGGTCCTTCGGTTTCGAAGAATCCTTACATGGCATTCAAGGTCAAGGGTGGCAAGGCTGGCGACAAAGTAGTCTGCAGCTGGACCGACAACAAAGGTGACAAGCGTACGGATGAAGCTACCGTATCGTAATTGATCCAAATACCCAGATCACAAAAAAACAGAGAGGGGAGACAACATGCGTTCTCAACATTTAAAGGCCACGCTGCTGATTACAGCAGCCGCCTTTGCTGTCGGTGCCCAGGCACAACAGGACAGCACTACCGCCGGTATCGAGGCCTACCGCGAAGCGTTACAAGACGGCAACCCTGCCGATTTGTATGTGGATTCGGGCGCCGAAATCTGGAAAAAAAAGGCAGGCCCTAAAGATGCCTCTCTGGAAAAATGTGATCTGGGTCTTGGACCAGGCAAGGTGAAAGGGGCTTATGCCCAACTTCCCCGCTATTTCAAAGACACCAACAAAGTTCAGGATCTGGAATCCCGTCTACTGACCTGTATGGAAAAACTCCAGGGTGTCGATACGGCACCAATTATCAAGGCGGGTTTTAACTCGCCGCAGAAAGCAGATCTGGTTGCACTATCTGCCTACGTGTCTTCAGAATCGAAAGGCATGAAGGTTAAGGTCTCCCTAGCTCACCCTAAAGAAAAGCAAATGTATGACCTCGGTCGTCGCCTTTTCTACTACGAAGCTGGCCAGTATGACTTTGCCTGTGCAACCTGTCACGGACAGGAAGGCAAGCGTATCCGTCTGCAGGATCTCCCCTATATTCCAAGTGCCGAAGGTGCTGCCAAGGGTTGGACTACCTGGCCGGCCTATCGTGTTAGCTCCGGACAGATGTGGAGCATGCAGTGGCGTATTAATGACTGCTTCCGTCAGCAACGTTTCCCTGAGCCGATCTATGCATCCGATGTAACCATTGCCATTTCTTCATTCATGGCTGGCAATTCGAATGGTGCGGTTATGCAAACCCCCGGTATCAAGCGCTAAGGAGACAGTGATGATGACTTTCAACAAGAAAACGACTGTCGCCCTTTCTCTCGTAGCGGCGATGACAGCAGCTGGAACGGCCCTAGCCGCCCCGCCGGCATTACCTAAAGATGGTTCATGGGGTCCTGGTGCAGGCAATGCAACTTTCGATGCCATGATGCAATCTGGCTTCCAGACCAGGGGCATTGCTAACGTAGAGCGTCTGAAGCAGGACCCAACGCAGGAACTCTGTTCAAACCCGGTCACCGCCTACAGTGAAAAGAACGCCAAGCTACGCGAACAACTACAGGCCGCCAATGAAGCAACCATCAAGTACCCTGCCGATGGCAAGCTCATGGGCGACTGGAAAAACGGTGAAAAAATTGCACAGAGTGGTAAAGGTCTGACCTGGTCGGACAAGGCCGGTGAAGCCAATGGTGGCAACTGCTATAACTGTCACCAGATCACCAAGAAGGAGCTCTCCTACGGCACGATCGGCCCGAGCCTCTACAACTACGGCAAGCTCCGTGGCAACTCGGAAGAGATCGTCAAATATACCTGGGGCAAGATCTACAACGCCAAGGCGACAAACCTGTGCTCGCTTATGCCGCGCGCCGGTGCCATGGGTGTTCTGACCGAAGCCCAGATCCGCGATCTCGTAGCATTGCTGCTGGATCCTGAATCGCCTGTTAACCAGTAATCCGTAAAGATCACCGGAGAGTCACCTAAATGGATCGTCGTTCATTTCTACAGTTGCTTGCAGCAGCTGCCGCTTCGGGCATGGCATTACCTACACGTGATGCACAGGCCGAAACTTCTGCTGCCAGCTACTATGAAGCACCGGCGTTCGGTAACGTGTCTTTACTACACATTACCGACTGTCATGCCCAGTTGAACCCGATCTATTTCCGTGAGCCTAATGTCAATCTGGGCATTGGCAGCATGCGGGGGCAAGTGCCGCATCTGGTCGGTGATTACTTCCTTAACCACTTCAATTTCAAAGCCAATACGCTGGATGCCCACGCCTTCACGTATCTGGATTTTGAAAAACTGGCCAGAATCTACGGCAAGGTGGGTGGTTTTGCTCACCTTGCCACACTGGTTAAAAAAGTTCGTGCGAATCGTCCAGGCGCCCTGCTCCTCGATGGTGGTGATACGTGGCAGGGTTCCGGCACTGCCTTGTGGACTGACGCTCAGGATATGGTTGATGCGGCAAAATTGCTTGGCGTCGACATCATGACCCTACACTGGGAATGTACCTATGGCGCAGACCGCGTCCTGGAGATTTCCAACAAAGACTTTGCCGGCCACATTGATATCGTGGCCCAAAATATTAAAACAGCTGACTTCGGCGATCAGGTGTTCAAGCCTTATGTGATTCGGGACGTTAATGGCACCAAGGTGGCCGTTATCGGCCAGGCTTTCCCGTATACCCCTATTGCTAACCCACGTTACTTTGTCCCTGACTGGACCTTCGGTATCCAGGAAGAAAACATGCAAGCCATGGTTGACGAAGCCCGTGGCAAGGGTGCCAAAGTTGTTGTTGTTGTATCCCATAATGGTATGGACGTTGACCTCAAGATGGCTTCACGCGTACGCGGTATCGATGCCATCTTCGGTGGTCATACCCACGACGGGGTGCCAAAACCTACATTAGTTGATAACCCAGGCGGCAAGACTCTCGTTATGAACGCCGGTTCGAACGGCAAATATCTGGGCGTGCTAGATCTCGATGTACGTGATGGCCGCATCGCGGATTACCGTTACCGCCTAATGCCAGTGTTCTCTAACCTGCTGCCTGCTGACCCGGCCATGGATCAGCTGATCAAGAAGGTTCGCGCGCCCTATATAGAAAAGCTGGACGAAAAACTGGCTGTTACTGAAGGCCTACTCTACCGTCGTGGCAACTTTAACGGTAGCTTTGACCAACTGATCCTGAACGCACTCATGCAGGAAAAGAATGCCGAAATGGCCTTCTCACCGGGTTTCCGCTGGGGTACCACGGTGCTACCGGGTGAGTCCATCACCATGGAGCACGTCCTAGACCAGACAGCGATTACCTATCCATACGTAACAGTTTCCAATCTGACCGGTGCGCAGATCAAGGAAATCATGGAAGATGTCTGTGACAACCTGTTTAATCCGGACCCTTACTACCAGCAAGGCGGCGACATGGTTCGCGTCGGTGGTATGCAGTACACCTGTGATCCGAGCGCAAAAGCAGGACACCGCATCACTAATATGCGACTGAACGGCAAACTGATCGACGCCAGCAAGAAGTACAAGGTTGCAGGCTGGGCTCCGGTGGCTGAGGAGTCTCGCGGCATGGCCGGCGAACCTATCTGGGATGTGGTTGCCCGTAACCTGCGCAACAAGAAATCGATCAAACCTGTTCAGATCAACCAACCCGTACTCAAGGGCATTGCTGGAAATCCCGGCATTGAGGCATATAACAAGTTCTAACTTATTAAGGATTCAACATGCAAAGCACCCTATTCCGTTTCAAAAGCCTGATGATTGGGCTGTTGCTTTCTGCAACTACTGCATTAGCTATGGCCGCGGACAAAGTGGTTTACCACGTTGATGATACGGCAACACAGGCTACGAGAACATTACGTAGCCTGCGCAACCATCTCGACGTGGCGCCAAAGACTAAAATTACGGTCGTCACATTAGGCGATGGTGTCGAGTTCCTGATGGAAGGCGCACGTGACGATAAGAACAATCTGGAGTACGCTTCTCTGGTTTCCGATCTGAAGACTCGCGGCGTCGACTTTGAAGTCTGCGAACTGACGATCGAAAAGAAAAACATCGATAAATCCAAGTTCGTTCTTGAGGCGACATTCACTAAATCGGGCGTTGTCCGCATTACCGAACTACAGAACCAGAAGCGTTTCGCCTACATCAAACCATGAATTTTGAAGCTTTAATAACCCAGTTCGGAGAGGAATACGCACTCCTGCTGGGCGGCCTAGTTATCGGTATTATTTTTGGCGCAGCAGCGCAACAGTCGCGTTTTTGTTTACGCGCAGCCACGATGGAAGTGGCTCATGGAAAACCAGCTGACCGGATGGCCATCTGGTTAGTCACTTTTGCCATTGCCCTCATAGCAACACAACTACTTATTATTGGTGGTTTGTTTGATACGAATGGTCTACGCCAATTCAGCAATCGCGGCTCACTTTCCGGCGCCATCATTGGCGGCCTAGTATTTGGTATCGGTATGGCGCTTAGCCGGGCATGCTCTGGCCGGATGCTTGTACTGACAGGCGGTGGCAATCTTCGCGCACTGCTGACTGGCTTGGTCTTTGCCGTTGCGGCACAAGCTTCTCTTGAAGGCATATTCTCCCCGCTTCGTACCGAAATTGGCAGCTGGTGGACAATCGACGGCCCTTCCCGCAACCTGATTGGCGTTACTGGCATTGGCAACTGGGGTGCTTTGGCATTCAGTGTGGCATGGCTTCTGTTAGGTGTTTACATGGTGCGCAAGCATGCAGTTAGCGCCTACACGGTGATTCTGGGTTGCGTGGTCGGCCTGATGATTGCAGCGGCCTGGTGGTTCAACTTTGGTGTTTCGAGCAATGCATTCGATATCGTTGTTCCTGTGCATTCCCTCAGTTTTGCCTCGCCGACCTCCGATACCCTCATGTATTTTCTGTCCCCTCCGGGTGCAGCCTTGAGTTTTGACCTTGGTTTAATTCCTGGTGTACTACTCGGCTCAATGGGCGCTGCAATTGCGAGCCGCACCTTTAAAATTGAAGGCTTCCAGGACCCACACACCATGATCCGTTACATGATCGGTGGTGTTTTCATGGGTTTCGGTGCCATCCTTGCGGGTGGTTGCGCTATTGGCGCCGGAGTTTCGGGTGCTTCTGTTTTTGCTGTCACCGCATGGCTGACCCTATGGTCAATCTGGCTTGGCGCAGTTGTCACTGATATTGTCGTCGATCGCTGGTTATTTAAAAAACAACCTGGTTAAAAGGACGCATCATGGAAAAGCCAACACCGCTATCTCGCCGTACCTTTATTCTGGGTATGCTGACGACGGGTTATGCATTGGCGGCCACCCCCGTGCAGGACAACATCATCAAGACAGATACTGCTGGCTTGACCGCCGGTGCCATTCAGATCCCAACGGCTAATGGCAAAATCCCGGGCTACTACGCCCGCCCTGCCAAGCCAGGTCGCTACCCGGTTGTTGTGGTGATTCATGAAGCCTTTGGCGTTCATGAGCACATTCAGGATGTCTGCCGTCGCTATGCCAAAGCTGGCTATCTAGCCATTGCGCCCGAACTTTTTGTTCGCCAGGGTGACGTCACCAAACACACTGAAGTCGCCACGATTTTCAATGAAGTGATTTCCAAAGTACCAGATGATCAGGTCAACGCTGATTTAGACGCCACCATAGACTATGCACGAAAATCCCTGCAAGGTCACAAGACGCTTGCTGGCGCTGTCGGCTACTGCTGGGGCGGACGCGCAGTATGGGAATACGCCTATCACAATCCTAAACTCACAGCCGGTCTGGCCTACTACGGCCGTGTTGAAGGCATGGTTTCGGATGAACGCCCGCTAGACCCGATTGATTTCGGATCTGAACTCAAAGTTCCGGTGCTGGGTCTCTATGCTGAGAAAGACGCTTCAATCAGCTTAGAGTCAGTAGCACGAATGCAGGCCGAACTTAAGAAATCGACTAGTGGCTCGGAAATTATTGTCCTACCTGGCGTTGGCCATGCATTTAATGCAGATTACCGCGCCAACTACAACAAGGCAGCCGCCGAAAAAGCTTGGGAACTTGGTATGGCATGGTTCCGCAAATACGGCATGCCTGGCGCCTGACTTTTAGAACGCCAATATGATCCTCGACGCCAACGGCCGCTCCTTCCAGTATCTGCGCCTGTCCATCACGGACGTGTGCAATTACCGGTGTAGCTACTGCTTGCCCAATGGCTATGTCGAAGAATCGCCCCGCCGTTTTCTGGACATAAACGAAATCCGGCATCTGGTCACTGGTTTTGCCGAACTGGGATTATGGAAAGTTCGTCTGACAGGTGGTGAGCCAACCGTCCGCAAAGACTTTGCCCAGATCGCTGCTACTGTCTCTGCAATTCCCGGCATCCGCAAACTCGCAACGACAACCAATGGTTACCAACTTGCTAAGCATGCCCAACTCTGGCGTGATGCCGGTATCAGCGCCATCAATATCAGTATTGACTCTCTGGATCCTGATAACTTCCAGCGCATCACTGGCATGGATCATCTGCCGCAAGTTCTTAAGGGACTCGAAGCTGCAGAAGACGCCGGCTTTGAAGATATCAAGATCAACACCGTATTACTTAAGGACTTGAATCATCACGAGCTGGATAACTTCCTAGCCTTCGTGAAAGACCGTCGCATATCACTGCGCTTCATCGAACTGATGGAGACTGGCGATAACCGCGCGTATTTTGAAAAACATCACTTGTGCGCCAGCCATATTAGCGAGGCACTCAAGAATCGGGGATGGCAACCTGTCCCGCGTTCCATAGCAGCCGGCCCGGCTCAGGAATTTAGTCACCCGGACTATGCCGGAAAAATCGGCATTATTGCCCCGTACGCCAAGGACTTCTGCCAGACCTGCAATCGCTTACGTGTCACTGCTCGCGGTGACTTACGTCTTTGTCTGTTTGGTGATGGCGGTCATAATCTGCGGCATATGCTTCAATCAGCCGATCAGAAAACCGAACTGCAACACACAGTAACATCGCTACTGCAACAAAAAGCATCAACTCATCTTTTGCACTTTCATCAGTCCGGCGCCACTAAGAACCTGTCTGCGCTGGGCGGCTAAGCCCTATGATCCAGACCTTCTCTATGATTGATGTTGGTGG
>ERZ1034365.80-NODE-80-length-48743-cov-3.862738_pt1 | contig 48743 bp, 45 predicted proteins | sample MGYA00520615_ERZ1034365 | MGnify/ENA primary metagenome ERZ1034365 (study PRJEB33736, sample SAMEA104284505) | Azolla filiculoides | biome: Urban; feature: Water surface; material: Ditch water | place: Netherlands | collected 2015-10-28 | depth 0-0.1 m ...
AAAATATTATCGTGGCTATGATGCACGTCAACAAAGCGGGAGAAAGTAAAATTCTAAAAAAATGTACGTTACCGTTAACAGGCGTTGGCTGTGTAAAAAAAGTCGTAACCGAATTAGCCGTTCTTGAAATAACTCCAAAAGGATTTAAACTCTTGGAACGTGCGCCAGGCATTTCTGTTGAACAAATCATCGCTTCTACCGAAGCTACTTTAATTATTGATGGTGAAATTCCAGAAATGAAAATTGACTAATAAATACAAGTCATTATAGTATTATGTTTAATACCTACGGGATTATATATTGATAAAATATCACCCCAAAAGAGACAAAAGTCCCATAAGGGCGAAATAAATTTGTTCTTTTTCAAATAGTTATGTGAACAGTGAAACGTCTATCCCTTCTTTATAAAACTATAAAGTCTATGTCTCTATGCGATAAAAATCAATAAATATATTTATATTGCGACATATTGACACAATGAAAACTAATCAACCAAAAACTATTTTATGAAAAAACTTCTCCTCATTTTAATTCTAATGGTATTTTGCATTGGAACTCAAGCACAAGAAAACGTAAATTTTTCAACAAAAAAAGACATCGTTTCTCCCGAAATCAATGCAGATAACACTGTTACTTTTCGACTTGACGCCAAAAATGCTAAAGAAGTAAAAGTTCAGGGCGATTGCATTCCTGAAGGTGGTTTTCTAACCAAAGGAGAAGACGGAATTTGGACCTTAACTACTAAAAAATTGAATCCAGAATTGTACAGTTATTCATTTTTTGTAGATGGAGTTAAAGCCTTCGACCCCAATAATGCCTTTTTAATTCGTGACGTTTCCACTGTCGTGAACGTATTTTTAGTGAGTGGCGGAAAAGCCGATTTATACAAAGTAACAGATGTTCCTCACGGAACGGTGGCTAAACGTTGGTACGCTTCTCCTCAATTACAAACTACTCGCCGACTTACCGTTTACACCCCAGCGGGTTATGAAAGCAGCAAACAAAAATACCCAGTATTATACTTAATGCATGGTGCAGGTGGTGACGAAAACGCTTGGATGGAATTAGGTCGTACAGCGCAAATTATGGACAATTTAATTGCACAAGGAAAAGCAAAACCTATGATTGTGGTCATGACTAATGGAAATGCCGATCAAACTGCCACACCTGGAGAATCTAGCGAAGGATTTGTGAAACCAGTGTTTATGCGCTCCGCCACGTTCTTGGGTAAAACAGAAGCTGCTTTTGGAGATATTATCCAATTCGTTGAGAGCAATTACCGTATAAAGAAAGAAAAAGCGTCTCGTGCTATTGCAGGACTTTCTATGGGTGGGATGCACAGTTTAGTTATCTCGGCTAATTATCCTAATACATTTGATTATGTAGGGGTATTTTCTTCGGCGATGTTGCAACCCAAAGATTCACAAGCAGCTATGTATAGCGATTTCATTACCAAACTAAAAGCACAAAGAGACAATGGATTTAAATTGTACTGGATAGGCATTGGCAATAATGACTTCCTTTTTGAAAGATCCAACGAGTACCGAAAATTATTAGACAGCATGCAATTCAAATACCAATACCGCGAAACAACGGGAGGACATACTTGGTCCAACTGGCGTGATTATTTATCTGAGTTTGCTCCGTTGTTGTTTCAATAGAATAAAAAAAACCGCTAAAATTAGCGGTTTTTTCTTTTTAATATAATCTTTACAAATTCTCAAAGAAATCATTTCCTTTATCATCCGTGATAATAAAAGCCGGGAAATCTTTGATAGTAATTTTACGAACGGCTTCCATACCTAATTCTTCAAAATCGACTACTTCAACCGAAAGGATATTTTCTTTGGCTAAGATAGCTGCTGGTCCTCCGATAGAACCTAAATAGAATCCGCCATATGTTTTACAAGCATTCATCACATCTTTGGTACGGTTTCCTTTGGCAAGCATTACCATACTTCCACCGTGTTTTTGAAACTCATCCACATACACATCCATACGGCCGGCAGTAGTTGGTCCAAAACTTCCCGAAGCCATTCCTTCCGGAGTTTTGGCTGGCCCGGCATAATAGATTGGGTGATTTTTAAAATATTCTGGCATTGGTTTACCCGCATCCAATAATTCTTTGATTTTGGCATGAGCAATATCACGCGCCACAATCAACGTTCCATTTAATTTCAAACGCGTTTTGATTGGATATTGCGACAATTTTTTAAGAATATCAGCCATTGGTTGATTCAAATCGATTTCGACAGCTGGTTCCAAATGTGGTGGAGTCGCCGGCAATAATCGTTTTGGATTAACCTCTAATTGTTCTACAAAAATTCCGTCTTTGGTAATTTTACCTTTAATGTTTCTATCGGCAGAACAGGAAACGCCCAATCCAACCGGACAAGAAGCAGCGTGACGAGGCAAACGAATTACGCGCACATCATGCGTGAAATATTTACCGCCAAATTGTGCTCCAATCTGACTTTCTTGGCAAATTAATTGTACTCTTTTCTCCCACTCTAAATCACGAAAAGCCTGACCTGCCATATTTCCTGATGTTGGCAAATGGTCAAAATATCCTGCTGATGCTTTTTTAACTGCTGCTAAATTCGCTTCCGCAGAAGTTCCTCCAATCACTAAAGCCAAGTGATATGGTGGACAAGCAGAAGTTCCTAAATCTTTTATTTTTTCACTAATTAAAGCATCCATTGTTTTTTCATTCAATAAAGATTTCGTTTGTTGGTATAAATAGGTTTTATTGGCAGAACCTCCCCCTTTTGCTAAAAACAAAAATTCATAAGTAGCTCCTTTTTTGGCATAAATATCAATTTGTGCCGGAAGATTAGAACCTGAGTTTTTCTCTTCAAACATACTAATCGGAACAATTTGGGAATAGCGTAAATTACGTTCTTGGTAAGTATTGAAAATCCCTTTCGACAACCATTCGGCATCATCAACTCCGGTATATACATTTTCCCCTTTTTTGGCCATAACAATCGCCGTTCCGGTATCCTGACAAGAAGGCAATTCCCCTTCAATAGCCACAACAGCATTTTGCAATAAATTATATGCCACAAAACGATCATTATCAGTTGCTTCCGGATCGTCAAGAATTGCTTTTAATTTTTCTAAATGAGCAGTACGCAACATAAAAGAAACATCTTTTAAAGCCTCTTGCGATAACAATTCTAATCCTTTTGGATCAATTGTTAAAATCTCTCTGTCTCCTAGTTTTTCTACAGTTACGTAATCAGAAGTAATTTTTCGGTATTGGGTATCGTCTTTTAAAATAGGATAAGGATCCTGGTATATAAAGTCCATATTTTATAATTAATTTTTAGAAATGTAAATATAAGAATTGTCAAAAGAACTAAACCTGATTTATATCAACTTATGCTTTAGAATGATTTAAAATTAGATCTAAAAAAGTCATTGGCTCGCCTACTTTGACAACCAAAAATCTGGTTTTAATTATTTTAAAAAAACCAACTTGCAACCAAAATAGCGGTAATTACACAGATTAAATCTACCAAAAGCATCGTTCCTAAAGCGTAACGCGTATTTTTTATATTAACGGAACCAAAGTAAACCGCTATCACATAAAAAGTACTTTCGGCACTACATTGAAAAATAGAACTTAATCTTCCCGTTAAGGAATCAGCACCAAAAGTATTCATCGAATCAATCAAAAATCCTCGTGAACCTGCAGAGCTAAAAGGTCTAAGCAATGCTACCGGTAAAGCATCGGTGATTTGTTTACTTACTCCCAAATTTGAAAATCCAAAAGCAATCCATTCACTAATAATTTCAAACAAACCACTGTTTCTGAATAAAGATATAGCCACTAACATTCCCAAAACATAAGGAAAAATAGTAACTCCAGTTTTAACACCATTATTGGCACCAACCACAAAGGTTTCATAAACAGTTGTATTTGCTTCTGTAAATTTCTTTTCTTTAACAAAAGAAAGAATCAAAGTAAATGCAATGATTCCAATTAAAATTAAAGCAGAGAGATTGGATGTGAAATAATTTTTTCCAATTAAATCCAAATGGTTTACATACAATAACAAACCTACAATGGCAGCTATTAATGTCATTAAACCAACGACCAAAGAGGCACTTTTGAAATTAATTTTTTGTTTAATTCCAACAATTAAAAATGCAGCGATTGTACCGATAAAAGAAGTGATGATACAAGGCAACATCACATCGGCGGGATTTGCAGCATTCGCAGCTGCACGATACCCAATGATAGAGGTTGCAATTAATGTAAGTCCTGAGGCATGCAAACACATAAACATAATTTGCGCGTCACTGGCTTTGTCTTTGTCGGGATTGATGGTTTGCAAACTCTCCATGGCTTTTAATCCAAAAGGAGTTGCCGCAGAATCAAGACCCAGAAAATTGGCGGCAAAATTCAACGTCATATAGGAAATTGAAGGATGATTTTCAGGAACACTTGGAAACACTTTCACGAACACCGGGCTCAATACTTTGGCTAATTTTTCTGTGGCTCCAGATATGATTAAAAGTTCCATCAAGCCACAGAAAAAGGCTAAATAAGCAATAAGCGGCAAAATTAAATCTACTAATGTATTTTTACACGTAGGCAATAATCCATCTGATTTTTGAACTCCGCTATAAATTTTAACCACTTTATTTTTAAACACATAAGTCGTATCAGCATTGATGGTATCTCGGTTGATAATCATCGTTTGATCTGGCGCTTTCTTGATGCTGTCTTTTATAAAAGCAGGAACTTGTTCGATGTATTTTTCGGTTAGTAAAATGGGATCATCTTTCTTACCATTCAAGATATAATCAATGGTGTAACTGTTTCCGGAAAACAAACTGATGACTACAAATACTATTGAAGAAATAAAAATAGCCAACCAAAATCTACTCAATACCATAATTTATAATTTTTGTAAATGTAATAAATCAATAACAATTGCAATAAAGAATCCTTAGACATGAATAATCTCATCCTCGATCAATAAATCTTCACGTCGAAGTCGAAGGAAAATTTGTGCGACAGCAATCGTATCTTTTTCACAATACGTTACAATGCGGTCAATGTCTTTGTCTACATAAAAAACATGTCCCACCTGACTGCCGTCGATATCGCCTTTTGGAGAAGGAATTCCCAGAACTTTACACATCAATTTCAGAGAAGTAAAATGCTTGTAATCGCCAAATTTCCATAATTCTAACGTATCTAAATGTGGAATTTCCCAAGGTTTTTTCCCAAAGAGATTCAACTTATTTGGAATCGCAATCTGATTGATAATCATGCGTCGAGCGAGGAACGGAATATCAAATTCCTTAGCGTTATGTCCGCACAAAACATGCTGTGGCTGGTTGAAGTGATTGTTCAGCAAATTATTAAAATCCTGCAGAATTTTCTTTTCATCTCCAAAAAAAGAAGTCACCCGAAAATTCCGAACATCACCTTTAATCGTAAAATAACCTACCGAAACACAAACAATTTTTCCGAACTCGGCCCAAATTCCGGCGCGGTCATAAAAATCTTCAGGAGTATATTCGTCTTTGCGCTGGTATTGGGTTTTGTGTTCCCAAAGATTTTGCATTTCAGCATCCAAAGCATTGAAATCTTCGGCTTCCGGAACGGTTTCTATATCTAAAAATAAGATATTATTGAGGTTTATTTTTTCTATCATTTTATGGCACGCAGACGACGCGGATTTTACAGATTTGCACGGTTTTTCTTAAACGAATATAAGAAATTTATTCATAACCAGCTAAAACAAACTTTGTTGTGTTGTGGGATTTTCATGTTCTAAAAGCCATTTTTTACGCCATAAACCTCCTGCATAACCCGTGAGCGAACCATCCGTTCCAATTACTCTGTGACACGGAACCACAATCCATAGCGGATTTTTACCATTGGCGGAAGCCACAGCCCGAATAGCCTTTACATCGCCCAGTTTTTTGGATAATTCCAAATAACTCATGGTTTTTCCAAAAGGAATTTCGAGCAATCCGTTCCATATTTTTTGTTGAAATTCCGTTCCTTTTGGATTGAGTTTAAAATCAAAAGTGGTTCTTTTCCCTTCAAAATAAGCCATTAATTGAGAAACAGCTTCTTGTAAAACTGCTGGAATCTGTTCTGAAATATCCCCTTCATCCGAAACCGAAATTACCGAAATACCATTTTCATCTCCCATGATTTTAGTAATTCCCAAAGGTGTTTTTATATACGTAATTTCCATGTTATAAGCGTAAAAATTAAATTATGAACTTCTCAAAGACGTTTAAACAAAGTTATTTGCGTGCTTTTCGCATCGAAAAATTTACCAAATAAAGCCCAAATAATGTTACTCCGCCACCAATAGCAAGGGCAACTGTAAGCGGTTCTCCAAAAATTACAAATCCTAAAATCACCGCAACAATTGGATTTATATAAGCATAAACACTATTGATCGCTGCCGGAAGGTGTTGCAACGAATAAATGAACGCAATAAAGGTCAAAACAGAACCAAAAAGCACTAAATAAGCAATTGACCACCAGGAAATCATAGGGATTTCACCTAAACTCACCGAAGTTCCTGTTGCTCCGGTAAATGCAAAAAGCAAAATACTCGAAATAAACATTTGTAATCCTAAACTAAAATATGGATTAAAACTAGCCGCTTTTTTCTTCGTATATAAAGAACCAAAAGCCCATGTTAAGGTAGAAATCAGAGAAATAAAAATTCCAAATCGGAAATCGGGTTTCAGAAAATCACCCAAATGATCGTAAAAAACGACACAAACCCCTGCAAAACTTATAAACAATCCAATTACCGCCAATCGAGCCAATCGTTCACCTCTAAAAAAAGTGATAATAACAATCCACAACGGGAAAATAGCGCCAATAATAGCGCCCAAACCGCTACTGATGTATTTCACCCCCCAAGTGCTTAATCCGTTACTCAATACAAAATTCAGCACACTAAGAATCAAAATACTTTTCCACTGTTTTCCTTTTGGCCAAGGCGTTTTTTTGAATATAAAAAAAGCCAAATATAGAAATCCGCCTATAAATTGTCTAATCGCTGCGAGTTGCAAAGCGGGCATATGCTTCACGCCTTCTTTTGAAGCTATCCAAGTGGTTCCCCAAAAAAAACTCACCCAGCATAAAGCAAGAATGGGCAAACCAATCGCATTTATTTTAGACGAAAATGCATTTTTTATTTTAGTTCTCACAGCTATAAATCTTTTCTTAAAAAAGTATACTTTACTATTTTTTCCACTTTGGTGCTCTCAATTGTTTTTCCAAAAGAGGGTTTTTCATGGCTGAATTTTGGTACTGCCAAATTCAATTCTAATGCTTTTTGGGTATAATATTGTTCCCGGGACGGATGAAACGGACTAACTGCATTGAAGGTTTCATTCCAAGATTCTTCCTCAATAATTTTCAGAATAATACCGATGCAATCCTCTTGATGAATCAGATTAATTGGTGCATCAGGATTTTCTATATTCTCTCTTCCTGCGAGGAATTTTACAGGATTTCGGTCTTCGCCAATCAAGCCTCCAAAACGAAGAATGGTAGTTTTAAAATTTTTGTTTTTTTGCAAAAGCGACTCTACAATTACCAATTGTCGCCCGCCTTCGGTATCAGGATTTAAGAGCGTTTCTTCGGTTACACGGTCATTTTTTTCTCCATAAACGGATGTAGAACTGATAAAAAGTACGTTTTCAACGGATGATTTTTCGATAAAAGGAATTAGGTTTTGGATTTTTCCAATAAAATCTTCGCTATTATTTCCTCTTAATTTTGGTGGAATGTCAAGGACTAAAATGGTGCTTTCCTGCAAAAAAGTTTCAATTGTTCCCGAAACACTTTTGCTGTCAAGCTGAATCAAAAAAGGATTAATTCCGGCGTTTTGCAATATCGAAAGTTTCTCTTGCGAAGTTGTTGAACCATTCACCGAAAATCCTTTTACCAATAAGGCTTTCGCCAAAGGCAAACCCAACCAACCGCAACCAAGAATACTAATTTTTGTCATGTTTATGTGTATTAATTTCCCTTTTAATCCTGCAAAACTAGGCTTTTTTAAGAAGGCTTTTTTATTGTTTTGACAAAATTATCCTGAAGTAAAAAATATATTTTGAAGATATCAATTATCTTTTCACGATATGAACCGATTTTATAATTGCCTCTAATTCGTGCATTAAATCTCGTTTTTCTTTAGAGGGAGAATAACAAAATCCTTCTAAAACTAAAATCCTGCTGTAGGCTTTATCTACAATTGCATAATTGATAAATGGACCTGCCATGAAATCGTTTTTGAGTTCCCAGGTTCCTTTGGTTTCATACGTAGGTTTGCCGTCAAGTTGTATTTTAAATAAATACGGCGCATATCCTTCTTCTGTAATCATTGGAGTATTCGGGTCGGTGCCGTGAATGTATTTACCAATAGAATCGCGCATTCGTACAATAGATGCGATTTCGTTGTCTCCTTTTTTTATCGAATGCAACGGAACTTGGTAAATTAACAAACTCATGTTTCCGCTGATAATCTCTTTCTTCAGCCAAATAAATTTACTTTTATGAAGCATGTATTCGTAACCGGAAGGAATATTTAATGTAATATGAAATTTATTGGTAATGATTTTGGGGTTAATCAACGATTGTTTATTAATTTTTTGGGTTTCGGCGATTTCCATTTCCTTAATCATTTGCACTATTTTCGGAGCATTTTTTTCAATAGTGTCAATAATGGCCGCGCTGGTTTTTCCCGAAATATGAAACACGTTTTGTGGTGAAGCATATTGGTTTTTATTAATTTCGAAACTATTTTTTGCGGCTTTTTTAACCACTATAATCGTTCTGCTGTCGGTGGCAAATCCTTCGAGAAGTTTTACAGGATATTGATTTATAGTAAAAAGGGGCTCTTCCTGAGGCAATCCGATTACTGGCGAAGCAAACTTGTTCCGGATGCTGTCGCCAATTTCCCCGTTCCATAACGGATCATCAATGATAACTGAAATGGTGTTTATTTTTCCTGATGTTTCACGAGGCAAAACATCGTTCTTTTTAGAACAAGAAAAAAGGATGAGTGTAAATAGAAGGTATAAAAAATGGGTTTTATTCATTATAATTCAATTATGAAATAAAACCCAAATTTATAGAAGATTATTGTATTATCCGTTTATTTTAAGCTTCATTCCGGGTTTCAATTCTTCCTCGCGAATATCATTCCATTTTTTAATGTCAGAAATGGTTACGCCAGGATATTTTTTAGAAATACTATATAAGGAATCTCCTTTTTTTACATAATATTCAATGCCTGATTTTTTTGATGCTTTAGTATAATCGTCTTTCTTTTTGAAGGTGTCTGCAGTTGCATTATTAGTTGTAATAGCAATTTCTTTTTTGGCAACAATCAAAGTGTTTCCAAATGCAATCGTAGTATCGGATAAATTATTCCATTGTTTCAAATCAGAAAGTGAAGAACCAAATTTCTTAGCGATACTTCCTAAATTATCTCCTTTTTGAACTACATATTCCACATCTTTGAATTCAGCTACTGAAGCGATAGCTTCTTTAGCATCCGTTTCTTTTTTATCTACTTTCAAGGAAGAACCCAATTGAATTGTTCCGTTCGAAAGATTATTCCATTCCTGAATTTCGGCTACAGTAACATTATACTTTTTGGCAATTGCACTTAAATTATCTCCTTTTTGAACTACGTAATAACTTACTGACGTCGCTTCAGAATCCGAACGATTTGATTTCTTTTCTTCTTTATTTTTAGCCTCTGTTGCAGCTAATCGTTGGTTATCTTTAACAAGTGCTGTAGAAATTGAATCTGATTTTGTTTCTTTTTTGACTGTTTCTACAATGCTTTCATTGCTAATGATTTTCAAGTTTCTGCCATAAGCAAGCGAATTACTGCGAAGATTATTCCATCTTTTTATTTCAGAAACCGATACATCATATTTATTGGCAATAGCCGAAAGATTGTCTCCGCGTTTCACCTTATAATACTTCGTGTTGGGAAGCGTAACTCGTTGTTTTGTATAATTAACCGTATCACGAACAGCAATTGCTTTTGTAACTTGGAACGGTCTTTCCCTGCGGTTTACTTCGTGTTGTGTATAGGCATAAATTCGATCTTCATTAGACACAAAAACGGCTGCTTTATCTTGTGGTAATCTCAAAAAATGATTTTGATTCTGATAAAACGGAACAACATTTAATTTATATGACGGATTCAAAAGTTGCAATTGAGCCACAGGAATATCCAATAAATCAGATATTTGTTTGAATGACATTTGCTTTTTTATCAGTATTGTATCAGTAGCAAAATGCTTAACTAATGCACGATCCGGACGTATTCCGTGTTCTTTATGGTATTCATAAATGTACATTGTTGCCAGAAAAGCAGGAACATAACCTTGGGTTTCTTTGGGAAGATTTTTTCTGATGTTCCAATAATTCTGTTGTCCTCCGGAACGTCTGATGGCTTTAGAAACATTTCCCGGACCTGAGTTGTAAGACGCCAAAACTAAATCCCAATCTCCAAAAATAGCGTACATATTTGTCATGTATTGAGCTGCTGCTTCGCTGGCTTTCAAAGGATCGCTTCGTTCGTCAACATAGGAATCAATATTCAAACCATATTGTTTTCCGGTTTGGTACATAAACTGCCAAAGTCCCGTTGCGCCTACTCTGGAAACTGCTTTTGGGTTTAAAGCTGATTCTACAACTGCTAAATATTTTATTTCTAAAGGAACATTTTGTTTGGCTAAAGCTTCTTCAAATAATGGAAAATAATACTCTGAAATGGCCATTAATCGTTCAAATGATTTCTTTCTGTTTTTTAGAAATGACTTGATTATGTTTTCCAGTCCTTGGTTGTATTCTATATTAAAAGGAGATTTGGCATCCATTTCTGCCAGTCTTTCTTTTAGTAATTCTGTAGGGAGTTCATAATCAACTTTTTCATCAATATTAATGTTTTTAATATCGTCATTTAAGTTATTATACAAATCTACATTGGTCAACTCCTTCATCCACAAGCTATCTACGCAGGAAGCCATTTCATCATTAACGAAGGTTTTTTTAATGGAGTCTAAATAGGATAATTTTGTTTCTACTTTAGTTTCCCATTTATTTTCGGCAATTCCTTGCGAAAAAACAGTGGCCGTCAGCAGTAGAAAAAGCGATAAAGTGGTATTTTTTATATTCATATTTTTTATGATCAACAGACTAAAATTCAAATGATTATAAAACCATTTTTACAAACTTAATAGGTTATAACTAAAAAATTCAATAAATATTGTTAAAAAATCAATATTCGGGGTATTTCTAAAGAATTTTCTTTGTTTTGGACTAAAATAACGTGTTTGAACTTTTAATTTCTTTCCAAAAAATAATGCGGAAAACGGAAATTAGAATTTGATTGCGCTCTTTAGAAAACAAAAAAACCTCGGAGATAAATTAATATCTCTAAGGTTTTTCTTTTTTATTATTCTGGTTTGAAATATGCTTTGAAATTATGTTTCGGCATACCAATCAAATTTAAATTAGTCTAAAATTGCAGCGATTCCAGGTAAAATTCTACCTTCAAGCATTTCTAACATTGCTCCTCCTCCAGTTGAAACGTAGCTTACTTTATCTTCAAAACCAAATTGTTTTACAGCTGCAACAGAATCACCACCACCCACAAGTGAGAAAGCACCGTTTGCAGTTGCTTCTGCAATAAAGTTACCTAATTCTATTGTTCCGTTTGCGAAACTTTCCATTTCAAAAACACCTAATGGTCCGTTCCAAAGAATTGTTTTTGATTCTAAAATTACTTTTTTGAAGTTTTCCAATGATTTTGGTCCTGCATCTAATCCTTCCCAACCGTCAGGAATTTCTCTTACATCAACAATTTGTGTATTTGCAGTATTCGAAAAATCATCAGCGGCAACAACATCAACCGGAATGTGAATTTGAACTCCTTTTTCTTTAGCCAATCTCAAGATTTCCAAAGCCAATTCTTGTTTGTCATCTTCACAAATTGAATTTCCTACTTTTCCACCCAAAGCTTTCACGAAAGTAAAAGTCATTCCACCACCAATAATCATGTGGTCCACTTTATCCAAAATATTTTCGATAACCGTAATTTTCGAAGAAACTTTTGAACCTCCAAGAACTGCTGTTACTGGTTTTTCGCTGTTTTTCAATACTTTGTTTAAACTTTCTATTTCTTTTGCTAACAATAAACCAAAACATTTTTCATTTGGAAAAAATTGTGCAATAATTGTTGTTGAAGCGTGTGCTCTGTGTGCGGTTCCAAAAGCATCGTTTACATAAATATCTCCAAGAGAGGCTAATTCTTTTGCAAAAGCAACATCACCAGCTTCTTCTTCTTTGTAAAAACGTAAATTTTCTAATAATAAAACTTCTCCGGCTTTTAAATTATCTGAAGCCGTTTTAGCTACTTCACCAATACAATTTGAAGCGAACTGAACTGGAACTCCAAGAATTTCTGAAGCTGTTTTCAAAATATGTTTCAATGAATATTTATCTTCTGCTCCTTTTGGTCTGCCTAAGTGTGACATCAAAATTACGCTTCCGCCATCAGCAAGAATTTTATCAATAGTTGGTTTTGCCGCTTCGATACGAGTAGCATCCGTTACATTAAAATTTTCGTCTAAAGGCACGTTGAAATCAACGCGGATTATGGCTTTTTTAGCTGCAAAATCAAAATCGTTTATAGTCTTCATTATATCTGTTTTTTAGTTTATTTTGAAAGAATAACAAATATAATACTTTTAAATTACTAATAAATTCGAAAATAACAGAAAAATATAGCTTTTATCAACGAAATCGTTGTAATTTAATAATTAAACAGGCTTTATGATATTTTAAAAACTAAAATATCTGCTTAACACTAAAAATTAATTGGTTTTAATCCCTCATTAGAAACACCACTTTCCTAAAACTTTGCATCCGAAAATTTTTGACTATACCATTTTCTTCTATCTTTGCTTTATGCAATTTTCAGAAATATTAGGGCAGGAATACATCAAAAGTCATTTGACAAAAAGTGCTGATTTAGGCAGAATTCCACATGCTCAGCTGTTTGTAGGACCCGAAGGCAGTGGCACTTTGGCGATGGCAATTGCTTATTCCCAATATATTTTATGCAACAATAAAAACGGTGAAAATTGTGGCGAAAACGAATCTTGCAATATCAAATTCGAAAAAATTTCGCATCCCGATTTGCATTTTGTTTACCCAACAGTAAGCACAGATGAAGTCAAAAAAAATCCAAAAAGTATTGATTTCATTGCAGATTGGAGGGAATTCATCATCGAAAATCCGTATGGAAGTTTGTTTGATTGGTATGCTGTTTTAGGTGTTCAAAATAAACAAGGTGAAATCAGGGTTGATGATGCTCAGGAAATTTTAAAGTCTTTATCCTTAAAATCTTATGAAGGCGGTTATAAAATTATGATTGTCTGGATGGCCGATAAATTAAACATTGCAGCTTCTAATAAACTACTGAAATTATTGGAAGAACCACCCGAAAAAACGGTGTTTATTTTAATTTCTGAAAACGAAGAGGATATTATACAAACGATTCGCTCCCGATGTCAAGTGTTAAATTTCAACGGATTAAGCGAAAAAGCAATTGCCGAAGCATTAGTTTTTGACTATCAAACAGACCAAAAAACGGCTTATAAAATCGCTCATCAAGCACAAGGCAATTACAACAAAGCATTGCATTTGCTGGAAGAGGATGGCGAAGAATTTCCTTTTGAACAATGGTTCGTAACTTGGGTCAGAGCCGCATTTAAAGCCAAAGGTAACGCAGCTGCGATTCAGGATTTGATTCTTTGGAGCGAACAAATTGCAGGATTAGGACGAGAAACGCAGAAAAAATTCCTGCAGTTCTGCATCGAAATGTTCCGACAAGCTTTGTTGCTTAATTATGAAACCAAAGATTTAGTATATCTGGAACCAAAAGTCGAAAAATTCAAACTGGAAAACTTTGCTCCTTTTGTAAACGGAAATAATATAAATGATATTTTCAAAGAACTTTCGGATGCTATGTACCACATTGAAAGAAATGGAAATGCAAAAATAGTTTTAACCGATTTATCCATTAAACTCACACGTCTAATCCATAAAAAATAAAAATATGAATAACGTAGCTTCTATTTTAATCTTAGTTTTTTTAGCTATTACTTTTCTGCAATCCGGTTATGACAAATTATTCTATTGGAAAGATAATGTAGCATGGCTGAAAGAACATTTTGCAAAAACCCAATTAAAAAACCACGTGCCTTTGGCCTTACTTAATGTTTTAATTTTAGAATTAATCTCAGGTATTTTGTGCGTGGTAGGCGCAATAGAATTAGTCGTAAACAGCGGAAGATTATTTGGTTTTTACGGAGCAATTTTTTCCAGCATAACCTTATTGATGTTGCTTTTTGGACAACGCCTGGCCAAAGATTATGATGGCGCCAGAACTATTGTCATCTATTTTATTCCTGCTGTAATAGCGGTGTATTGGTTGAATTAAACCATTTTAAATTTAAAAAAGTAATTTACATCCTAAAAAATGACTCCAAAACATCCTTCAGAATCCTTAACCATTTTAACCGATTTGGTTCTACCGAGCGAAACCAATCCTTTAAACAATCTTTTTGGCGGCGAATTATTAGCCCGTATGGATCGTGCAGCAAGTATCGCTGCCAGAAGACATTCGCGAAGAATTACGGTGACAGCATCTGTCAACCATGTAGCCTTTAACAGAGCCATTCCGCTAGGCAGTGTTGTTACTGTCGAAGCCAAAGTTTCCAGAGCTTTCAAAAGTTCAATGGAAATATTTATAGATGTTTGGACAGAAGATCGAGAATCGGGGAATCGTACCAAAGCCAACGAAGCCATTTATACCTTTGTAGCCGTTGATGACACCGGAAGACCTGTAGAAGTCGCGCCGATAATGCCCGAAACCGAACTGGAAAAACACCGTTTTGATGATGCATTACGACGAAAACAACTGAGCTTGCTTCTTGCTGGGAAAATTAAACCTAGTGAAGCCACCGAATTGAGAGCATTATTTGTAGAAAAATAAATCACAGCTTCGGATTTAAAATAAAGAAGAAATAAATGGTTTCAATTTAAATATTTTCAAAAAAAATTTGGTTGTAAAACAGGCTTTGCAACTTCAAAAAAAAGAAGTATTTTTACGAAATATACGTTTATACAAACCGGAAACAAGGCAAATATAATTTGTCCTGAACGTTTCCAAACCCATAAGGAAAACAAACAAAAATAGATGAAAGAAAAGATGAGTTCAGAGAAAGAAGCCAAATTAAAAGCGCTACAACTTACGCTTGACAAACTTGATAAAACCTACGGAAAAGGTACGGTGATGAAAATGGGCGATAAAGCTATCGAGGAAGTAGAAACTATTTCTTCTGGATCTTTAGGAATCGATTTAGCCTTGGGAGTTGGCGGATATCCAAAAGGAAGAATTATAGAAATTTACGGTCCGGAATCGTCAGGAAAAACTACTTTGACACTTCATGCTATCGCCGAAGCTCAAAAAGCAGGTGGAATTGCTGCTTTTATTGATGCGGAACACGCTTTTGATAGAAATTATGCGGAGAAATTAGGTGTTGACATCGAAAATCTAATCATTTCCCAACCGGATAATGGAGAACAAGCTTTAGAAATTGCCGAAAACTTAATTCGTTCCGGCGCCATTGACATTGTAGTAATTGACTCCGTTGCGGCTTTGACTCCAAAAAGTGAAATTGAAGGTGAAATGGGAGATTCAAAAATGGGTCTTCATGCTCGTTTGATGTCACAAGCTTTAAGAAAATTAACAGGAACCATCAGCAAAACACATTGTACAGTTTTCTTTATCAACCAATTAAGAGAGAAAATTGGAGTAATGTTTGGAAATCCGGAAACAACAACGGGTGGAAATGCATTGAAATTTTACGCTTCAGTTCGTTTAGATATTCGTCGTTCTACTCAAATTAAAGATGGTGATAACGTACTTGGAAACAGAACCAAAGTAAAAGTGGTAAAAAACAAAGTGGCACCACCTTTTAAAGTAGCTGAATCTGATATCATGTATGGTGAAGGAATTTCAAAAACCGGAGAGATTTTAGATCTTGCCGTAGAATTTGAAGTGATCAAAAAAGCAGGTTCTTGGTTTAGTTATGGTGAAACCAAATTAGGACAAGGACGTGACGCGGTAAAATCTTTAATAAAAGACAATCCGGAATTAGCGGATGAGTTGGAAGCTAAAATTAAAGCGCACATCAAAGAATTGGCAAACGCCTAAATAATAATTATAATATACTAAAAAAGAGTTCGCCAAGGTGAACTCTTTTTTTTATTTCAAAAATCATATGAATGGCACGCAACGAATTAACAAGAATAAAAACTTTTTACTTTTTATTTTCAAATGCTTGTAATTGTGTGTAAATTATCTCACGAACTCCTTCTCGAATTTCTTTTCGGTTATCGCTTGTTTTGCCTGAAGTATCAACAACAGCATGGATTTTTACCCGCATAATTCCTGGGCTTCCGCTGAAAAAAGTATAAGAAAATCTTTTTTTATTATCGGCAAAAGTTATGGGAACTATAGGAATTTGATGTTCTATCGCCAACCGGAAAGCACCATCTTTAAACGTATCCAACACTATCGATTCATCATTAGGGACGCCTCCTTCGGGGAAAATACAAACACTTAATCCTCGGCTTAATCTTTTTTGGGCGCTATCAAAAACATCTCTTTTGCTTTTAGAACAATTTCTATCGACCAGAATACAGGTCCTTTTGTAGAAAAATCCAAACAACGGAATTTTTGATAATTCTTTTTTTCCAACAAAAACAAATGGTTTATTTATCACGGCAAGCATCAGCATGATATCGGCCATCGAAGTATGATTGGCCACAATCATGTAACTTTTATCTGGTTCTAATGCTTCTTCTTTGTCTATTTTATAATAGAATCCCATTCCGAAAAGAATAAATTTTGACCAAATTCTGGCCATTTTAAAAAAATAGGGATAACCGCTCTCTGTAACTATTGAAGCGACCAAAAAAGGAAACATAACAAGAATAGGAATGGTCATTAGAACATAAAACCAAACTCGCCAAAGTATCCAAAAAATAATTTTTATTCCTCTCATAATATCAAAAGTAAGAAATCACGAATGATTTTTGACAAAAGAATTCAAATGTCTGTTGAAAAAACTATTTAAAAAATTAATTTTTTAATAGTCAGCCTTCTTTTAGTAGTAAATAAGAACTGTAGCTTTTCCTATTTTTAAATTTAATTTAAATTAACAATTACCCCCATTAAAAAACACACCTAACAATAATATATTTATACTTTAACAAAACAAACCCCTATTATATCAGGTATTAGTTCTAAATTATATGTTTTTCAAATGTGAAATTTAAAAAAAGGATAATATAAAATAAAAGAATTGTCAAAAAAGAATTATCAAAAAAAGAATTTGACATAAATTAACAAATAATCATTAAAATACCGTTTTTTAAGAAAATAAAATGATATTTTAGCTAAAAAAGTCAATGTTTTAGACAAAAACATTCAAAAGTTTAATTTTTTAATAATGAAAAAATGATGAAGTTGACACCTAAATTAAACCTTAATGGTTGGGATGAAATGTTTTCAAATGAAGGGGTTCGAGATTCCTACCGTGAGGTATTAGAAAAATTACAAAACTCAGATTATGAATACCTGAGCGATAAACAAAAACAAGCAGCCGATTTTTTTATGAATCAAGGAATTACATTTACTGTTTACAGTGATGATAATCAAGGGATTGAACGTATTTTCCCATTTGATATTATTCCAAGAATTATTACCAAAAACGAATGGAGCGAAATTGAATCCGGAATTAAACAAAGACTGGAAGCACTGAATTTATTTTTGGAAGACATTTATAACGATCAAAATATTATAAAAGACGGGATCATTCCTGCCTCCTTAATTGCGTCTTGTCCGCATTATATTCAAGAAGTTCAAGGTATTAAGTTGCCACATAATATTCATGTTCATATCGCAGGAATTGATTTAATTCGTGGTGCAAAAGGAGAATTTTATGTACTGGAAGATAATCTTAGATGTCCAAGCGGCGTAAGTTACATGCTGGAAAACCGAGAGATTACCAAACGTATTTTTCCAGGAATTCTTTCTTCTAACAATGTTGGGATGGTGAGTAATTACCCCATGATTTTCCATAATATTTTGGTTTCATTATCGCCAAGAAACATCTCAAACCCTAATGTGGTTTTACTAACTCCGGGTATTTATAATTCCGCTTATTATGAACACACTTTCCTCGCCAGACAAATGGGGATTCCATTAGTTGAAGGAAGAGATTTAGTTGTAAACAATAACAAAGTCTATATGAAAACTACTTCGGGACTTCATCAGGTTGATGTAATTTACCGAAGATTAGACGATGAATATCTTGACCCTTTAGTATTTAAACCAGATAGTACCTTAGGAATTCCGGGGCTTATAAGTGCCTACCGAGAAGGAAATGTAGCCTTAGTAAATGCAGTAGGAAACGGCGTAGCCGATGATAAAGCCGTATATGCTTACGTACCTGACATGATAAAATATTACCTGAATCAAGAACCTATTCTTAAAAATGTTCCAACATATCAAATGGAAAATTTAGAGGAACGCGAACTTGTATTTGCAGACATGGGCAATATGGTTATCAAAGAAACCAATCAAAGTGGCGGATACGGAATGATTATGGGTAATAAAGCAACCGATGAAGAATTAGAAAATGCAAAAATTGCCATTTGTAATAACCCCAGAAACTTTATTGCACAACCCATAATTCAACTCAGTACAGTTCCATGTTTAATAGACGGTGAATTAAAACTACGCCATGTCGATTTAAGACCGTATGCATTATGTGGTCCAAAAGGAGTAGAAATAGTACCCGGAGGACTAACCAGAGTCGCACTTACCGAAGGATCTCTAGTAGTAAATTCATCTCAAGGCGGTGGTAGTAAAGACACTTGGATTATACAATAACTTAAACAATGAAAACAATACTTTTCACTATTTAAAAAAACTATACGAAAAATGAAAGTAAATATGCTTAGTCGAGTAGCAGATGGAATGTTCTGGTTAGACCGATACATGGAAAGAACAGACGGAATGATGCTAACTTTAAACACCTTTTATATCCTCTCTTTTGATAAAGAAATTGACGATAATCAAGGATTCAAACCATTATTAGAATATTATACAGACCTGCCTAAAGAAAAAATAAAGGAAGTACAACACGATACCGCATTTATCCTTAAATACATCATTTGCGACAGTCAAAACAATAACTCCGTAAAAAACTTGGTCAATAAAGCCAGAGAAAATGCCAGAGGATCACAAGATAAAATTACCAAAGAACTTTGGGAACACATCAACTCATTATACCATTATATCAACTCCCCTGAATTACCCAAAAAACTGGAAACATCAGGCGCTTTGAAGATTGTTACAAAACTCAATAAAGAGTTTTTGCTTTACAATGGTATCCTTCAAGTAACAATGCCCAGAGGTTCCGGCTGGTGTTTTTCTGGAATTGGTAAACATATCGAAAGATGTTTGCAGACCATTTCTTTGACTCAAACCTACTTTGCCCCAATTGGTTACAACCTTGAGGGCGATGAAGACTTATTGTATTGGAGACGATTATTATTGTCGCTTTCTGGTTACGAAATGTATTTAAAAAGCTATAGCAATATTCCGCACAATCGTAAAGTGGTTCAACAAGTAATTTTCAATAAAGACTTCGCTCATTCTGTAATTTATACTTTAGAATTAATCAGCACTCATTTAAATTATTTATTCAAAGACAATACTTTAAACGAAGCCAGAACACTGAGTAACCAGTTTGGAAGACTTAAAAGTTATGTTGAATATACGGACTATCACAACCTGAGTAATCAGCAATTAGAAGAAGTTCTAAACCACACGAAAGAGCAATTAAATCAATTTTCGACCGATTTTTCTAAATTATTTTTCTCTTATACCTAAATAAATGGCACTTTTTAACATCATTCATATTACAAAATACCAATACAATTGGCCCATAAAAGAAAGCATAAACGAGATTCGTTTATTTCCGCACAACTTTGAAAATCAAGATGTATTACTGCACCAACTTTTAATAAATAATGATCCGGAAATTGAAATTTCTAAAGATTATTATGGAAATTGTGTTGGGAATTTTAATACCATTGAAGCACATACCGAAATGACTATCGAGTCCAGAATGATTGTACGCGTCAATCATTCGTTAAAGATTCCCGAAATCGAATCGACCACTGTTGCTGATTTAGCTCATGAAAAACAAAATAGCGTCATGCTATTAAGACTGTGCTATCCGGAAGTAATCAAAAAAGAAAATGAAATCTATGCAATTCTAAATGAAATTGATTACACCAACAAATCAATTATTGAGATTGCACAACAATGCAATGCATACATTTTCAACAATTTTACATACTCGAAAGGAATAACAAATATAGAAACAACTATCGATGAAATTCTGGAAATTAGAAAAGGAGTCTGTCAAGATTTTGCACACGTTTTATTACAACTACTTCGTACAGCCGGAATTCCTTCCCGATACGTAAGTGGTTATATTTGTCCAAACGAAAGCGGTTTGAGAGGTGAAGGTGCCACACATGCATGGGTTGAAATTTATTCGCCAAATCAAGGCTGGTTAGGACTCGATCCTACTAACAATATTTGGACTATGGACAACCATGTGAAACTTTCTGTAGGAAGAAATTTCTATGACTGCACACTAGTAAAAGGGACTTTTAAGGGACTCTCTAAACAAACGCTTTCCGTATCGGTTTCCATTGGATACGAAGACGGCAGAAAATTTGAAGAAATAAACAATGTACAATTAGAAAAAGTTTCTGAAGCCGTTCAAGAACAGCTCGATTACATCGAACAACAGCAGCAACAGCAACAATAAATAATAACAAAAGAGCCCTATTTATCTAAATAGGGCTCTTCTTTTTTATAAAAAACAATCTACTACATCGACAACCAACTGGCTGGATTATTATAAGTTGTGTTTTGAAGAATTAAAAATTTGATTACCGTTTTACCCGTTTCTCCACTGGTTCTCACTCTACCAATATTTTGTTTTCGGCTTACTTTATCTCCTTTACTCACACTCACCGAGCTCAAATTTTGATATACGGTGAAGAAATCCCCGTGCTGAATCATAACTGCTTTATTAACCGGTGACAATACAATCACACTCGAAACTACACCATCAAATACTGCTCTGGCATTAGCACCTTGATCTGTTGTGATTTCTACACCACTATTATGAATCATTAAGGATTTGTAAACCGGATGCGCTTGATCGCCATACCCCAAAGAGATAAAACCTCTTTCTACAGGAAAAGGCAATCTTCCTCTGTTTGCTTTAAAATTATCCGCTATAATTTTAGCTTCCGGTGTTAACTCTATTTTGGTGGACGACACTGAGGCAGAAGCTGCTTCACGCTCCATTTTTTTAGACTCTTCCTTTATTTCTGCTTTTGTAAGTGTCTTAGAACTAGCATTAGCAGCGGCCAAAGCTTTTGCTTTTGCTCTTTCTATAGCCGCTTTTCTATTGGCTTCGGCAATCGCTTCCCGAATTAATCGGTCTATTTGTCTGTCTATGGCTTTCGACTCTTTTTGTTTTTTCTTGATATCTGCCGTAATTTTATTTTTGTCTTTTTTGATAGAATTGACCAGCTTTTCCTGCTCTTTCTTTTCTTTCTCTAAAGCTTGTCGTTCTTTTTCATTTTCGGCAATCAGTTTTTTCTTGGCGGTTTTTTGAACATCCAATTTTTCGTTATACTGAACAAGCTCACTAGATTTAGATTTAATTTCTTCTCCTTGAACTTTTCTATAACTCGTATACTGTTTCATGTATTGCGCTCTTTTGTATGCCTGCAAAAAATTCTCTGAAGACAATAAAAACATCGCCCTGCTTTCCTCGGAACGGCTTTTGTAAGACTTGACAATCATCTTTGCATAATCTTCCTTTAGCAAAGCCAATTCTCTTTTTAGCTTATTGATTTGCATCTGATTTATATACATATCATTACTCAAAAGCTTTGTTTGCTTTTCGGTAGTATTGATTAATTTCTCTTTAAGCTTTATCTTATTGATTTGAATTACAATTACATTAACCGCTGATTTTTCTTTTTTCTTAACGGATTGTAACAACTTTTCATTTTCTCTGATTTCTTGCTGAATTTGAGCTTTTCGTTGTTCTAATTTTTCTTGTTGCGATTCCTGGCTCCACATCAGCGAAGTCATGCATACAAAAATCAGGCTTAGGAGAAATTTTGGCATATTGAAAATATATTTTTGCAAATTTACTTAATTATAATTCTTTTGTACCCATTTGGAACACTATAAGGAAAAGAAAGTTCTTCATTGAAAGTAACTGTATTGTAATTCAAATTAATTTCTGTTTTTCCTTTTTTCTGAAAGGTGTTTATAGAGACATTCAACGGAACTATTGCCTCGCTAAACACTTTATTATCTGAGTAAGCAACCTGAATCATTCGCTCCTCGGCAGTTTGTGAAATTTCTTGTTTTTGAATTAAAAATCTATCCGCATCTAAAAAGAATGATTTTTTTACATTATCATCAGAAAAATCATCCAATCTATAACTTTGTGCGTCAAATGATTCGCTGTATTTTCCTTTGCTAAAATCATCAAATGCCTCACCCAATAACATATTCTGAATTTTGGCAAAATCCAAATCGGTTCCCAACCATTGGCTCAGCCCGCTAAAATTCCCTTCAAAATAACTTCCGTTAATCTTCTCGTAATAGTTTACTGCTGTTGGCGTAATCAATGCTTTGGCCATCGTAATTCCCAAAAATCGAATACTAATCAGGATTTGTTCGTCTTTCTTTATTTTTATTTCTGCCGTAACATTTTGCGTTTGTTTATCATCCGCATAACGAGCATTGGCTTTAATATATAATGTAGAAAAGTTGGTTTTATTGTTATAATGATTTTCAATTATTTTTTTGGATGACAAATGAGTTGCGTCAGTTGTGGCTGTCACCAAAGCCGATTTCGACTTACAGGAAACCATACCGATGAGCAACAATAAAAGGACAAATTTATTCATGTGTGTGTATTATTTTTCTTTTAATAATTGGTTGGCTTTCGAAAAATACAATTCTTTTTTCTTGAAATCGCCTAATCCGTTATACGCCTCGCCTAGTTGAATATAAAAATTGATTTCTAAACTCCCTTTTTCAACCAGATAATCCAATCCTGTTTCCAGTATATCTTTGGCTTTTTTAAATTGCTGCAATTGATTATTTCCCAAACCTGAATAGTAATAAAATTGTGGTTGTGAAGGAAAAAGTTCAATCATTTCCATGGCTTTTTTGGCTACTAATTCAAAATTTTTTGTTTCAGTATACGCTTGAAGCAAAAGTAAATTCGTCTCAATATCTTCTGTTGTATTCTTCTTCAACGACAGTTCGTAATACTTAACAGCCTTATCTAATTGTTTTTTGTTCTGATAAAACTTGCCTATTTCCTTTGCTACATTTACTTCTTTATCCATATCAAAATAGCCAATTGCTTTTTCTAAATCAGGCGTAAATTGTGGATTTGAATTCACAAATATCAAAAACTCATTCAATATTCTGTGCTTTATTTTAGCATCAATTTTGTTACTTGCCAAAACTAAATTCATAGCATTTATGGCTTTTGGCGCTTCATTATTGTCTAAATAACTTTTGAACAAACTCACTTGAGCCCACTCGGAAGCAGGAATTTCAGCTTCTAATTTCTTTGTGATTTCTAATACTTTATCCGCTTCATTATTTTGAGAATACAAGAAAATCAAAGCAATATAATTGGATTCCTCCTTCGGGTTTTTGTTGATTTGCGAAATCAGATTTGTAATTTCCTCATTTTGAAATTTGCCACCGGATAAAATCTGAATTTTATACAATTCCCTCTCATCTGATTTTCCAAATTTATCATTCATCTCATTTATAAGCCCGAGCGCTTTATCCAACTGATTCGTCGCCATATAAAGCGAAATCAAATCATCTTTAAAACTTTCGTCAAACGGAATCAATTTTTGAATGACCGTTATGGCTTGACTGTAATTCTTGGTTTGATAACTTACGTCATACATTCCCTCCCAAAACCATTTGTTTTTAGGGTCAATTTGTGTGGCGCGTTCAAATGAATTGTAAGCACGTTCAAAGTTTTTTTGGGCCAAATAATTTTTACCCAATTCAAAATAAACAGTCGCATCATTAGGTTGTGACTTCAAACATTTTTCTAAAGCAACAATTGCTTTGTCATAATTTTCGATGCCTTTTTGTAATAATGATTCGTAAAATGAATCTTGAAATTCATCATTAACCAAAGCGATATCCTCAGGTTCCGTTTGTGCCACAAGCGAAACCGGAATGCAGAACATTCCAAAAAGGAGAACAACTAAGGCTTTTTTTTTCATTATTTTATTCTAATACCGAGTAATCTCCAATACTGATGCTGGTAAAATTACCGTCAAAACTGGCGTGATTCCCTATCATCGCATTGTCTAAATTCGCGTTTTTGATGTGCGAATGCGTTTGAACCAAACTGTTTTTTATTGAACTATTACTCACATGACATCCTTTTCCTAAAGAAACATTAGGTCCAACAGTTGCGTTAATTAATATAACATCTTCACCAATATAACAAGGCGGAATAATAGTTGAGTTTTCTAATTTCACATCATAATCAACTAAATGTTCTCCGTCAAAGTGTAAAAATCCTAACATTCTTGAATTCGTTTCTACGGTAACATCCTTGTTTCCACAATCCATCCATTCATCTACTTTACCCGGTACAAATTTCATGCCTTTTGCCATCATTTGCTTTATTCCGTCGTTAATTTGATATTCTCCACCGTGAATAATGTTATTATCCAATACTAATTGAAGTTCGTTTCTCAAAACGGCAACATCTTTAAAATAGTAAATTCCAATAACGGCAAGGTCTGAAACAAATGTTGCCGGTTTTTCAACTAGTTCCACTATTTCATTGGCTTCATTCAAATTGATTACTCCAAAAGCTTCGGGTTTATCAACTTGTTTTACCCAAATCACACTATCAGCAGTTTGATCTAAATCAAACTCGGCACGAATTAAAGTATCAGCATAAGCAATAACTGCTGGTCCGCTCAACGAATCTTTGGCACACATAATGGCGTGACCCGTTCCTAATGCTTCATTTTGATAATAAATAGTTCCTCTTGCTCCTAATTTCTCGGCAATAGCCACTAAATCTTTTTCAACTTGAGCACCAAAACTTTCATGGATAATAAAAGCAATTTCTTCGATGTCTTGTTTTAAAACTCCAGCAATATCTTCGACTAAACGATGTACAATTGGTTTTCCTGCAATTGGAATTAATGGTTTCGGAATAGTTAATGTATGTGGTCTTAATCTGGAACCTCGTCCAGCCATTGGTACTATTATTTTCATATTTTCTTATATTGAAAGATTAAAAAACGGAAAGATTAAATGGTTCTCTGTTGAATATTTAATCTTCTCTATTTCTGAATTATTACATTTATTTTACACCTGTGCTTCCAAAACCGCCTTCACCTCTTGCTGTTTCCGAAAGTTCCTGAACTTCAATCCATTCTGCACGTTCGTGTTTGGCGATGATTAATTGTGCGATGCGTTCTCCGTTTTCGACAACGAATGCTTCATTGGATAAATTTACTAAAATCACACCAATTTCACCACGATAATCGGCATCAACTGTTCCGGGTGAATTGAGTACGGTGATTCCTTTTTTGGCAGCCAATCCGCTTCTTGGGCGAACTTGTGCTTCATAACCTATTGGTAATTCTATAAAAAGTCCTGTTTTTACGATGGCTCTTTCCAGAGGTTGTAAGGTCACCGGTTCTGATAGATTAGCTCTCAAGTCCATTCCTGCCGAAGCTATCGTTTCGTAGTTGGGTAATTCGTGCTGCGATTTGTTGATGATGTTGATGGTCATATTCTGGGTTCTGGGTGTTAGGTTTTGGGTTTTAGCCGTGATGGAAGTGAAAAGCCTTTTGAAATAAAATTATATTTTTTCCCGGACTAAAAGAGCGACCAAAGGAAGCTCCTTTTTAGGACTTGGAAAAAAATAATTTTATGAAAAAGCTTGTAACGTACAGCGCGATTAGCTTCAACTATTTTTTTTGCTCAAAATTCTATTTAAAGTTTCTTTTTCGTTGTGATATATAAAGTACATAAACCCTATTAATAATGGGATTCCAACGAAATAATTCTCGCGGAATCCGTAAAAAGAAACAGCTGAAAATGCAATAGAAATTCCTAGATAGGCTCCTATTTTTTCCATGTCATACGGTATTGGGTAATATTTGTTTCCCAAAATATACGAAATGAACATCATGCTTCCGTAAGCTGAAATGGTAGCGATTGCAGAACCATAATAACTGTATTTTGGAATTAGAAGATAATTGAGAACTAAGGTTACTATTGCGCCTACTATTGAAATATAAGCGCCAATTATTGTTTTGTCTGTGAGTTTGTACCAAACGGAAAGGTTGTTATAAATTCCCAAGAAAAAATTAGCCAAAATAATCAATGGAACGACTTTCATCGCTTCCCAATACGATTGATTATCGAGTAATATTAATTTTAAAATATCTGCAAAAACGATTACACCAAGGAGAATTAAAGAGCCTAAAATCACAAAATATTTGGTAATAACGGCGTAGGTTTGTGGTGCATTTTCGTTATTGGAATGGCTAAAAAAGAACGGTTCAATTCCCAGTCGAAACGCTGTGGCGAACAAAACCATAAACAATCCGAGTTTATAACAGGCGGAATAAGCACCAACTTCGGACTTTGCAATATTTTCCGGAAGTAAATATCCCAATAGAATTTTATCGAAATGCTCATTGACTGCAAATGCTATTCCCGCAACCAAAATAGGCAATCCGTAACGCATCATTTTTTTCCAGAGAACCGTATCAAAATTACGTTTTAAGGAAAGATAATTTGGCGAAAGCACTACAAAAGTCAATAAACTTGCTAATAAATTAGAAACAAAAATATATCCTATTTCAAAATTATCAATGTATAAATTCCCCAAGAAAGAATCCGGATTAGATTCGGCAATTTTGGGTAAAAACAGTAAAAAGAAAATATTCAAAATTAGATTCACCGCTACGTTTCCAATCTTAATGGCTGCATAAACCATTGGTTTTTGATTGGCGCGTAATTTTGAAAACGGCACAATAACCAACGCATCCAAAACCAAAATCCAAATAGAATAAGTGATGTATTGCACATCGACATTTGCCATAGCAGCCAATGTATTTCGGAAAATTAAAGCTCCAAAAAGAAAGAAAATAGAGGACCAAAAAACAGAAATTGTTGTTGTGGCAATTACATTTTGTTTATCGCTTTCGGAATTGTAAAAACGGAAAAAAGCAGTTTCCATTCCGTAAGATAAAATTACATTGAAAAAAACCATCCATGAAAGAAGAATCGAAACTTCCCCATATTCGGCTGTTGGCAATATTCCCGTGTATAATCGTACGAGCAAGAAACTTAACATGCGAGGTAAAACCGTTGCCAGTCCATAAATCGCAGTTTGTTTGAAAAGATTTTTATATAATCCCAAGGTGGTCTTCTTTGTTATTATTTATAAAAACAAAAATAACTAATTCTTTGGTTTATTACTGAATTTGTTAACTCAATAAAGTGCAAATTAAGTATTTTAGGAGATTACGATAATCCGTCTTCGTTTAACATTTTTATAAAATGGAAACCTCTGGGATTGTAGCCTTGATTATAATAAAACCGGTGAGCGGTGAAATTACCCGTAAAAGCATCTAAAACAATCATCGTACATCCAGCTTTTGTCGCTTTATCATTGATGTAATCTGTCATCATTTTTCCAATTCCTTTGGAACGATGTTCAGGATGGACAATAAAATTATCAATTTCTACATATTTTCCGGACCAAAGTTTTACTCCAGACCAAAATCCAGAAATTCCCACACAAATATTGGCTTCAAAAACTGCCACTTGCTTATAATTATGCGGAATCATGTCCTTGAGATAAGATTCATATTTTTCTAAAGTAAATTTTGGATATAGATGTCGAATTACTTCTATTTGAGCAAGCATTTCTTCAACGGTGGTCAATTCTTTAATTTCCAATGTAAATGTGGCTAATGGTTCGATTTTAAAACCATAAAATTAATGAAAAGCCTGTGAAATTCAAGTCTCGACTTGCTTAAATTATATGCTAAAAGCTATTGCTTAATTATTGCTTTTTTGGTATTCTTTTTATGATGATAATCCATTCTATTCAATTGGGGCTCTATGGTATAGTCTAGCTTAGTCACCGCAAGCATTTTTATAAAACTGGAATAAAAAGGATTATTAATATAGCAAAAGCCTATTTTATATTTATGCATTCTCAAAATCCCGTATTGAATGTCGTCTAACGACAAAAGATATTGTGCAATTTTAATCCTTTTGCGTTTAAACATCGAGATTTTTTGTTTGGGCTCATTCGAAATAATTATAACATACGCGTTAAATAAATTTACCCAAAACATTTTTTTTAATTCATCCGTGTTCAATTTTTTATATAAAGTACTACGTCTGATATAATACAATTCTCTACGTAACGCAGAGGTATCTTCACCTGAATGCGCTTTTGAAAGAATAGTTTCTGACAAGGCTATTTGATAATTTTCCATTTAACTTTTACAATTTGGGGGCTTAATAGTTCCGTTAAAATGTTTCTTTATTTCTTTACAGTAATAATTTCATTCTTCATAGAAGCAAAAATAGAATTTGAGCGAACAGAAAAGTATCCCATTCGGACATTTTAATATCCCATTCGGACATATTTTGTACCAATAAGAGAAAGTTATTATTTATTTCGAATTTCAGAAGGAAGAATCCCGAAGCGTTTTTTGAAAAAAACGGTAAACTTACTAGAACTATCGTAACCAATAGCAGTCGAAATATTTTTGATTTGCATTGAAGAATTCTGCATGAGTTGCATGGCTAACAACATGTTTTTCTCTTTGTGGTATTGTAATAACGACAAACCAAAAACAGATTTAAAATTCGATTTGAGTTTGGTAGGCGAGAGATTGACCTCGTTTGCTATTTTTTCTATACCAATGAAAGGAGAAGCTAGATTTTGCAATATCATTTTCTCGGCTTTGGCAATATTTGGATAGTCTTTATTGTTTAACGGTACATATTTTTGCAATCGTTTTTCGTTAAACACGGCAGTAAAAAAATTAGATATTAGATTAACTGTTTGTTCCTTTAAATTTGTAATCTCAAAAGGTTCTTGCTGATCTATTTCCAAAATTTTCCAAATCTCTTTGAATATTTCATGGGAATTTGGAACGACATCTAACCAATTCATAAAGCCTATTCCGGATTTCATAAATTGTTGAATGCCATTTTCTTTAGGTAATTTTTGAAAAACAGCATTGTTTTCAACCCATTGTTTTGTGAAAATAAAATTGCAGAATCTTCCGGTTGTTCCTTTGTAGAAATAAGTAGAAACTTGTGTTTTGGGTTTATAAAAAGTCCAACAAGTACTTTTAACAATTGGTTTATCTGTAAAATCAGTATTAGAAGAAAATACATATTCAAAGACAGAAAAAGACAAAACGTAATGATTGTGAGCTCCGGTTTCCTGATACAATGCTTTAGCTACAATATTTTCTTTTATATCAATATTTGTTGCCAACAGCCACAACCCTTCTTCAATTTCCCTATACCTGACGACTCCTTCACAAAAAGGATTATTTGAAGTAATTGCCTGTTCTGATGGCTTATGAGTAGATTCAGGAGTGTTTTTCAAACTATCAATCATCGCTCGAGGCGAATCTGACAGATAAGGTAATTCAAAAAAACCATCACGGTAAAAGAACAGGTATTTTTGAATACGTTTATCCCAATTACTTGAAGACATAAGAAAAAAGATATTGATTAGGGGCGGTTTAAAGATAAAATTTAATAAATAATCGAACCATAAACAAATGTTTAAAAAATAATAAAAAATTTTATCATATTTTTTTGTTGAAAATTACTGTCTTTTTTGAAATTAAATAAACAAAAAAAAGCCAACAAATGTTGGCTCTTTTTTTATAATCTTAGAATTTTTATCTATCCGTTCAAAGCTTCTGCTCCACCAACAATCTCAAGGATTTCATTAGTAATAGCAGCTTGACGTGCTTTGTTATACGTTAATTTCAATTGATCTCTCATTTCAGTTGCATTGTCCGTTGCTTTATGCATTGCTGTCATACGAGCACCGTGTTCTGAAGCAAATGAATCTCTAATTCCTTTGTATAATTGTGTTTTCAATGATTTAGGAATCAAAGTCAATACAATTTCTTCTTTGGAAGGTTCAAAAATATAATCTCCTGTTGAAGCTGGTTTATCAGATTTAATAGGTGCTAATGGCAAAAATTGTTCTGTTTGTACAATTTGAGTTGCAGCATTTTTAAATTGATTGTAAACCAATTCTATTTTATCGTATTCGCCGGTAATAAATTTTTGAGTCAATGTTTCTGCAATTACAGCCACATTATCAAAAGTTAAATGATCAAAAATAGCACTTTGATTATCAACTACAGTAAGGCTTTTGCTAAGAATATCGTTTCCTTTTTTACCAATGGCAAAAATATCTACTTGTTTTCCAACATAATATTCAGAACGGGTTTTAGCTTCCTTAATTACATTTGTATTAAATGCACCACACAAACCTCTGTTTGAAGTTATGGCTACAATTAAAACTTTTTTTACTTCACGTTGTGTAGTAAAATCTCCACCTACATCACCATCAAGTGTTGCAGAAAGGTTTTGTAATAATTCCGTTAATTTTTCGGCATAAGGTCGCATCGCTGTGATCGCATCTTGTGCTTTCTTTAGCTTAGCTGCAGAAACCATTTTCATTGCCGATGTGATTTGCATCGTTGATGAAATGGAAGTAATTCTATTACGGATTTCCTTTAAATTTGCCATTTTATTTATAGTGAAGAGTGAGTCGTGAAAAGTAAATAGTCAAAACTACTCACTTTTCACTTTTCACTAAATTAGTTATATTTTGCTGAAACTTCTTTTGCTACAGTCTCGATTACATCTGTAATTTCGTCTGTTAATTTTCCTGCTTTCAAAGCATCAAGAGTTGCTCTGTGTTTGTTGTTCAAGAATTCTAAGAAATCTTTCTCAAATTCTTTTACTTTATTCACAGGAACATTTCTTAACAAGTTTTTTGAACCAGCATAGATAATTGCAACTTGGTCTTCAACTGTATAAGGGTCATTCAAACCTTGTTTCAAGATTTCAACGTTTCTTTTTCCTTTTTCAATTACGTTTAATGTAACAGCATCAAGATCAGAACCAAATTTAGCAAACGCTTCCAATTCACGGAATTGTGCTTGATCCAGTTTCAAAGTACCTGCTACTTTTTTCATTGATTTAATTTGTGCATTACCTCCCACACGAGATACAGAAATACCTACGTTAATTGCAGGACGTACTCCAGAGTTGAACAAATCTCCATCTAAGAAAATTTGACCATCTGTAATCGAAATTACGTTTGTTGGGATATATGCAGAAACGTCACCAGCTTGAGTTTCGATAATTGGTAAGGCTGTTAATGAACCTCCACCTTTTACGATTCCTTTGATAGAATCTGGTAAATCATTCATGTTTTTAGCAATTCCATCATCAGCAATTACTTTACAAGCACGCTCTAATAAACGACTGTGTAAGTAAAAAACGTCTCCAGGATAAGCCTCACGTCCCGGTGGTCTTCTTAATAAAAGAGATACCTCACGATACGCCACCGCTTGTTTAGATAAATCATCATAAACAATCAAAGCAGGACGACCTGAATCTCTGAAATATTCTCCAATTGCAGCACCTGCGAAAGGAGCGTAAACTTGCATTGGAGATGGGTCAGAAGCATTAGCAGCAACAATAATGGTATAAGCCATTGCTCCTTTTTCTTCTAACATTTTTGCAATTCCTGCTACAGTCGAAGCTTTTTGCCCGATTGCAACATAAATACAATATACTGGTTTCCCAGCGTCGTAAAATTCTTTTTGATTTAAGATAGTGTCAATACAAACAGTTGATTTACCTGTTTGACGGTCACCAATAACCAACTCACGTTGTCCACGACCAACCGGGATCATAGCATCTACTGCTTTTACTCCTGTTTGTAATGGTTCAGTAACTGGTTGACGGAAGATAACTCCAGGAGCTTTTCTTTCTAAAGGCATTTCGAATAATTCACCACCGATTGGTCCTTTTCCATCAATTGGAAAACCAAGCGTGTTTACTACACGTCCTACCATTTCTTCTCCTACTTTAAGAGAAGCAATACGTTGTGTTCTTTTAGCAGTTGAACCTTCTTTGATACCTACTGATGATCCTAAAAGTACCACACCAACATTATCTTCTTCAAGATTCAATACAATAGCCTCAAGACCATTATCGAATTCTACTAATTCCCCGTATTGAACATTAGAAAGCCCGTAAACACGAGCAATACCATCTCCAACATTAAGTACTGTTCCTACTTCTTCTAGTGTAGCACCAGATTCAAAACCTTCTACTTGCTTTCTTAATATTGCTGAAATTTCAGCAGGTTTGATTTCCGCCATCTTAATTTATAATTTAGACACTTATATGTGTAATAAAACTAATTACTTAACTCTCTTTTTAATGCTTGTAATCTGTTGGCTACTGAAGCATTGTATTGCTTATCGCCTATTCTTAAAATAAACCCTCCAATTATTGAAGCGTCTACTGTATTTTCTATTGTAATTTTTTTATCTGAAAGCGTAGCAATTTTAGCTAAAACTTTAGCTTCTAATGCTGCATCCATTGGAATTGCTGTAGTAACTTTTGCTACTTCAATACCATTCATGATATCAGATAATTTACTGTATTCTAATGCAATTGCTTCTAGGATTTCGAATCTTTTGTTTTCAAACAACAAATGAAACAACCCTTGAGTTACAGCATTTATTCCTGCAAAAACTTCTAAAAGTGCTTTTTCTTTTACCTCAACTTTGGTAGTTGGATTTTGAATAAAAGTACTTAATTCTAAATTCCCATTGATTGTTGAAGCAATCAATTTCATGTCGTTATTCACAACCTCAGCAACCCCTTTCGAGTTTGATAAGTCTAAAATTGCTTTTGCATAACGAATTGCTGCTCTTGTACTTGCCATAATTTAGTTCAGTTTTACGTCACCTAACATTTTCTCAACTAATTTAGTTTGAGCTTCTTTGTTAGATAATTCGTCTCTCAATACTTTTTCTGCAATACTCAATGACAACGTTGAAACTTGTAATTTCAATTCGGCCATAGCGGCATTTTTTTCGCTTTCGATTGCTGCTTTTGCTTGCTCGATCATTTTTTGACCTTGAACTTGCGCTTCATTTTTTGCATCAGCAACCATTTTCTCTTTCATTTCACGAGCATCTTTAAGCATGTTGTCACGCTCTAATCTTGCTTCTTGTAAAATACGTTGGTTGTCTGCTTGTAAATTTTGCATTTCTTTTCTAGCATTTTCAGCAGATTCTAATGCATTTTTAATCCCTTCTTCTCTGTCATTAACGGCATCAAGAATGGGTTTCCAAGCGAATTTTTTTAATAAGAATATTAATCCAACAAATATTAATACTTGCCAAATAAACAAACCAAACGAAAAATCATTTATTAACTTATCCATTATATATAATTATAAATTTTAAATTATGAATCTTTTTAATTGCTATAAAACAGCAATTTGTAATGTTTTAATTTTAAAAACAATAGTCACAACCAACCGTTGTAACTATCGTTTTTGAGTTTTTAATTAAGCAGCGAATAACGCAGCGAAACCAATACCTTCAATAAGTGCAGCTGCAATAAGCATAGCTGTTTGGATTTTTCCTGAAGCTTCTGGTTGACGAGCAATAGCGTCCATTGCTGAACCACCAATTTTACCAATACCTAAACCTGCTCCGATTACAATTAATCCTGCTCCTACAATAGTTGGAATTTGCATAATATATATATTAAAAATTAAACATTCTTATTAATAGTCTAAAGTTCTAAAGTCTAATGTCATAAAGTCAAGCTGACTTTTAAACTTTCGACGTTTGACTTTCGACTTAATGGTGAGCTTCGTCGTGATGATGCTCTTCATTTCCTGCTCCAAAATAAAGGGCAGATAACATCGTGAAAATATACGCTTGTAAAAACGCTACTAATATTTCAAGGATAGAAAGCGCAAACGCCAATCCAAATGATAATGTACTTCCAATCCAGCTTTTAAAGATAAACATCAAACCAATAATGCTCATCAAAACTACGTGTCCTGCCAAGATGTTAGCATACAAACGTATCATCAATGAAAAAGGTTTAATGACAGTTCCCAATAATTCAATTGGAGCTAAGATAAATTTCATTGGAGTTGGCACACCCGGCATCCAGAAAATGTGTCCCCAATAATTTTTATTTGCAGAAAAAGTAGTGATTAAATACGTCAATAACGCTAGTGATGCTGTAATAGCAATATTTCCGGTTACATTAAATCCTAGTGGAGTTAATCCTAATATATTCAAAAAGAAAATAAAGAAAAATATAGTAAGCAAGTAGCTCATGTATTTTTTATAATTCTTTTCACCAATATTTGGGATAGCAATTTCATCTCTTACATACAATACCAAAGGCTCAAAGAAACGTCCTGCTCCAGAAGCAATTCCGTTATTTTTAGCATATGATTTTGCCAAACCTGTAAACAAGATAAACATTAATATAGCGATACCTATAATACCAACTACACTTTTTGTAATAGATAAATCTAGTGGAGTAACATTTGTAGGATGACCATGCTCTTCAGTCAAAGCACCGTCTGCCTCTGTTTTGTATATTTTTTCGTGGTGTAAAACGTAGAAATTTCCATTGCTTTCTGCCACTTCTTCCCCGTGGTGGAATTTTGCAGAAGAAAATACTTGCAAACCATTATCCCAAAGAATAATAGGAAGAGAGAAACCATAATGCTCACCTGTTTCTTCATTTACAGACAATGTAAAATCATGAGCATCCAAAAGGTGATGATTAATAAACGCTTTGATTTTAGATTTCACATCTGTTGGTTCAGCGTGGGCCTCTTCTGCAGCTGCTTCGTGAGCAACTTCTGTTTTCACTTTTGTCGTATCCTCAACTGGATTTGCAAAACTAATTAATGGAAGACACGCTACTAAAGTCGCTATTATAAATCTAAGTGGTTTGTTTGAAATCACCATATCTGTTAAATATCTTAATTTATTACGTTTCTGAAATTTGGTGCAAAGGTACATTTTTTATTAATATTCAAAAGAATATAAAAAATTATTTTTCATGTATTTTGCCATTTTATTGCCTAATTTATTGCTTTTCATTTAATATGCGTATCGTAAGGATAGTCTCTATTGTCAAAAAGAGAATAAACATCACAAAAAAATTATTTTTCTCTATTGCAATACTTGAGTTTGAAACCTGTAAAAGCGGTCTTAAAATAACATAACACACAACCATCTTTACGCTTGTTCCCAGCAGGAAAGACATTCCAACATTATCAAAGCATTTCTCTTTGACTTTTAATAAAACAATAAAAACCAGTATTGATAAACCCAGAAACATCAGGTAAAGTGTTTCAATGGAATAATAAAATGTTTGTGTGTTTATTTTTAAAAAATAGAAAGCTAATTTATGAAGGACATATGCTAATGCAGCCAATACTAATAAACCCAATAGTGGTTTGTACGTTTTTAAATTCATGGTCTGTTGTTAACCCAAATCAAATACTCAAGTGTAGTTCTTTTAGGTTTTCGGGTTAGGAATTATTGTGATTTATTGATTTCGTTTACTTGTCTGATTACATTGTACAAGGCCAATGCAACTCCAACCATAATCAGGATTTTATTATAATAGACTTTTGGACTTGCATAATTATCGTCCAGCCAGTTTCCAAAATAGGAAAATAGAAAAATGATTGCCCCCATTTGAATTGGAATATTAATCAGGGCGAGCCATTTATTAAACTGTTTTTTGTTGGGCTTGTTGTCCTCCATCGCTTGGCATTAGATTTTTTACGTTGGTCTTCATAATACAAGAAGCACTAAAATCTGCTCCGGGTTCTACGGATAATCTGCCCACAGTAACTTCCCCGTAAATACTTGCTTTCGATTTTACATTCAGGATTTCGGTAACTTGAATCTTACCGTTAAACTTTCCTTCAATATCTGCATTTTTGCAAATGATATCTCCCACAACACTTCCGGCAGGACCAATAACAATTTTCCCGTTCGATTGAAAATTTCCTATTAATTCTCCGTCCAATCTAAAATCCGCTTGCGAATTAATGTCTCCTTTTATGAGAGTTCCTTCAACAATTCTATTCGTTTTACCTAAAAGATCGGTATATGATTTTGGCTTTTTTTTATCAAACATAATTATTGATTTTTTGATGCTAAATAAGCGTCCAGATTTTTCTTGATTTGAATAACCTTGTAATTTTCATTAGAAACTACAATGGCCGGCTCCGTAATTTTGAAATTTTTATTCTCTTTCAATACCTGCACAATATCCTTGGCATAAACCTCTGATTTTATCCCGTGAATGACCAACAAATTTTGTTGATCCGTATAAATATCATAGGAATAGGATAACTTATACAAGTTTTCTTCGGCAATGAATTTCTTTATTTTTTCTTCTAATGTCTTCGTGTTTTTATCGTCTCTGATGCCCACTTTATAAACGATTTTCCAATTCTTTGTGTCTGTGGTGGTAAAATTCATTTGTTCTAAAAACGGAATTTGCGTGTTCAAAATTCCTTGTGCATTTTTACCCTCTTCACTATTCGGATAATTATTGACCACTTCCTGTAAAGCATTTTTATAGGCATTCAATCCTTGTAATTTTCCTATTGTATTGGCTTTCAGCAATTCGAATTTCGATACAATCTCGTCTCCGGAAAACTGATTAATCAACTCATCCGATTTTTCTAAAATAGTCTTGAACTGCTCTTCTTCATACAATTTATACCATTTATTATAAACGGTTTCCGGAGCTTCATTTATCGAAATTCCGTTTTGGGCAGCGTTGTTTATAATTTGTGCATAACGCGAATCTGGAAATTGAGTCGAAATATTTTTTCTCATTTCCTCCGCTTTATCGGCATCGGTAATCTGATATATTTTATACAAATTATACATTGACGGAAGAACCAGTTTTTCATCCGGATTTCGTTTCAACAACAATTCCAGTTTAGTACTCGCCAATTGGTATTCCTTGAATTTTTCTTTATAAATAATACCAAGCTGATAGTAAACAAAATTGCGTTCTTTGGCAATACTGTCTATTTCGGTTTGCGCTGTAGGAAGTTGCTTCAAATAATACGCTGTAGTGTATTTTTCGATGATTTGATCCGCACCCAATTTCTCTTCAGCGGTTGCGATATCCCTTTTTATAGAGTCCGAAACAATACCGGAATTAGGATTTTCAGGCAATCTCCAGTTTCCTTTCAAAGCCTTATCACCCCAATTTTTTTTGAATTCTAATTTTCCAAAAGCTACTGTTGTAGGATTATAAAAATAGAAAACACTTGCAGTCTCTTTTACAGGATTGCTGTTCATTGAAGGCGGAGCCATTGGCGGAATACCCGGCCCCATTGGCGCTTGATTGTCATCCAGCTCCATCGAATTAGGATTGGTGTTTCTTTCTATATTGGCAAGCGCTTCTTTTTGTTTTTCTTGAAAAATTCTTTTGGTTTCGTCTGCTTTTTTTAGAGTATCAATGTAGTTTTCAAAATAAATAATTCGCTCTTGTTCAGACAAAGCAACCAAATTCAAAATACTGTCATTTCGTTTCGCGATTGCTTCGTATTGAATGACTTCATCTAAATTTTTTCGTGTTTTTTGAATGTGAATGTACTCTCTTGTTTTCACATCTAATTTCACCAAAGTACTGTCATAGTACTTTGAAGCCAATAGATAATCCGTGTTTTTAAAATGCCTGTTTCCTATATTTCTATAATTAGAAGCAACCAAATACGGATCTTTTGATGCTTTTTTCAACGAAGCATTATAAAATTGAAAAGCTAATTTTTGGTCTTCATTTTTATCATAAAAAACACCCATTTCATGAAAAAGAACATCCAAAAAAGGTCGGTTTTCTCGGTCTTTGATTAACTTATTATACGTTTCTACAAAAGCTGCCTTATCTCCGGTTTCATAATCGAACAACTGTGCTTTTTTGGCGTAAGCCTGAATAACATATTTTCTTTCCGCTTTTCGGTTCATATCAATAACCGACTGGTAGCAATATCCTGCGCTGTCTTTTTTGCCCAATTCTTGATAGAGCTGTCCTAAAACAAATCGATATCTGGCTTTTTCCGCATTTACTTTGGTGAACTGCTCAGCGATTTTCAATTTTGCAACAGCGCTGTCTTTTTCTTCCAAATTTAAAAATGATTCGGCCAAAAGCGCATTTGCATCAGCAAAAACAGCATGCTTAAGAGTATTGTCTTTCAATAATTTATTGATGTTTTTGATGACCAAAGCATCATTTCCCAAACGCATATTGGTTTTTTCACGCCAAATTTTAGCCGTATAAATGTTACTGCTATTGGGATATTTGTATAAAATATAATTGAATGCATCTAATGCCGGAACAAATCTTTGGTCGTAATAACGGGCTTTCCCCAAGAGTAAATACGCCTCATCTATCTGGGAATTTTTTTCGCTTCCGCCAATGTTCATCGAGTGTTTCTGAATGGCTTTCGTCGCTTTGGTTTCGGCCAATTCAAAATCGGTGTTTTTAGGTTTTCCTTCGGCGGTAAAATCATCATTGATTTGCATTCTTTCGATAGGCAAACGCTTCCAGAAATTATCAACTGTAGTTGCTTTTACAGTTGCAACTCCTTTATCTAAACCAATTTGTCCGTTGTAAAGGATGTTGTATTTTGTACTTAAAGCATGTGAATTTCTGGCCAAAAAAGTATCTTTTCTGGTAGAACAAGCTATCAGAAAAAATAAAAATAATAGCGTAAATGTATATTTAAAAGTATTGGTTTTCAATGGGAAACGTTTTTATCCTTTAACTGCTAATCAAAGGTTTTAGTATAATCACTGGTAAAAATACGTTTCTTTTTGAAATATTGAAATTTAAACCGCAAAAAACGCTTCCAGCTCTTGCAGTGTCTCTTCTGATGTTTGAATGTCTTTGACCACTTCTCCTTTATTTAAAGCTACAATTCGGTTACAAACCTCAACCGTATGTTGCAAATCATGACTGGAAACCAAGACTGTAACCGCTGGATTTTCGGCTAATTCTTTAATGATTTTTTTGAGTCGGTTTACCGTTGTTGGATCTAAATTAGCAAAAGGTTCGTCCAGAATAACCACTTCGGGATTACCGATTAACGTAGCAATAATGCCCACTTTCTTCTGATTTCCTTTAGATAAATCGCGCAAATATTTTTTGTTTTTAAGGATTTCTCCATTAAAAAACTCTTCATGTTTTGCTAATAAAGCATCAATATCTGCTTTGTTTTGCCCGCGTAAATCACCTATGAAATAAAAATATTCTTCGGGTGTTAAGTAGCCTATCAAAAAGCTTTCGTCGAGGAACGAAGCCGTAAATGGTTTCCAATCTTCGCTGCTATTTACCTGAACTTCGTTATTGATAATGTTTCCGGTTGAAGGCTGGATTAAATCCAATAATAAACTGAAAAAAGTAGTTTTTCCTGCCCCGTTATTCCCTACTAATCCAAAACTTTGTCCTTTCGGAATTTCAAGTGTTGCTATGTTTAAAACGGTTGTTCCGTTGTATTTTTTTGAAAGTTGATTTACTTGTATCATGATAAAAGTTGATTTGTTGATTTAGATAATCGTTTATGGAGTTGACGTCTTAAAATTTCGTTTAGCCTTTTTGCTTGTAAGCATCAATAGTCGCGTATTTTTCGGTTTTATAAATTTTTTCAATTAAGCTGAAAACCGGATTTCTCAAAGCAAAACCAATAACACCCGCAAGAGCTACTAAAGCTAGACCTACAGTGGCATTAGCCCAATAAGAACCCAACCAATACAGCAAAACCGGCAGTCCTAATTGCGGCAGCGAAATCAACATGGTTTTAACATTGAATGCTTTTTTATCACCAAAAGCACCTTTGCCGGAACTCAAATCTATTGGCGTTTTAGTGTACGCGCCACCCAGTAAAACCAAATGCGAATTGATACCAATATTATAAATCGCACCCACCACAATGGTAAGATACACCTGCCAGCCAAAATACAAATAGAAAGAAGCAATGATGGTAGAAATGAAAGTCCCAATAACCATCAGCCACCACTTCGAGTTCAGATAGCCTTTGTACGGAATATTCTGGGTCATCATCAACGGATAATAAGCACTATCCCAACTCGGCACAAACTGCCCGAACGTAATCAAAAACCCACCAGAAACAAAAATTCCCGCAAAAATATGCATCACAGGATTGTTATACGCTTCAATCCCGTTAGAGAAAAAAAGCAATCCGTAAAAAAGAAACATAACACTCATCCCGATTGTGGTCTTCGAACGTTTGTTGCGTTTAATCAATTTGATATCGTTTTTCAAAAAAGTACCCAGCGTCCCAAATTGGTTCAACCACGTTAAGTTTTCTGTTTTGGCAATTTCATCTTTGGTCGAAAGTCCCGCATCCAAGTATAAATTGCTTTTAAAATAATGGAACGTTGCATAATACAATCCGGCTAAAGCCAAAACCGGAACTAAAAACAACCATTTGGTATGAAATAATCCGTCAAAAAACGGAGCACTGTAAGTAGTGATATCAAAGAATTTATAATAATGCAACCCGCCCAGAACTGCAACAACACCAAGAAAAATACCCAATAAATTATCTTTATTATTCAACAGTATATTCAAAAAATTATTGATATAAACCAATGAAAAAACAGCAATGTGCCAAAGGATTACACTCCAAACATCATATCCTTCATAAAGCAAAACGATGCTAAACGGCAAAAAGAAAAAAGCATGAATGAAATTAAAAAAAGACAAAACCGTTTTCCCCAACGAAAAATGAACAATAGTCGGTTTCTTAATCGGGAAAATCAATAACGGACGAATATTCATCACCGGAATTTTCTGCAACAGCAGACGAAAAATTAAATCAAACAGGAAATAATAAATCAAGAATTTATTAACCGTAACAACCGGATCCAAATTCAATTTCTTCAAAATATAAAAGGCCATAACGCCCAAGGCCAAGAAAACTAATGTGAAATAAATAGCTATAAAAGCCATAAAAATCTTAAGTGCCAAGTTCGATGCAAAGGAAGCTGACCGAAAAAAAGCTTTCCATTCGAGATAAATAAAACGTTTAAACATGGTTTTTTTGGGGTTAGGTTTTAGCAATAAGTAGCTGAATATTAAGAAATGTTACGGCAAAAATGAAATATTTTACAATAAATTGGAACCTTTTATTTGCCATTTCCTACTTTTGTAAAAAATTAATCACATGCCATCTTTTTTAAAATTAATCATAAAAGAAGTAAAACGCGAAACCAAAGATGCGGTTTCCATACTTTTTAACGTTCCCGAGGAATTAAAACCAAACTATACTTTTGTCGCTGGTCAATACATTAATTTGAGACTGACTTTAGACAACCAAGAAATCCGTCGGGCTTATTCTATTTGTTCTGCTCCGGAAAGCGGCGAATTACGAATTGCTGTAAAAGCAGTAAATAATGGCTTGTTCTCCCAGTTTGCCAATACGAAACTAAAAGCGGGCGATGTGCTTGAAGTAGGAAAACCAGAAGGAAAATTTACTTTTGAACCTCAGGCTGACCGCCAAAAAAACTATGTGGCATTTGTAGCCGGTAGCGGAATCACTCCCGTGCTTTCTATCTTGAAATCCGTTTTAAAAAGCGAACCTAAAAGCTCTTTCGTATTAGTTTACGGAAATAAATCACCCGAAGAAACCATCTTTTACCAAGAGTTACACGACTTGCAATTGCAATACGTAGGCCGACTTTTTGTACATTATGTGTTCAGTCAAGCCAAAGCCGAAAATGCATTATTTGGACGAATCGATAAATCAGCCGTGAATTTTGTGTTGAATAACAAACACGCTGCACTCGAATTTGATAAATTCTATTTGTGTGGTCCCGAAGAAATGATCAATACCGTTTCTGGTATTCTGAAAGAAAAAAACGTAAAAGATTCTGCTATAAAATTCGAATTGTTTACTACCTCTTCCAAAGAAAATAAAATAGAAAAATCATTAGAAGGTCATTCTAAAATCACCATTTTGGTAGATGATGAAGAAACTACTTTCGAAATGTCACAAAAGCAAACCATCCTGGAAGCCGCTCTAAAACAAGGCATCGACGCACCGTATTCCTGTCAAGGCGGAATATGTAGCAGTTGTTTAGCTCGCGTTACAGCCGGAACAGCCGAAATGACAAAAAATTCTATTCTTTCTGATAAAGAAATCGCCGACGGTTTAATACTTACCTGTCAAGCGCACCCAACCTCAGAAACTATCGCCGTAGATTACGATGATGTTTAAAAAAACAAATTCTTTATAAATGAAACTTCTCTGAAAAGGGAAGTTTTTTTGTTTTAACACCGTTCGATTTTCGCTATATTAGCAGAATACTATTACAATCAGGAGCTAAATGTTTTTTTAGAGTTATAACGATACAACCGATTAACACATTTCGCAAGCCATACCCACAAAACAATTAAAATGAAACGTAAAATATTCCCTTTCTTATTAGGCATGATAGCCTTCATTGGGTATGCCCAAAACAGCGAAATAACCATAAACATCAGCGGTTTAAAAACCGACAAGGGAAAATGTATGATTTACTTATACAACTCCAAAAAAGGATATTCTGCAGGACCTAACAAAGCCATTAATACCGCCACTGGCAAAATCACAAACGGCAAATCAACTCTGGTATTAAAAGACACCACCGATGGCGAATATGTCATAACAGTTGTTCACGATGAAAACAACAACAGCAAACTCGATACTAACTTTTTGGGAATGCCAAAAGAAGGAGTTGGAGTTTCTAATAATGCGAAAGGCTCATTTGGCCCACCAAGTTACGAAGACTCAAAATTCAAAATCAACAAAAAGGCAGTAACAACAAACATCACGATCAAATACCTTTAAGCAAAAGTAACCTGAAGCATCACCTATTACAGGACATTCTTTATTTACGATTCTTGGGGCTGTAGTTACGATACTCCTACCTGCAGTTGCGATATTCGAGCCTGCAGTTGCGATTCTTGTGGCTGTAGTTCTGATTCTCCTATGCATTTCACGATTCTCCTATGCGCATTTAGGATATTGCTATGCACATTCACGATTCTCCTATGCGCATTTGCGATTCTTCTATGCACAAGGCAATTTGGCACGAACCACAACCCTAATACAATTTGGTACACTTTATAAAAAACACTACTTTTAAATCTATTAAACCCAATTACTATGAAACAAAAACTAACCTTATGCCTGCTTATTGCCATTAGTCTTGCAGGCTACAGCCAAAAAACCGATGAAGCAGAATCCATCAAAAAACTATTAGAAAAAGAATCCGCTACCTGGAGAGCACAAGACAGCAAAGGCCACACCGAGTGTTGGCACATCCAACCGTACAGCCGCATATTAGTCTCTACTCTCGAAGGGAAAACCTATGATGTTCCACCGGCCGCAATGATTGATACCAAACCCGAAGCTATGGGAAATGGTGGTTTTGCAGTACAAACCAACTACAAAATGAGCATCAACGGAGACACCGCCTGGGTAAGTCATGATGAGGAATCAACCTCAAAAGAGGGTAAGAAAACACTTTCTTATGAAATTCGTATGTTAGAAAAAATAAAAAACCAATGGAAATTAGTCGGACAATCCATTCACATTTATAAATCAGAATAAACAACAGGACCATTCTGTATTAAGCACAACACTTACACTCCTTCGTTCCAAAATACCGGAATAAAGGAGTATTTTTTTTATTCTTAAGCAGTTTATTCTATCCTTTAAATAAGATACCGCAACATCCCATTTGAATACTATTGTTTTTACCCACACACAATATATTGATTTTCAATTGTTTTAATCAAAATTAATTTTTAATTTAGCTATAGGTTAATGGATTTCTAAAAATCTAACCTCCCCAAATGTATCGTATACCAACCTTTTTGACAGTCCTAAAAAACACTGTCAGCTGATGCTTTAATTCTTTTGTTTTAAAGAATGGCGGGATTCCTACTATCCCTATTTAGTTTTTACATTAATACATCTGAGGCCGTATTGAAGTCATCACTCCTTATCCATTTGATATAAGAGCGAAAAGACGCCGCTAAGCTATAACTTTAAAATACTAGAATATGGTGAACCTATCCAAAAATCGTGTACGTAACAAAGTAAAGCAATTAAACCGATGGGCTTTAGCAGCCTTATTGCTGTTAACCATCCTGCTGGTCTGGATAAGCTATCAATTCAAAGACGAAAATCGCTTTGCCGTCCTCACTTTCTATGGAAAAGGATTTGCAACAAACCAATCCAAAGAGTACGCTTTAACCCAGTTTTCTACTGCTGCAAAAAACAAAGTATCACTATTGGCAGAGCAAGGAGATCTATTGGGCTTCAATGACGTCTTGCTTTCCTTTGATGAAGCAGAAAACGATTCCATTCAAATAGAAGATGCCGGCGACTCTCTCACTTTTGTAAACGGAAAAGTAAACACCATAATCCTGTCCGACCAATCCGATTTACTTCCTTGGTTTCGGCAAATGAAAAAAAACGAACTCACCGATTTAAAAAGAATCTTTTTCAAGTCTGCCATTCCGGATGCTTATATTCCGTTTCTAAAAGAAATTGCACACTTACATCCACAAACTGCTCTGGGTTTTGAAGAAAATGATGCGGCACAAGTCATGCGGTCTTACCTGAAAAAAGCCAATTTCTTTCAACCCAAAGTCATCAGCACCTATTTGTTCCAAAGCCAATTATCCCTGTTAAACCACTGGAAATCGGTAGAAAGTCTTTATCTCGCCATATCCGATTCGGTTATCGGAACTGCGTTACCAGCATTGCCTATGCTCAAACAATGTATCATTACCGGAAACAACAGTACTACATTAAGCGCTTCGTTTTTCAAAACCAATCAGCAACTAAAAAAGATAAGTATTTCCGGCTGCCTCACTGATTATGCATTTTTAGAACCGCTCAAAAGTCTGGAACAACTCACCATCAACAATCAGGACTGCAAAATGAATTTGGGACTACTCAAAGAAAAATTGCCCAAACTCAACCTGCTTCTTGTATCCGGGACTTGTTCTAAAATCGACTTGCTCACTACCGGTAAAAAACTAAGGTGGTTAGGCCTTCCGGCAAATACTTCCCAGCAAGAATTCGACTCTATATGTGCTGCTTTACCCGCCTTACAAGTACTCGAACTCCGCGGAAGCGACAGCATCTCTAATCTGAAACCGTTACAGCAAATCAACCAGTTGAAAGGACTTATAATAAGGGACAAAATCACCGACTTAAAATCACTCTATTCCTTAAAAGATTTGAGATACCTCTCTGTACCTGATGAAAACAAAACTGACAAAGCAACCATTCAAGCATTAGAAAAAGCATTACCGGGCTGTATTATTGTCCCCAATTCCGGAGCTTGTTTGGGTTCCGGCTGGCTGCTTTTGATGCTACCCGCAACTTTTTTATTCAGTATTATTTTTGACAAAAAACTTATAAAACTCCTTAAAAAAAACCATTATAATGAAGAATTATGAACACCTTAGAACCGAGCCGAAGCGATACCAGAAAGCCGTATTCGAAGCTGTATTTTGCAGTTTAGGATTGGTTATTTTTGGGTACTTGGTCAGTTATCCTTTTCCTGTAAAACTTCTTTCTTTGGCTCCGCTTTTAATGAGCGCCTATATTATCAGTCGCCATATCTACTCTCCTATGGCAACTTTAGCCGTATTTTTTCGGGACCTTTTTTCTCGAAAGAAACTCATTTATACCTTCATCGGATTAGAAACAGGAATGGCTGCCGCAATGTACCATCGAGGTAGTATTGGCTTGCCGGTCTTGCCCGCAACAATAGAAAGTTTTGCTTTGGTCGGAATGACTATCGGTATTGTAGAGGAATGTGTTTTCCGTGGTTTCATACAAGGCCGCTTGATGAAATTAGATCTTGGCTTGGCCGTTGCTTTTACGGCCTTAGCACATGCCTTGTACAAAGCATCCTTATTTCTTGCTCCTGCAGCACAACATTTAGAAAACATGACCTCTTTTTTTCTGTGGTCTTTTGCTGGATATATCGTTCTGGGCGTATTAAGATATTATTCAAAAAGCATGGCGGCAGTTATTATCGCCCATGCCACATTTGACCTGATGCTTTATGCCGAAAATTTACAGGCTCCTTTTTGGGTCTGGTAAATCCTAAGATTATATCAGCTCTACTATTTTAACCTTAAACACGCAATGCGTATGTGTTTTTTTGCTGCCATAATCAGCATTATGGTTTTGTATCTTTTGAACCATATCAATAAAAAAAGTTTTTCCTGACCACGCTGATTTACACTTGTATTGGTTATCTAAAAAAATAGAATAAAAAACTGACTATAAACAAATTATACTTTAAAAAAAGCAATAAAATAACGAATAAATTGAATATAATTCGCTAATTTAGATACCCCTAATTACGTATCTTTTATATATTGATTTAATACCACAAAGCCATGAAGATTACTTTCGAAAAAAAAATATTCTTTGGATTCATCATCAATTTATTGGTTGTAATTGCGCTGGGATGGGTTTTTGTATCCAGAATTAATAAAAAAAGGGATGAGAGTTTTGACAATACGCTTAATTATACCGCCGTTTCATTATTTATTCTTTCGGCTATTTTATTGATTATTGTCTATTTTATCATTCGGTCTCAATTGCGCGCTAAAAAAATCTCTCAAGATTTATTATTTGAAAACCGACAACTGCTTCAGTCTATCATTGACAACACTACAAATCCTATATTCATAAAAAAAATAAATGGCGAATACCTATTGATTAACAAACAATACGAATCGTTATTTCAAATTTCGAATGAAAAAATAATAGGCAAAACTGATCATGATTTCCTTCCTGCAGTAATAGCCGATCAGTACCGAAATTCTGACCTAGAAGTCGTCAAAGCATTGAAAGAACTCAAAACAGAACAATCGATTCCACAACCGGATGGTATGCATACGTATATTGCCGTAAAATTTCCATTGTATGATTTAACAGGGAGAATCTATGCCATAGGGGGAATTTCGACAGATATCAGCGAAAGAAAAAAACTGGAAGAATCTTTAAAAGAAGTCGATAAATTATTCAATATGTCTATTGACATCATGGTCATTGCATCAAAAGACAAGTTTATAAAAATCAATCCGGCTATGAGTCGCATATTAGGCTATTCAGAACAAGAATTACTAAGCCATCCTTTTTTAACTTATGTCCATCCGGATGATTGGGTAAGTACCAAAAACGAAATCAACAAATTGGAAATGGGTGCTTACGTCATCAAATTTGAAAACCGATGGATTTGCAAAGACGGCTCCGTTAAATGGTTAGTATGGTCCGCCTCGCCGGATCTTTTGACCGGATTATTGTATGCTGTTGCGATTGATGTTACCGCACAAAAAGCGAATGAAGCCTCGTTGAAAATAGCTGATACTTTTTTTAACATGTCTTTTGACATTCTAACGGTTGCCAAAAACGATCATTTCATAAAAATAAATCCTGCATTTACCAAAACACTTGGTTACACCCAACAAGAAATCGATGCTATAAAATTCATGGAATTGACCCATCCGGATGACCGAAGCATCGCCGATGAAGTATTGGCTAAACTTTTAAGAGGCGATCCGATTGTCAGTTTTGAAGATCGGGTTCTTTGTAAAGACGGCACTTATAAATGGCTGGACTGGCATAGTACTATTGATATGCAACAAGGCATTTTATACTCGGTGGCACGTGATATTACGGAAAAAGTTCATTTAGAAAACGAACAACAAAAAGTCATCAACGAGTTGTCTGAAAATGAAGAAAAACTTAGATTAATCGTTGAAAATATTGGTGAAGGTGTTATGGTTGCCAATGCCGATAAAAAAATAGTTATGGCTAATGATATGGCCAATGAACTTTTTGGAACTCCTGAAGATGATAAAATATCCCCTAATTTAATTAACCACTTCGAACTCTATTTCCCGGATGAAAAAACAACTTTTCCTTCTCAAAATTTACCAATGGAACGCGCTTTAAACGGTGAAGTTACGGATGATATCGATGTTATTCTTTGGGACCCGAATACAAAGGAAAAAAGACGGGTACTCATCAGCGGAAGACCATTAATAGATCAGGATAACAATGTAGTGGCAGCCGTAGTGACCATTAAAGACATCAGTAAATACAAACAACTGGAAGAAGAATTAAAAGAAACCGAATCAAAATACAGACAATTAATTGGTTTTAAAAAAGGCGGTGACAACATTTAAAAAAGCGTGAATGTCTTTTATTGGATTTTTATTTTCAAATTTTCTTTT
>ERZ1034365.81-NODE-81-length-48585-cov-3.353138_pt1 | contig 48585 bp, 40 predicted proteins | sample MGYA00520615_ERZ1034365 | MGnify/ENA primary metagenome ERZ1034365 (study PRJEB33736, sample SAMEA104284505) | Azolla filiculoides | biome: Urban; feature: Water surface; material: Ditch water | place: Netherlands | collected 2015-10-28 | depth 0-0.1 m ...
CCTGTTTTAAAATCGTGATGAGTTGAATAACCAGCGCCACATTCTCATCGTCTAAGCCTTCTACGGGTTCGTCGAGAATGACTAAAGGCGGGTGTTTGAGAATGGCGCGAACGATTAAAACGACTCTTTGCTGCCCGATGGAGAGTTTGTTGAAAGGTTTGTTTTTTAGGTGACTCATGGCCACGACTTGCAACCATTGTGCAGCGATTTGTTTTTGCAGGGTGGTTGGTTCGATGTATAAGCCGATGGAGTCAAAGAAACCGGAGAGTATCATTTGTTCTACGGTTTGGTTTCTTTTGAACAAATCGGTCATGGCGGTAGAGAAAATACCTATTTGTTTTTTGAGTTCCCAGATGCTTTCGCCGCTTCCTTTTTTCTTTCCAAAAAGGTATAATTCTTGTCCGTAGCCTTTGGGGTTATCTCCCGTAATCATGGATAATAAAGTGCTTTTTCCGGAACCGTTAGGACCAATGAGCTGCCAGAATTCCCCTTGTTTGATGGTCCAGGAAATGCGGTCTACAATTTTTCGGTCTTCGTAACTCACGGAAACCTCTTTCATTTGAATCAGAATGTTTTCCTGTGTATCAAAGGGTTTGAGGGGTTTTGGGATTTGTACGGGGATTTCGGTTTTGGGTTGGTTTGGTGTTGCGTCTATTTCGTGAAGTACAAAAGAATTATCGGTAATCCGTGCTTTGTTTGGTATAAAAGAAAGGACATCGGCAACACGATTGGCCACTTGTATGATGCAGACTGTATGGGCCAATTGTTCTAAAGATTGCGCTAAGGCTACCCGTGACGCTTGGTCTAAATGATCGAAAGGATTGTCGAAAATAATGTAATCCGGAGTTTGCTTGAGGCAGTATTGTAAAAACACTTTTTTTTGTTCGCCCGACGAAAAAGTGCGCAGTTTTCGGTTGGATTCCGGTGCGGTTTCGAGTATGTCGTACTGGTCTTCTTTTTCGATGAATTTTTGAATCGAAATATCGGAAAAAAGGATTCCTCTGCGGGAATTGAGATAGCTTAATTCTCCTGTGGCAGTTCCGGAAAGCAGGGTTTCTATAAAGGCATTTTTATGCACTTGATTTGACAAAAGAATGTCCCAGTGGGTGTTTTTTTTCATTTTGATGAAAATGATATTAGCATTTATAGATTCGTGTTTTCAGCATAATTTAAATCGGTATGAAAGGTTTCTTTCAATTTCCAAAGGGCGATTGCGGCAATGATGAATAGCAGCAGTCCTACTATCATTCCCGCCAGAAGGATGTCCCCATTGAACATGCGGTCTCTGAAAAAACTGTAGATAAGGATAATCAGCGGTAGTGCGCCCCGAACAAAATTAGGGACGGTTGTGGTTACGGTTGCCCGAATATTAGTGCCAAACTGCTCGGCAGCGATGGTTACAAACAGCACCCAATATCCCACAGAGAAGCCCATGATGGCGCAGAGTATATAGAATGTTGTTGCGGAAATACCAAAAGCATTCAGGAACACAAAAATCATAATGCAGTTGAAAACCAAGAAGCCGTACATGATTTTTTTTCGGCTTTTGCACCATTGGCTTAGCAAACCACTGGCGATATCTCCAAAAACCAATCCCGTGTAACAGAAGGCAATTGCTTTTCCGGCCGCAATGGTTTCAAATCCTTGTACGCCTAAAACTTTGGCAAATTCCGGTGAAAAAGTAATGAGCACCCCGACCAAAAACCAAATGGGAATCCCGATAAGAATGCATTGCAGGTATTTGAAGAAGCGTTTTTTATGGGTAAACAAAGAGAGGAAATCACCTTTCTTTTCTTGGCTTTGCTGTACTTTTTTGAACATTCCCGACTCGGAAATACTGATTCGTAAAAACAATAAAAGGATTCCCAGCACGCCACCGGCATAGTAGCACAAGCGCCAGTCCTGAAAAATCTGGTACACTAAGTAAGCGACTACAGCTCCCGAAACGCCTACTGTGGCTACAATCATGGTTCCGTAGCCACGTTTTTCTTTGGGCAGACTTTCGGTAACGAGTGTGATTCCCGCGCCCAGTTCTCCTGCAAGACCTATTCCTGCAATTAATCTCCAAAACGCGTAGGCATCAACGGTGGTTACCATTCCGTTTGCAATATTGGCGACTGAATAGAGTAGGATAGAGCCAAACAAAACCGAAATACGTCCTTTTTTGTCGCCTAAAATGCCCCAAAGTATTCCGCCAAAAAGCATTCCGAACATTTGCATACTGATGAGGTATTCGCCTTGATTGCGGATGGCATCGCCTGTAATTCCTAAATCCATGAGACTATCGGTACGGACGATTCCAAAAAGCAGTAAATCATAAATGTCGACAAAATATCCCAGTGCCGCTACGATTACGGCAGCATTAAGGATTTTAGTATTTTGGGGAGTTGCTGTGGAAATGCTATCTTTCATCGGGTTGTTTTTGGTTTTTTTTTTTTCTTTGGATTTCAAAAATACACAAATAAACGAGATGCGATTTGAATTATCTATTCCGTTATTTAATAATTTAATTTATTGGTAACTTATTAATTCATTTCAATTTGTACTTTTGAAACTAATTAATAACCGCCCCCAGCAATTAGGATTATCTATGAAAATTGTTATTTCGCCAGCCAAATCATTGAATTTTGAAAAAGACCTACCCACTTCTTTATACACCGAAGCTTCTTTTTTGAAAGAATCCAGACAAGTCCATAAAGTTTTAAAACAAAAAACACCTAACGAATTAGGGGAATTAATGCACATTTCGGATGCTTTATCCAATTTGAATTGGCAACGCAATCAGGCTTGGAAAACTCCTTTTACGACAGCTAATGCGCGTCCTGCTATTTATACTTTTGACGGAGATGTTTACATTGGGTTGGATGCGTATTCGATTCCAACAAAGAAATTAGATGTTTTGCAAGATCGTCTGAGAATTTTATCCGGTTTGTACGGTTTGTTGAAACCATTGGATTTAATTCAGGCCTACCGATTAGAAATGGGGACTAAACTGCCTATTGGCGAAAGCAAAAACTTATATGAATTTTGGAAGCCAACGGTTACCAAAGCTTTGAATAAAGAACTGGAAAAGGATGAATTGTTCGTTAATTTGGCCAGTACCGAATATTTTTCGGCCATTGATGTGAAAGCGTTGCATGTTCCTGTAATCACTCCGGAATTTAAAGATTATAAAGACGGGAAACTGAAAATCATCAGTTTTTTTGCCAAGAAGGCGAGAGGTATGATGGTTCGTTATATTATTGATACGAATGCGCAAACCATAGATGATTTGAAAGGATTTAATTATGACGGGTATCAGTTTGATGCTAATTTATCCGAAGGAAATCATTTGGTTTTCACGAGATAGAATCGTTGTATAGCATTAGTTATTTATAAAAGAAAAGCCGATTTCAATTGAAATCGGCTTTTTTTATGTTAATGCATGGCGTCTGCCGGATTGACTTTGTTTTTCCCTTTTTTGATTAATAAAATAATAGGAATGCAACATAAAAACATAATCCCCAGATAGAGGAAAATATCCATATATGATAAAACCGTGCTTTGTTTCAGTACCGAATAATCGATGACTTGATAGGCTTTCTTTAAGGCTTCGTTGCTGCTAAATCCTTTAGACATAAATCCTTTTTGGAGCATAGCAACACGTTGTTGTACTTCGAATTTGCTTGCGTCTAAATTCGAAATTAAATCAATTCGATGCTTTTGAGTAAATCGGGTGATGAATGTGGTAATAATTGCAATACCAAATGAACCTCCCAATTGTCGCATCATTCCGGTAAAAGCGGCTCCTTCGCCAATATTTTTTCCTTTTAAGGTAGAAAGTGACAAGGTTGTGATGGGTACGAAAAGCAATCCTAAACCAATTCCTCTCAAGATTAATGGCCAAAATAAATGTTCTACACCTGTGTTTGGCGTCATTCTGTCGTACATCATCAAGGTGAAGAAAAAGAATATTAAAAAACCAACGCCAACCATGTATCCTTGCGGCACTCCACGCTGAATCATTTTACCAATAATAGGCATCATAAAAGCGGTAGTGATAGAACCCGGAATTAATAATAAACCGGCATCAGTTGCGGTCCATCCCAGAATAGACTGGGTGTAAATGGGGATGATTAAAGTAGAACCGTAGAGTCCGAATCCTAAAATAAAACACATTAGGACTCCAATTCGCAGGTTTCCGTCTTTTAAAACGCTCAAATTTACGATGGGATGTTTGTATGTTAACTCTCTCCATATAAATAGTATCAGACCAAAAACAGAGACAACGCTCAAAACAACGATAGTGGTATTATTGAACCAATCGTCTTGTTGTCCGTGTTCTAAAACAAATTGTAGCGAACCGATAAAGGCCGTAAGAAGGAAAATCCCCAACCAATCGACTTGATTTGCTTTTAGTTTCGCTCCATATTGCGGACTTCTTACAAAAGAAATCGCCAGGATAGTAGCTATAATTCCAAGAGGAATATTGATGTAAAAAATATAAGGCCACGAGAAATTATCTACCAAATATCCGCCCAAAGGTGGTCCTAATGTTGGTCCTACGATGACCCCCATTCCGTAAATAGCTTGCGCCATACCTCGTTTTGCAACGGGATAACTCTCGGTAATGATGGTTTGTGCGGTTACTAATAATGCTCCACCACCTAAACCTTGTATGAATCGGAAGGCGATGAGTTCCCAAATATTGGTAGCATTTCCACATAAAAAAGAAGCTGTGGTAAAAATTATAATAGAAGCTACAAAATAATTTCGTCTTCCAAATTGTTGGGATAGCCAGCTTGTCATTGGGATTACAATAACATTGGCGATAGCATAAGCGGTAATCACCCAAGCCACATCATTTAATGTTGCACCCAGGCTTCCTCTCATATTGGTTAACGCTACATTGACAATGGTGGTATCAACGATTTCGAGCAATGCACAAAGCACTGCCGTTATCGTGATTAAAACCCTTCGGTAACCGTATTCTACTAAATCGTCTTCTGATTGTGTCATTTTAGTTTAAATGTACGTCAACATCAACATTCATTCCCGGACGTAATAATTTAATTTTTTCTGGATCGTTTGAGGCATTCAAACTTATTTTTACCGGTAATCTTTGAATGGTTTTTACAAAATTTCCGGTAGCATTATCAGGAGGAAGTAACGAAAATCTAGATCCTGTAGCCGGAGAAAATGAGGTAATTGCTCCTTCAAAATCATAATCAGGATAGGCATCTACTTTGATTGTTACTTTTTGCCCAATGACCATTTTGTTTAGTTGCGTTTCTTTGAAATTAGCCACAACCCAAGCTTCTTTATTGTTAATGATATAAAACAAAGATTGTCCCGGTTGTACTAATTGTCCCGGTTGAATGTCTATTTTAGAAACCTGACCGTCAATAGCGGCAGTGATAACAGTATAGCTTAAATTTAATTTTGCCGCATCAAGCATGGCTTTTGACTTTTTGATATTGGCAGCAGCCACTTCTGTTTGCTTGTCAGAAGCTTTTGATTTGGCTTCAATCACTGATTTTTGAAAACTGGTAGCTCTTTCCTGCTGTTGCAAAATGCGTACTTGATTTTCTGCTTCTTGTTTTGCAGCCAAAGCTTGTTCGTATTGTTGTTTTGTAATCGAATGATTTTTGTACAAGTTATTGTATCTGTTGTAATCACTGGTAATACGACCCAATCTGATTTTGGCTGATTCGATATTTCCTCCAGCCGATTTCATGTTGGCATCAGAAACCGCGATATTAGCAAGCGCACTACCGATATCCGCTTTAGAAACTTCAAAATTTCCTTCGGCTCCAATTACAGCGGCTGCAGCTTCTTCTATTTTCAAGACATAATCTCTTTTGTCAATTGTAAATAAAGTATCGCCTTTCTTTACAAAATCATTGTCTTTGATGTACACTTTATCCACATATCCTGAAACACGCGGGATAATTGGGTTCATTTTTTTCTCAATTTGTGCATCATCTGTTCCTTCGTGGGACAAAGAGTGTACATATTTGTAAGTTCCGTAAGTTCCTCCTAACACAATCAAAACCGTTAGGATTAGTATGAATTTGGTATTTGTTTTTTTCTTTTCCATTTTTGGGCTGGTTATATTTTTGAAAGGTTGAAGGTTTGGGATAGTTGTCCGGTTACAGATAGTAACTCATAATATTTTTGAATGATATTCGCTCTTGCTAATGCTTTATTGATTTTTGAACTCAATTGGTCTAAATCGGCTTCGAGTAAATCATTGGTATCCGAAAGACCGTTTTCATATTTGTCATTTACAATTCTGTAATTTTCCGAAGATTGTTCTACGGCTTGGCTGTACACTTCATTTTGTTTCAGGGCTAAATCGTAGTCTTCCATTGCTTTTTGAACCTGAACTTTGATGTAATCCGTAAGTAAAGCTTCGGAGTTTTGTACTTCAAGTGCTCTGCTTTCGGCTAGTTTTACAAGTGCTCCGTTTTTTAGAATCGCACTTAAATCATAAGAAACGCCTACACCAAAATTCATTGCATTTTGTACCGTAACCACATTTTTCAGGTCTAATGAAGTGTAGCCTCCAATAAGTGCAATTGCCGGATAATAGGCACCTCTGGCCATTTTTACATTGGCTAAACTTGCTTTTTCCTGAAACTTAATGGCTTGTAAATCTTTACGATTTTCCATTGCCGGTTGGTCATTTTCAGGAACATTAGTCATTTGAAAATTGATGAAATCACTTTCCCGAACTTCTAATTTGGTTTCCACCGGTAATTTTAGCAGGGTGACCAAATGAAAATTGACAATATTCAGATTGTTATTTGCTTCGTCTATTGACAATTGGATTTTTGAAACCTGTAATTGTGATTTCAATAAATCATTTCTTGGAATTACACCGTTTTTTTCTAACTCGCTAAAATCGTAAGCCCTTTGTTTGGCTGTTTTTTGATTCTCTTTTAAAAGTTCAATCGTTTTTTGCGCTTTGTAAAGACCGGCGTAATAATTAATCACTTTCATGGCTACTTCCTCTTTGGTTTGAGTAGCTGTAGCGGTTTCTGCCTGATAAAGGTTTTCGGAAATTCGAATGCCGTTTTGTATTTTAAAACCAGAAAAAACAGGAAGAGTTGCATTTACCTGCCCAATCATCATTTGGTCTACAGCAGGCATCGGTTCAGCGGAAGAACTGCTGTTTTGATTGATTTTCAGATTCACCGAAGCATTTGCTAATCGCTGGTATTGACCGGAGATTTTGAAATCAGGGTATTGGTTGTTCTTTGCGGATTGTAATTCGTACTTTTTAGAACTAACCTTGGTATTCGCTAACGAAACTTCATTACTTTTTTCCCAAGCCAAATGAATGGCTTCATCCAGCGTTAAACTGGTTTTCTCTTGTGCTTCTAAAGTTGAAATCCCGATAAAGAAAATCCCAAAGAGCATTAATTGATTAATTTTCATAGATCAGAAGGGCTTTTATTGTTTGTTGGATATGCTTTGTCAAATTGGTTTTTACGTAGTTGTTGTATAAATCTTCCGTTTTTAAATTCAATAAATTTTCAAAGAAAGGTTTGTTCATGTGAAAGTGAAAAAATGTACCCAAAATAGTCGGAGTAATCAGCGGAATAATTACATCTTTCCTGAAAACACCTTTGTTTTGTCCTTCCTGAATAATGGCTTCCAATGATTTTAAATTTCCTTTTTTTAATTCGGAAAACGCCAGAAGATTTTGATCTCTTTTTTTAGCCGTGAATTCAAAATGTAAAATTCTGTAAATTCCACGGTTGCTGTTGATTCGGTTAATGTACAATTCAATCAGCTTGTTTATTTTTTCTATGGGTTCGATATCTTCGTGTAATAAGTTTTCTAATTGGTTTTTAAGATCGGAAGTTCGGTAGAAAATTAAAGATTCTAATAAACGTTCTTTTGAACCAAAATAATAGGAAACCATGGCAATATTTATTTTTGCCTCTTTTGCAATGTTTCGTATAGAAGTTCCATCAAATCCTTTCTCGGCAAAAAGCAACTCGGCTACTTCGAGAATCTGAATTTGTTTATCTGTAAAAGTGGTTTTCAATGGATTTTATTTGAATGGAGTGTAAAATTAAACACTTGTTTAATTTAAACACTTGTTTAATTTTTGTTTAACATAATTTTAACAAAAATAAAAAAGACATTTGTGTTGCATGAAAACAGATAGAAAGGCTGATAAGGCTGAGATTGAGTGTTTTTTGAACTGAAAATTTATTCTTTCCCTTATACGAGAATCCAAATGTATTCTTCAGAATTGGGATTCACTTATAGAATGGATTTTTTCATACAAACACTGGTTGCTACATTCTCATATTGGTCATAATTGGGAATTATGGCAAAACCAGATTTATGATAAAGCGCAATCGCTTCTGGGTTATTTTTCCCGGTTTCAAGTATAAAGGCGTTATAATTTAATTTGGTTGCCCAATGTTCTAAAGCGTGTAAAACCGCACTGGCAATTCCTTTTCCGCGAAAATCAGGATGTACAAACATGCGTTTGATTTCAACAGTATTAGCATCGTATTCCTTGAATGCGCCACAACCCACCGCCACATCTTCCTGATAGCAAACCACCACGTTTTTGATGTTGTCGAGCGTGTCGAATTGGGCATAGAACTCATGATCATCACCATCCAAAAAGGCTAAATGACGGTCTAATAAAACTACCAGATTTTTAAAATCAGGATCTTCAGAATGCGTTCTTTTGAAAATTGCCATTTGCAGAAAGATATTTCGTTTAGAAAACCAACGAATTTAAGACCTTATTTTGAATTTTGAAAAATTAAAGTGCAGAAAGTCAGACGGCTTTTAGAAAGTTTTCATTTCGATGAATTGGTCTCACAAAGAGGACCGAAAAAACAGTCCGAAATTGTGGATATCTATTTTGGGATTGCTGATTTTTTTTGGTTCTAAAATCTATCTTTGACATCCTTAAAAAAAAAGACATGAGCACAATTTGGTATGAATGCAAAGTAAAATACAGAAAAACAGATGAAATTGGAGGACAAAAAGTTACGACGGAACCGTACTTGGTAGACGCTTTATCCTTTACGGAAGCAGAGCGCAGGATTAATGAAGAGATGTCGGCTTATATCAGTGAAGAATTTAAAATCATGAATATAAAAGTGGCGAATTATGCCGAAATTCATCCTTTTGAAAATGCAGATCGTTGGTTTCGTTCCAAAGTTTCGTTGCTGGCGTATGACGAAGAAAGTGGCAAAGAGCGCAAAACCAACATGTATTTATTAGTACAGGCGAATGATGTAAAAGAAGCTTTTGATAATACCATCAGCGCTATGAAAGGAACGATGGGCGATTACACGATTCCTGCGATTTCGGAATCTCCTATTTTGGATGTTTTTCCCTATTTCAGTGGGGAAGAAGGCGAATTGGAACAACTGGAAAGGTTCAATGCACTCAAAGCTTCGAAACCCGAAGTAGCTGCCGAAATTGTGGATCATATGGAATTTGAGACGGCTCCAGAAGAAGAAGTTGTAGTTTAAGGCAACTCTAAAAAAACTAACCGCAAATTTGCAAATTATAACAAGCACTCAATGCTTACTAATTTGCGAATTTGCGGTTTATTAATTTAGGAAACAGAAATTCCTTATCGAATTGCTTTTATGAATTCCTCGATTTTTCCGGTTCCGTTTTCGGTTAAATGCTGGATGAATGCGCTACCAATAATTGCTCCTTTGGCAAATTGAGTGGCTTGGTTGAAGGTTTCCGCATTGTTGATTCCAAAGCCTATTACTTGTGGATTTTTCAAGTTCATTGCGGCAATGCGTTTGAAATACTCTTCCTGAACGCTGCCAAAACCAGATTGTGAACCCGTAACACTGGCGGAACTTACCATATAAATGAATCCATCGGATACGCTGTCTATAAAATGAATGCGCGCGTCAGATGTTTGTGGCGTGATTAAGAATATATTTTTCAATCCGTATTGCTCAAAAGTCGCTTTAAATTCATCAGCATATACATCAACCGGAAGATCTGGAATGATTAATCCGTCGATGCCAATTTCGGCACATTTTTTACAGAAATTCTCTATTCCGTATTGTAACATTGGGTTGAAATAGCCCATGATTACTAAAGGAATTGATACCGTTTTACGAATGTCTTTTAGTTGGTCAAACAACACTTGAGTCGTCATTCCGTTATGTAAGGCTTGCGTAGAACTGGCTTGAATGGTTGGTCCATCGGCCAAAGGGTCGCTGAATGGTAATCCGATTTCAATCATGTCCACTCCGCTTTTTTCTAAATCCTGAATGATTTGTACCGTGTCATTCAAGTTGGGATAGCCAGCAGAGAAATAAATAGAAAGGATCTTTTTGGTTTCTTGTAATTTTTGATTTATGCGATTCATTGTTGTATGTTTTTATCAGATTGAGCCTCTGTTTTTTTGAGTTTGTACTAATTTAGGTGGTTGCGGTATATACCCAAGCCGTTTGATTGGATTGCAATTCCACTTGAATGCGTTTGTAATGCAATCCTTCATAAGTATCGGCTTGTTGCAGTTGTATTTCGGTTAGTTCATACAATATTCCGCTGATGGTGTCTTCCGGATTATGGGTAGGTGTAATGATTGGATACTGTGCAAATCCAAATTCTTCTTCGATATGAATTTCATTGATAACATAACCAACTAATGTTTCGGGAGTTCCTTTGAGTATTCGGCCAAAAATAGTTTCTTGAATGTCTTTGTCTTTTAGGGTACCGTAAGCAAATAATTGTTCCATGTTTTTTTGTTTTGAAAAAGTTATTTTAAATTCAAATCGTTTCGTTCAGCATTGCGCGTTAGGGATGGAAGCGGCATCCTTTTTTGTCCCGTTTTTTCGGGGCAAAAAAGATAGAGCGTAAAGCCCGACCCTTGTGGTAACGCCCTGAAAAATTCAGGATAAACCGAACTACAATTTGAAATAATCAATATAAGTATTCAAATCTTTGTCGCCGCGACCGGAAAGATTCAAGACCACGATATCCTCTGGTTTGAATTTCATTTCGTCTAGAACGGCAAAGGCATGCGCACTTTCTATTGCCGGAATAATTCCTTCCATTTTTGAAAGTTGCAATCCCCAATTCATCGCTTTCTCATCGGTGATTGAAATGAATTGTGCTCTTCCGGTGGCAAATAAATTAGCGTGCATAGGGCCAACACCAGGGTAATCTAAACCTGCCGAAATAGAATACGGTTCGGTGATTTGTCCATCTGTAGATTGCATCAACAAGGTTTTACTACCGTGAATCACACCAATTTTACCAAGGGCAGAAGTTGCGGCACTTTCGCCTGAATCTACTCCTAAACCGGCTGCTTCAACCGCGATGATGTTAACGTCTTTTTCGTCCAAAAAGTGGTAATAAGCCCCGGCAGCATTGCTTCCGCCACCTACGCAGGCAATCACATAATCAGGATTTTCACGGCCTTCTTTTTCTAATAATTGCGCTTTGATTTCCTTAGAAATAACACTTTGAAAACGCGCCACCATATCGGGATATGGATGCGGTCCCACTACAGAACCAATGATGTAATACGTGTCAACGGGATTGTTAATCCAATCTCGGATGGCTTCGTTTGTGGCGTCTTTCAGTGTTCGTGAACCAGACATTGCAGGGCGAACTTCAGCACCTAACATTTTCATACGAGCCACGTTTGGTGCCTGACGTTTGATGTCAATTTCACCCATGTACACGATACATTCCAGTCCCATCAAAGCACAAACGGTAGCCGTAGCTACACCGTGTTGACCAGCACCGGTTTCGGCAATGATTCGTTTTTTACCCAAACGCTTGGCTAGTAAAATTTGACCAATCGTATTGTTTACTTTATGTGCGCCTGTGTGACATAAATCTTCTCTTTTGAGGTAGATTTTAGTATTGTATTTTTCAGATAATCGAGTGGCAAAATAAAGCGGAGTAGGGCGTCCTACATAATCTTTTAGGAGCGCATCAAACTCAGCTTGAAATTCTGGTTCAGCCGTTATTTTTAAATATTGTTGGCGTAATTCTTCTACGTTTGGATATAGCATTTCAGGAATGTAGGCTCCTCCAAATTCTCCGTAATAGCCTTTTTCGTTGACGTTGTAACTCATTTTTTAGGTTTTTGATTCTGGGTTTCAGGTTTTGGGTTGTTGATTTATACTACAACTAAAAACGTTCAACCATTAACTTTAATAATTCGATGTTTTTTAATCCTGATTCAATTTCAAATTTACTATTTATATCAATAGCATATATTGGCAGATTAGTTTTTGAAATTTCTTCTATTGATTTGATTTCCTCTAATCCGATTCCGCCACTTAGGAAGAACGGTTTTTCGGAAGGATATTTTGCTAATACTTTCCAGTCGAAAGTGGTTCCGTTACCTCCTGGTAATTTTCCTTTGGTGTCAAAAAGGAAATAATCACAAACGGTTTCAAAAGCGTTTAAAACTTCAAAATCGAAGTCATCAGCTACCGAAAATACTTTGATGATTTCTACTGAAGTATCTATTTTGCTTTTTAAATCGGAACAAAATGCAACCGATTCCTGCCCGTGTAATTGAATGGCTTGCAAGTTGTATTTTTGGGCTTTCGCCAAAATAACTTCGGTGCTTTCGTTGACAAAAACGCCTACTTTTTTGATTGATTTTGGTAAATCAGGCATTATTCCATCAAAATACCGAGCCGATTTCTCCCAAAATATAAATCCCATATAATCGGGTAGGAGCGAACCTACTTCGAGTATATTATCGGGATATTTCATGCCACAGATTTTGAGTTTCATTTTTATAATTTTGATATAAATTCGGTTGCAGCTTTACCGGCATTATCGGTTTTCATAAAGTTTTCTCCAATCAAAAATCCTTTGTAACCAAAAGGTTTTAATTCATTGATGGCTTCCACAGATGAAATACCGCTTTCGGAAACTTTTACGAATTCGTTTGGAATTTGGTCAGCTAATTGCTTGCTGAAATCTAAACTTACTTCAAAAGTCTTTAGGTTTCTGTTGTTGACACCAATCATGTCTAATGTTGGCATAATTGATTTTTCTAATTCTTCTTGATTGTGAACTTCTAATAAAACTTCTAATCCAAGACTTTTAGCAAATGTTGATAAGGATTTGATTTCGTCCCGAGTTAAAACTGCGGCAATTAGCAAAATTAAATCGGCTCCGTGGGCTTTGGCTTCTAGAATTTGGTATTCATCAACAATAAATTCTTTTCTCAAAAGTGGAATATTTACTGTGGCTCTTGCCAAAAGCAAATCGTCTAAAGATCCACCAAAATACTTTCCATCTGTCAAAACCGAAATTCCGCAAGCGCCAGCAGTTTCATAACCTTTTGTTACTTCTTCAACGGTAAAATTATAATTGATTTCCGCTTTGGATGGTGAACGGCGTTTGTGTTCAGCGATAATTCCTGATGTGCTGTTTCTTAGATTTTGACTCAAAGAAATAATCTTTTTTCCAAAGAAAACGGATGCTTCCAATTGCGAAACCGGAATGATGGATTTCTTCAGAATAACTTCTCTTCTTTTGTCAATTATAATTTTATCTAGGATGTTCATTTTTTTAATTTAAAGATTGAAAAATTTAAATAACTTTAAATTCCCCACTATTTTTATTTGCTTAATTCTTTTAATTTATTCAAAGCTACAAGTCCTTTTCCGGATAATAAACTTTCTTTCGCTATTTGAAATCCTTCTAAAGGAGAACATTTTGTTACCGTTGCAATTGCCATGGCAGCATTGGCACAAACTACGTTGTTTTGCGCTTCAGTTCCTTTTCCGGAAATAATATCGGTAAACATTTGTGCAGATGCTTCGATGGTTGTTCCGCCTTCGATTTCGCTTTGCAGCAAAAGTCGAACTCCAAAATCTTCAGGTTTCAACATTCCTTCCATAGCAGGAGTGATGATTTTGGTTGGACAAGTTAACGAAACTTCATCATAGCCATCTAATGAATGTAAAATGGTAAAATTAGTATGGGTGTTTTGATACAAATAAGCATACATTCTGGCCAATTCTAAATTGAAAACACCGACTAATTGATTTTGTGGAAACGATGGATTTACCATTGGTCCCAACATATTGAAAAAGGTTTTTACGGCTAGTTCTTTTCGGATTGGCCCAACATTTTTCATGGCAGGGTGAAAAAGAGGAGCGTGTAAAACACAAATTCCCGCTTGGTCGATACATTTTTCCAGAAAATCAGCATCATTACTGAACTTGATTCCCATTTTTTCCATCACGTTACTAGAACCTGAAATAGAAGAAACTCCGTAATTCCCGTGCTTGGCCACTTTGATTCCTGCTCCGGCTGCCACAAAAGAAGCCAAGGTCGAAATGTTAAAAGTGTCTTTTCCATCACCACCTGTGCCACATAAATCAATCGTGTTATACGCAGATAAATCCACCCGAATACACAATTCTAATAACGCTTCTCTAAAACCAGCCAATTCATCAATACTAACGCTTCGCATCATATAAACGGTCAGAAAAGCGGCAATTTGACTCGTGTTGTAACTTCCGTTGGAGATATTAACCAATACGTTTTTGGCTTCTGCTTTCGAAAGCATTTCGTGATTGATAAGTCTGTTTAATATATTTTTCATTGAAAAAGTATTCTTAAATGTTATAAAGTCTTTTGATAATCGGATTAATTTTTAACCCAGTTTTCTAAAATCTTTTTTCCGTTAGGTGTCAATACACTTTCCGGGTGAAATTGTACTCCACGAACATCATACGTTTTGTGACGTAAGGACATGATTTGACCATTTTCGTCTAATGAAGTTGCTTCAAGAACCTCCGGCAAATTAGCATCAACTACCCAGGAATGGTAACGTCCCACTTCAAATTCATTCCCTAATCCTTCAAATAAAAGTTCATCATCAACGACCGTTTTTACATTTGTAGCCACGCCGTGATACACTTTATCTAAGTTAGAAAGCGTTCCTCCGTACACTTCTCCAATGGCTTGTTGTCCTAAACAAACACCAAAGATGCTTTTTGTAGGACCATATTTTTGAATCACTTCTTTCAATAATCCTGCTTCATCCGGAATTCCAGGCCCAGGAGAAAGCAATATTTTATCGAAAATTGCAATTTCATCAATATCAAATTCATCGTTTCGGTACACCGTTACTTCGCAATCTAAATCTTCCAGATAATGCACTAAATTATAAGTGAAACTATCGTAATTGTCTATGACTAGTATTTTTTTCATGTTTTTATCTTTCGTCTTGTCTCTTTCGTCTTTTTCTAAATGGTTTCGGCTAAATCCAAAGCGGCATTCAACGCTCTCAATTTATTGTATACTTCCTGCATTTCGCTTTCTTCATCTGAGCTGGCAACAATTCCGGCTCCTGCCTGAGAATGCAATTGATGGTTTTTGCTTAGGAACGTACGAATCATGATGGCATGATTAAAGTTCCCTTCAAAATCCATAAAACCGATGGCGCCTCCATAAAAATTACGATTTGTTTTTTCGTAATCTTCAATCAGTTGCATGGCTCTGTGTTTTGGCGCGCCGCTCAAAGTTCCTGCCGGAAATGTGTCGGCTACCACTTGCATGGTTGTTGCTTTTTCGTGCAAATGTCCTGTCACTTTTGAAACCAAGTGAATGACATGAGAGAAGAATTGTACTTCTCTGTATTTTTCTACATTCACATTGTGACCGTTTCGGCTTAAATCGTTTCGGGCTAAATCGACCAACATGACATGTTCACTATTTTCTTTTTTATCGATGGCCAATTCTTTGGCAAGAATAGCATCTTTTTCATCATCACCCGTTCTTTTGAAAGTACCTGCAATAGGATGAATTTCGGCTTTACGGTCTTTTACAATAATCTGTGCTTCTGGCGAAGAACCAAATATTTTGAAATCGCCGTAGTCAAAAAAGAATAAATATGGGGAAGGATTAATGCTTCTTAAAGCGCGATACACATTAAATTCATCACCTTTAAAACCTTGTGTAAATCTTCGGGATAATACCAATTGAAATACATCTCCTCTAAAACAATGTTTTTTGGCCAAAGCCACATTGTGCTTGAACTCATCGTCTGTCAAATTCGAAAAACCTTCTCCATCTTTAGTGAATTTATACGAAGCAATGTTTCGGGATTGTAATAGTTGTTCAATTTCGGCAATATTGTTTTTTCCGTCTAAGCTGTGGCAAAAAATATACGCTTCATTTTTGAAATGATTGATGGCAATAATGTTTTGGTACACGGCATAATACACATCCGGAATTGTATTGCTATTTTCTTTTTTGGCAATGCTTACTTTTTCAAAATAACGAACCGCATCATATGAAATATAGCCAAACAAACCATTATTGATGAATTTGAAATCATTTTTCTCTGATTTGAATTGTCCTGAAAACTCCTGAATTACTTCTGGAATATTGGTATTGGCATCAATGGCAATGTTTTCAGAACTTCCGTCAGGAAATGTTTTTGAGATGGTTTCGTTCTCTATTTTTATTGAAGCAATCGGATTGCAACAGATGTAAGAGAAACTATTGTCATTCCCATGATAGTCACTACTTTCTAATAATAAGCTATTCGGGAATTTGTCGCGAATTTTTAAATACACACTTACCGGAGTAATGGTGTCGGCAAGTATTTGCTTGTATTTTGTATTTAGTGTAAAAGATTTCAATGGATATGTAATTTAAATGTTGTGTACTAATTTTAATTTAAAACAAAAAAAAGGCCTGTCGTGATGACAAGCCTTTTATATTTATAGTTTACTAATACTATAGGAGCTTTGTTCACGACGACTGACGTAAATTGTTCCACCACCAAGTATTGTTTGTTATTGATTTCATATTGTTTTTTGTTGCAACAAATATATAAAGGATATTCGATTATTCAAATACAAAAAAACGAAAAAAAATATATTTTTTTCGTTTTTTTGTTAAATTACAGACTTGAATCAGTGGTTTTATTTAGCAACCAATTCGTTTTGATTTCTAAATACTAATTCGCCATCAAAAGCATCCAAAAGAATAATACTGTCGGTTTTGATATTTCCTCCCAAAATTTCTTTAGACAATTTGTTTAAAACATCTCTTTGTATTACCCTTTTTACTGGTCTTGCACCAAATTGCGGATCGTATCCTTTTTCAGATAGATAAGCAATTGCTTCTGGAGTTGCATCCATAGTAATGCCTTGTTGGGCAAGCATTTTGGTAACACTTTTTAATTGTAAACCTACAATTTGACTAATATTAGCATTGGTCAATGGCGTAAACATTACAATTTCGTCAATACGGTTAATGAATTCCGGACGTACGGTTTGTTTTAATAATCCTAATACTTCTACTTTTGCAGCTTCGGTAGCGGCTTCAAGACCTCCTTTTAAATTCTCGAATTTTTCTTGAATAATCTGGCTTCCCATATTCGAGGTCATGATGATAATCGTGTTTTTGAAATCAGCCAAACGTCCTTTGTTATCCGTCAAACGTCCTTCATCTAGCACTTGTAATAAAATATTAAAAGTATCTGGATGCGCTTTTTCAATTTCATCCAATAAAATTACAGAATACGGTTTTCTACGAACGGCTTCGGTCAATTGTCCACCTTCGTCATAACCTACATATCCCGGAGGCGCACCAACCAATCGGCTTACGCTGTGGCGTTCTTGGTATTCACTCATGTCAATACGCGTCATGGCATTTTCATCGTCGAATAAGTATTCGGCTAATGCTTTGGCCAATTCGGTTTTTCCAACACCGGTAGTTCCAAGGAAAAGGAAGGTTCCCACCGGTTTTTTCATGTCTTGTAAACCGGCACGGCTTCTGCGAACGGCGTCACTCACGGCTTCAATAGCTTCTTCCTGACCCACAACCCTGTGATGCAATTCATCTTCGAGTCTAAGCAGTTTTTCTCTTTCGCCCTGAAGCATTTTCACCACAGGAATTCCGGTCCATTTGGCTACGACTTCGGCAATGTCTTCTCGGGTTACTTCTTCTTTTATCAAAGAAGTTCCAGATTGATTTTCTTGCAATTGTTTTAATAAAACGGCTAATCGTTCTTGTGATTCTTTTATTTTACCGTAACGAATTTCGGCTACTTTTCCGTAATCTCCATCACGTTCTGCACGTTCTGCTTCGTATTTGAAGTCTTCAATTTCAGTTTTTACCGCTTGAATACTATCGACAACATCTTTCTCTGATTTCCATTTGGCATAAATCTCGTTTCGGTCTTCTTTAAGGTTCGCCAAATCCATTCCTAAAATTTTGAGCTTGCTTTCGTCTTTCTCTCTTTTAATGGCTTCAATTTCAATTTCCAGTTGCATGATTTTTCGATCCAAAACATCTAATTCTTCTGGTTTTGAATAAATTTCCATGCTCAATTTCGAAGCAGCTTCATCCATTAAATCAATCGCTTTATCCGGAAGAAAACGATTGGTAATGTAACGCTGGGACAACTCAACTGCAGCAATAATGGCCTCGTCTTTGATTTGAACTTTGTGATGTGTTTCGTATTTTTCCTTGATTCCACGAAGGATAGAAATAGCACTTTCGGTATCTGGTTCTTCCACCATTATTTTTTGAAAACGTCTTTCGAGAGCTTTGTCTTTTTCAAAATATTTTTGGTATTCGTCCAAAGTTGTTGCTCCAATAGCACGCAATTCACCACGGGCCAAAGCCGGTTTCAAGATGTTTGCCGCATCCATAGCGCCTTCGCCACCTCCTGCACCAACCAAAGTGTGAATTTCATCAATAAATAAAACAATATCGCCTTCGGCAGAAGTCACTTCTTTTACGACAGATTTCAAGCGCTCTTCAAATTCTCCTTTGTATTTAGCTCCCGCAATTAAGGCACCCATATCTAAGGAATAAACAATTTTATCCTTCAGGTTTTCAGGAACGTCGCCATCTACGATACGATGCGCTAAACCTTCGGCAATGGCAGTTTTACCCACGCCGGGTTCTCCCACAAGCATTGGATTATTTTTGGTTCTTCGGGTTAGAATTTGCAAAACTCTTCGAATCTCTTCATCACGACCAATTACAGGATCGAGTTTTCCTGTTCTGGCCAGTTCATTTAGATTTTTGGCATATTTGTTCAAAGAATTATAGGTTTCTTCGGCAGATGCAGAAGTTACTCTTTCTCCTTTTCGCAATTCGTCAATGGCTGCTTTCAGTCCTTTTTCGGTAACGCCTTGATCTTTTAATATTTGTGCTACTTTACTTTTTGAAGCAAAAATGGCCAGGATTAAATGTTCAATAGAAACGAATTCATCGTTCATTTTTTTGGCGATAATTTCGGCTTCGTTCAATGTAGTATTCGCAATTCGGGACAACATGATTTCACCGCCGGAAACTTTTGGAAAACTTTGAATAGTGCTGTCTAAAATTTGTTCAAACAGCGGCACATTTACATTCAATTTTTTCAAAATAAAAGGGGCAACATTTTCATCAACTTCAAAAATAGCTTTGAAAATATGTTCGTTTTCTATTTGTTGCTGTCCAAAACCTTGAGCCAGTTGTTGTGAAAGCTGAATCGCTTCCTGTGATTTAATTGTAAATTTATTGATGTTCATGATTACAGTGTTTTAAGATTATTATTTCTGATTAAATAACTAACTTTGCATACCAACCATCAATTGATATTCCATACCTTAAAGTTACGACAAAATGTCTGTATAATAGGGTTTTAAGAAGTAAAGATTAAACTAAAATAAGACAAAATGAGCCTATTTAATTCCGTTTTTGGCAATTCGAAAACGTCGGATAATTCAAAAAATAACATTAACTGGATTCCATTAACCGATTTAGGTCAGTTGAATGAAATTATTGAATTATCGAATGAAAAACCGGTCGCTATTTTCAAACATAGCACCCGTTGCAGTGTGAGCAGAATGGCCTTAAAACAATTTGAAAATGAATTTAATAGCGCAGATTCCGTTGAAACCTATTTTCTGGATTTGATAGCTTATCGCGATGTTTCAAACGAAATTGCCACTCGATTTCAAGTGGTGCATCAATCTCCTCAGTTGGTATTAATAAAGGAAGGAAAGTCAGTTTATAATGCTTCGCACAGTGATATTGATGCTCAGGAATTGAAATCAAAAATATAAAAAAGTAATTTTTCAGGAAATAAAAAAGGATGCCGTTTTGACATCCTTTTTTTATTTGTAAATTTTTTACTAATATAAATTAGGGAATTTAGTCGGGTTAACTTCATTCATCATCGCATAGACTTTTTCGAAAATATCTTCGGCAGATGGCTTAGAAAAATAATCTCCATCGGTTCCATAAGCTGGTCGGTGTGCTTTTGCAGTAAGTGTTTGCGGTTTACTGTCCAGATACGAATAGGCGTCTTGTTGCTCAATAATTTGTTGTAAAATATAAGCTGAAGCACCACCTGGAACATCTTCGTCAATAATCAATAATCGATTGGTTTTTATAATACTTTTTACAATATCGTGATGAATATCAAACGGAAGTAAAGATTGTACATCGATAATTTCACAGTCAATACCGATCTCTAATAACTCTTTGGCTGCTTGTTGTACTAATCTCAAAGTAGAGCCATAGGAAACTAATGTAATATCTGTACCTTCTTTGAGGGTTTCAATTTCACCAATCGGCGTCTTGAATTCGCCATAATTTAACGGCATTCTTTCTTTCAATCGATAGCCATTAAGACATTCAATTACAAGTGCGGGTTCGTCACATTCTAATAGTGTATTGTAAAATCCGGCCGCTTGAGTCATATTTCTTGGAACCAAAACATGAATTCCTCTTATGGCATTAATAATCATTCCCATTGGGGAACCAGAATGCCAAATACCTTCTAATCGATGCCCACGAGTACGAATAATAAGAGGTGCTTTTTGTTTACCAACGGTTCTGTATTGTAAAGTAGCCAAATCGTCACTCATGATTTGAATGGCATACAATAAATAATCTAAATATTGAATTTCGGCAATTGGGCGAAGACCTCTTAAAGCCATTCCTATTCCTTGTCCAAGGATAGTTGCTTCTCGAATACCAACATCGGCAACACGAAGTTCTCCGTATTTTTCCTGCATGCCTTCTAAACCTTGATTCACATCACCAATGTTTCCCGCATCTTCTCCAAAAACTAATGTTTCCGGATATTTGGTAAAAATTGCGTCGAAGTTATCTCGCAAAATCATTCGGCCATCAATTTCTTCCTTGCTGTTCTCGTTGTATTCCGGAAGTGCTTTTTTAGACGATAAAACATTTGATTCCGATTCTGAAAACAAATGACGACTAAACTTTTGTTGTGTTTTATCGGTGTATTTTGTTATCCATTGTGCTAATTCATCTTGACCTTCTTCATTGATTAACAGGCGTAAAGATTTTCGAGCTGTAACTAATATTTCCTTTTTTAAAGGGTCTTTAATTCGATTTAAATTAGCAGAATACTGTAGAATTTTATCTTTATTTTTACTAGAATGAGCAATGTTCTCCAAGAGTGCAACCAGTTCTTTTTGTTCTTCAATTATAGGCTCAATAAAGGCTTTCCAAGCTTCTTTTTTGCTTTCAAGGACTTCTTTTTTGGTTGCCAAATCGATTTCTTCGAGCTCTTCAGGCGAAGCAATATTAATGGCAATCATCCATAATTTCATTTGACGGACACAATCAAACTCTTTTTCCCAAGCCAGTCGGGATGCATTTTTATATCTTTCGTGTGAACCGGAACTAGAGTGTCCTTGTGGTTGCGTTAACTGGTTTACATGAATTAAAACAGGAATGTGATTCTCGCGGGCAATTGTCGCTGCTTTTTCATAAGTAGCCACTAAATCTACATAATCCCAGCCTTTTACGGTTAAAATTTCGAATCCGTTAGTTCCTTCTTCTCTTTGATATCCTTTCAAGATTTCAGAGATACTTTCCTTAGTTGTTTGGTGTTTGGCATGAACAGAAATTCCGTATTCATCGTCCCAAACACTCATAACCAATGGCACTTGTAAAACGCCTGCGGCATTTATAGTTTCGAAGAAAACGCCTTCAGAAGTGCTTGCATTTCCTATGGTTCCCCAAGCAATTTCATTTCCTCCGATAGAAAAATTAGAAGCATTTGTTATTCCTGAAACCTGTCTGTAAATTTTTGAAGCTTGTGCAAGTCCCAATAAACGGGGCATTTGCGCAGCTGTTGGAGAAATATCGGCACTTGAATTTTTTTGTTTCGTCAAATTTTTCCAAGTTCCGTCATCATTTAAACTGTGTGTTACAAAATGACCTCCCATTTGTCTTCCTGCCGACATAGGTTCTTGCTTAATATCGGTATGACCGTATAATCCGGCAAAAAATTGTTGAACAGTCAATTGGCCAATAGCCATCATAAAAGTTTGATCTCGATAATATCCGGAACGGAAATCACCATTTTTAAATGATTTTGCCATTGCCAGTTGTGGAACCTCCTTTCCGTCACCAAAAATACCAAATTTTGCTTTCCCTGTTAATACTTCCTTTCGTCCTAACAGGCTACATTCTCTGCTGGTTATGGCAATTTTGTAGTCTTTTAAGACTTCGGTTTTGAAATCTTCAAATGTCAATGCGGAATTGGTTTTTTCTTTTATCATAATTGAAAGGATCACTTATTGGGGCAAATTTACTTAAAAACTCGCTATTTTCATAATTGATTGCAGAAAATACAATTTTATTATTTACAATCAATTTCAAATAAAATACTTATTTATTTAAATTAAATTTAATGAAAAAGGTCTTTTTAAGAGAATAGTTTAATAATAGATGGTTCTCTCTATTGTATTAAAGCCATTTTCTGGTAAAAAGATTAATTAATGTTTTAGGAGAAAAAGTAACAACAAAGCGTATTTTTTCATTATAATTCTTTTGTGCTATTTCCCATCCGTTATTTGAGTATACTGGGAAGTACAATTCAAAATAGTCTGTTACCAGATTTAAACGCACACCGCTGTCATAAACAAATTTTTCATTTTGATGTTTATTCTTCAACAAACCAATATCGCCGTAGACTTCGAGCCAATTCCAAATATTAAAACTGGCATTCAAAGTTGTCATCCATTGATTGGCGAAGGGAGTATTTAATTTAGATTTGAAACCGCCTTCTGCCTGAATGTATTGTTGGCTAAAAAAACCGGTACTTTCTGATCTTCCATAATAATTATAATCAAACATGTAATCTGTTGGTCGGTCTAATGCAAAGCTAAAATAATCAGAAGCAGTTTTATTGTATAAAAAACTCCCTGCATAGAACCGTAAATTAATCTGACGGTTATTTTCAAAGAGTTTTCTAAACTCCATTTCTGTAGCTATTTTTCCAAATTTACCCGAAATTTGGACTTCTGAATTAAAATTGAAATGATTGATGACTTCCGTTCTGGTGTTTACATATTTAAGGTTAAAAACCGAATAATTTTCGGCTGAATTATCAATTATAAATTCGCTTTTTTCACGATTCACGACTACTTGACGCAAGAGAATCAATTGTTTTCTATTGTCTCTAAAATTGCTTTCACGAATTCGTAATTGCACCATTGGATTGATTCTCATGTAAGAAGCATCTGGCGCATAATGAAAATATGAGCCCGAAACCGAATATCTTACATTAAAAAGGTTGCTGTTTCTGTAATTTTCGTTGACAACAAAAACCGCAGATCCCGATAAATTACTTGATTTTGTTGAATAGGCCGGATTAATATCAAAAATAAAAGGCTTGTCTAAAATAGTTTTATTGTGGAGTCTTATTCCAGGAGAAAGTCCATCATAAAAATTATAAGTGAGTGTAGGAACATAAAGGACTTGGTTGTAATAGGGATCTTCTAAGTCTTTCATAAAGACAAATTTCACCGGTCTGTTGTTGGGAAAAAAACCATCTAATTTTTTCCAGTTGTTTCTCAAATTGTATTCCGGTACTTCATTTTTATAATTCAAAACAATTTTGTCAGCATTTTTTCGTGCCAATGTAAATGTACTGTCGCATTCTTCGATGTCTAACCATTGTTTAAAAACAACTGCACCTTTTTTGGTACCATAAACCGGAATTGGAATCGGAGCGCCAGTTTTATTTTTTACAGAAAAAGTAATGCTGTCTTTTGTTCTGGTGACATCGGTAAATTTATAATCAATAATGTCACGAGAATCAATAATGGTAGTAAAAAACCAATTGATATCCTTAGTAGTATTTGATTTTAGCAGAGTTTCAAAATCAGTTCTTGACGTTTGTTGTGCCATATTCAGCGCATAAAATTGGCGAATACTCGTTGTGACTGCATTGTTTTGCAAGTATTGGTCTAAAAATCGAATGCTTAAACCAGCTCTGTATTTACTGGCAATTTGTTCGTTAAATTTAATTAATGCCGTTTTTGAACTTCCCAATGGTTGGTCCAGATTTTTTCGGGCCATAAGCATGTAAAAATAGCTGTATTGCTCATTAAAATCTAAGTTGGTCAAATTATAGCTTTTTAATAAACCTATAGTTGAGGCACTGCCAAGCATCTTGCTCTCCGGATGATGCTCTTCTATATATTTCATCATCGCATAGACTTGAATTCCATCATAAATCCAATTGTCTTTTCTAGGATCCAAACGCAGACTATTTTTCAAATATATGTTCAAATAGGTTTTCAGGAATTTAATTTCATACATAAATTCATCTGAAAACGGACTAATAAAAGAAGGCAGTTGATTCAAACCATAAAACGGATTTCGTTCATAATCTGCTTGCGAAACGACAATTTTTTCATGCGGGTATTTCCCAATTAAATCAGTAGCGAAATTTACGATTCGATCTACAACAATAGCCTTTTGAATATCATCTAATTTGTTGTTTTTCATGTTCGTCAGCACTTCGGCCGAACTGTTTTTGTAACTGTAAAAACTCAATTTTGGCTCTATAAAAAGACTGAAATCGGTTCTGTTTTTGTCCGTTAATTGATAGGTAGAAAAAGATTTGCTTTGGGATTGTGGTCCGTGATTCAAATCAGTTGTTAGGGCAGTATTTTTAGGGATTTTTATGTCAATGTCAAAATCTGAAACCGCATTCGCAGCATCATCTAAATTATTGTTGCTGTAGGTAAGGAACGCATTATTTTCATAACGGGCAGGAGTGATGAACCAGTCTTTCAGATTCATTCCGCCTGCATCGGTGTAGCCGTATTTAGTAAATTTATCGCTCGGAACTTTGACCGTGTAGGTTAGATATAAAGTGATTTTTTGTTTTGGAGCCAGTTTTTCTCTCAATTCAACTTCAATATAATCTGGATTTTTTTTAGTTCTTTTCCAGTTCAGAAATAACTTGTTTGGAGCAATAATGGTCAGATTTTTTGTGCTTCCGCGCTCTTCTTCTTTGGCTAAATGAAATCCTCTGTAAAATTCATCAGAAAAACGTCTTCCCAAAGGCGTGTTTTTATCGGAATATGCATTGTTCCAATTATTCAAAATAATAGCCGTTAAAGAATCATTTGATTGATTAAAAAACGTGATTTCTTGTTGAATATTTAGCGTTTTATGCTCCAGATTCACTTCAACCGAAAGTTGGGAATGGTGCTGGGCAAACTGTTTTCCAGAAGCCAAAAAAACAAGAAAATAGAATGCTATTTTATAAATTGATTTCAATAAGTTGAATTTTAAAAACTAAAACCAATATACGTATTATTGCCTACAAAAAGAATAAAAATTACTCTTAAAACAGGTTTTATTTTAACAGCTCAATCGTTTAGAAATTAGGACTTAAATCATATTTTTTGTAGAATTTATCCAACACAGCAACCACTTCATCTTCGGTATCTACAATCTTAAATAAATCTAAATCTGTAGCGCTTACTGTTTGTTCTTTTTCCACCAAAACCGTTTTTATCCAAGAAACTAATCCGGACCAAAAATCAGTTCCAACTAAAATAATAGGGAATTTTCCAATTTTTTTCGTCTGAATCAAAGTGATGGCTTCAAACAATTCATCCATAGTTCCAAAACCGCCAGGCATCACAACAAATCCTTGTGAATACTTAACAAACATGACTTTTCGAACAAAAAAGTAATCAAAATTCAGATTTTTGTCGTGGTCAATATAAGGGTTAAAATGCTGTTCAAAAGGCAACTCAATATTCAATCCCACCGAAGTTCCGCCCCCCAAATGAGCTCCTTTATTTCCGGCTTCCATAATCCCCGGACCACCGCCGGTAATCACGCCATAACCCGCTTTACTGATTTTAAAAGCAATTTTTTCGGCCAATAAATAATAAAAATCTCCGGGTTTTATTCGCGCTGATCCAAAAATAGTCACACACGGTCCAATGCGTCCCATCGCTTCGTATCCGTTGACAAACTCCGCCATAATTTTAAAAATTGCCCAGCTGTCATTGGTCTTAATCTCATTCCAAGTTTTTTGTTTCAATCGGTCTTGAATGATTTTATCTTCGTCATTATCAAAATCTTCTAATCTCATTTTTATCTTTTTTTGGAGCTATTCCCAGCTATCCGTTACAATCTTTTAGTCCTGAAAAAAATCAGGACTAAAAAGGATTTTCACTACTATCTGGGCTAGGGCATCCTGTTTTAATTCCACATTTTTATTAAAATTACATAAAGTAATGAAACTAGAGTAATTCTTTTTTCAAAAATTGTGCTGTATAGCTTTTCTTGTTTTTTATAATTTCTTCAGGTGTTCCTTTGGCAACAAGTTGTCCACCGCCTTTTCCACCCTCAGGTCCAATGTCTATAATGTAATCCGCCAGTTTAATGACGTCCATATTATGTTCGATAATCAAAATTGTATTGCCTTTGTCTACTAGTTTATTAATCACCTCCATCAACACTCTGATATCTTCAAAATGCAGTCCGGTTGTAGGTTCATCCAGAATATAAAACGTATTTCCGGTATCTTTTTTAGACAATTCACCAGCCAGTTTTATTCGCTGCGCTTCACCACCCGAAAGTGTGGTACTTTGTTGTCCAAGTGTAATATAGCCTAGTCCAACATCCTGAATCGTTTTTACTTTTCGATAAATTTTCGGAATATTTTCAAAGAAAGGAACTGCTTCATCAACCGTCATATTCAACACATTCGAAATGGATTTTCCTTTGTATCGAATTTCCAAAGTTTCCCTGTTGAAACGCTTACCCTGACAGGTTTCACATTCTACATAAACATCTGGTAAAAAGTTCATTTCTATTGTTCGCACTCCGGAACCTTCACAAGTTTCGCATCTTCCGCCTTTGACATTAAAACTGAAACGACCTGCTTTGTAACCTCGAATCATACTCTCGGAAGTCATTGTAAATAGATTTCTGATTTCGGTAAAAACTTCGGTATAAGTTGCCGGATTCGAGCGTGGTGTCCTTCCAATCGGGCTTTGGTCTATATCAATTACTTTGTCAATATGTTCTAAACCTTCAATTTTTTTGTACGGTTTTGGAATTTTTACACCATTAAAATAATACGCATTCAAAATCGGATACAGCGTTTCATTAATCAAAGTAGACTTTCCACTTCCTGAAACTCCGGTCACGCAAATCATTTTGCCCAAAGGCAATTCAATCGAAACATTTTTCAGGTTATTTCCCGTTGCTCCGGTAAGTTTTAGGAATTTTCCATTGCCTTCCCGACGTTTTTTTGGCACTTCAATTTTCATTTCACCATTCATGTACATCGCTGTGATGGTATGTGCTGCAAGGATTTCGGCCGGAGTTCCTTTACTGATGATTTCTCCGCCATATTTCCCCGCTTTTGGACCAATATCAATCACATAATCTGCGCGTTCAATCATGTCTTTATCATGTTCTACCACAATGACAGAATTACCAATATCGCGCAATTGTTCCAGAGAATGAATCAATTTATCATTGTCCCTTTGGTGTAAACCAATACTCGGTTCATCCAAAATATATAAAACGCCAACTAACTGTGAACCAATTTGGGTAGCCAGACGGATGCGTTGTGCTTCACCACCCGAAAGTGATTTTGAACTTCGGCTTAAAGCCAAATAATCTAAACCAACATTCATCAAGAAAGCCAATCGGTCTTTAATTTTCTTTAATGACTTCGGAAGCAATACGTTTTTGTTTATCGGATAAATGATGGTCTAAATCCAGAAACCAAGCCGTCAAATCCGAAATGTCCATATCACATAATTCAGTAATACTTTTTTCGTTGATTTTAAAGAACATCGCTTCTTTCTTCAATCGGGAACCTTCGCAAACCGGACATTTTATTTCGTCCATAAATGCCGCCGCCCAACGTTTTATGGTTGTTGAACCACTTTCATCATGTTGGTTTTTGATAAAATGCGAAATCCCTTCAAAATCAATTTTATATTCTCGAGCGACTCCCAAAGCAGTTGAATTGACAACAAACTTTTCTTTTCCGCCATTCAAAATCATTTCCATCGCTTCTTCCGAAATACTTTCAACAGCATCGGTTAATTTGAACCCATATTTTTCGCCAATAATTTCTAATTGTTTAAAAATCCAAGACGATTTATATTCGCCCAAAGGAGCAAAACCGCCATTTTTTATAGACAATTTTGGATTTGGAATAATCTTTTTGATATTGATTTCATTCACCGTTCCTAAACCGTTGCAATGATCACAAGCACCTTTTGGAGAATTAAAAGAAAACAAATTGGGTTCCGGATTCTGATACGAAATTCCTGTTGTTGGACACATTAAATTCCTACTGAAATAACGCACTTCGTCAGTATCTTGGTCTAAAACCATCAATACATTTTCGCCGTGATGCATGGCAGTATTGATACTTTCGGATAATCGTTTTTCATTATCTGGCGTGTTTTCAATAAGCATTCGATCCACCACAATTTCGATGTCGTGTGTTTTGTATCGGTCTAATTTCATCCCTGAAACCAAATCCTGAATGCCGCCATTCACGCGAACTTTCAAAAAGCCTTGTTTGGTAATTTGCTGAAAAAGTTCAGCATAATGTCCTTTTCTGGCGCGAATAACAGGCGCTAAAATATTGATGCGTTTTCCGATAAAATCCTGAATAATCAAATCCTTGATTTGCTCATCGGAATAGGAAACCATTTTTTCGCCGGTATTATAACTATAAGCATCAGCACCACGGGCATAAAGCAAACGAAGGAAATCATAAATTTCAGTTATGGTACCAACAGTTGAGCGCGGACTTTTGCTGGTTGTTTTTTGCTCAATGGCAATAACGGGAGAAAGTCCGTCAATTTTATCCACATCGGGGCGCTCTAAACCACCAAGAAATTGTCTCGCATAAGCCGAGAAAGTTTCTACATAACGGCGTTGTCCTTCGGCATAAATGGTGTCGAAAGCAAGTGATGATTTTCCGGAACCCGAAAGTCCGGTAATCACAACCAGTTTTTCACGAGGAATGGAAATGTCTATATTTTTAAGATTGTGTACTCGAGCACCTTGAACGTCAATCGTATTGTCTTTGTCTAACATAATTTTTGCAAAAAAGCAAAGTTACCATTTTGATTGATTCTTTCAGTACAACAGTTTAGAAGTTTATGTTAAAAGAAGTATTAAAAATTATTCTATAGTCATAGATTTTAGTTTGGTTCTGTAGGCTTCCAGAGCTATAGATTTTGATATGAAACCAAAATATTTATCATTTTTGAGCACGGGTAAGAATGCTTTTCTTGATTTTTCGAATTTATTCATGACTAATTCCATGCTGTCATCCGGATAGATAATCTCAATTGGTTGGACCATTATTTCTTTGACTAATGTATATTTTACTCTGTAGGTATTGAATATAATTTCTCTGATATCATTAAAATGAACAATGCCCAATAACCTGTTTTCATCGTCTACAACGGCAAATATGACTTGGTTGGAATGCGAAATCAAATCAACTAATTTTGTCAGGTTTTCATTTGGAGTGACTGTTAAATAATCCGTTTGAATAATCGAATTGGTGTCCAGAGTTGATAAGATATTTGTGTCTTTATTACTGGTAAAAGCATGTCCTTTTTTGGCTAAGTTTTTAACATCCATTGAATGTTTTTCAAAGCGTTTGGAGATAGCAAAACTGATAGAAGAAACAATCATCAGCGGAATCATCAAGCTGTAACCACCCGTAATTTCTGCGATAAGGAAAATAGCGGTCAAGGGCGCATGAAACAAACCGCTTAGGATTCCGGCCATTCCTACCATAGTAAAATTACTGATTGGCAATTTTGTCAAACCAGTTAAATTTAGAAATTTAGAAAAGAAAAAACCAACATACGATCCTAAAAACAGCGAAGGAGCAAAGTTTCCTCCGTTTCCTCCACTACTCAATGTGATTCCTGTGGCAAACACTTTTACCATCATGGTGCAACCCACAAAAAGTAAAAGTACCCAGCTGTTATTTCTGAAATCGCTGAATAAAGTGTTTTCCAATAATTGTCCCGGATCATTTTGCGATAATACTTTGATACTTTCGTACCCTTCTCCAAAAAGTGTTGGAAAAATAAAAATAAGAATAGCCAGAATTGAAGAACCAAATAATGCTTTTTTGTAAGGTCTGAGTTTTAAACGGCCAAAAAAATGTTCAACTCTTTGAAAATTTCTGGAGTAATATATGGATATGATTCCTGTGAATAAACCCAATAAAATATAGAAGGGAATGTTATGATAATCAAAGTTTTGTTGCTGTTTGAAAGACAATAAAATTTCCTCGTCCAATAGAATTACCGAGACTAAAGCTCCTGTCGCTGCTGAAATCATAATTGGAGTAAATGCTGAAATACTGACATCAACCAATAGCACTTCAATTGCAAATAACACCCCGGCAATTGGAGCATTAAAAGCAGCGGCAATCCCGGCGGCAACTCCACAACCAATGAGAAGCGTTCGGTCTTTATAGCTTAATTTATATTTTTGGGCATAATTAGAACCAAAAGCGGCGCCCGTAATTACAATAGGACTTTCTAAACCGGCAGAACCTCCTAAACCTACAGTGAGGGAACTGGTAACGATTTGAGCATACATTTGCTTTTTTGGAATAATACTTGCTTTTTTGGCAACAGCATATAAAATCTGAGAAGTTCCTTTTTGAATGGTTCCTCCCAAAACGCGTTTGATGACCAAAACGGTGAGCAGAATACCGATTATTGGTAAAATACTATTCAGAAAACCCAGTTTCAAAATACCGCTGACATAAGTCGCAAAAGAAAATACCCAGTGCGCAAAAGTTTTTAAAACAATTACAGCAAAAGCAGCAGAAATACCAACTAAAACAGCTGATAAAAATATAAACTGCTTTGGTGTTATTTTTGTTTGAGACCAAGCAATGATGCTTTCTAACTTATAAATAAACTTTTTGAACATTTGTCTTTAATGAACGCGCTAAATTACTATTATATTAATTTATCTGATATTTTTTAAAGCTTCTTTTTTACTCAAAGGTTTTAAATCGCTGTTAAGAACAAAATTCCGAATTGCTTCGGGATTTGTTTTTGCATATTCGCGTAACGCCCAACCAATTGCTTTTTGGATGAAAAATTCTTTCGAATCTTGGTGTTTTTTACAGATTTCTTTTAGTAAATCAAAATTGGTTTTCCCTTTGTAACCCAATTGAAATAAAATCGCACTTCGGTTCAACCACTTATTTTCTGAACAGGAAAAACCATTAATTACCGAATCAATTTCTGCCGGGAATTCCATCAAATATGTGCCCAAAATGTATTTTGCAATCGTATCGACACTATCCCACCAAGAGTTGGTTATTATAAGTTTTTCAATAAATTCAATGTCTTTTTTAGTGTAATTTCCTTTGAGTTCTTTTATTAAAATTTCAATGGCGCAATAATGAAATTCCCGCTCTTGTTTCGAATATAATGTTTCAGCAATTGCTCTTGCGTTTGCTGAAACTTCTATTTTGTTTTCTTTCCAAATTGCCGAGAAAATACGTCTCCGTTCGTCTGTTTTTATTCCAAAAAAAGGAAAATTATTCTTCATGTATTTTGACATGGCAAAAGCATTTTCCGGATTTTTATTTGCCGCAAAAGCGTTTTCTAAAGCAATTATAAAGTTCATAAATTTCTATTTCAAACCGTTCTAAAATCCTACAGCAGTATCATCGCCTCTAAAATCTGCGCCACCTTCAATTTTTCCATTGGGTAAAACTAAAATAGCATCGACTTTCCCGATTACCGGAGTCGTTTTTTCATTGATTATATATCCTTTTGATTTCAATGAATCAAAGGTTCTACTGTCAAAAGTATTAGGCTCAAAAGTGATTAAATCCGGTAGCCATTGATGATGAAAACGAGGAGCGTTTACTGCTTCCTGCATGCTAAAACGATATTCATAAACATTTAAAATCGTTTGTAACACCGAAGTAATAATGGTTGAACCTCCCGGCGAACCAACGACCATAAATAATTTTCCGTTTTTTTCAACGATGGTTGGAGTCATCGAACTTAACATTCGTTTTTGTGGCGCAATGCTGTTGGCTTCGTTTCCTACAAGTCCAAACATATTGGGTTCTCCGGGTTTCGCACTAAAATCATCCATTTCATTATTTAGAAAAAAGCCCAATTCATCACAATAATATTTAGAACCATAACCATCATTTATTGTCGTAGTGGCTGCAACTGAATTCCCAAATTGGTCTACGATTGAATAATGCGTCGTTTCGGTACTTTCGTTATAATTTACTTTACCTTCCTTAATTTCCGATGATAATGTGGCTTTTTCAAAACTAAAATTAGACATGCGTTGTTTTAAATACGCATCATCCATTAATGCTTTTAGCGGAATTTTTACAAAATCAGGATCTCCTAAATAATAACTTCTGTCCGCATAGGCTCTCCTTTCGGCTTCTACAATAATTTGAATGGCTTCTGCTGAATTATGTCCCATTTTGGCTAAATCATAAGGTGCAATCATCTTCATAATCTCGGCCAGACAAATCCCACCGCTGCTGGGAGGAGGCATCGAAATGATTTTTAAATCTTTATAATTAAAAGTCAAAGGCGTTCTCCATTTGGCTTCATATTTGGCTAAATCTTTTCGGGTGATTATAGCTCCTTTTTGTTGCAAATACTTAACTAGTATTTTGGCTGTTTTTCCTTTATAAAATTCGTTTTTTCCCTTTTTTGAAATTCGTTTTAAAGTTTCAGCCAAAGCAGGATATTTGATGGTGTCATTTTGTTTAAAAACAGTAGCAAACAGCGTTTTATCTCCGTTAACTTTGATGATTTCGGCTCTGTAATCATTTAGTCTTCGTTCTTGTCTTCGGGTAACAATAACTCCTTTTTCGGCTAATGCTATAACGGGTTTCATAATTTCGGACATGGGTAAGGAACCTAATTTTTTATGTACGGCAAATACTCCGGCAATGGTTCCGGGAACTCCTATAGCAAGAGGAGATTCAGTGCTTTTGCCCTTTATGACTTTTCCGTTTTGATCCAGAAACATATCTTTTGTGGCTGCCAAAGGTGCTTTTTCGCGATAATCTAAGGAACCAATTTCGCCATTTGCTTTGCGGTACACCATAAAACCGCCTCCGCCAATATTTCCGGCATAGGGGTAGGCTACTGCCAAGGCTAATTCGGTAGCAACCATGGCATCAAAGGCATTTCCGCCTTTTTTCATGATTTCAACACCAATTTTTGAAGCTTCTTCTCGTGCCGAAACTACCATTGCTTTATCGGAAATTAACCCGGTTTGTGCAATGGTTTTATTTGAAATTAGGAAAGCTAAAAAGCAAAGAATCAGTATTGTTTTTTTCATAGGGACTTTAATTTTAGTTGGGAATGATTTCTCAATTCTTCGAAGAAAAGGGTAAATTCAGCTTCAAATTCCGGATAGTATTTTTCAAGTTCATGGGTAGAAAACCGCATTTTGGATTGATTATTAGTACGGCTATCCATTTGAGTCAAAATGCGATTAATTCCTTCAACAGTTTGGTAGCTTACTAACCAATTGTATTTTGTCATGTAAGGCAATAAGTTTTGGGTTTTAAGCGTCAAAATAGTGTGATTCTCCTGAAGGGATTTGTAAAATCGTTCCGTGTAGTCTTCTAATTTTTCATCGGAATAAAGATTCCAGTTTTTTGCTAAAAAATGATCGTAAAAAACATCTACGATTACTCCGGCATAATGGTGATAATTTTCGTGCAACTTCTTAGTGCTTTGTCGAAAAACAGGATGTGCATCTGTAAAAGTATCAATGAACCGATGCAAAATAATTCCTTTTTGAATCTCAGGATGATAATTTTCAAACTGTTTTCCGCGAATACCATCAGCCATAAAATTGCCGATTTTAATCAAATCATTATCTCCCGAAAGATAGATGTGGGCTAGAAAATTCATTTTTTAAGCTGGGATTAGGTACAGTACTAAATATGTTTCTGTAAATATAAAAAATACAGAACGCTTTAGCTGTTAAATCTAAAGGATAAAAAACGGTTTTAAGAAATAATTAGTTCTTTCCTTTTTTTGTAGCATTAAACAATTTGACAAATCGCTCTGCAAGATTTGTTTTTGTAGAATAAGAATTGATTAAAACAGGTTGTTTAAGTTTTAAAATGCTGTCTATTACAGATTGAATTTTCTTATCTGAATCTGAATCTGCCAAAGGAAGAAAATGAAAATCTTGGTTGTAATGGCGCATGATTTTGGTTTCTTTTTCAACCAAAACTTTATCTATTTTTTGATCCATTATACAAACTACATTTTCTATTTTTCCGGTTAATATAAAACCAAAATATTCATCGTCTGTTGGGTACGGAGTGTAGTAAATGTGTTTTTGAAGTTTGAAGATTTTTCCGCGTTCAAAACTTTTTAAAGTATCAATATTATTAGAACCCAGTTCACTTTTAATTTTGATGGTGCTATTTTCATTTTCTATTATATTTTTAAAAACATTGGCTCTGTCTTTACCAAGATAGCAATGAACATAATATTTTCCTTTAAAAGTTCGGGCAATATCCTGAATTTTGAGGATAGAAGTATTATTGTCATCAATCCAAGGAAGCATAGGAATCGAAATTAATTTCATTTCAACTTCAGTAGTATTTTTGATTTCTTTTTCCATCAAAATGGGTTCTGCCGGAATAACCATTTTATTCAATAATGAAATAATTGCGGTGTAATTTTGATCTTTTAGTTCTGCAATTTTATCGGCATCAGGATAAGGTCCAAAATGGAATTCTGCGTTAGCACTTTTATTAAAATCGGTATCGTCTGCGCTTGAATTAATTAAGAGTTCCGGTTTAAAACTAAAAATATATAAGGAAACCAACAAGGCGATTCCGGAAAATACTAACATTAAGTTTTTACTGGAAGTACTTTTGGATTTAATAAAGAAACGATTTACAAAGATGGTTAAGAATAGAACTGCCACTAAAAAAAGAAGAACTACTATTTTTTGAACGGTACTTTCATTTGATTCAGTCCAGTTTTCGGCTGCTGCTTTCTCTGCTATCATTCGTGTTGGACCTACAGTTAACATTAATAAACCTAAAGGGAATACTAAACTTAAACCAAAGAAAGAAAAAAGTATTACGCTTTTAAGTTTGTTGTTTCCGGTATTTTTATTGCTCATAATTGATTGTTTACTATTCTTAATTTTTTTCAGAAAACAGTTAAATTCTAATTCATTGGAACTGTACTAATAGTTTTTGGGATCTGTTTTTCAGTTCAAAAAAGGGTAGGGCACCTGTATTAATTATAAAAATGCCGTTAAAGCATATATTGTAAATTTACAGAAATGTTTGTTTCAGTTTGGTATTTACTCGGAGTATATTCTTGTCTGTTGAAACCTGCTTGAACTCCCAAAATTATTTTTTTATAAAGTACTTTGTTGTATCCAGCACCCATTCTATAGGAACTTAACGAAATTCTTTCGTCAAATTGCGATATGGTTTCTCTTTCGTCAGGAGATGTTCCATAACCTGCGTTTACAGAAAAATAATCAAATCGGGAATTAAAATAATATCTATAGGTGGAAGAAAAAGAAGGATAAGGTTTCTTTTGACCCAGTTGCATGTAGGATTTAATATTTAACCAACCTGGTCCTATGTATTTTCCAATACCTATTGCGGCAGAATAATTCTCATTATTTATGGTTTTGTTGTATCGCATACCCAATTCGCTTTCCCAACCTTTCCCTAAATTTTGAAAAAAGGAATAGCTTAATCTTATTTTCGGAAAAATACGATCGTCGCTCAAACCAATATTAAAAAAGGAATAATTCTTTTTAGAAGTTTTATAATAAGTTTCAAATTCGTACATCGAACCCGAAAGTATACTTTGATTATTCGATTGTCTGTCGTTGTAATTGTATCGGCCTATTAAGGTTAAATTTTTAAGTTGTTTGACGAGTTGTAAACTCGTATAATTCCAAGGACCAACACCAGGTCGATTAAAAAAAGTTGTCGTGTTGCTTAAACCGATTCGATCAGAAAAAGAAACCAGTTTGATGTCATATAATTGATCTTTCAGGCTGCTGTCATCCGGATATTTTGTTATCAAAAAATCTAAATAATCAGCAGATGTTTTTGCATCATTTTCTAAATTCAAAGCACGAAGTTTCAGCAAATAAAATTCTTTTTCTTCTGGATAAAGTGCTAATCCTTGGTCAATTGTTTTTACTGCTGCACTGGCATTATTGCTTTCAATTTCTAGTAAGGTCAAATACGAAAATGCTTCTTTGTATTTTGGATTTTTAATGATAACATGATTAAAATAATAGCGCGCACTGTCTATTTCATGGGTCATTTTATAAGCTCTTCCTAATGCAATATGAAAATCCAAATAATTGGGCGCATTCTTAATCCCTAAATGACCAAATTCAATTGCTTTGCTATAATTTTTTTCTACAGAAATCAATTTATTAGTTACAACTAATAGACTATCAGTATTGACTTTTTTTTGAGCAAATGTATAAGTGTTTGCTAGCAATACTGTCAAAAATAAGAGGTGTCTAAATTTCATATTATAATTTATTATGTTGTTTTTTATCAAATACCAATGGTTTAGTTTTTTATTAATTCAAAAAATTGAACTGTTTTGCAGTCAACTGGTTAAAAAAAGGAATTGTAATTTAGTAGCTGCAGCCTAAAAAATAAATATGGGTAAACTAAATAATTAATTTCCCAAAGTACTTTCAAAGACGCCTGTTTTATTTACAATTTCTAAACAAATTATGTATTTTAATACAAAAGTAATGATTTTTACATTAAATGACTTGATATGTTCTTCATGAATTTTAAGTAGTCCTTTTCTTGTGTCGAATGAGGTAAAACTTTAGTATAGCAATATCCATTTGAATTAAAGATTAAGACAGAATTTTTTAAAACATGTTTCATAAGTCTGAATACAACTCAGTAACTTTTTTATATTTGTATTTTAATACCTAAACAAATAACTAAATGACTTTAATAAAATCTATATCAGGAATTCGAGGAACAATTGGAGGGAAAGTTGGTGACAACCTAACACCACTCGATGCCGTGAAGTTTGCTTCGGCTTATGGAACTTGGCTAAAAAATTATGTGGGAAAAGAAAAACTTACAGTTGTTGTAGGTCGTGATGCCCGAATTTCGGGACCTATGATTCATAATTTAGTAGTGAATACCTTGATAGGTTTGGGAATCGATGTTATTGATTTGGGACTTTCTACAACCCCGACAGTTGAAGTTGCTGTTCCTCTTGAAAAAGCAGACGGTGGAATCATTCTGACCGCTTCTCACAATCCAAAACAGTGGAATGCTTTGAAATTATTGAACGAAAAAGGAGAATTTCTAAATGGTATCGAAGGAGAAAAAATCCTTAAAATTGCCGAAGATGAAGCATTCGATTTTTCGGACGTAGATAATATTGGCGCGATTATGATTAATGATGCCTACATGGATATTCATATTGATGAAGTCTTAAATCTACCTTTGGTTGATGTTGATGCAGTAAAAGCGGCTAAATTCAAAGTGGTGGTTGATGGCGTGAATTCTTCCGGAGGAATTATTATTCCAAAATTATTAGAATTGATGGGTGTTGAAGTCGTAAAATTATATTGCGAACCTAACGGACATTTCCCTCATAATCCGGAACCTTTAAAAGAGCATTTAACTGATATTTCAGAATTGGTTGTGAAAGAAGGCGCCCATTTAGGAGTTGTAGTTGATCCGGATGTGGATCGTTTGGCTTTCATTTGTGAAGACGGAGAAATGTTTGGCGAAGAATATACTTTAGTCGCTTGTGCGGATTATGTTTTGAGTAAAACGCCAGGAAATACGGTTTCGAATATGTCTTCTTCTCGTGCATTGCGTGATGTAACGAACCTACATAATGGAAACTACGAAGCAAGCGCAGTTGGTGAAGTAAATGTGGTGGAATTAATGAAAAAAAATAATGCTATCATTGGCGGCGAAGGAAATGGCGGAATTATTTATCCGGAATCCCATTATGGTAGAGACAGTTTGGTTGGAGTGGCGTTGTTTTTAACCCATTTGGCGAATAAAAAAATGTCGGTTTCGGCTTTGCGTGCTTCTTATCCGGAATATTATATGAGCAAAAACAAAATTGAATTGACACCCCAAATAGATGTTGATGCGATTCTTGTTGCGATGACCGAAAAATATAAAAACGAAGATATTACCACTATTGACGGCGTGAAAATTGACTTCGCTGAAAATTGGGTTCATCTAAGAAAATCAAATACAGAACCAATTATTCGTATTTATACCGAAGCTGCCTCACAACAACTCGCAGATGATTTAGCATTGCGAATTATAGACGAGATAAAAGCGGTAGCCGGAATCTAAAACTATAATGCAATTAAATTAAAAACCCTTTCAAAGCAGCAGTACTTTGAAAGGGTTTTCTTTTAGTAAATAATCCTTTTATTCATTCCTTTTCTTTAACATTTTTAAACAATTATATCCATTCAAAAATCAATATCTTTGAAATCAAATTCAGTATGCAATGATTACCAAAGAAACTTCAACCCAATTAGAACAGTATTTTCAACAATTTCGAAAGAATATTATCGGAATTGATCAAGATTTTGAATCCCCTTACGGAAAGCAAAAAATCATTTATACAGATTGGACTGCCAGTGGTCGATTGTACCGCCCGATTGAGGAAAAATTGATGAACGAGTTTGGTCCTTTTGTCGCTAATACACATACTGAAACCACCGTTTCTGGAACAGCCATGACAAAAGCGTATCATAAGGCCAGAAGCATCATTAAAGAGCACGTGCATGCCAATAGTGATGATGTTTTGATTAATGATGGAACCGGAATGACTGGCGTGGTGAATAAATTCCAACGTATTTTAGGATTAAAAGTGCCTGAAAACCTGAAAGATTTCATCAATATCCCGGACGAAAAGAAACCAATTGTTTTTATTTCGCACATGGAACACCATTCCAATCAAACGTCTTGGTTAGAAACTATTGCAGATGTTGAGGTAATTCCTTCTTCGGAAGACGGACTTTTTAGTATAGAAAATCTCGCTCTTTTATTAGAAAAATACAAAACGAGAACGTATAAAATAGCATCTATTACTTCTTGCTCGAATGTTACCGGAATTCGCACACCATATCATCAAGCAGCTAAATTAATGCATCAAAATAATGGGGTTTGTTTTGTGGATTTTGCCTGTTCAGGTCCTTATGTTAAAATAGATATGCATCCTGAAGATGCTGAATCCTATTTGGACGCAATTTTCTTTTCGCCACACAAATTTCTTGGTGGTCCAGGAACTTCCGGTGTTTTGGTTTTTAATAAAAAATTATACAACAATATGATTCCGGATTGTCCTGGAGGAGGAACTGTTTCGTGGACAAATCCTTGGGGCGAGCATAAATATATTGATAATATTGAAGATAGGGAAGATGGTGGTACTCCTGGGTTTCTTCAAGTGATTAAAACCGCACTGGCGATTCAGTTGAAAGAGCAAATGGGAATTGAGAATATCTTGAAACGCGAACATGAAATTGTGGATTATATTTTCTCAGAATTAGGAAATGTTACCAATATTAAAATTCTGGCCGGTCAACATCGCGATCGATTGGGTGTGATTTCATTTTTTGTTGAAGACTTACATTTTAATTTGGGAGTGAAATTGCTGAACGATAAATTTGGGATTCAAACGCGTGGCGGATGCAGTTGTGCCGGTACTTACGGTCATTTTCTGTTACATGTTGACCAAGAAACATCACATCAATTGATTGACGAAATCAGTTTGGGTGATTTAATCCGAAAACCGGGCTGGATTCGAATGTCAATTCATCCAACCACTACAAATGCCGAAATTAAATGGGTTTGTGACAGCATAAAAGCATTGGCACAAAACCATAAAAAATGGGCTTTGGATTATGATTATAATAAAGATACGAATGAGTTTATAAACCATCATCCGCAAACATTTGAAGATGAATTGGTGAAAAAATGGTTCGCTTTATAGCACTTTAAGATTAAGAAAACTACCTTTTGTGTTTCCATCGTTTGTGCGTCCAGAAATAATATTCGGGCGCTTCAAGGATTTGTTTTTCGACTTCTCTTAAAAACACATTGGTGATTTCAAAATCAGGTATTGATTTTGGATTATCGGTAATTGGTACAAAAGTAGCTTCATAGAAACCTCTTTTTACCTTTTTTACTTTTACAAAAAGAACATTCAAATCATATCTTTTGGCCAGCATTTCGGCTCCGGTATGCACCGGAACTTCTACTCCCATGAATTTGTCCCAATGAAAGGCTCTATTTAGTTTTGGCGATTGATCACTGGCTAAACCATACATGCTCAGGATTCCTTTCTCTTGGTTTTCGGCGATTAACGGAATGGCTCTTTTTGTTTCTACTAATTCAGCTTTGTATTTAGAACGAATATCTCGAATTAATTTGTCAAAATATTTATTGGCGATTTTTTTATAAACGCCTATTCCTCTGAAAAGTGTTTTTTCGTTAAGTGATAATAACCATTCCCAACTCGCATAATGGGAGGCTAACAGAATCGTGCTTTTTCCCTTTTTTTCATATTCTTTGACTACTTCAAGATTGGTAATGATGAATCTTTTATTCATTTCTTCGGGAGAAATAGTCATGGTTTTTATCATTTCCAGAAACATATCGCACAAATGGTGGTATGATTTTTTTTCGATAACGAGTCGTTCTTTTGCACTAAGATTTGGAAAAGCCAAAGCTAAATTCTCTCTGACCGTTTTTTTGCGATAGCCAATAATATAATATAAGATCAAATACACAAAATCTGAAAACCAATAAAAAAGACGAAACGGCAGGATAGAAATAATCCACAGAAACGGGAAGGCAATGATAAAAACGAGAAATTGCATGCAGTATTTTTTTATGCAAATATAACTCAAAAAGAAACAACGATATAAATTTTGACACTGAACTGTATCAAACTTGAGTTTCACTATCTTTACCATTCCTAATAAAACAACTGTATGAATACCATTTTAATAGCTATAATTGTCGTTAACGTTTTAATAAGTTACAAAGGTTTTAATGACTTTTCTTTTTTTAGAAAATATGAATTTCATGTCGGAAGTATTCGTGCCGGAGAGCAAATCCGGATGTTGTCTTCGGGTTTTCTTCATGCAGATATGACGCATTTAATTTTTAATATGTTGACACTTTGGTTTTTTGCTCCGGTGGTAATAGGCTATTTAGGTGATTTTTCATTCGGATTGGTTTATTTCGGAAGCTTAATTTTCGGGAGTTTGTTGACGATGGTTTTTCACAAAAACGATTACAGTTATAGAGCTGTTGGTGCTTCGGGTGCTGTAACGGGTGTTTTATATTCGGCTATATTATTGCAGCCGGACATGATGTTGGGAATCTTTTTTGTTATTCCGATTCCGGCCTATCTTTTTGGAATTTTGTATTTGCTGTATTCTATCTACGGAATGAAAGCTAAAAATGATAATATTGGTCATACGGCACATTTTGGAGGTGCTGTTGGCGGTTATTTGATTACACTTATCAAAGAGCCACAATTATTTGTTGAACATACTTTGATGGTTATTTTATTGGCTATTCCAATTGTGATTCTTTTTGCAATGGAAAAGATGGGAAAACTATAATGGCACAACTTTTGGAAGAGAAATGATACAAAACAATTAAAAAATAATTCAAATGAAAAAAGCAGCATTAATTTTAGCCATTATGTTTATGTCAATGACATACGCGCAGGAAATTAAACAAGTTCCACAAATAAGCGTGAACGGAGAAGGAAAAATAAAAGTAGTTCCAGACCAGGCATCGATTGCTGTAACGGTGGAAACAAAAGGGAATAATGCTAAAGATGTAAAAAAGCAAAATGACCAAAAAATAGAAGCTGTTTTGAAATTCATAAAAAAAATGAACCTGTCTCCTGCAGATTATAAAACACAACGTGTTGCATTGAATCCGGAATACGATTATGAAAAAAAGAAACATAATTATAACGCGACTCAAACTATCGAAATTCTGTTGAAAGATTTATCTAAATATGATGAATTAATGGAAGGATTGGTTAACGAAGGAATTAACAGAATTGATATGGTAACGTTCCAATCTTCAAAATTAGCGGAATACCAATCGGAAGCCAGAAAATTAGCCATGAAAGAAGCGAAACTAAAAGCACAGGATTATGTTTCGGTATTAGGGCAAAAAGTTGGTAAAGCGATGACAATATCAGACAATTCACAGACCTATTATCCACAACCGGTTTATGCAGCCATGAAAACAATGGCAATGAGCGACAGAGAAGCTGCTCCGAGAGAAACATTGGCTGTTGGAGAAATCAATATTACGGCTAACGTAAGCGTAAGTTTTATTTTGGAATAAATCCCCAAAGCATTAAAAAAGGCTGTTCAGAGGAATCTTGAACAGCCTTTTTTAGTTAAAATAATTTCAGTGCAATCTCAAACGATTCCCTTTCCTGAACAGTCGTTGGTTCTAAACAAATAATCAAGTCATTAGGTTAAAAAAACTTAACGTATCGTCAACAAAGTAATAACACAATATTAACAACAAAACAAGAACTTCTGTCCGACCTTTGTAGGGTAATAAACTGGTTATTTATTATTTTGGTTTTGGTTAGTTATAAGAATGCCGGCGTCCTTTTGGATACCGGCATTTTTTATTTTGTAGTGTTTATAAACGAAAGTACAGCAGCATTAAAAGCATTGGGTTGCTCTACATTTACGACATGACCGCTGTTTTCTATCACAAAAAGTTTCGATGATCTGTAATGACTCTCTACAACTTTTCGAACCGAAGGTAAAAACATATAATCTTCTTCGCCCATTACATAAAGTGTCGGGATATTGAGTTCTACTTGTCGAAACCATTTGAGGACAGGATTAATTTCGGCAGTTAATTTAAACCATTTTATAAATTCTTTCTGGTATAGTTTTTTGGCTTCATTTATAAAAAGCAAACGCGATTGTTTATGACTTTTTTTAGGCATAATTACAAACGCAAAAAACTTGTATAAAACCAAATAAGGTAAAACGTATTTAAACATATTGCCCAATCGCATCAAAACTTGCGAACGAAAATTCATTTTCAGAATTGCCCCGCCAAGAATCATACTTTGTACACGTTCCGGATACATTTCGGCTAATTGTCGGATCAAAATGGTACCTAATGAAATACCAACAAAATGCGATTTTTCTATTTTAAGATGGTCTAAAACTTCCAAAATATCGTGGGCAAGTGCCGCAAACGTATATTTTTGTTTAAAAGCTGTTTTTAGAGTTGGTTTAGATTCTCCGTGACCGCGCAAGTCTAATAATAATACATTATAATGTTTCTGAAAATCTCTGATTTGTTTGAACCAAATAGAAGAACTTCCGCCTGCACCATGCACAAAGGTTACCCATTGGGTATTGTTTGGATTCTTGTAAATGGTGTAATTGATCACGCTTTTTTTTTGTAAAAATAGAACTTTAATTTTAAATCGCAATCTTAACAAAAACTATTGCCGATTTTTGAGTTGTAAAACGTAAATTTGCAAAAAAATTACACCCATGGAAGGATTATTGAAAGAGAAAAGTGAAATAGAAAAATTGCAAAGAGAATTTAAAATTCTTTCGGAACAAATCTCAAAAATTGACACTACTGTTACACAAACTGCAATCCCGGTAGAAGAATTAGTTTTAGAAGAGTGTGAGGCTTAGTCTTTCATGTATTTTTCGGAAATAGGGAATAGCTTTCAGCAAGCGGCTTCCATGCCAGGAAAACATTTCCCCATCTACAAAAATAGTTTTGGCATGATGCGTAAAACACCCAATTTCAAAAGCATCTTCTTCCTTAAACGGGAACGGTTCCGAAGACAATAAAACCAAATCCGGATCCCCTTCTAACCTAATTTTCTTTAATTCAATTTCAGGATAGCGCCCTTTCGTGTCATAAATATTCTCAAAGTGATTCAGTTTCAGTAAAGCATCGATATACGTTTGGGAACCCGCAACCATATAGGGATTCTTCCAAATAAAATAGGCCACTTTTTGTACCGGTTTGTCTTTGATAAAAGTTTTAAAATCGCTCAAGGCAAAAGCCAATTTATCATTCCATTTTTGAGCTTCGGTTCTGCAATTAAAGAGTTGACCAAAATCGGCTATCATGTTGAAATTATCTTCAATAGTAAGAACATCAGTCACCCAAACAGGACAAATGGTACTTAATTCAGTCACTATTTCTTGTGTGTTTTCCTCTTTGTTACAAATGATAATGTCGGGTTGCAGCGCCTTTATTTTTTCAATGTGAACTGTTTTTGTCCCGCCTACAACTTTCTTGGTAGACTTAAAATGAAACGGATGCACACAAAATTTAGTAATACCAACAATCCGTTCCTCCAGCCCTAAATCATACAATAATTCGGTTTGTGACGGAACAAGTGAAATGATGCGCTTCGGTGCAGTGGCAAACGAATGGGAAATACCGAGTTGGTCTTGAATTGTAATCATTTATTTCGGGCTATTGCATTTATAAAGGCGTTAAATTACTTAAAACCGTTGTGTCTTGAAGCATTCTTCTCCCATTTTTTATTTATCTTTACGATATGAAAACAATTGTTAAAATAGTATTTCTGTATTGCATCGTTTCTACGTCATTAAGCGCACAACCGCTTGTTAATGTCAGATTACAAAAAAATAGTTCTTTAACGATTACCGGTACAACCAATGTAATCTCTTTCAAAATTTTTCAGGATGGTGAGAAGCTTGCCAACAGAAAATTATCGGTTACCACTTCACAAAACCAAAATAAAATAACACTTAGCGACAATAAACTTTTGGTAGGAGTAAAGGACTTTACCTCTAATAATAAAATGGCTTTAAAGGATTTTTTGAAGTTATTAAAATCCGATACCTATCCCAATTTACAAATACAAATCAACTATTTAGATTTAGCTCCTGACGATAAAGGCGAATCAAACAGCGGAAACGCCATTGTCAGCATCACGATTACAGGCGTAAAAAGACATTATTGCATCCCAATTTCATTCAATAACGACGGAGAAGTATTAGTTATCAATGGCAAAAAGAAACTCAGTATTCGGGACTTCGGATTGACACCGGTCAGCCAAATGATGGGCTTAATAAAAGTAAGCGAATGGATAGATATTGATTTTCACATGATATGTAAAATCACCGTTACCGATGAAATCTAAACCTTTCGCCTTTGCTTTTTTTATGTTATTCAGCTAAAATTGCAGCCATTTCCTGTTGCATTTTCAACGCTTCTGCTCTTGCTTTTTCAACAAAATCAGTTCCTTTTGAAGCATAAATAATCGCTCTCGAGGAATTAATCAGCAATCCAACATTCGCATTCATTCCGTATTTACACACTTCAGATAAACTTCCGCCTTGTGCGCCAACTCCGGGAACCAGCAAGAAACTGTCCGGAACAATTTTACGAATTTCAGTAAAATATTCCGCTTTGGTAGCACCAACAACATACATCAGGTTTTCGCTGTTTTTCCAGGTTTTAGACGTTTCTAAGACTTGTTTGTACAATTCTTTAGCTTCGCTTCGTTCGGCTCCACCTCGGGTTCCGTCAACGTTCAACGTCTGAAAATCAAACGCCCCTTCATTAGACGTCAAAGCCAACATAATAGTATGTTTATTTTCGAAAGCCAAAAACGGCTCTACCGAATCTTTTCCCATATAAGGAGCGACGGTAACACTGTCAAAGTTTAAATCTTCAAAAAAAGCTTTCGCATACATCGATGAGGTATTACCAATATCGCCACGCTTAGCATCGGCAATTGTAAAAATATCCGGAAAATTTTCGTTGATATAATTAATGGTTTTTTGCAACGAAATCCAACCTTTGATTCCGTAAGCTTCATAAAAAGCAGTATTCGGTTTGTACGCCACCGCTAAATCATGGGTTGCGTCAATTATCGCTTTATTAAATTCAAAAATAGGATCTTCCAGTTCTAATAAATGCGGTGGAATTTTAGTCAAATCAACGTCTAATCCTACAGCTAGGAATGATTTCTTGATTCTGATTTGGTTTATTAATTCTTTAGTTGTCATAGTTGTTTATTTAACCGTAAAGTTGGCAAAGCTTTTCGCAACCTTCACGAGCTGTTAAAAAAAATGCCAAGCTGAATTAGATTGACATTTTTTATTCTTAATAGGAATCTCCGCTTACCAAATCAAAATTTCATTGTGTTTTTTTTACCTTAATGAACCTTAATTTCTTAATGGTTCAAAGAGAAAAAAACTTTATTTTTTTATCAACTAACAAAATTTCATTGTGTTTTTTTAACCTTAATGGACCTTAATTTCTTAATGGTTCAAAGATAAAAAAAACTTTATTTTTTATCAACTAACAAAATTTCAGATTGTAGATGAAGAGAAGTATAAAACATTTAGAAAACCTCACTAGCTTCTTTCAATTTCTCCATATTGTTCACCAATTGCAATTCGTCAACAATTTTCTGGATATCACCATTCATGATATTTCCCAAATCGTACAACGTCAATCCCACACGGTGATCTGTTACACGACCTTGAGCATAATTGTAGGTACGAATTTTTGCCGAACGGTCACCAGAGCTTACTTGAGAAGTACGTTTCGAAGCATCTTCCGCTTGTTTCTTGGCTAATTCCTGTTCGTACAAACGAGAACGCAAAACGCCCAACGCTTTATGTTGTGATTTCTGATCCTGACTTTGCGCCACCAAACCAGTTGGAATATGCGTCAATCGAACCGCCGATTTCGTAGTATTTACCGATTGTCCACCAGGTCCTGACGAACAAAAGAAATCCACACGCACATCATTCATATCAATCTGTACATCAAATTCCTCTGCTTCCGGCAATACCATAACAGTCGCTGCCGAGGTGTGAACACGACCTTGCGTTTCCGTTTGCGGTACACGTTGCACACGGTGAACACCCGCTTCAAACTTCAACGTACCATAAACATCCTCACCCGTAACTTCAAAAATCACCTCTTTAAAACCACCCGAAGTTCCCTCATTCATATCCACAACCGATGTTCTCCAACCTCGGTTCTCACAATATTTCGTGTACATACGGAACAAATCCCCGGCAAAAATACTCGCTTCATCCCCACCTGTACCGGCACGAATTTCCACCATCACATTTTTGGCATCTTCGGGATCTTTAGGAATCAACATAAACTTGATTTCTTCCTCCAGTTCCGGCAATCTTTCCTTTGCTTCATCCAGTTGCATTTTGGCCATTTCGGTCATATCGGCATCACTGTTATCGGCAATTATTTCGTTGGCTTCATCAATATTCGCCATGAGTAGCACGTATTCATCGCGCTTTTCGGCTAGAGCTTTTAAACTTTTATACTCTTGATTCAATTGCACATAACGCTTCTGATCCGAGATAACATCCGGCTGAATAATCAAATCCGATATCTCGTCGAAACGCTGTTTTACTATTTGAAGTCTATCTAACATTTTCTTAGTCCTTTTATTGGAGGGCAAAAATACAAAAAACTATTGCAGTTTGCAAGGCGCTCCATTCGCTATTTACGACCAAATAAAAACTTCAAAATCACAAACACAGTAAGCCATGGTATGACCAGAAATACTTCGGCTGAAACTCTAAAACAATTAACCAATTAACCTTTTTAACCAGTTAACCTTTTTAACCAATTAACCTTTTAAACCATTAAACTCTTTTCTAGGAGCTGTTTCCTGCTGTCCGCGATATCTTTTTCTGTCAAAAAAGCCAGAAAAAGGATGCTGCTTCCATCAGGGCTAGGGCATTGGTGTAAAAAGAGACCGCCTTTACGGTTTTCCGTAAAATTCCTGATGCAAAAGAAGGTAGTTTTGGGCAGCCATTTAAACTTGATAATTTTTTATCAGTATTTTCGGAAGAAAGTTATATATTTGAAAATAAATAAAAACTTATGTTTGTCAGACAAAGCGACCCAATTTAGGGGTGATAAGTCGGACATCGTCAGGCCTATATACAAGTTGGCAGTAATTATCCAAAAATCAGAACATAAAAATTAAAATGAATAAATTTTAAAAGGTTTATAAATAATTAAAATGTGAATTGAAAAATAATAGGAAAAATGAAATTATTCTTATTTTATATAATAATAATATGTAAAATAAATTAGTTATTAAAAGTATTAAAAAAATTCTTAAAAAAAATTAAGGGTTAAATTATTACTTAAGATAGAAAAAATTTTTAAATTTAAATATAATTAAA
>ERZ1034365.83-NODE-83-length-48062-cov-5.485089_pt1 | contig 48062 bp, 60 predicted proteins | sample MGYA00520615_ERZ1034365 | MGnify/ENA primary metagenome ERZ1034365 (study PRJEB33736, sample SAMEA104284505) | Azolla filiculoides | biome: Urban; feature: Water surface; material: Ditch water | place: Netherlands | collected 2015-10-28 | depth 0-0.1 m ...
GACATACAATATAACTAACAGCACACACAGCAAAAATAAACACTCAACACCTGTATAGAATAAAAACCAAAAACATGTTATAATAGTAATATGAAAACTTATGAAATTATAGAAGCAGAACATGTTTCTAACAATGAGTACAAAATACTGCTACTAATCCTTGAAGAACCAAAAGACGACCAGAGCCTGTTAGACTTTTTTAAAACTATCTCCAAAAAGTTTGCAACAGAATACCATGTAGAATTTAAAAAACTTATAGACGTATCATTCCAACACCAACGTCGCACTTCAGTAGCTGAACTCATCATCGAAGTTCCCAAAGATAACAAGCTCAAAAAATATCTATACCAAAACGGCAGATAGGATTTGACTTTTGAGTTACGTGTGCTATAATGGATATATAACTAAACAATACATGCCGTGAAGGCCCAGTCAGGTGTGGGCAGGATGCTTATAACATCAAGGTCGGTGGGTTCAAATCCCCCTCACGGTACTCTAAAAAACTCAATTATACCACACTTTACAATGCTATTTTGTCATTAATTTGTATTGTGTGGTATAATTTTTTTATGACAAAAATAGCAGTAATGATAAGAGAACCATTAACTCCTGAAGAATTTAAAAAAGTTTCTCAGTTGAGTATCAATCAAATTATTGAACATTACCCAGACATTCTTGTTAAGGCTATAAACAATTCTATTAGTGTTCAAAATATTCAGCAACAGTTAGGGCTTCAGGCTACAAATAATCGTGCAAGAAAATGTATAAAAGATTTTGCTGAAGAAAATAATATACAGATGCCATTGTACAAAGCAAGTTCTCACCCTGTTAACCAAACTAAAATATCTAAAGAAGATATTCTTAAGCGTTTCGTTAAAGGGGATATTCATTACGGTACTAAAATTCTTTATTGGGTTAAAAGATATAACCTTGTTGAATATCAATGTGCTGGGAATGAATGCCAACTCATCTCGATGTCATGGGGGTCTAAAGATGTTCCATTAGAACTAGACCACATTAATGGAGATAATGCAGACAACCGTTTAGAAAACTTAAGATTCCTTTGTCCTATATGCCATAGGCTTACAGATACTCATGGCGGCAAAAACAAAACTTATAAAAATAAAGCTTTAAGGCAATGTAGGGATTGTGGCGAATTGAAGCAAGAGGGAAAATATTGCAATGACTGTTTAGAAAAACGTCACAATGAATCAGATATCCCTAGTATTAAAGCTTTATGCGAAGAAGTAAAACAATTAAGTATAACTAAAGTTGCAAACAAATATAATATTTCTAGAGAGACCTTAGGCAAGGTTGTTAAAAACCCAGAAAACTATTCAGTCTACCCAGTAACACAAATAATTAAAGGAAAATACCCTCCACTGCATGAACTTATAGAAATGATTGAACAGCATGGTATAAAATATGCTGAGCAAAAAGTTGGAGTTAACAAGTATAGTATTGATAGATACCTTGAACGTAGAGGAATAAAACTTTAATAGATATAAAAAGAGGGACAGTTTTTATACTGTCCCTCTTTCCTATTTCCCCGTAAAACTATTTGCTAGCTGTTGGTGCTGGGGTTGCCCCTGCTGTTGGTGTTGCTGTTGGTGTTGCTGTTGGTGTAGCATTGTTACGCATTGATTCTACTTGGTATACACGGTTGTTGTTGTAGCCAACAATCTTCCATTTGCCATCTAGTTTCTGCAGAATGTAGTAGAAGGTGAACTGGCTGTCAATTACTTCTTCTTTGCCGTCTTTCAGTGAAGGGTATACGGCAAGTATTGTTGCTTCATCTAGATTGTTTGCTTTGTTTGCTTCGATGGTGTTTGCTAGAACATTCTTTTCAGTTGCACGGTATTTGGTTGTAGCGTCTCCGCTAACGGTAACAAATTTTCCTGAACTGTTAGTGTAAGCATCCACCTGGTTGATGTGGATTGAATTGCTAATCACTCGTGGTTTACTGTCACGCACAGTTAAAGGCAAACCTTTGACGAAGAAGTTTGAGTCTTCTTTCAGGATGTCGGCTTTCATGTCTCCTGCATAGTCGCCACCCATGTAAGTGTTGAAGACTGTGTCTACCCATTTTTGACTACCGTCTTTGCTATCTAGAGCGATACTGTCTGTTCCTTCAGTGGCGACAAAGTTTGCAATAAACTTTTGTAGTTCTGCACCGTCAGTGTCAGTGTAGCCTAGATTATAAAACTGTGGCTGTGTGCGGGAAGGGTCATATGTTAAAGCCTTACTGTCAGGGTTAAGTTTTGTAGACATGTATGTGCCGAAGCTATCTGTTACTGAAACATTATCGGTGAAGTCTTTATATGTACCGTATGTTTTGCCGTCGCTACTTCCAGCGTTGTTTGCAGTTGTTGAAGCGGCTGTGCAACCTGTGAGAGCTAAACCTCCAGCTAATATAATTGAAGTTAAAGCTAAAGGTTTAAACATTTTTTGTCCTGTAATTTTATTCATATTATTCTTATCATACCATATGTTCACTTGTAATGCTATTTATATCTGCATTAAATATGGGAATGGGCTGTGAATCAGTGGTTATTGTTTTAAAGATTTTTATGGTATAATAATCTTATTAAATGTTAAGGAATTATTTTGGTTAGTTTCAACCCTCGTAAAATTAAAAGTTTAGGGATTACTGCTCTTGTTGGTGTGAGTCTTGTTGTTTATGCTTTTAGTGCGTTAACAGGCGCTCACCATTCAAGCAGTGAATCTCCTGTTGTCACTATTTCAGCTTCTCCTGAACCTATGCTGGTAACAGATGCTACTGTTACGCCTTTACCTGTAGATGCACCTGTTGTTAATAGTGGTATAGTTTCTAAGCTTAATTCTTTAACTGTTTCTGAAGCTAGCGGTGTGAGTTATGACCGTGGTGAATGGCATCATTGGGCTGATATCACTCCATGTTGGAGTGTGCGTGAACAAGTGCTTGCTGATGAAGCTGTGCAGGATGGTAGTCTTACATTGTTGGACAAATACAAAGTTCGTACGACAGATTTAAATAAAGCATGCTATGTTGCTGGAGGTACATGGGTTGACCCTTACACTGGAGAAACTTTCACTAACCCTTCAGATTTAGATATTGACCATATGATTCCTTTGAATTATGCAGCTCAGCATGGAGGTCAAGTTTGGGATAGCGGAAAGAAAGAATCTTACGCTAACAATCGTGACTATGCTGGGCATTTGAAAGCAGTTAGTGCTTCAGCTAACCGCTCTAAAAGTGATAAAGGACCAAGCCAGTGGAAGCCAAGCAATCAGGCAAACTGGTGTGAATATGCTACAGACTGGGTTAACATTTCATCAACATGGAATTTAACTGTAACTGGTGCTGATAAGAATGCTTTAGCTGACATGCTTTCAACATGTAAGTAGTATAACACCCGATAGTTTAAAATAGGGAGGTTGCTATGTCTTACAAATCTAACTTTAGACGTTTAATTGATTTAGATTTTGAAGGTGAGCTTAAAAAGGCACGCCGTTCAAGAGAATGCTCCTACATAATAAACGAAGTAATGTTTAATGTTGTTGATAATAAATGGTTGAAGGTAGAAAAAACTAACGTTTTTGGAGACACTTGTCTTATCTCTCATATTGCTAAAGATACTATAAGTACTTTTCCTGTTATGCCTAGCATGTATTCGAATGTTTACACGGTACAGTTTTATGCTGAGCTTGACACTTTAGTTAAAAGAAGTTTACAAGATAATAAGAAGAACAATATTGATAAGCTAATTTTTCATTCTCACTTGATAGAATCTGGAAGTCCACATAATATAAGGATGCGAGTTAGTTCTAAACGTTATCTAAAATTTTTTAACAGTTTACAGGGTTACATAAAGTTAACATTAGAGGATAAAAATATTCCTGTTAACAAAGAAACTATAAGTTTGACTTTAGCTATTTCTTATTTTTACGGCAATTTCATGTCTTTTGCCAACAGCGGAGTTTCTGAAGATGAATGCATACAGCTTTTCTTTGACCTATATTTTAAAGGGGTAAACCCTGCACTAGCTTTGAAAGGGATTATTCATGGCTTGTCTGAAGAGGTAATAATGTCTTACGTTAATATGCCTGAAGATTGGATTGTAAAGGTTACAGATTTAGATTTAGATATTTTCAACTAGCTCAGTTTGCATATTGTCAGTACTGTATGCTATAATGATATTATCGTAAAAAACGTAAAGTCAGGAAGGCTAAATAATGACTAACACTATTGGTATTCTACCAGCTCTTGGTGAGCAGGCAGTAATTGGTGAATATGAAGTAAAGATTCAGCGACGTTTTGAAGGTCGTGAAGGAACTGGGTTTGATGCTACACTAATCCGTAACGGCGTTACTGTTGCTGATGTTAACCAGCGTGGTGACGGTGGCGGAACTTGGGCTAGGTTTTATGACAAGCAGGAGCATGCAGATTTTGACGCATACATCGCTTTGTACACTTGGACTTGGGGTGCAGAGTTTGGTGAAGCTTTCAACTATGACGAGGAGAGCGTTCTTGACTTGCTTGCAAGTGAAGCCATCGAGCTTAAGCGTATGAATGCTTCTAAGAAGACTTATGTTAAGCGTGCTGGGCATGTTTATGCTTATGCTTTTAACGTTGATAAAGGTGCGACTGCTCTTCCTGCAACTTTTGTTCAAGTTTTAAAACGTGGAGACCAGTTCTGGAATAAAGAACAATGGGTTGCTGTATAAATAAAATTAAAGATAAAGAAAAAGTCTCTGAAATATGGGGCTTTTCTTTGTTTATGCTCCGATATTTGTTATAATAAAATTAAAGATTTACAGAAATGGAAAAAACATGGCTTTCAAAAGTCCTTTAAAGAATAATAAGAAAACTAAAGTAATTAAAGTTAATAATACAGCAGTAGTGTATTTCTTTGTAAATCGTAAACGCAAAATTGAATGTCGCAACTGTAAACTAGGTGTTTTTCTTGACGCTCCTACAGTAAATGCTAATGGTGTAGAAACCGATTTGTCTGACAAGGTATTCGCCACAGGAAGTATGGCAGAGTTTGAAACTCATATTAAATCACATAAGTCACGCAAAGATAAAGTTTTTGCAAGCAACATAAAAGAAGTTAAAGCTTTCTTTAAGCGTTTAGCTTAATTCTTTTTATAACGTCCTGAGCTTTAAACTGTTAGATACTTATTAAGCTTTTAATATTATTGGAGATTTCAATTGTCTGGACAAATCGGCATCACAGTTTCTGGGATTCAAGAGAAATGCACAATAGAGCATGGATGTCCAAGGCACGCTGTACATGTTGGCAGTAAAAAAGAAGCAAATAAACTTATCAGCTTGGAAAGAAGCGAGCATGTCATGAAAAACATTGCTCTAATGCAAGAAGAACCAATAGTTGATGTTAATGACATTGTTTACAATTTTGATGATTATAACAAAGCTACACATGAATGTGATGCACCTTCAACAGCTTTTAAAAGTAGCTTCACTTGTAAAGAATGCGGTAAAAAATATAGAAGTACCCTGGTTGGCGGAGAAGGAGCTTCTTTCATGTGGGAAGAGTATACTGCTGAGCAGCAGAAAGCCGATGCTTTAGTTTGCAACTGTAAACCTCCAATGACTTTATTTAAAAAGAACGGCACTGTTTGGGAATGCAAAAAATGTGGCTCTAAGTTTGAACTTGGTAGCGGCATAGGTGAAGAAAGCATAAGCACCTGGCGTCAAATTTAATTTTAAAGTTGGAGGTACAAAATGGGTTTATTTAATAAAGACAAAGAGTTTGACTATGTTATTGGACTTGATGCAAAAGGCAACCCTATAACTCATAAAATCAAAGTAGGCACAGGTAAAGGAGAATGTGCCGCTGGTCCAGGAAGGTGTAAAGAACACCAGACTAAAGAACAATGGTCAAGAACCCACCGTCTAAGTAGCTCGTTTGTTAATAATGATGTCAACTCTGACGATTCAGGTTCTGTAAGCTTAGACTACTATAATAATCAACCGCAAGAATCCACTATTGTAATGACCAATGAAGATGCCTGGAAAGTGCCTAACTACGGCTCTATCATTAATAAGTCTGGAAAATATGGCGAAGTAACGGTACGTGAAGTTGATGGTAAATATCAAATTAAAGTTGTTGAAACAACTGTCGGCGTAGATGATGATTCAATTAAAAATTTAACTGAAGGTGTTTTCGACCTTGAGACCAAGGAAGGAAAAGGAAGCTTAAGCGAATGGGATAAGTCTAAAAGACAAATAACTGTCTCTGGTTGGCGTGCCATGACTGATGAACAACTCGATGCTTATTCTAAATTTTTAGATATTATAAATTCTAAATAAGATTATTAAAAAACTTTACTGCTTTAAAATATATGGTATAATATTAATATAACGACACGGAGTAGAGCAGCTCGGTTTAGCTCGCCACCCTCATAAGGTGGAGGTCGCAGTGTTCAAATCCTGCCTCCGTAACTAAGATTACCTCAAGTCGCCACCAATACCGCTTGGGGTAATCTTTCCTTTTAGGGGAGCATGCTATAATCCCGCCAGCAGGGCAACCTGCCCGCCAGATAAGCATAATATCCCACATGTTTGCTGCGGCAGTGTGGGGTTGCTCCCCTATCTTAAATTCGAGCTTGACTGTAATGTCAGTGGGTATGTGCTATAATATAAACATAACCCCAAGGAAGGCTAAACCTTATGACTGCTCGCATTATTATTAACACTCTACGTACTCCAGCGAACAAGACTCGTGATTACATGTGGGCTGACGTTGTAGAATCTGGCGTTATCACTGATGAAGATAACAACACTATTGGTCTTATCTGGGACGCTCCAGATTATGTTCGTGCTAACTCTCAAGCAGGCAGGCTTTCTAGCGGTCTTATCGGTGCTCGTGTGACAGTAACTGATGAAGATGAAGCTGAAGCCGTTAAAGACATTCGCCTGATTGCTTCCTGGCAGAATAATAAACACCAAAGCTAAACGGCTGTAGTTTTAATTGTCAGACCTGTATGTTATAATTTAAATATACAAGAAAGAAGGCTAAAGTGAGCATTAAAATTATTTCGATGAATAACGATGGTGTTTCTACTCGTAATATTGAAGAGCTGTCTAAAGATGAACTGATAGACATTGAACTTGCTTTGATGACTCGTGACCACAAGGACAATATGCTGTCATGCATTAAATGTTTTAAGCTTTTCCCTGGCGGGGTGGGCTCTTCATACTGTGAGAACCACCGTTAGATAGATTTTACTTTTTTATAAAAATATGCTATAATTGAAACATACCCACAAGGAAGGCTAAATCATGTCGGTAACTTTTTCTCCAGTAATGGATTCCACTGTTCCTCACGTTCTTGTGTGCATCTGCGGCGAATGGTCTAACGGAGTCATGTACCCTTCTTCCGAGATGGCTCACATGGTCGCTAAAGGCATGAAGCCTGAATGTGGCGACGTTTATTGCGACTACGTCTATGTAGAGCCTGCTGTTGCTGAACCTGAAGTTCAGATGAGCAACGCCAACGCTGTAACTCTGCTTGATGTTCTCGGCGTCCAGGTTGGTGAAGACTTCAGCGACCGTTGCTCTGGCTCTCTGTCTGCTGAAGACTTCCTTGGTCGTGTCCTTATCGCTCAGGGTTTGAATCCTTCAGATGCTGGCAGTGACACTATCACTGACGGTAACGCTGTCTACTGTGGTCGTGCTGTGGGCTACACTGACGCTAAGCTTGACTCTATGCGTCAGGTGGCTGAATGGGCTGTTGCTAACGAGCGACAGATTGTTTGGGGTTAAATATGAAAATTCTTACTCCAGCTCAAGTTCATGCTATTCAGATTAAAACTCATGCTTTTATTGTTGACCCTTCTGACGCTCGGATGGAATGTTTAATCTGTAATGCTTTTGTTGCAGATTTAGTTGATGTGTGGCAGACCGAACTTGATAATATTCGCTGGTTTGCTTTTCATGATAAAAGTGCTATAATTGAAGAACAGAATTAAGGAATAACTATGAGTTTCGATTATGATGAAAGTGAACTGCCTGAAATTACTGAAGACCGTTCATATGAGCTTGGAACGGCTAGTCATTACAGCGGTTTGACTGTAACATATTTTAACGTTGGTAACTGGAACATGAGTAGCCTTGATGATGAGGATGCTGATATTGAGCATGCTCGTGAGGCAGCTTTAGCTTGGATTGCTTGGTATAATTTTTTGAAAGAAAACCCTGATAAAATAACTCAAACTTCAAAGAACAATAAAGGAGAAACAAATGGTTAAGAATAATCGCACTAACGATGAAGACCTTCGTGAAGGCCTCACTGAGAAGGCACGTCTGGCAGCTGAAGAAGCACAGATGGATATTCGTAATTCAAATGAACGCCATGAGCATCATGAAGCTGACAATATTAGCGAGCATGAGCGTGAGGATTCATAATGATTAAGTTGAAGAAAGGCGACCGTGTAGGTTACACTCCTTTTGGAGATAATGCTAAGCCTATGGTTGGAACTATCATGAGAGTCAACCGTGAAGCTGACGGAGACACTTATGATGTAATTTGGGATGGTCTTGACTGGATGACTGAAGGCTGGCGTTTAGACCAGTTTGAAGAAGAGTAACATTTCGATTTTTAAATGTCAGTAGGGTGTGCTATAATAGTATTACACACGAAAACAATAGGAGTTAATCTTATGAAGATTACCAACAGTCAAGTCTCTTTTGACATTACCGACAACCCTGTAAAGTCAAACCTTACGGAAAAAGCACAGGCTCTTATGCCAGCAAACTACGAAGGAAGCAACACTTCTGCTATCCTTGCTGATGTTTACTCTGCTAAAATTGAGAATGGCGTTACAGTTGATGAACTTTCTTCAGTTCTAATTTCTGAAGCACCTGAAGTCATTGACAGCCTTGCTGTAACTCAGATTGTTATGTCTCGTTTTGGCTTTGCTGACGAGGTAAACAGGAACGATTTTGTTAGCCTATATTATTCGCTTGGTGAGAGCCTTGACTTTAACGAGTTGGACAACAGTTATTATGTGGCTCAACTTTACACAACTGTTAAGCCACTGGTTACTGCCAGCAACATTGGCTCTACTGTACGCCACCTGTATGGTTTAAAGCGTGGGCGTGATGAATCAGGTCGAGTTCCCGTATCTGAAATCCGTAAGTTTATTTTACTCAATAAGGCTTTACGCTCTGAAGGGGTTGTCCTTACAGCGACAGAGGTTTTCTACTGCTCAATCAACTGGGGAGAGACTGATGTTTTCCGTCTTTTAGAGTCAGGTTTAAGCCTTAGTGAGTCACTTAGACTTCACGATTTAGGTTTTAAGACTCTTGATGAAATTGTAGAGTATTCAGGAAATATCCCTGACAGTTGGATTGACCTAATTTTAGGTTAAACATACAAGTTTTACGCCAGCCCTTGAATTTTCGTGTGTTTACAAGGGCTGGCGTATTTTTATACCATTTTTCCCGATATTATTTATATGCCCAAGAAAAATATAGACAAAGAACAGTTAGTTATTGACTTTGCTACAAACCCAGCTGCACCATATATTAAAATTGTAGATGGTGCCTATGTCCTTGCTGTGGAAGATATGGCTGGAGCGGTTTTGACTTCACAATGGCTTGACGCTACTCGTAAAGATATTGTAGAAGCAACCGCAAGTCGTGCTGCGGAAATTGCTGGCAAATTCAGAGTGTTTGATAAAGAAATTGCTGAACGAATAAGGCAAGCAATATTATCAGATTTTGGATTAGACGATACAGAGTCTTTAAATGATATTGACGTCATTTTGGATGAAGATTTTTAGCAATCAGTTAGATATAATTTATGACTTCACCTAAACCTCAGCCTCCTAAAAAAACAGGTTCTAACGATGGAATAAAGCTTTTTCCAGAGAGTAACCAGAAGCTTATACTTGCCCGTGGTCTACCTGGAAGTGGCAAATCTACATGGGCTAAAACTTGGGTGGAAGAAGACCCAGAAAACCGTGCAAGAGTAAACCGTGATGACATACGCTGGGTTTTATTTAAACAGTATTACCTCTCCCCTGATGCTCATGGTACAACTCAAGAAAAAGAAGCCCAAGTAACTCATGTTCAGAATAACTTGACACAGAAAGCACTCAAAGAAGGTAAAAGTGTTGTAATAGATAACACTAACCTTGACCCTAGAGTTTTTCGTGAGTTCGGTAAGATAGCTTCTCAATATGAAGCTCATCTAACTAATAAAGATTTCCATATAGATATTGAAGAATGTATTCGTAGGAATAATGCTCGTGAGCGTGTAGTGCCTGAACATGCTATCCGTAATATGCAGAATAACTATATGGGGCCTAACGGCGAGTTTGCTTTATTCCCAGGGACTTACCCTACTAAAGATTTTACAGCTCCATTAGAAAAACGTGAAGCAATAATTTTTGACATGGATGGGACTTTAGTCAATGTCAGCTCTTTAGTTCAGAAATATATGAAAGGCAAATACCGCAATTTTGACCGTTTTCACCGTGACAGTTTATGGTCTCCACCTCATGTTGAAGTTTTACAAATGGCTCATGATGCTGCAGAAGCTGGAGTACCAATAATTATAACTACAGCTCGTAAAGAAGTTTACCGTGAAGTAACTCAAGCTTGGCTGGATAAGCATGGGGTGCAATATGAAAATATTTTTATGCGTAAAGATGATGACAACCGTCCAGACGTGGAAGCAAAAACAGATATTCTTGAAGAGATAAACAAATACTATCATGTTGCTCATGCTGTTGATGACCGTAGTGAAGTTATAGACTTATGGAAATCTAACAATATATACACTACAGAAGTTATACGTGATGATGAAGATTTAACTTTTGAACCTTCTATTCATAACCCATTCAAAATGGGTACCTGTATCCGTTGCGGTAAGGTATTAAAAAATGGCAGCTTCATCGGTCCAGAGTGTATTAAAAAATAATCCAATTCACTGCTTGCATTCAGCTTTAGACTCCGATAAACTATTTTAACTATGAATAACATTAAAATAGGCCTGTCTAGCTCAGCATTGTATCCATCGCCAGCTTCTAAAACTTTTGAAGTTGCTTCACGTTTAGGTTATGACGGGGTAGAAATTATGGTCACCCACAGTCAGAACACTCGTGGTCAAGAACGCCTTGAAGATATGATGCAGAGATATCAAATTCCTATCCTTTCTCTTCACGCCCCTAATCTACTTCTAACTAGTTTCGTTTGGGGCAGAAGTCATCACAATAAAATGTTTCAAACGGTAGAGTTAGCACAGAAGCTTAACATTGAAACTATTGTTGTCCACCCTCCAATGCGTACAGAACGACGACATGCAAAAAACTTTTTAGATAATGTTGCTGAGCTTGAAAATGAAAGTGGCTTAAAAGTTGCTGTAGAGAATATGTTTCCATGGAGGGTGGGCACACGTGAAGCAAGAATATACGCACCCACATGGGATGAAATTACAGCCAAAGCAAATAACCTAACTATAGACTTCTCACATGCAGCTCTTTCAGGTTTAAACTCTTTAGAGTTAGCTACAGAATTTAAAGACAAAATTGCACACATACATTTGTGCGACGGTCGCATACATGACGGAAGTATATCTAGAACTAAAGATGAGCATCTGCTTCCAGGTCAAGGGGAGCAACCTATTCGCCAGACATTACAGTTCCTAAAGAACAATGGATGGACTGGAAATATAGTAGCTGAAGTTAATATAAGGAATCAAAAAACACCTCAAGGTAAGCTTAAAGCATTAAAAGATACTCTAGATTATACTAGAGAGTGTCTGCTATAATTTTGATTCTTAATATGTATTGTGCTATAATAAAGATAATACAAAGTTAGGAAAGTTAAAATGTTTAACAATGACCGCTATATTGGCATAAGCGGTGATTGGCATGGAAATCTTGGCTGGGTTTTACCTACGTTAAAAAACTTTAAAAACAATGGAATTAAGCATATCATTCAGGTTGGTGATTTTGGTTTCATTTGGGGTGGACAGGATACGGCTACAGGTTTACGCAAACTAATTCGTGACTTAGACCGTAACGACCAGTATGTTTATGTCGTCCTAGGTAATCATGAAGACTATGCCCGTGTTAATGCTACTCCAGAAAATGCTGATGGTACACGTTTCTATAAAAGCGAACGTATAATTCTTTTACCTCGTGGCTACCGTGGTATGATTGGTGATAAAACTTTTGTAGCTCTCGGTGGAGCGAACAGTGTAGACTTTGAAGGTCGTACAGAATGGCTCAGCTGGTGGAAAGATGAGAGTATAACTTTAGGTGATGTTTACCGTACAGTGCAGGGTGGTCATGCAGACATTATGCTCTGCCATGACGCTCCTGCTGGCATCACAATGCCTTATGACGGCAACGATAATGGTTGGTCGCCTAAAGCAATCAGATATAGCAATGAGGGGCGGGAGATGCTTCGTATGGCTGTAGACGGCATTAAGCCAGAGATTCTTTTTCACGGTCACCATCATTTATACCAGGATGTAGTTGCTGTTTTGAATGACGGCTCAACCGATTATGCTCTGCGTTCAGTAGGGCTAGCTCGTGATACTATGAGTGCGGCTAATATTATATTTGATTCAGAGGGCATGAACTACGAGTTAATTTAAAACAGTAATGGGGAGAAGGTAAGTAGACCTTCTCCCCATTACTGTAACTTCAAAGTTTTATTCGACCATTCCTTTAGCGACAGCACGAGATTTCATGGAAGCTTTAAACTCTTCCATCTCTGCGGTTACGTCCTCGCCACGCTCTGCACGACGACCGAAATCATATGCGGCCATGAAAATGACAAGATTAGCGATGTAGTCAATGTCTTTGCTGATGCTGTTCATATCTGAACGGATTTCACCGAAAGTTTCGCCAGCGTTGTTTTGAATGTTCTTAGACATTTATTTTCTCCTAGAGGGATAGAGGATTTTACTTGCTACTTCTAGTATACCACACTATTTTCGAATATTTGTTCGAGAGCGTTACGGCGTGTCGGAATTCGTTTTCAAATCTTCAAAAATAACTTTAGCGATACATTCAGCGAATTTCACAGGTACAGCGTTACCTATCATTTTATACCCGTCAGCTACATTATTGTAAATGAATTTAAACTCATCAGGGAAAGTCTGTATGCGAGCAGCTTCACGTACGCTCAAACGCCTGTAAAGCCCCTCAGAGGCTTTAGGAAACTCATACGTGTCATTGTCTACCTTGACCATTTTAGGAGCCTGAGGGTGCTGTGGAGCTTGTCTAGCACCAGCCTGTATAGTAAACGACTGCTCACTCCAGCTTCTGACCCTGTTTCGACTCATATAAATACTTGAATATCCATCAAGATAGTACTCATGGTTAGCTATTTTGCATTTATCACCGTTAGTTTTATTACCTTTTAGAGCAGGTTTAACGTTAGATTTTAAATTCCAAATGGCGTCTTTCAAGGTAATCTTTTTAGAAGCAGGTTCAGGGAAGACAAAATCTTTACCCATGCTTTTGTTATACCCGACAAAAATTACACGCTTACGGTCTTGAGGTACTCCATAGTCTGAAGCATTCAAAAGTTTAAAAGTAAAATTATAATTTAAAGCTTGCAGTTCAGTTATAAGAAAATTGAAAGACTCTTCATGGGTTTTAGAAAGCATTCCTGCAACGTTCTCTATCAGAAAAAATTTAGGCTTTTTAGCTTTAATCAGGTTAATGTATGTAAGAAAAACCTGACCACGTTTGTCTCCAAGTCCACGTAAAGCTCCACCTAAGCTCCAGCTCTGGCAAGGAGGTCCACCTATGAAACCGTCAACTTCAGGAATGTCTTCAGGTTGTATATCAACAATGCTACGGTCATCAACTATAGTTTCAGGAAAGTTATGCTTTAAGGTTGGAGTGACTTTCTTATCGAACTCGTTAGCCCAAACTACATCAAACCCTGCATTCTCAAATCCACGGTCTAAACCACCTGCACCGCTGAAGAAACTAGCTACTTTAAAATTCATATTAAACATATCGGATAATGTTAATGTTGTTAGATATAACATATCAACCATTATAAACGGAGCGAAGACACTGATGGCTTACAAAAGCAAAGAAAAGTTTTTAGAACGAGACGGTAAAACTTTAAGTTACTGTCATATTGACCCTAAGTCAGGCAGAGCTTGCACTGCACACATTCACCCTGCAGATTTAGATTTAACTAAAGCAGATGCTAAACGTTTACGTGAACTGGGCGAAGAATTAATAAACATTGCAGACAAATCAGCTAAAACAGAAACATCACGAGATATTAGCCATGAAGATATTTACACAGTTTTAGGAATGTCTCAAGTTAAAGCTAAAACCCAAGTTGAAGCTAACGAGTTTTTAGATTCACAAACGGTAATGGTAGAAGCAGGTATCACAGATAAGACAGATTTCGGCAAATGGCTTTCTCCTAACCCTGAACTTGGAGCTCCTGAATGCGACTGCGGTCGTCCTTTAGAAATTCGTGAACTAAAAGACGGCAAAAGAGTATGGCACCACACTGACCATGCAGAGCTAGACTCATACACAGGTTTTTACGATGAGAATGATATGTACAATCATTATGAAGATTTGTCATATACGCCTGACTACTGGTCAGAAACAGATGTTGAAATGATTGAACTTAACGCTGGAGTAGGAACACGCTATTGGTACCAGTCAGAATATGCTTTCGCTCCAATAGCTGCTGAAGAATATTATGACGGTAAAGATGTAGGACCATCATGGAATTGGGAGCCTAACACTACAGAACGCCGTTATAATGTAAACCACCCAACAGTACCTGCACAAAACTGTTTACACTGTGGAAGTCAAAACCTTGAATACAAAACGTTACGTTCAGGCTTTCTAAAACTAGCTAAAGACTCTGAACAAACCCTCATGTGTAACAACTGCGGCGGTAAAGCCATAATCTTTAACTAGCATTACAGTTCAAAAGAATTACCCCTACTTCGGTAGGGTTTTTCTTTACCTGGAATATATGGTCGATATTTAATGTTATATTATTTGAGAGGTAAAAATGAATAATCTAAACCAATTTAACTATTCTGAAAAGCTAGCAGAATCAGGAATAACACTTGTAGACTTCTGGGCATCATGGTGTGGTCCATGTCGTGCAATGGAACCTGTACTTGCACAGCTTGAAACTGAAGGCGTAACTGTAAACAAAGTAAACGTTGACGTTGAACAAATGCTTTCAGCTAAGCACCAAGTGCAATCCATCCCCACAATGATTGTATATAAAGACAAGCAAGAAAAAGGACGTATTGTTGGAGCTATGCCTTTAGAAGCTCTAAAAGCAGAAATAGCTAAGCTTACTAACTAGTTTATAAAATAAAGCTTTCCTTTGAGAATAACTAAATGCTCATCTAAGATAATGGCACACTCTCCTTTATTCATGTGATGTAAGGTATCACTTAGCTTAACAGTGCTATTCTCTTCAGCTACAACAATTGTTGGCTTACCTTGAACGTTAACTTCTATGTTGCCATTATCAATCTCAGTAACATTAAAATCTGAAATTGGACTCCATCTTCTGCCATATTCAAAAACTTCACCTTGCAGCAAAGGTTCATCTAAAACACTGAAATCAGATATTTTTAAAAGCTCTTCTACATCAATGTTTTTAGGAGTTAAACCTGCACGGATAACGTTATCACTGTTAGCCATGACTTCTAATCCAAAACCTTTCAAATATGCATGCACATTACCCGCAGGAAGGTATAAAACTTGACCTTTGTCTAGAGACACATGGTTTAGCAATAAAGCTACAGCCAACCCAATATCATGAGGATAATGCTTAGCTATAAACTTTAAATTTCTTATTTCAATAAGGTTCACATTATTGGTTCTAAGCAAAGCAGACTCTATCGCCCTGACGAGCTTTTTGCCAAATTTTCTTTTTAAAATTTTCTTTACAATTTTTTTATAGCCTTTACCTGTGCTTTCCAGTAACATATCGCTAAGTCTGTTGAAAGTCCTCACATGCTTACCTTTTACGTTAAGTTTTAAAATATTGACAGTTCTTAAAACTAGTGAGCTTTTCTGAAAACCACATAAAGCTTTAAAATTGTCTTCAAGAGCTATAATCATTTCAGGTTTATGATTATTATCCCTATAGTTTCTAGATGCATTATCCAAATTTAAACCTTTAATAGTTTCTACATCAAACCCTATTTCTGCTTGTGCTTTATTAGGATGCACCTGTATAGACAGAGGTTGTTTAGCGGCAAGAAGTTTAACTAGAAAAGGAAGATTAACAATACTGTCTAAACTAGTTCCATCTTCAAGCTTTGAAGGGTTAGACTCATGTGTGCCAAGCCAAAGCTCAGCTTCAGGCTCGCCACTTGGCTTCTGGTTCGTAAAATTGGAAATTGAATCATAGTCACCCCACGCATAATGGTTAGGCGTATTGCTAATTTTTTTAAAACTCATTATATTCTTTCTTTTTAACTCATACATTTATCGGCTTCATTTTGTTGAAAGAAATATTTTTACCGATATTTATGTTATAATAAGTACACAACTGAATAATAATTTAATATAGCAATACTTCAAGGGAGTGACAGGTATCGATTGGTAACTTTTTCTTGTAGAAGCATGCAGAGACACGCTGGCTAATCTCTTAAAAAATGGGTAGCAAAAAATAGACGCAAACAAGTCTGAACTCGCACTCGCTGCTTAAGCAGTGCGGAGAACGTGTAAGGCAGTCCCGCCCTCATATAAGTTCTCTCATTAAGTGGGACTAAGGTTGAAATCAGCTAATAGGTTGCAACACGAAAAATAAAGTTAGATAAGATGTTCACTGGTGAGTCAAGCAAAACAGTGAATCTGACAAAACAATAATTTGACTAAGCATGTAGAAGGATAAGATACGGTTAAACAACACGGGGTTTCAATTACCCCCACTTCCACGAGGACTCTAAACAATAGCGAGGGGAAAAGGGTTATTGTTTAGAGTCTTTACTTTGCCATTAGCTTCATATTGTTAGATATAAAACACGACCATTATAAACGGAGTGAAGACACTAATGGGTAAAGAAACTAAAGTTAAATTCATTAACAAAAAAGGCGAATGGGTTGAAGAAACCTGCCATGATATACTTACATGTCGTGAACACAAAGAAGCTTTAAATCGTACACGTGCTTTGATTAACAAAAACCATGAGATGGTTGATTTGGATGAAAGCGAACTTGAAACAGTGAATGACATTATGGCTACCATGGAGCAGGGAAACAACTTTGCAGACATTAAAGACACATACATTGACCACCAGGAAATACTTGAACGTCAAGGTTTTGAAATTTTAGATTGGGAGTCTTTCGGCAGTTACCAAGGTGACTATGCCGCTATAGTTAAAAAAGACGGTAAAGTAGGCTTCACAGTCATTGGTTACGGTTCATGTAGCGGTTGTGACGCTTTACAAGCGTTAGAGCCTTATTACATGTTTGAGCCTAACCGTGACGAGTATGACTTCGAAGACGAAGAGGACGAAGAAACATATTCTGAAAAACTTAAACAATACAATGAGCATCTAAAACAATACCATAAAGACTTGCAAGAATATGCTGACACTTTGACAGAAAATGTCGAATATGGCTCTTATGAAGAACTAAAAGACAGAATTACTGGAGCTGACAACCGTATAAAATGGTACAGCAAAGATAATGGTTTTGATAAAAGACGTAACGCTTTAGTTGCAGCGTTACATAAAGCTTTTAATTAATAATTATTTTACTGGCTGTTCAGGTGCAACTTGCTTTGCAGAGGTTTTTACCTTTTGTATTTTACTGAAAACCAGTATGTAGAAAATTTCTAAAACGCCTAAAGTGTTTACAAGGAAAAGAACTATGAACCATAGAGGCTGACGAATTTTACCTGCCTTGTATAGTGCAAAAGCTTTCCAAACTGCACTCCAGATTGCTAGCATGATAATTGTAGGAACAGCCCAGTCTGGCATTCCAGAGACATTGTTAAACATATATAAACTCCTTAAAGGTTATATCGGCTTTTAATACAACGCTTGATATGCTTCTTTGTTCTGCCTTGCATATTCATACATTACGATAGAAGCAGCCTGAGCAATATTTAAACTACGTGGGATGCCAAACTGTGGGATGTAAATCATTTCATCACAAGCTTCGATAATCTCATTAGACAAGCCTAACCCTTCTTCACCGTATACAAAAACAGATTTTACAGGCATGACAGCTTCATCGATACTTTTAGGCTTGTAGCTTTCAATGTTGTCTACAGCAAAAATCGTGTAACCTTCATCACGGTATTCTGCAAAAAGTCCAGCCCAGTCTGTAGTATGGCGAAGGTTAGCATAAACATTCATTCCGACAGTTCCACGCTTGTTAAACTTTTTAACCCCCGCAGGGTTAGTAGGGTCCTGTTCATTGACTTTATTGACAAGCACGAACTCTTTAAAAGCATGAGCTTCATGTGAACGCAAAACACTTGCCTTGTTAAAATCATGAGTAAGATTCATAGCGACATTAACAGCAGGAACTCGCCTGGTCTGCATGCTCATCCTAATAATCTCTGTACCCATGCCTTTAAACTCATCAGCGACATTACGAGTGTCAGTTTCAGGGTTCAAATATTCAGGCTTGTCAACAACAGCTGTAACGTGATATGTCATGCTTTTATTATAACATAATCAACCTTATCTGTCTAATCATAAAGCCGATAGTTTAAGTATGTTTAAAAGTTCACTCAGTGGTATAATAATCACTGTCGAAGCTTGGTTTCAAAACTTAAATAAAGACACAGCCCTATGCTGGGTTGTAATCATTGCTGTTTTAGCTAACCTATTGATTTTATCGGTGTATTACAGTAAAAATTTAAACAGTGAATCTAGTAAAGATTTTTTTAAAAAAGACAGAAGAAATGTTTCGCAGCTAAACAAAATAGGGCTAACATGGAATCCTAAATTCCATGAAACTAAACCTGTAATATACTATATCAACAACAACTCTTTCAAATATATCGAGTATGACTTTGATGAACCTAACGATTCAGATTTACGTATAGCTTTTAGCGACAATAAACCTACAAGAAAACATAAAAAATATGACACATTTAAAGAAATAGAACGTACAATAAAATATATTAAAAATTATGTTAAACTTTATGATTTAAATATTGTATATGAAGCATACGAATCTCCCGCTGAACAATTAGTTCCGTTAATGCTTGCCGTGGGCACTGACATAGAAATTATTCGTCCAGCTTTAGAGAAACAAATACCTGCATACTACTTAGCTCTTTTGTTAAAAAATGGCCACAACCTGAAAGAGGTTAAAGAAATGGTAAACAATTTGCCTTTAGAATGGATAGTAAAAGTTTACCTTACATAAATGTACGATACTATATTTATGGATAAATTATTTTTCACTATGGAGTGGTCTTACATCTCTACAATGCATATTGTAGGAAGTGTGGCTCCTGCGGTTACTGAAGATAACATTGTTTACATTGGGCGACCGTTATGTGCTAAAAGAATTAGTTTACGACCTAACCTTCATAATCCAGTTAAAGATTATGAACAGGTGGAAAAATATTTAGATAACCCAAAATTTGAATTCCTTGATTCTGGAGATACAATAGCCCAAGCTATATGCTGTACAGAATGCATGAAAATGGCTAGCTTGAAACTCATGGTAGAAAAATCAGTTCAACCTATCTAATAAAAATGTTCCGATAGTTAACCCATGTCTAAACTATATTACCGTTATGGAGCTATGAGTTCAGGAAAAAGCTCTTACCTTTTACAAGCCGCATATAACTATGAAGTCAGTGGACGTAAAGTGCTTATAGCTAAACCGAACATTGATGTTAAAAGCGGCGGTGAAATCAGTAGCCGTATAGGCATAAGCCGTAAAATAGATTTCATTATAAAGCCAGACACTAACGTATTCAATCTATTTAACGAGTATAACCAGGAGCACATGCAGGATACAGGAACACTCATTGCCTGCCTGCTAGTAGATGAAGTGCAGTTTCTCAAAAAAGAACAAGTAAACCAACTGTTAAAAATAGCAACATTATTGAACGTTCCAGTTATAGCTTTCGGAATACGCACAGACTTTATGACACACGGCTTTGAAGGAAGCGACAGACTTTTACAAATAGCTCACAACATTGAAGAAATGGTAACTATATGCAGCAAATGTGGTCAAGGTAAAGCAACCCTAAATGCTCGCAAACTTGACAGCGAATACACTTTCGAAGGCGAACAAGTAGAAATAGATTTAAACAGTGACCCTAACAAAAAGAAAAAGACCCACAACATTACGTATGAGAGTCTTTGTTCTTCATGCTACCTTAAAGCCAGTGAAGGTAAACTAGGTTAAACTAGAAATAGTTTCCAACTCTTCATCAGTTAAAGCTGAAGAAATCCAAAAACTAAGCATACGATTTCCCGAACCGCCTACAGGACCAGTAATGAAATTACTAGTTTTAGCGTTCATAGATTCAACTGAACCAATTTTCTCAGCAATCTCTTTACTGCTAATGTAAGGAAAAATATATTTATATTCAGGAAGAACTTTTTTGCCTGCAGTTTCAGCAATAGCAATAGTAGGGATGCCCAAAGCTACAGCAGCTGTAAACCCTGTACCAGGAACTCCAATAACAATGCTTGACTTAGCAAGGTCTTTAATCAAGTTCAACTCATCAGTAAGCTTAAAACCGTCCCAGAAGCCTTCAGCTTCACGAGGGTGAGGTCTAACTTCAACATTATACCCTGCAGTCTCTAAAGAGCGTACAGAAGCTTTCAGGCTACTACCATGGTCAGCAATAGACTCAGAAGAAAGCACAAGCACACGGTTAAACTCAGGAGTCCATTCAGGAAGATTATCCAACATAGGATGACCAGTAACAACAACATCAACCATATCATCATTCAGATAACTATGGTAGTTAAAAGAACCATAAGGAGAAGTTGCACTGATGCCTACAAGAAAAGGAATCTCAAACCCTGCAGGCTCGCTACTGTTATAAGCCATCTCAGAAAGAACAACAGGGATACCTCTATCGTTAGCTTCAAAGCCAACCATCTTAGTCCACTCAGTAATATCTCCACCTTCAATCACAAGAAGGTTAGCATCATCCAACTGCTCTAAACCTGTAACAACAGGAACAAAACTTTTACCTTTAATGTCATCAGTGTCAGGGACAAGGTGAACTAAATCTTTAGCCTGCTCCTCATTAAGATAATGGAAATGATAGTTAGCTTTCGGTTCAGCTGTGACGACCACGATTTTCATTTTTATTGCCTTTCCTTATTGTTAAACCATATATCGGCTTAACTTTTAAGGCTATAAACCTTTAGCTTCCTGCTCAGGAGTACGCATAAGATTACAGACCCTATGAGTCAAACGAACATTAATAAACAAATGCGAACCACCAGCAATCAAAGCAACAATATGGTCAATATGAGGGTATAGCGGATTGTTCCTATCAGAACGCTCCAAATCACGAGGAACAATTTTAAAACAAATCTGACAGGTAGAGTTATCTCTCTCCCAAACCATAGATTCAGTCCAGCCGTCATACTCAGCATTATTCTGCATGGCTAAACGCTTACGATTCTTATCACGAACCTTCTCAGGGTTAGCCTGAACCCATGTACGCTCAACCTCACGAATCCGCTCACGGTCAGCACGCTTCTTAGCGTTTAACTCTTCACGGTTAGCTTCATGATAAGACTTGCGACGAGCTTTAACTTTTTCTTTATTATTTTCTACATAAGTTTTGGCATCCGCTATCGCTTTTTCACGATTTTCAGCGTACCATTTTTGTTGAGCATTTTTTATCTTTTCAGGATTTTCTTCACGGTATCGTTTCTTATTAGCAAGGTTGGCTTCCTGATTAGCATAGTATCGTTCACGCCCCTGGATTCGGTTGCGTTCTTTATATTTTTCGTTAGTTTTTCTTTGGCTTGCTAAATGCTTTTCACGGTTATTCTTGCGATATTCCGCCGCATAATGCTTGGCACATAACCCTTTGCCAGAATATATGTTATCGCAACCCTCGATAGAGCAAGTTTTCATACACTAATTATAGCATAAAATGTCTTACCCCCTGAAGTGTTTGCCACCTCAAAAACGTGGCAAGACTCCTTGATGTTAGTCTCGTCAAGGTAAGAAATTACCGTGTTGAGAATAACGAACAACTGGTCTGCTCGGTAGTTATCCCAGTCAAGCGACTCTGGGTTTGAGATAACCTTAGCGTAAGGTGGAAGCTTTAGATTACGCTCCCAAATGTCATAAGTAGCCTCTGCTGTTTCACCAACAAAGCCACGCATAGCGACACGGCGAACACGAGGCTCGTCAATGCTTGCCAAAACATTAGCACAGTTATCCCAAGAACGGCGTGAAGGCCAAGCCTTACCAGCAGACTCAGGGTCATCAGGCATTTCCTGAATCAACTTCTTGTTCTGCTGAAGGAACGAAATAATCTTAACTCGCTCTTCCTTCTGGCGGACATCAAGCTCCTTGCCCCAGCCTTCCATCATACCGTCAAACCAGTCCTCGTCAGATGGGTCCCAGTGAATGTGAAGCAGACGGTTAGCCAATGGTGCTGGCAAAGTCCAGCCGTCAGCAGCGACATCAGCCTCGTTTGCGGCAGCGAGAATCCAAACCTTTTCAGGGAGCTTGTGCTGTCCAACGTGGCGACCTTGTAGGAGTGAAAGCTCGGCAGCCATTACTGAGGGTGAAGCGGTGTTGAGTTCGTCTAGGAATAGGATTCCTTCGCCAGCCTCAATCAAGTCGGCAGCCCAGTCTGGGAGAGTGTTTACAGTTGTGGTGCGACCTTCAGAGTCTACCTTGATTGCTGGAAGTCCAGCGACATCGGTGGGGTCAATGGTTGAGCCGAGGAGCAGACGGAATGGAATGTTGTGCTTCTCTGCGAGAGCCTTAACAAGAGCAGTCTTTCCTGTTCCTGGAGGTCCCCAGAGGATTGTGGGGAGTGATGCTGCTCGTGCTGCGTCGAGCATTGAGATGATGTCTTGGGTGGACTTTGATTTTCCGATGTAAGCCATTTTGGTTTAGCCTTCCTTGTAATGGTTTTGTTGGGGGTGTTTCTTTGTTGATATTTCTATTATAGCATAAGGTTCTGACATTATCAAATCGTGGTGAAACTTTTTTGAAAGTTTTATGATTTTTTTGACTTTCGCCTTACGCTGTTTTGTTATATTTATATTATAGCACAGGGTACTGACATTGTAGTTTGTGCTATGTTTTATTTGAATGTTACTGTAATCAGTTCTGATAGTTCTTCTTCAGAATATGAGGAGAGGTCTTCAACGGTTGTCTCTTTGATGTATTCTTTGATTTGTTCTTCTGATAGGTGAGGGTATTCTTCTTTTAGTTCGTCTAGGTCGAATTCAAATTTTATTGTTGCTGTAGCTATTTTTTCCATACACTAATTATACCAGTAGAATGCCTTAAAATCAAGGGTTTAACGTATTTGTAGTAATTGTTTTGAAATGTTTTACCGATATATAATTATGTCATGAAGCCCTTAAAATTTATATCATTTATTGCATTGTCGGTAGCGTCAGTTGCGGTTCTTTCAGGGTGTTCAATAGGTGCTGTTGATTCGTCTTTGGATTCTTTTCAACAGTATGGTCCAAAAACTTTTGATTCTTCATATGTTGACCAGACGGATAAAATAAATTCTTTGGATGTACCTGTTGTTAAAACTTTGGATGATGTTGGTGCTGACCAATATGTTTTAGTTACTTTGGATAACTCTATTTTAGGTGATGCTGAAGATTATCAGATGCTTTATTCTGGTGATAAAAAATCTGTGATACTTATGACTAAAGAGAAATCTTTAAAGCTGGCTTCGACTGATGAGAGCATTGTTGTTGAGCCAAATATGGATGTTGTTCCTGATGCAGACGTTAATGGTAATCAATCTGGAACTGATTTAAGCCAGTGGGGTATTGACCGTATTGACCAGCAGAACCTGCCTTTAGACGGTTCATACTCTTATGGGAATGATGGTTCTGGAGTTACAGCTTATATTGTTGACAGTGGCATACGTCAGACTCATTCTGATTTTACAGGTCGTATAACTAACGGCTTTGATACTATAGGTGATGGTAACAGTTATAGTGACTGTTATGGGCATGGCACTCATGTTGCAGGCATTATAGGCGGTACACAATATGGTGTTGCTAAAAAAGTTAATATAGTACCTGTACGTGTTTTTGCATGTTCTGGTAGTGCAACTGGAACTAATCTTCTTAATGGTTTGAATTGGATTAAAGCTAACCATCCTGGTGGACCTGCAGTAATAAACATGAGTTTAGGTTCATCGGGGGTGAGTTCAGGCTGGCAATATGTTGTAGACGATATGGTTTCAAGCGGTTTTATAGTGGTTGTTTCAGCTGGGAATGATACAGCTGATGCTTGCGGCTATAGTCCAGCTTTTGTTCCTAGTTCTATAACTGTTGGTTCAACCACACAAGCAGATGCAATATCTTCTTTTTCCAATTATGGCTCTTGTGTTGATATCTTAGCCCCAGGTTCACAAATAACTTCTGCTTCATATTCTTCAGATAATGGTAGTGTATCCATGAGCGGAACTAGCATGAGTGCCCCTCATGTTGCAGGAGCTGTTGCTAGAATTTTGTCAGCTCAGCCTTCCTATACTCCAAGTGAGGTTTCTAATGTTCTTTCTACAATGTCAGCAAAGAACGTTTTAACTGGACTTCCATCATCAACACCAAACCAGCTTCTACATATTGACCCTCAACTAGTTTCATCACCATACATTGTTTCAAGCAGTGCTCCTCCTTCTCCTCCGAAAGTTTTAGCTTTAAATGTTATGAAAGTTTCTGGAGCTCCAGAATTACATATTTACGGTGAGCATGCAGGTTCAGGTGTTACAGGCTATACTGTATATTATCAAATTGTCGGTGGAGCTTCACCTACAATAGTTCAATTTAGTAATCCTGATTTAACTCAGCCTTTAGATTTAAAATTATCAAACTTGGTTAACGATAAAACATACGATGTTTGGGTGACAGCTACAAGCACATCTGGAACAAGTAGCTCGTCCATAGTTCAGTCTGTTAATGTGGCGGTGAAATAATTTTGAATAAAAGACTTTTATCATTATTTACTGTTACGATAGTTCTTTCTTCTATTATGAGTGTAGCGAACGCTGAAAATGTTAAACCTTCTGATTCATCTACAATTAATTTATCTACAGCTAGCTTTAGCGAAAATAGTAATACAATAGATTTTACAAAAGCTGAACCATATCAGTATATTTTAAATGCGAATGCACCCAGTGCTCCTGCAAACACAAACCTTATTCACATTACTTCTACATATTCAATTATTGCATGGAGCTCACCGCTAGACGATGGTGGCTCTCCAGTTATGGCATACCGTTTTGGTTTATCAACTGACAATATTAATTTCCAATATTTCTACACTGCAAACAGGTACATTAACTTTTCAGGCAACCTTGAAAATACTAAATACTATTATAGTGTAGAAGCACAAAACACTTCGGGGTATGGGGCGAAAATTTCTGGAGAGCTGACTACACCATATGCATCAGATGTGCCTTCCCCTCCACCTTCAGTAACGTCGTCAGATATTACAGACGATACAATTCCTATATCATGGACTATACCTTTAAAATCTGGCAGTAACATGTTGGGTTATGATGTGGCCTATTCTGTTGACAATGTAAATTGGAATATTTATAATGTTGCTACTACTAACAGTAGTACAGAAAATTATAAAATAACAAACTTAACTTACGGCACGACATACTACATTAAAATAGCTGGAATAAACAGTAATGGTAGAGGTTTATGGTCAGAAACATATAGTGCGACAACTACAGGTTCTCCAAAAACTATACCATACGCTCCTACAGCTCTTAATCCTGTTAATGTAACTTCATATTCTGTTGGGCTTTCTTGGTCTGCTCCAACGTCAGATGGCGGATGGCCAATAACTGATTATGTAGTCCAATATAAAACAAGCGGAGCTTCAAGTTGGACTACATTAGCTGACGGCGTAAGTAATGTTACTTCTGCTACAATAAAGGGGTTATGGGGCGGTACATCTTACGTTTTCCGTGTTGCCGCAAAAAATATGTTAGGAGCTGGAGCTTACACTCAAAATATTTCTAAAGCAACTTTACCTAAAACAGTACCTCCACCTCCAACAGGTTTAAGATTTTCAGAAGGATATAAAACAAGTGCCAATGTAAGCTGGACTGCTCCAGTCAATAATGGTGGTTCAACTATCTCTGACTACATTATTCAATATAAAGAAAACACCGCTAGTTCATGGATTACTTTTAATGATGGAATAAAAGCCACTACTTCAGCTTTTATAACAGGGCTGTCCAACTTTAAAACATACAATTACAGAGTTTTAGCTATAAACAGTGCAGGAATAGGAAGTGCAAGTCCCAGCAGCTATTTCGTAATGTCTCCGCCAGCTTCGCCTACAAATTTTGTATCAACTAGCTCAACAACATCTAGCGTGAGCTTATCTTGGTCAACGGCAACTAACTTGTTTAAACCTGTAGTGCGTGACCAAATAATTCAATACCGAAAAACGGGTTCAAATGCTTGGGCGACTTTCAATGATGGTGGCGGTGTCGCACCGTCAACTGCAGTTACAGGGCTTACTCCAAACACATCTTATGACTTTAGGGTAGCCTCATCTAATACTTCAGGCTGGGGAGTATTTTCTAACTTATTAACAGTGTCGACTAAGCCTATAATATTAGCTTTTCCTCCTGCCAACTTAAATGTTTTATACAAAACTAAAAATAGTGTTCTACTTTCATGGGAGCCTCCCGTTCAAGATGGAATAAAAGACTATGCTGTACAGTATTCTACAGACGGAATAAACTGGATAACTTATTCAGATGGAGAATCGACTTCTACAAATACTTTAATTAAAGGATTAAACCAAAATACTCAATACCATTTCAGAGTAGCTACATTAACAACGGAACTAAGTTCATATACTAACGACTTAACAACATATACATCTGCTTCAACGGATTTATCTTTATCACCAACAGGCTTTACAGCGACAGCTTCAGCATACACTTCCGTCAGCCTTTCCTGGAATCAAATAGAAAACCCAAACAATAATGTGATTGGGTATAGAATAGGCTTTTCTACAGATGGTGTTATATATAATTACAGTTCTATTTTATCTCAAAACTCTGGATATGCTCAAATATATTTGCTTAAATCTAAAACTCAATACTGGTTTAGTATACAAGCAATAAGTAGTAACGGTGATGGAAGTCCAGCAATTTTAACAGCGACTACTTTATAAAAAAGTAGAGGGTGGCGAAAACAGGAATTAAAAGCCACCCTCTACAAATTTTTTACACAAGAAACCTTTAGGCTTCCTCTACATCAACCACTACAATCTTTGACCAACTTCCGACAGCTTTTTCAGCCTCGTCAATAATGTTTTGAGTCCAGTTACGGTTGCTGTCCACAACGATTACCGTAATGTATTTGACATTACGGCTTGGTGCTTCCGTAGGCCAGGGAGTTTCACCGTCAGTAAGGATAATGCCAATATCAACCTTTGGAGAGATTCCAGCGAGTTCGGTGTATGCTACACGCATATCAGTTCCGCCACCGCCAGTAAGGTCAATCTTTTTAGGGTCAGTAACCTTTTGTAGTTTGCCACTCTTGCGAGTGTCTACTGCGAAAGCAACAAGGTCGTTACCTCGAACACCAACCTGCTTAGTCATAGCACTAATCTCGTCAATAATGACACCCAACTTGTGTAGGTTAGAACCTGAAGTGTCAATCGCTAGACCGATACGAGGAACAGGGCTACGAAGTGCTGGCATAACAACATCTTTGATAGGCTGACGGCGAGCTGGGCGTTTGCGAACATAGTCCGTGTGTCCACGCTTGTAAGCGATAGCAGACTTTAGCTGTCCACGGAGAACCTGTCGCCAAGATACAGGCTTGTGAGCCAATACAGCATCAGCCCAAACCTGTGCTGAACCGCCAACCTTTCCAGGGTTGCTACGAGAGTAGCGGCGGATTTCTTCAGCAATCTGTTTCTTGATAGACTCGTGTTCGTCACCATCTACTGATTCAGCATCACCTTCAGCCAGTTCGTATCCTTCTAGGTTGTTTCCTGAACCGCTACCACAGTTAGGGGTAGGTAAACCGCCCTGACCTTTACCGTGACCAGAGCAGGTTTCCTCGCCAGAGTCGCCGTGACCGTGACCTGAACCGTCTTGACCGCCCTGCTGACCCTGCTGGTCGCCTTGACCTGACCCTGAACCCTGCTGGTCGCCATTATCGCCAGAGTCGCCGTCAGAGCCTTCACCCTGACCTTGCTGGTCGCCAGATTCACCCTTTTGACCCTGACCCTGCTGGTCGCCCTGCTGACCGTTCTGGTCTGCTTTAGGCTTACCGCACTGCTGGCAGGTTTTCTGGTTCTCTTCTACAATCTTTTTAACCTGAGCGTAATATACTTCCGCAATCTGTTCAGGCTTAAAATCAGCAAACTCGCCCTTGCCAGGAAATAGGCTGTCCTTTGGAACCAAGTCCATAATGTCATCGTTGATTTCCAAGTCGCCAGCGATATTCCAAAGGAAAGGAGTCTTATCAGCACCGACATTCTCCGCCCGCTTGTTGTGGTCACGAAGAAGGTGCCAAGGCTCGTGAGCGAGAACACCAGCAGCGTACTCTACACCCTTTTCCATCATAAACTCGAAGTCAATGTAGCAACGCCAGAACTTGTCTACACCCATAGTGCCAAGACCAGGTGCTGAGATTGGGGTTAGACGGAAAATCGCACTAGCGATATAAGGCTGACCTACACCGTTGGAAGTAGCACGCAAACGGATAAGCTTGTAAAAGTCGCTTTCCTCACGAGTGAGTTCCTTGCGTGACTTGGTTGCTGGCTTGATAACAGCGTCTTTAACCAAGTCCTCAGCCTTAGTTCCAGTAGCAGTTGTTTCGATTGTCATTTTTATCTCCTGTTTTCCAAATGATATTCTAATTATAGCACACCCGACTGACATTAAACAAATCGAGTAAAGATATTTTTACTTTTTGCTTAGCTTATATGCGAGTTTTCCCCGCCATCCGCCAGCCATGCTGTCAGCTTCCTGCTCCATCTGAAACAAATCTTCCATACGGCTTTGAAGCTCAATGCCAATACTCATATCATCAGTGTAAACTGTTTCTAGAAGCTCAGGGTTAGAGTCAATCTCTGCTTTAAAGTTCCGAAGTACAGCTTCAGCTAGTTGGCGTTCTTGTGCAATTCGAGCAGCATTACGGCGACTCGACTTTTTGGTTTCAATCGTAATCTTCATGTTATTATTATACCACAGGGGACTGACATTATGAAACCTGTTAGATAAAAAATGTAAACTTCTTTATATATAAAGGAAACAATGGCTATAACACCTAAATGTCAAGCAAAGAATCCTCTTCTTTGTCATGACCCTCGCTGTCCAGAAAAAAGATACAATCTTAAATTTAGTATGGAAGCTATGTCTTCAGCAAAAGAAGTAATCAAATCTTTAAAAGATGAAAAAGAATATCATGGTTTCGCTAAAGAAGAAGCAGACCTTAACTATCGTGCAAGCGTAGACTGGTATAACGAGCTTCTTGCAGAATCCAGAATAACTGGAGAGCAAGGCGTCAAATGGCTTGAAGACATTGACTCTAGATATGCTGTTTTAGCGTCAGAGAAAAAAGAATTAGAAGAACACATAGACACAATGCATCCAGAGAATAACACGGAGCTTATTTTACAAATTGAAGATGTAGACATCCGTATCAAAGAACTGCGTGAAGAATACCCTGAAGCTTACAGAGCATATTATGCGACTTTCGACGGTCAGAAGAAACTTTTCAACAAGCTATCTAAAGCTCGTAAACAGTCTCCAAAACCAAAAATTGAGATAGAGAAAACATATGACCAAATTATTGATGGTCAAAATTTACATAAACAACAAATTATAGCAATGATTATAGTTGACCGTAAAAACTCTACAGCAGACTTACCAATTGAAATTAAAAATGCTATAGACCCCAAAATATTAAACGACTCAGAAAAGAAAGAATATGTTCTTTGGATTAAATCTAACCCAAATTTTCTTTCAAAAACATATGTAAGCATTAAACAAAAAGTTAACAAACAAAATGAAATAGAATGGTATATACAAGAAGCTCCTGGAGATGAAGGCACTGTAATACCCGACTATGTAGCAAAAGCGTTATACGTCATGCCTGTAACTACATATAGAGGCGATTTCATAAAATTAGCATATGGAAAAGCAGAACAAGCTAAAAATCAACCATCTAATTTAGAAAAAAAGCTAGACCCAGTCTACCAGCAGTACCTTGCAGAAAAGTATGATTATGATGTTCTTATAAAATTTGAGCATAGGTTAAAAAAGTAACTGTAATTTCAACGTAACTTAAACGAAACATTACATGTCGATATCTTATAATGTAAGAAGGAGATAAAAATGTTTAAAAATGCTTATATAAAAATGGTTTCATCGATTATAGCCTTAGTTTTACTCATGGCTGGAATCACAATATTAGTGGCTTATGCTTTAAACGTTCCCATTCATATAGGTGGGGGTTCGCTTCTTTACCCTTTAAGATAGTTTTCTTACAGTTCGATTTGTGAATGTCAGTGCCCTGTGGTATAATTGTATTACACACAGAGAAACAAACACACAAAGGAAACTAACATGAAGATTGACCACATCGGCCAGGCAGTAGATACCCCCACAAGCCTTGAAACTGTTGCAATGACTATTGATGAAGCTTCAGTTCAGCACATCATGGGAACTCTTACTTCTCTTTACAGTGACCCCGCCCTTGCTGTTCTTCGTGAATACAGCTCAAACGCTATTGACTCGCACATCCGTGCAGGTGTTGAAGTTCCAATTCAGATTTCTACTCCTTCAAGTGGAATTGGAAGCTACCTTGTCGTAGAAGATTTTGGTATTGGTTTGAGCAAGGATGACATCGCTAACGTTTACTCTCGTTATGGTCTTTCAACTAAAGGCACTAGCAATGATGAAATTGGTGGTTTTGGACTTGGATGCAAGTCTGCACTTGCAATCACTGACCGATTTGATATCGTTGGTGTTAAAGATGGCGTCGAGACTGTTGCTTACATTGCAAAGAATGTTAAGGGCGTAGGCGTTGTTCACTTTGTTAGCGAAACCGCCACCGATAAGCCTAACGGCGTGAAGGTAACCATCCCAGTTGAGGCTAGACACCAGTCACGTTTCAACAAAAACAACCTTTTCTCATTCTTCGTTGGATACAAGTCGAACAGCGTAATGGTAAACGGTGAAGTTATCCCCACCATGTTTGATAAGCCCTGGACCCAGATTACTGCTGGTGGAGAAATTATCGGTGCTATTTATGAATCTCGGGTAGACTACGGTAGCCCACAGTCTGGATATCACACAGTAGCTGCGAACATTGGTGGAGTTACTTACAACCTTAACAGCTTTACTTCTCACAATGAAACCCTAAACAAGTTTTTCTCTAAAGCCCGTTCATACAAGGTTGTTCTTAACCTTCCAATTGGTTCGGCAGACCTTACTCCAAGCCGTGAAGCACTTATGAACACAGAGCGTACTAACGCTTCGCTTACTGCTACTATTGTTGACGCAGAGCAGGCAATTACTGACGCTATCATCTCTCGAATTACTGAACAGAAGGACATTAAGTCTGCAACAAAGACTTACATTGTCGAGAAGCGTCGTTGGAGCTTTGACACTCCAGTATCTTACCGTGGAGTTGCAATTACTGACTATGTTTCTTTTAAAGATGCAGGTGTGTCTGTAACTATGATGTCTCGTGACAAGCGTACAAAGACTAAAGCATCACAGGTGCGCACATTGAATGAAGTAGCACTGGCATACCTTACTGGATATGCAGATGATGTAACTCCCATCTTTGTAAAGTCTAACGGTCAGAACGATAGCCTTGCTAAGAACCTTGTCTACTACTCTCAGAAGAAATACAACACTGAACTCCTTTCAGCATATATTTTTGACGACAGCGTTAAAGGTATCTCTCCCCTGTTCGATGCTTTGACTGCTGATTTTGTAACTGCTGAAGAAGTTATTGAAATCGCTACTGATTTTCGCAGTGCTAACCGTAAGCTTGCCCTAGCTGCGAGCAAGGAACTTCGTGGTTCTGGTGCTTCTAAAGTTTCTGGTAGCCTTCCAGCTATTGACATGACCGTAGGTGATTTGTTGGTCACTCCATTTAGCATGGACAAGATTCAGACTGCAAAGAAAGTAGCTTATATTCATGCTAGTCTTAGCAACAGTCGTCTTGGTCGTATTTTTCCCACCATTGGATGGCACTACAATAACGGCGGAGCAAAGGTTTACGATTACAATGGAGTTATGACTACTGTTCGTCAGGCTCTACCTGATTACACTATCGTATTTCTTTCAGCAAACCGTAAAGTAGAGAAGTTCCTAGAAGCTGTTCCTAATGCAGTTGAAGTTGGAGCTGCAGTAGAAAAGTTTTCTGTCATCGAGATTAACGAAAAGGCTAACCTTATCGCCCACAAGCTAATCGCTAACCACCACCGTAGCCACGGCTCTGAATACCGCCAGCTTGCCGAGCTTACTTCAGCGTTAAAATCAGAAGGTGCCTTCAAAATGATTTCCAATGAGTCAGACAAGAACTTCTTGGAAAGCCTTACTACTGGTTTTGACCGTAATGACACTGATGTCCAGCTTTTTGAAAACTGGGGTCGTGGAAATCAGAAAGTAGAAAATGATATTGCCAACATTACGGCTACTTTGGAAGCATTTAGCCAGAAATATGCACTAATCTCTCAGCTTCGTGTTTACACTAACGAACAAGCTGTCCATATTGTTTCTTACATGAATAGTGTTGCCTAATCGTTCGATTTGTTAATGCCAGATAGTTATGCTATAATGATACTATCAACAAAAGGAAGGCTAAACCAAAATGGTTGAACTTTATGAATCAGTAGAAGACTGCTTCATCAGCAAGGGCGGTATTATTAAGCTGGACAGCGGCACCACGCTTTCAAACAAACAGCGTAGCTTTCTAAACCTTGCAGTGCGAATGAGCGAAACCAGTGAGTTGCCACAGCAACACGGTGCAGTTATTGTTAAAGCAGGAAGTGTTATTTCTTTAGGGGTAAACAAGTGGCGTAACCGCAGCTTGAATCATCCCACCGATGGTTACAACCCTCATTTGACTTACCATGCAGAAATTGATGCTATCAGCCATGCAAGCGCTGACCTTACTGGAGCTATTATTTATATCGCTCGTATCGGTAAGGATGGCAGTGAAAGATTTAGTCGGCCTTGCCAGCGTTGCACACAGGCAATCAAAGCTGCAGGAATCAAAAAAGTTGTTTACACTACAGGAAGCGAGACGACTTATGTCCTATAAAGTTGGAAACTATATAACAGCTAAACTGCCTAGCGTAATTAATGGGGCAGGAGACTCCCTACATATTGTTGGAACAATCACAGAAATAGATGAGAAAGGTAAAATAACATTGAACTCAGGAGCAGTAGTATATCCAGATAATGCTGAAATTACAGTACACGGAGAAAACGTAGTGTCAATTACAATCAGTAACGATTTGAAAAGACAAGAAGCAATGCGTCAGCATCCTGCTGGCAAAGGCTTAGGTTTTAAGTTCTAGGTTAGCAACATTTTGTAGCACAACTACAAGAGTTTACACTCTCATTATTGTCTACAGGCTGAAGTTTGTCTTCAACCTTTTTTATTGAAATTTCAATAAGATTAACGTTTTCTAGGTCTTGTCCTGATAGCATTATTCCTCCGACAAAGTAATATCGGCAATATTGAGAGCATTATCTGTTAGATATAATATAGATTTGGTGATGAGAAACCAATTGAGCAGGGTGGTTGTCCTGTTTGTCCCCCTCTGAATTATTTTTTAGAGGGGGACTTTACTATAACCTTCAATCTTTACTTTAAACTTTTGCCGATAGGCGAGACTATGCCTTCTAACAGACCTGACAGTAAAACATTTGAAGCCATATACCTAATGACATTAGCTATGGCTTCTTTTGTTATACCAGTTACTTTATATAGATATGTTGACTTTACAACCGCAGCAATATCATGGGCCGTAATAACTTTTTTAATTTTAGACTTTTACTTAAGGCATAAAATACGTGAAATAAAACGTAAAAGATATGTCGCTCTAAAAAAAGAAGAGAAAGCAATCGTTGCTGATTTTAGAGCAAACAAAAAAACTTTAAAATAATTGTGTAAAAACTTGTGTATAACCCTGTGGATATGCTATTATATAAGTTATAAGTAAAAAATTCTACATTCTATGGGGTTCCCTCTGCTTGTGTGTTTCTCTTTTTGAGGGTAAAGAAATGTAGATAGAGGCAGATGTTCCAGCATCTGCCTCTTTTTATTTAACTCATTTGTTATAATATTGCCGATAATCTTACCATGTCAAGAAAAACATTCGAACATATTGATGAGCAGATAAATATTGCATCATCAAAGCTAGCAGACAAAGTATTAGCTTTGCATTCTAGCGATTTCGGTTTACTGACCTTCAATAGTGAAAATGGAATTTACGTTCCATGTACAAGAAACATTAAGCTAGAGCTAGATGTGCTTCCCATATTAATGTATCAAAAGCAATATGGTCTACAGAAAACACGTGCATTGTTAAAGCCTTGGATTGCTAACATATTTGCTTTAAATCCAGAACCAGAAGCTTTAGGTTTCTTCAGAGACGACTATGGCGTTGCATATTTGTTTAACTTTAAAAAAACTGAACAAATTATTCCAGAAAGAATATCTATAATCAGAGAGAATGAAAAGCTATCCATCATATCTCCTGTAAAATTAAAAACAACATAAACATTGCAGCTGTCTCTGCTTAAAATCTAACTTGTTAGATATATATTAAGCACATTAAAGGAGAATAATTGTGGCTAGCAAAGATTTTACAGCTAAGAAAAATAGCGACGGTACAATTACCGTTAAAGTAGCTGCAGGTAAAGCAGTAAAGACAGACGCAGGTAAAACAGCTAAAGGTGGAGCTTTCATAGGTAAACTACCTTCACAAGATAAACTAGATAACCTTTTAGCCGCCAATGACAATATTGTTAAAAACCTTGAAAATGATAACCGTGAACCTGAACAGATTGTAGAAGACCTCCAAGCCACAGTAGCTGAAGCAGAAACAGCTGGCGAAGCATTAGACGTAAGCTTAGATGCTGTAGTAGTCATTGACTCACAGATTCAAGAGCTAGAATCTGAACGTTTAGAAGCTCGTTTAAAAGCTGACTCTGAAAACCGTCCGCTTGACGAAACAGGCATATTACGTGCTAAAGAAATTATGGAAAGCATATTCGAGCTACGCCACCAAAAGAAAGAACTCCTAGAAGAAACAAAAGACGCTCGCCTTCTAAAAGCAGAAGCAGATGTTAAAGCATTCGAAAATGAACTAGCCTTAGAAGCATCATATGGTCATAAATTAATTGCAGACTACGAAGGCGAAGAGCTAGGCGAAGCAGTACAAACAGGAGAGTTCGAAGCTAACAGTGCAGAATGGCATGAACAGCGTAGAAACGTTATAGGTGGAAGTGACATTAGCGTAATCATGGGTACAAGCGTTTTTAACACTGCCAACAAGTTAATGGCTACAAAGCTAGGGCTTATAGACGCAAGCTTCTCCAAAACAATGGCTACAGGCTTAGGTGATACATATGAGCCAATTATCCAGCGTGAATTCGCTAAACGTCACGCTCCAGGAAATGCTGAAGGAAACCCAGTATACAACGTGTACCACAGTAAAGCATCATGGCGTCATAAGGACTTTCCTACGCATGGTGCAAATGTTGACGGAATCTATGACTCAACAGGACAAGGCGGAGCTCCAGACAGTATCCTAGAAATCAAAGCAGTATCACGACCTTGGAACGGCCAAGTGCCACAATATTATAGAGAACAATGTCTCTGGTACGCTCATATTTTGGGATTCAACAAAGCTACTGTAGCCTGCTTAACAAACCAGTCAGAGTATCAAGAATACCAAATTACTCCAGAGCCAGGAGAGATTGAAAATATTGTAGCTAAAGTTCAAGAGTTTGAAAAAGAGCTAGCTAAAAAGAAACGCCAACTTGAACGTCAGCAAGCCAAAGCCGCCTAATTTAAACATACAGCATTGACTCCCTGAAATATGGGAGTCTTTTGCTATATGTGCTATAATTAGTTATAATTCATTTTCAAAATATTACACTTTTGTTTATTTTGCATAAGGATTCCGATAGTATATAAATCATGGATAAAAAACAACGCAAAGTAGTTCTAGGTATAGACATTGACGGTACCGTCGGTGGATATATTGAATGCCTACGTGAATACATGGCTGTCAAGTTTGACGTTCCTGAAGATGAAAAATGGAATTATTTCCCTGAACCTTCAGATTATAATTTTACTAACTGGCAGTATGTTTTTTCTGACTTTAAAAACTTGCATTCAGAAGCTGTAGCTAACGGAATTTATGAAGAGATGGCTGTTTTCCCACAAGCAAGTGAAAAACTATGGAAACTTAACGATGAAGACTTCCACCTGCGTGTAATGACAAGTCGTTTCGTTAAACACGGTCAAAACTATCAAGTAGTTAATGCTACAGGAAAATGGTTAGACAAGCATAATATTCCTTACCGTGACCTTATGTTTGTTCATGAGAAGACTGACGTGTTTGTCGACATCCTGGTTGATGACAGTCCATACAACATTGAAGGCTACCAGGCTCTTGGCCGTAAAGTAATAATTTTTGACGCACCATATAATAAACACCTTGAAGGACCACGTGTCTACAATTGGGAACAAGCATATGCTTTAATTAAAGAAATGTTTCCAAACGGTATGATAGAAGCATAGCAAAAACAACTTTTAGTGATATAATTAAAATATGGCTTCAGTAAAAACACGTTACAAATGTACATCATGCGGTGCAACCTACGCTAAATGGGATGGACAATGTGCATCCTGTAAAGCATGGAATACTCTAGAGGAAGACTTTAATGCTCCTCCAGCTGGTAAAGCAGACAGCCGTGCCATCAAGAAAAGCACAAACAATGAACCCCAGCGAGTATCAGACATCACAGATGCAGAGTTCGAACGCATCGATACAGGCATCGGTGAACTGAACCGTGTCCTCGGCGGAATCACAGAAACTTCTAAAGGCGGTCTAGTTAAAGGTTCAACAATTCTTCTAGCAGGAAGTCCAGGCTCAGGAAAATCAACCCTTGCAGGAATGGTCGGCGGAGCTATAGCTAAGTCAGGCAAGAAAGTACTTTATGTTTCAGGTGAGGAATCTGCATCGCAAGTTGCTGGACGCACCAAACGAATTGGTGCTGAAAATGATAACATGTACATACTGTCAGAAGTTAACCTAGCAAACGTTGTACGCCAGATAGAGACCCTTAAGCCTGAATTCATAGTGATAGACTCAGTGCAGACTTTACTCTCCCCAGAAAGCGAAGGAAGAGTAGGAAGTCCTGCACAGGTTAGTGAAGTCGCTAACGAGATAAACTCTACAGCTAAACAGCTAAACATACCAACAATCATTATTGGACATATCACTAAAGACGGTAACATTGCAGGTCCACGAGTAGTAGAGCACCTAGTAGACGTAGTTCTATATTTTGAAGTTAGCAAAGACAGTCCATTGCGTCTCCTGAGGGGCGTAAAGAACCGCTACGGGGCTACAGACGAGATAGGATGCTTCCAGCATACTAGTGACGGTTTAGAAGAAGTTAGCGACCCTACAGGCTTCCTCACAGAAGAACACGATGAAGGCGTCAACGGTTATGCTAACAGCATCCTTGTAGAAGGACTAAGAGCATTACCTATAGAAATCACAGCACTCGTAACACCCAGTCCACTTCCAAACCCTCGCAAAATCAGCCATGGTTTAGACAACGCACGTGTAATCATGATTCAAGCCATCCTAGAAAAATATGGCAACATCCGTCTAAACAACAAAGACGTATATGTTTCAACAACAGGAGGCATCAACGCTAAAGATGCAAGCATTGATGCAGCAGTAGCCGCAGCAATTATTAGCAGCTATAAAGGAGTTACCATACCAGAAGGAACAATCGTTATTGCAGAAATGAGCCTTACAGGCGAGCTACGTCCAGCTAGAGACCACAAGAAACGTGTAGCAGAAGCAGAACGCCTAGGATATACCAGCATCCTTTCACCTAAAGAAAAAGGTGCAAAAGATAGTGTACGCACAGTTAAAGAACTTGTAGACGCTATAAGCTAAAATTTATACCGATAGTAAACCTTGAAAGGATTACTAATGGAAAAGTTCGTATGCCCAAACTGCTTAGTCAGTGAACACTTAGAAACAAAAAATGATGAAGACCAACCACGTCAAGTTGAATGGTATTGCACTGTTTGCGAAGATGAAGGCGTCTACTATCTACAAGCAAATTAGTTAAGAAAGAGGATATGATGAGCAACTTTGCAGAATTTGACGTACCAGAGCCTGTAGGTACCCAAGAAGAACAAGCAAAAACAGAAGCAAACCCGTCTATAGACAAAGACAAAAAAACTAAACCAAACACAGCTCCTAAATCTAAAAATGTAAATAAAGTTTCTTTTAAGCCTGCAGTAATACTATCAATAGTAGGCCTGTTAGCTCTTCTAGCATCTGGGTTACAAGTTTACAGTTTAGCCTCAGCAATACTGAACGTTAAAGGACTATCTTTTCCAATTATTGCATACCCTTTTCAGAGTGAGCTAGTACCATACACTATCCCGCTCATGCTTATAGCTTTCATTTCGCTTAAACTTTCCGTACGCATACCTGCAGCTCGATTAGGATTATTTGTGCTATACATAGTGTTCACAGCTTTTATCCTAGTGCACATATACAACTTCTTAAGCGGTCAGTTCCACTGGGTATAAAAGTTTTAAAAAACTTTTCATAAAATGCGGAAAACCGTTTGACAAGCCGATAACAAATTTGTTATAATGAAGTAACGGGGACTTAACTCAGCTGGTAGAGTGCCACCTTTGCAAGGTGGAAGTCAGGAGTTCGAACCTCCTAGTCTCCACAGATTAGCAATAATCTAAAAGGAAGCGTGGCTGAGCGGCTTAAGGCACCCGACTTGAAATCGGACGTAGACTAAAAAACTACCGTGGGTTCAAATCCTACCGCTTCCGCAATTAATGCCATTCGGCAACTTCGAGTCACATATTATCCACAAATATGTGCTATAATTAGTATATGATTACTAAAGACTGTAAATACTGCAAAAATAGCTTTGAAACCAAAGATAACAGAAAACAGTACTGTGACAGTTCATGCTCTGCTAAAAATAATAATGCTGGAGTTAACCGTTGGAGCAATGTGCCATATGCACCATGTCCAGAATGCGGTAAAGATGTAGCCAGACGGTCAAATAAATATTGTAGCAGGGAATGCTCTCACAAACATGTTACTTTTAAGCGTTATGGTTCTTATAATAAACTTGTAGAAAAAGAATGCGCAAATTGTTTTAACACGTTTATGCCATCAACTAAGCATGTAATTTACTGCTCACCAAAGTGTTTGGCTATAAAGAAACGTCAAGAAAAAATTGATGCATGGTTGAAAGACTCGAATACTGCTACCGTTAAAGACCATGGTCTCAGTAGGCCTATCCGTCAGTATCTTCTTGAGCAGGCTGGTTTTAAATGTAGCATGCCTGATTGTGGTTGGGGTAAAGTTAACCCTGTTACAGGAAATGTTCCTTTAGAGATTGAACATATTGATGGTGATTGTATGAACAATCACCCTGACAATCTTATCGTATTGTGTCCTAATTGTCATTCGTTAACTCCTACGTATAGAGCTTTGAATAAGGGTAATTCTACTCGTAACAGAAAGTAGATTATTCTGTCAACGTGTTACGAATTTTAGTAATCTCATGCAATAGTGTACCTGACAGTAATAGCGTTTCAGTATCGTCAATCTTTTTCATTTCGTTAGCTACTTTAGCTTGACGCTCACGCATGACTGTCACATCTTCATTAGGTAGATACTCTGCAGGGTCTGTGGCAGCTAGATTATTCTGCTTTTTCATCGCTTCAGCTGTTTCATAAAGAAGCTTACCAATGTCTTTACTAACTTTGTCACTCAGGATGATACCGTTAGTCATATGGTGAACAATAGACTCTGTTATGCTTCTGAGAGCTTCAGCGTTTCGTTTGGCTATTCGGACTTGAAATAGTACATCTTCTACGTCTTTTTTACTTAACAGTGGACTCCATTTAGCATCTGTAAGTATGACACGAATTTTTTCACGGTCATCAGTAATGTCGCTTACAATTACTTCCATAGTTGCAAACCATAGTTTTGCTTCTTTAAGTTTTATAGGTGCTACATCTATAAATTTTCTAGATATGGTTTTCATAAGCTTATATGTTTCACGGCTTGAAACAATACTTGACTGTAATACGACCTTATGTGGGTTTGACGGTATAATTAGCATTGAAGCGCCTAAAGCACAGATTGAACCTAAAATAACTCCAGCGACTCGTTGTTCAACACTTTGTAAATCGTTAAGTAACGGTCCGCTGACTAGAATCACCATGGCAGCGATAGCTAAACCACCTTCTGCCTGCAGACGCAGACCCCAGCCAATAATGAAAGCTATTATAATGATGATGGTTAAAGTTAAACTGTTGAAACCGAACCATGTTATGAAAGCTACACCAAAAATTGAACCTACTGTTGTTCCAACTATCTGTTTAATGCTTTCTTTAACAGTGTCATGAAAAGTTGATTTGATAGCTGTGAGAGAAAGGACTCCAGCTATCACAGGGCTAATCCAGTCTTGCATAAGGAATGCAATATTGTATGCTAAAAGAGCTGAAAGGGTAGAGAAAACAGTTACACGCACAGCGTAACGATTATACACTGAACGTGCGCTAAAGTTTTTTAAACCTTTAAACATTGCACCTGACCTCAATAAAACTATCGTCAGACGCTTGCTTAAGCCTGGTTAGCGGGTTACGCCTTCCCATTCAAGAAGATTCATAAGCAGGTCACCTTGTTCTTTAGCGTCATCCAAAGCATTATGAGTGTGAGGCAGGTTGCTCCGTAAACTTTTAGGCATGTTATTTTTAGTACTTCGGGTTAAAGTAGTGTCAGCTTTAGACATGTATAGTGTTTTAATATCTAAACCTCTGCTGTGTCCGAACGGTGAGCCGAATTCACTAAAGTTTTCTAGATACCAGTATGTCCACATCCAGTCAAACCCTAAAGGAAAAGCGCAGAAAACCGCAGTTTTACAATCATAATCTTGAACCATGTTGTTAACCCAAACGCTAAAGTTTGTCATAGCTACAGCAGGGTCTTCACCGTTTTTCTCAAGGTAGTCTCTTTCTAGACCACTAACAGCTAAAGATTCAGGTGCCCACAGTTCACTGATGGGCTTCAACTCGGCATAGAAGCTATTCTGAGGCTGTTTCATGTCTATATGAACCAATGACCCGTCAACGTCTTTATATCCTGCTACAACAGCTCCTAGAGACACCATAGAGTAAGGCATAGGGGTTGGACCGTCAGCTTCAACGTCTACACTAATATAAAGTTCACGAATATTTGCCATAAATACAGTATATCATGAAGTTTATCTAATTTCAATTAAGAAAACTAAACTCCCCAGAAGCCTGATTTCCAAGCTATATTAGAAATGTTTGTCTGACCTAGAACTGAAGGGTGAAAATAGTCAACAGTTGAAACATCGGTAGACATGTAAGTGTAATTGTACATTGTTAAATTATCCCAGCGACAGTTGGACACAAACTTTTCTGTGCATAAAGTTTTCAAAACATTGTTAAATTCTGCCTCACGAGAGGCAACAGCAGCTCGTGTAGCAGAGTTAGCTGCAGTGCTTGATAAAACAGTAGGACATATCCCTGCCTGTTTCCAGATAAGTTGAGCTAGGCTGCTTGTTTTGAAAGTATTATAAAGCCCATTAATGTTAGGTATTGAGCTTACAAAAATTTTAGCATCAGGGTTACGTGCAATATAGTTACTCAAAGCAGTGTCAAAACTTGTAGTAAAAGCAGCTGTTGTAGTCATTGAAGCTGTAGTTGATGTGCATAAATCGTTAGCACCCACCATAATGTTAACATTGGTTTTCGCACCTGTAGGTACAAGCTTCAGCTGACGGTCAAGGTCTGAAACTTTAGAGCCAGTTTTAGCAACGTTTAAAGCAGTCGTTGTATTAGCCCCGTTTAAAATTTTAATACGGTTAAACATACTGTTAACATTTCCAGAAGTTCCACCCACACCTGTACTCCAGCTATATTGTGGGCAGTCTTTCAAAGCACAAGTTACATTAACGTCAAAGCCACGACTTATGGAGTCTCCAGCTCCAACTACTGTAGCAATACTACCAGGAGTATAGGTAACTACAGTTCCTACAGTAATTAATGTAGTGTAACCGCTAGTTCCGTTATTTGATTTGCTTGCTACTTTAAACTGGTAACGAGCCCCAGCGGTTAAACCTGTAACTGTAGTGCTAGTTTTAGTGCTAACCCCATCATCCCATGTTGACCATGTTGTTGCAGTGTTTAGTTTATATAAAACAACATAATCATTAAGTGTGCCGCCATTCATAGAAGTCGGGGCAGTCCAAGTTAAATAAATGCTTGTAGGTGTAGGCGCCGTGCCAATAATATTTGTAGGAGTGTTAGGAATTCCTGAAGCGTGGCTTAAAACAGTAATGCTGGGAGTATAAGCACTTGTGCCTGAAGAGTTAACAGCTGCAACACGAAAGTTATATTGCGTGCTTGCTGCTAAACCTGTAACTGTGGCTTTAGTTGTAGTGGAAACACCATCAGCAAAAGTAGACCATGATGCATCTGTTGTTTTCTTATATTGAACGATATAATCAGTAACACCAGCTGCACTGTTGCTGGAAGGGTTAATCCAACTTAAAGACATAGACCCAATAGCGGTAGATGGAGTGTATAAACCAATAGGAGCGTTAGGCACAGCATTAACAGTTACATCACTTACAGAAGGCACTGGAGATGGAGTTGTTAAAGCGAAAGCTGGGGAGCCAAGCCCTAAAATAAGAGTTGCACAGGCAAGTAAAGGTAAAGCTTTTCTGAACATTATAATCCTAATGGTTGATTTGATATATAACTAACAAATAATTACATATAATATCGGTATCAACACCTGAAGCAGAATTCTTTAATATATTATTTAGTTAATGCTCATTATTTAAAATTGTTACGATTTTACCTTCCAGAGAGAAGACCTTTAGCGGTAAGGCTACCAGCTAAAATCTCTGTAAAACCAGCATCATGTATTTCAACACCATCAAAGCTATCCCAGGGAGCTATCGCTATTTTCATTCCAGCGGTTACCCATGATGACATGTCTTCTTCAGAGCTATTAAAAATGGCAAGCTGTACAGCATGACCAACTTGAGCTAAAGATTTACCAGTAGTAAAACTAATGTCAGGGTTTTCGCTAAAAACTAGAACATTTTTTAAACTTTCCAAATATTCTGACGACTTACGCTCTAAATCCATTCCACTAATTTGAAGTTTTTTAATTTCAGCTGGAGGAGCAAAGTTAGGATGAGGAGGAAGTATAATAACTTCAGCTTTACCATAGGTGGCAAACACATGTGGTAACTGTTTTACAGCTCCCCATTCTGCTCCCCTAGCACGCCTTGCTACTTTACGGATGCGACCGTTAAGCCATTTGTCAACCTCTGGACGCCATTCGCCATTTTCAATTATCTCATCACTGTCAAAAAACTTTACAATAGCATGAGCGGTAGCTATCTGGGCTTCTTCATGTGAAGGTTTTAAATTCTCATCTTTTTCTAAACGAAGAATTATAGGCAGAACATAAGGTTCCTGCTCGTCATGGTTTATGTCATGCAGGCTGTCATAACCTGCCCAGTCTTGTAAGCTCATAAATTCAAGTATACCATAAATGACCGATTATATTTACGATTAAGCTTTCATGCTTGTTAGGTTGGAGAATGAGTTTTAGACAGATGCCTTCAGTGTCTACAGCACTGAGTGAGTTAGGATGGAATTCTTACCCTATAGATGACGGGAATATTGTTTACTCTTATGACGAGTTTTACATGTATGTTTACATGCAACATGCTTTTAACCGTGACCTTAAAGGTGTCTACCATGAAGGTTCAGGAACATCACCTGTAGCATTGTTAACAAATGAAAACGAATGGTACATCCCGTACGCACCTTTACTCATCAAATTAGGTATTATAGAAAAAATATCAGATAGCGTTTTTACATACACTGATACTGATGTGGAAAAAATTTTTTTAAACTTTGTAAACTATATGAAAACTGTTATCCCTGAAAAATTTGTTGATTTTTTGAAACCTTTCAGTATCTTTATCTGGTTGAACAACATGCAGTATAGTGAAAGTATTCCTAAACTTGTTTTAGATGACAATGGTTTGCTGAAACCATTTGATGAAATTTTTAATAGCATAACTGTTTTAAACTTGTTGAAGTCTAAGCACAATTTGGATGATTACTGTGAGGAAGCTTTAAAGTATGACGGTCTGAGTGAATATTTTATTGACAGGCTGTTTGATTACCGTGGGATTTCAGGTCTTACTTTAAAAACTTATGTTGAAGAGTTTAACGATTTTTATAATGTTCATATGATTAACAGCGATAATTGGCTTGTAAAAACTACTATTGTTAAAGAGAATGGTTTTCAGATACGCAATGTAGGGTTTGAATATTGCATTGCGAATAAGGTTGACGGTAAAGTTTTTGCAACTGCAGTTGCACTTCCGTCTAACCGTTATAACGCTAACAGGTTGCATGATTTAAAATGGACTGTGGTAGGTGAACAAGCTCTAAACAGGGCAGGGTTGCTTGAGACGCATCCTGACAGTACATATTCTACTTATGCTGTATATAACTGTTTAAGACTTATGAATTCTTATGTGGCTAACAGTGTTCCATCTCATGTTAAAGTTGATAATGCTTTGTTTAGTAAAATATGGAATAACAATTTGGTCTATGAGCAAAATATGTTGTTACGTTGAATTGGTTTTGTTAGATATAAGTTAAGCAAACATAAAGAGGAAAAATGTCTAACAAGCCTTATAAAAACTATAAAGGTGAAACAGTCACTAACTGTCCTAAAGCTGAAGGTACATGTTTAGAGCCTAACCATTTCACTAAGAAACAGTTTGCTGACATGCGTAGTCAAGGCTCTAACGTTTCGTTTGATGCAACTATTTTGCCTAAAGATACTGTTGCTACAGTTAAAAGTTTAAAAAATATGACTGTAGGTAGAACCCATGTTGCAGGTAACCCTGCTTTGGAAGTTAGTTTTCCTGAGCTTGGTAACCGTAAAGTTTATTTGGTTGATTCTCCTGAGGATGAATACTATAACCAGAATGTTGTTATACTGTTTTCTGACTCAGAGTTCGTTGGTGATGATGCTTATAATGGTCAGCTTTCTAACTATGCAAAGTATGGTCAAGCTGAAGTTAGCTACACTGTTGTTAAAGATGCTGAAGGTAAACTGTTTTTTAGCGACAGTATTGTTGGCGGGTTGATTGCTTTTGAAGATTTAGATAAAGCTGAACCTTTACGTGAAACATTTGATGAGTATCTGACGGATGATGAAAAGATTATGTTTGACAATAAAGGCAAAATTATAAGCGATACAGTATTGCCTAGCCTTACTGCTAAAGCTAAAGAATGGCTTGTCGAGCATGCTGCATACATTGAAGGTACTGCACCTGATAATGAGAAAGAATTTTGGAATTATTTCACAACTGGTGAAATTGTGAGTAAGGTGGAGCCTTTATAATGAGCGTAATATTGTTTTCTGAGAACGGTCAAACTGTTGTTTGTGAACGTCCTAACTGGAAGAACTGCCCTGAACATAAACACATGACTACTAAAGCACCTAAACAGGTGAAAGCAACATTGGAAGACAGAAGCAAGCCTCCTTTCACTATTAGGTTGGAAGAAGAGGAAGGCTCTGTAACTATTCTAGACACTGATGGTAACTTGTATTGGAAGCAGTATGACAGTTATGGTGCTGGTGTTGGCAGCGGTAAGATAGGTGGTTTAAGTAAAATGCTTTACGGTAAACGCATTAAGAAAGCTATCGCTGAAGCATGGGCTATCCATGATGAGCAACAGAACGGTAAGAATGATTTGTGGGAGGGTTTTAATAATGAGTAGCGACGGTTGGAAAGTTGGCCAGAAGGTTAGCACTCCTAAAGGGTTAGGTAAAGTGATTGCTGTGCGTAATGACGGTACAGCTGTATATTCTATTTTTAAAAACAGTAAAGGTGAACTTGAACAAGGTTTCCATGGGAGTTTACCAGCTTATAGAATATTTAAAAATAACGGTAATAGTTTTGATATAAATATTGTTGAAGATGATGACACTGATGTAAGTGATATCACTTTGGAGGCTTACCTTGCAGATGAGGTTGAGTATGAAACCAAACCGTGCATGCACTGTGGTAAAACTACTGTCATGAAGTTAGACCGTGAAAGTGTGGAAGCTTGGAAGAACGGCGAATTTATTCAGGAGGCTTTCCCAGAGCTTAATAAGGGTAGCCGTGAGCTTATAGTTTCAGGTATTCATCCTGAATGTTGGAATGCTATGTTTGGTGACGAAGACTAACTGTTAGATACATTTAGTAACCATTATTAACGGAGAGAGACACTGATGGCTGGAACAAAAGGTATTACTAAAAGCGGTATTTTAGAGAACTGTGAGTGGGAAGGTTTAGGGCCTTGCCCCCGCCACCAGATTCACCAGTCTGTTGCTAGCAAGGCTGCAACTTTTGGCGGTAGCGAAGGTTTTGTCGAATCTTTATCTTCTGGAGAACACGCTTTTGACTCTGATATCGTTACTACTGAAGGTTATGAAACATATGTTGCCACTCGTGAAGAGTCACGTGTAGGACGTTGGGATAAGAATGAACTCATCCGTGAAGGTTTCCTTACTGAAGCAGAAGTTGATGAGGTGCGTAATACTCCTCCTAGATTTAAAGACGCTGAACCTGTAGTGTCTAAAGCTTCTTCAGCTGGTCAGTTGTATACCATTATTGAAGATATTCATACAGAAAATGAAAACAGTGTAAGCATTGATAGCATGAAAGAAAAGTATGACGGTGTGCGTCGTATAGACAATATGGATGATGCTCGTAATGCTTTTCTTAATGAAGAAGCTAACAAGATTTATAATGCTGCATGGTTGATTGAATCTGACCCGCAACGTTTATCTAAATATGGTGAAGAGATTGTTGACGCCGCTAACAGTGTGGCTCGTTTAGAAAACAACCCTACAGGTACTTTACCTGTTAATCGTACAGGTGATGGTTATCAGTTGTCTACTAAATATGATAACCTTATGACTCTTTTGAAGACTCACAAGAATGAGATTAAAAAAGAAGCTATGGTACAAGGTTCTTACAATGACGAGAAACCTTCATTTAGTTTAGTGAACGCTCGTGTAGAAAAGATTGTTAACGATAAAGAGATTGCTAAGCTTAGAAAAGCTTCACGTAATCCTTTTAACTTTAAAGCGAAAAGCGAACTTGCTTCAGCTGAAAGCAAAGATAAGCTTTTGACAAGTGATTTAGAATATTTTGAGTCAACAAATAACGATAAAGTCAGAACAGTTATTTAATATTTGTGTATAGCTTTAAGAAGCTCTTTAATTTTGTTTTGCAACTCTAAGCTCATAGCATATTCTTGACTGAATTTCTGAAAAGGAAGTTTGACACCTAAATCGAGCGCTTCAATTCCTACGATAAAGCCTTCTTCATCAATATCGAGGTTAATGTATTGAGATATGCCTTTAGTTTTGTAGATAGGCTCATCTGTAACATATATGTAGTATGAGTCTATCTCTGTGTCAAACTCGATATAAGGTTTTTGCATGAGTTAAGTATAACATGTTATTTGCTT
>ERZ1034365.84-NODE-84-length-47921-cov-19.583417_pt1 | contig 47921 bp, 44 predicted proteins | sample MGYA00520615_ERZ1034365 | MGnify/ENA primary metagenome ERZ1034365 (study PRJEB33736, sample SAMEA104284505) | Azolla filiculoides | biome: Urban; feature: Water surface; material: Ditch water | place: Netherlands | collected 2015-10-28 | depth 0-0.1 m ...
AATTCAGTAACTCCATAAAAAGTACCGCTTTATATTTTAATTATATTATTTTATCACTCAGGTTTAAAAACGCTATAGACCCATTTAGGTCACATATTTTTGAAGTTAAAGAATTCCCTAAGCATGATGATTTAATCATGTTTGATGAAGCGGAGTTAGATGATTTTATTGATGAGACTTTAAATTCTCGACCTGACTCTTTACTTGGCATTGAAATATATGAAGAAGAAGTTGATTATATTGAATCATATTATTTAGCAGGTGTTACACGCTTAAAAAAACCAGAAGGCAATAAATGAAAAATAAAATCTATTACGGTGATAATTTAGATATTCTCAGAAATTATATTGAAACTGAATCAATAGATTTATGTTATATAGACCCGCCGTTTAACTCTAAACGCAATTACAACCAAATTTATAATAATGTGGGCGATGAAGACAAAGCATCAGCAAAAGCATTTGTTGATACATGGACTTGGGATGATATGGCAATACAAGGATTAAATGAAATTCTTGGTGGAACAAATAAAAACCTGACTGCTCAATGTGCAGATTTAATTAACGGATTAACATCTGTATTAGGAAAAGGGAGTTTATTGGCTTATTTAGTGAGTATGACATTGCGTATTGCTGAGATTTATCGCGTATTAAAGCCAACAGGCAGTTTTTATTTACATTGTGACTCAACCGCAGGGCATTATTTAAAATTAGTTTTAGACTCTTTATTTTGTAAACGCGGTGGTGTTTTTAGAAATGAAATTGTTTGGTGTTATAGAAAATGGTCAGTGACTCAAAATCAATTTGTCAGTAATCATGACAATATCTTTTTTTATACGAAATCGGATAACAATATTTTTAATACTCAATATTTACCCTTGTCAGAAGGAACTCTAAAACGATGGAAAGGAAAAAAACAACAAGCTGTTTTTGATAGTAACGGAAAAAGATTAGCAAGTAATTTAGCAGAGGACTCCAAAGGTGTTCCTATGTTTGATTGGTGGGAAATGTCAATTATCAATCCGGCAGCAAAAGAACGCTTAGGTTACGAAACACAAAAACCCGAAAAGCTATTAGAACGTATTATTAATGCCAGCAGTAATGAGGGCGATTTAATATTAGATGCTTATTGCGGCTGCGGTACAACGGTTGCCGTAGCTCAAAAATTAAATCGAAAATGGATAGGCATTGATATTACTTATCGCAGTATTTCATTGATTTTAAAACGTTTACAAGACAATTTCGGCTACGACTTTACACAAGCTATCATTGATAAAGAAACGCAACAATTATCTTCTGCACCTGTTGAAATAAATGGCGTTCCCAAAGACTTTGCAAGCGCAAAAGCTTTGGCTGAGAGAATAGATGATAGAACTCGCAAAGAATTTGAAAAATGGATTATTCTCACTTACTCAAAAAATCGTGCGATTGTTAATGAAACGAAAGGCGGCGACAAAGGCATTGACGGCATTGCCTACATGCCAGACCGAGACGATAAAGGCGAAATCATCAACAAAAAAGCCTTGTTTAGCGTGAAATCCAGCAAAACATTAACGCCCTCGATGATTAATGAGCTTAATGGCGTAGTCGAGCGAGAAGGCGCAGCGTGTGGAATTTTTCTGTGTCTTTACCCCGCACCTAATTTGGTAAAAGCCAGCAAAGCCTTTGGCAATTATCATAACAACTTAATCAACAAAGACTATCCAAAAATTCAGGTAGTTTGTGTTGATGATATTTTTCAGGGTGCGGTGATGGAATTGCCTAACGTAGTTCACGTTGTGAAAAAAGCAGAACAGCACGGCGGAGAGCAAAAAAGTTTGCTTGATTAAGAACAGAAGTTACGCGCTGTACTTGAAATTCAATGGCATACATGATGTCCACCGATAAAGTGCGAATTGGATGAAAAAGCTGTGATTTTGATGCTTTCAACATGCGCCGTAGAAAAACGCTGTGAAGTCTTATGTTGCGATTGATGCAGTTGTAGGTTGGGGTGAGGTACGAACCCCAACATTTGCGGGTATATCGTTGTTTTTGTTGGGGTTCGCAAGCTCACCCCAACCTACCGCGCTGCGCACAAACCATACCCCTTTAATGGGTGCGGCTTTGTTTGCAGAATACAGTGATGTCATCAATCGCACCGACATTTTCAAAAACTGCCATCTAAGCCAAAATGAACGTAACGAATTACTCGACATCTTTTTGGCGTGTTGCCGCTGGACAGAAATTTATTACGGCTGGCGACCCAATCTTAAAGACGAAGGCGATAACCATTTAATCGAATTAGCCGTCGCGGGTCATGCGCAATGTATCGTATCGCGTAACTTGAAAGATTTAAAAAGTGGCGAGCTGTTATTTCCCGACATTTCCATTATCTCACTCGAAACGTTTTTACAAGGAGACAAACCATGAGCGTAGTCACGTTAAGAATCGCTGATACTAAACATCAACGCTTAAAAGCATTGGCTAAAAATAAAGGCATCAGCGTCAATCATTTGCTGGATGAAGTCACAACGCTGATTTTGGCAGAATTTGATTCAAAAACACAATTTGAGATTCGCGCTCAACGCGGACAAGGCAACGCAAGTCGCGGTTTAGAACTGCTTGATAAAGCTAAAGGCTTAATGAATTAGGCAAAACAGCCCGCATAAAAGTCACTTTATACGGGCTGAAAAATTTAAAACTCCACGCTATCGGCTTTCGCCTAATAACTTTCTAACGGGTCAAAATTCAAAACTTTTAAGTGTGCAAAGCAAAATCCTGTTGTTGCTGAATCGGCTTAATCTGCAACAACACATCATGCAGCTTCTCTTTCGCCACCGCCCGATTGTAATCATCCTGCAAGCCTGTCCAAAAACCTTCGGACAAACTAAAATAACGCGATATTCTCAAACCTATCTCGGCGGTAATCTCGCGCTTGCCTGCAATAATTTCACCAATCTTGCGCGGCGGCACACCAATTTCTTTCGCCAAGCGCGATTGACTAATCGCCAACGGCTTTAAAAACTCTTCCAGCAAAATTTCCCCCGGTGTGGGATAAGGCACGGTACGCATAATCTTCTCCTTAGTGATAATCCACAATCTCAACGTCAAAAACTTCGCCTTGCTCGAAACGAAAACAAATCCGAAACTGATCATTAATGCGGATGCTGTAATAATCCGCACGGTCGCCTTTTAATCGCTCCAAACGATTGCCCGGCGGTATTCGCAAATCATCCAAACACGCCGCGCGATTGAGCATTGCCAGCTTTCGCAAAGCAACGCTCTCAATATTAACCCATCGCCGAATGCGTTTACCTTCAAACAAGTTTTGTGTATCCGCATTTTTAAAAGTTTTAATCATGCTTTCGAGCTAATTATCTTTAAAACTCAACGCTATCCGCTTTCGCCTGATAACTTTCCAACTGGTCAAAATTCAAATAACGATAAGTATCATCCGCCGTTTCATTAATTTGCAACGCATACTGCTGATATTCCTCAAGGGTCGGAATTCTGCCCAAAATCGAACATACCGCCGCCAATTCCGCCGAAGCCAAATACACATTCGCGCCATTGCCTAAACGATTGGGGAAGTTGCGCGTGGAAGTCGAAACCACCGTTGCATTATCCGCCACCCGCGCTTGATTACCCATGCACAACGAACAGCCCGGCATTTCTTGCCGCGCACCGGATTTGCTGAAAATTTCCGCGTAGCCTTCTTCTTTTAACTGACTTTCATCCATTTTGGTCGGCGGCGACACCCACAATTGCGTCGGCAACTTGCCTGCGTATTTATCCAGCAATTTCCCCGCCGCTCTAAAATGCCCGATATTCGTCATGCACGACCCCAAAAACACCTCATCAATTTTCGTTCCTGCCACTTCGGACAACGGTTTTACATCGTCTGGATCATTCGGACAGGCAAGCAACGGCTCTTTAATTTCATCCAAATCAATTTCGATAATTTCGGCATATTCGGCATCGGCATCCGGCTCTAACAACACAGGCATAATCAGCCATTCTTCCATCAAGGTGATGCGGCGTTTAATGGTGCGCTCATCGCCATAACCTTCCGCCAGCATCCATTTTAATAAGGTGATATTGGAATGAATGTATTCACGAATCGGGGCTTCATGCAAACGAATTGTGCAACCACCCGCAGAACGCTCTGCCGAAGCATCCGACAATTCAAACGCTTGTTCGACTTTTAAATCCGGCAAACCTTCAATTTCTAAAATGCGACCAGAGAAAACGTTTTTCTTTCCTTTTTTCTCAACCGTTAATAAGCCTTTTTGAATCGCTGCATAAGGAATCGCATTGACCAAATCGCGCAAGGTAATTCCCGGCTGCATTGTGCCTTTAAAACGCACTAACACCGATTCTGGCATATCTAACGGCATCACGCCCGTTGCCGCAGCAAAAGCGACTAAACCAGAACCTGCGGGAAACGAAATCCCAATCGGGAAGCGCGTATGCGAATCACCGCCCGTGCCAACGGTATCGGGCAATAACATCCGATTTAGCCACGAGTGAATAATGCCATCACCAGGACGGAGCGACACGCCGCCGCGATTCATAATGAAATCGGGCAAACTGTGGTGCATCGCCACATCCACAGGTTTGGGATAAGCGGCAGTGTGACAAAACGATTGCAGCACCAAATCCGCCGAAAAACCTAAACAGGCTAAATCTTTCAATTCGTCACGCGTCATCGGCCCAGTGGTATCTTGCGAACCCACAGTGGTCATGTACGGTTCGCAATAAGTATTCGGACGCACACCCGCTACGCCACACGCTTTGCCGACCATTTTTTGCGCTAACGTAAAGCCTTTGTTGCTGTCTTGTTGTGCCGCAGGGCGACAAAAGACTGTTGATGGCTCTAAGCCTAACGATTTTCTTGCGCGATCGGTTAAGCCGCGTCCGATAATCAATGGAATCCGTCCACCGGCGCGAACTTCGTCCAAAATCACTTCGGTTTTGAGGCTGAATTGCGCTAATAAATCCAATTGTCCGTAGCGTTTAATCGTGCCTTGATACGGGAAAATGCTAATCACATCGCCCATATTCAATAAGCTGACATCGCATTCAATCGGCAACGCACCAGAGTCTTCCATGGTGTTGAAAAAAATCGGTGCAATTTTGCCGCCGATACACACGCCGCCGTCGCGTTTATTCGGAATATGCGGAATGTCATTGCCGATATACCACAGCACCGAATTGGTTGCGGACTTGCGTGAAGAACCTGTGCCAACCACATCCCCCACATAAGCAATCGGAAAGCCTTTTTTCTTTAATTCGCTGATTTGTTCGTCTGCATTCGTGATACCTTCGCGCGGAATTTTCAGCATGGCTTTGGCGTGCAGCGGAATATCAGGACGCGACCACGCATCGGGCGCGGGGGATAAATCATCCGTATTGGTTTCGCCCGTGACTTTAAACACCGTGACATTGATTTTTTCGGGTACAGGCGGACGGCTTAAGAACCATTCGGCATTTGCCCACGATTGCATGAGTTGTTGCGCATAGTGATTTCCGGCTTTCGATTTTTCTTCCACATCGTGAAACGCATCAAAAATCAACAAGGTATGTGACAACGCTTTCACCGCTAACGGAGCTAAGGTTTCGTTATCGAGTAATTCGATTAATGGCGCGATGTTATAACCGCCGAGCATTGTTCCCAAAAGTTCGGTTGCTTTGGGCGCATCTAAAATCGGCGAACTGGCTTCACCTTTCGCAACGGCGGCTAAAAATCCAGCCTTCACATAAGCGGCTTCATCCACGCCCGCAGGAACGCGATTGCTGAGTAAATCCAGTAGAGACGCAAAATCTTGCGTCTCTACATCCGCAGGTGGGTTTTTGATGAGCTCAATTAAGTCAGCGACTTGTTGCGCGGTTAAAGGTTGAGGAACGATTCCTAACGCTGCGCGTTCTGCAACTTGTTGGCGGTATTGTTCTAACATCATGCACCTTGTAAAAAAGTCTAAAAATAGGTAGAAAGGAGGGTAATTTTAACAGATTCTTAAGGGTAACGTTTTATGACCACGCTTTATTATCATCACCCTGATTTTATGCTGCACGATACCAGTGCAGGGCATCCAGAATCACCCCAGCGATTAAAAAGTATCGAACAGGCTTTGCAAGTGCCGTTGTTTAAAAACTTAACGAAAATCATCGCGCCGTTGCATGAACAGACTGAACAGCGAGTGCGCTTAATTCATCAGCAAGCCATGATAGATCGGGTTTTAAAACAAAAAGTAGCGGCGGATGCTTATTTTCCATTGGATTACGATACGATTTTATCCGCAGGTTCAGCAAATGCAGCGTTGTTAGCGGTGAGTGCTGTTTGTGATGCGGTAGATAAAGTTTGCAATAAACAAGCCAACAACGCTTTTTGTGCCGTGCGTCCACCCGGACATCACGCCACGCCAGTGCATTCGATGGGATTTTGTTTATTTAATAATATTGCGATTGCGGCGGAATATGCGCGTCAACATTATCATTTAGATCGGGTGGCGATTGTGGATTTTGACGTGCATCATGGCAATGGCACACAAGCGGCATCTGAAAAAAATCCGCATGTTTTTTATGCTTCCAGTCACGAAATGCCTCATTATCCCGGTACGGGCAGACCGCAAGACAAAGGCGTTGGCAATATTGTGAATGTGCCGCTGCATTCGGGGGAAACGGGCGAATCGGTGCGCAAAAAATACAACACGATTATTTTGCCAGCCTTAAAAGCCTTTAAACCGGAATTATTGCTGATTTCTGCTGGATTTGATGCCCACAAAGATGACCCGTTAGGCTCAATTCAATTAGTGGAAGATGATTATCGTTGGTTGACAGAAGAATTGTTGGCAGTGGCAAATCACTGCTGTGAAGGAAGAGTTATTTCAGCTTTGGAAGGTGGCTACAATTTTAAAGCATTAGGAAGCAGCGTGGCTGCGCATGTGAAAGCTTTGATGAAAGCTTAAAAAGTTTACCTGATGCCCATGACTGCCAGTCCTTTAAGGACTGGCAGTCATAAGATTTAAGCCGCCAATCGCTTTTGATACTCCGCAGCGACAGTTGCTTCATAATAATGGCTCAACGAAGAATCCATTGATGCAGGCAATACTTCAGCTTCCACCACAGCACGCAACTGCGTTAAAAAATGTCTTCTTAATGTTGAATCTTCAGGAATTGCCAATTTAGCAGGTTTTTCTTCAGATATTGACATAATAATCTCACTTGGGTTTTGGGTTGTTGGAAAAAATCTGAGCTTAATTTTTACAGGCTGAATTTTCATAAAATACCGCCTTGCAAAATAGCTTATGCTAGAAATAACAGCAATTTACATACCACCCTACAACTACTGCGGAATTGCTGTGATTAAACTGAAAAAACACAGCGGAAAAGCGTATTTTGTCGGTTGTTTTGCACCATCTCGGTCATATTTCCGACAAAAAGAACCGCTATTAACGAGTTCTTGCCTTATAAATCGCGCTATTTGATGGCGAATCCATCATACAAACTCTATGCTACAGCTCTGTGTCAGGCTTTGGTTTTTACTGCAAAGTAACACGTTTTCAATGCTAGCGGGTTAAAACAGATGAACTGTTGACGAAAACAGCTTAAAAAATGCTCAACAATAACTTCCCTATGGAATGAAAATTTATTACACCCGGCTTTTGTCTTATTGGAGTGCAATAGCTTTAGCTATTGCTGTGATTCGCAAAAAGCTAAAGCTTTTTTACTCCTGCAAGTGAACGGGAGAAATTTAGGAGTCGGTAAGTTATTTTTAGCTATATTCTTAAATTGATGTAGAGGCGAATTCATTCGCCCTGAGCGATTAAAATTACCAAAAATTCACAAGACGACCAGTCGTCTTAAAAAAAATTCGCGTAACTTATCGCTTAAATTAACCGTGTACAGCGCGGAATATTCATTTTTTAAGAATAACCGCTTAGATTAGCTGCCATATTAAAGCTATTGGTGTAACATAACCGCTTTAATAATTATCAATCCTTTGAGTGAGTACTAATCATGGCAAACAAAAAATTTCGACTCGTAACCCGTAGTGATTTTGATGGTTTAATTTGCGCTGTATTATTAAAAGAAATGGGGCTGTGTGACGATATTCAGTTCGTGCACCCTAAAGATATGCAAGACGGCAAAATAGAAATTACTGATAACGACATCACGACTAACTTGCCTTATGTCAAAGGCGTTCATTTGGCTTTTGACCATCATTTAAGCGAAACCATTCGTAATGAAAAAGCCGATAATCATATTATTGACCCGGATGCGCCTTCTGCTGCACGGGTGGTTTATGACTATTACGGTGGTGAGTCACGCTTTCCTGCAAGCTGGAAAGAAATGATGATTGCGGTTGATAAAGGCGATTCTGCACAGTTTTCACAAGAAGAAGTTTTAAGCCCTGAAGGTTGGGTTTTAATGAACTTTTTGATGGATGCGCGTACAGGTTTAGGTCGTTTTAGAGAATTTACGGTATCTAACTATCAATTAATGATGTCGTTGATTGATTATTGTAAAGATCACACGATTGAAGACGTGTTGGCATTGCCAGATGTGCAAGAGCGCGTTAGCTTATATAAAGAACATGAAGCAGCGGCAAAAGAACAAATTAAACGTTGCAGCAAAGTGCATGGCAATCTGGTGGTATTGGATTTACGTCTGGAAGAAACCATTTATGCGGTCAATCGTTTTATGATTTACGCACTGTTCCCTGAATGCAATATTTCTATCCACATCATGTGGGGATTGAAACAACAAAACACCGTGTTTGCCATTGGCAAGTCGATTTTAAATCGCAGCTCTAATACCAATATTGGCGAATTATGTTTGTCTTACAATGGCGGTGGTCATTTGAATGCGGGCACTTGCCAAGTTGATAACGAAGACTGCGAACAAGTTCTGCAAGCATTGATTCATAAAATCAATGCAGATGGTTAATTAAGATTTTAGGAGTACAAGCCTCGGTTTGTACTCCCTTTTTTGCTGCATAAAATGAGAATCCCCTTATTTTTCTTGCTAATCCTCGCTGCTTTTTCTGCAAAAGCAGACCCGCTTGCCGATCAACAACAACTTAGACAATATTATAAAAAGTTGTTTCCCTCGCTCAAACTTGCCGATTATGCGCAAGGTGTTTACGCCCTTGACCCGATTGCGAAACAATCATGGTTAGCGATTAATGAATTCCCCCCTTACGAACCTGCATTAGAACAAGGCAAAATTTTATTTAACACACCCTTTAAAAACGGACGCGGTTATAAAGATTGTTTTGAAAATCAAGGAATTGCTATTGCGCAACTCTATCCGCTTTGGGATAAAGAAAAAGGAGAAGTGCTCACGTTGGCAAAAGCGGTGAATGATTGTCGTCTGAAAAATGATGAGTCGGAATTAAATTACGAAAAAGGCGAAATAGCAGCGGTGTTAGCGTATATGACATTCACTTCGCGCGAAAAAGAAATTGCGGTAAAAATTCCAGTCGACGATGTTCGTGCGTTAGCGGCTTATCAGCAGGGTAAAGCGTATTATTATCAACGACGCGGGCAATTGAATTTTTCTTGTGCAACATGTCATATCGAGAATGCAGGCAAACGTTTACGCGCTGAAGTATTAAGCCCATTGTTAGGACATACCAGCAGCTGGCCTACTTATCGCTTAAAGTGGGGCGAAATGGGAACGTTGCATCGGCGTTTTATTGGCTGTCATCAGCAAATTAGAGCAGAAACGCCTATTGCGCAAAGCGTTGAGTTGCGTAATTTGGAATATTTTTTAACGTTTATGGCGAATGGCGTTCCTGTGACTGCACCGAGTACGCGAAAATAATGGTATTACCTATTTTTTAGTTGAGAAAAATTATGAAAACTTCATTACTGAAATTCTTTTGCTTGTTCGTGGTACTGCTATTTTTACAAGGCTGTACTATTGCGCAACGTGTGGTTCGGATTGATTCAAATAAAGAAATTAGCAAAATCTATGTGCTTAAAAACGACAAAGTGTTAATGGAAGGATTTCATCCTGAGTTGATTAGCCAGTTGAATGCGCTAGGTTTTGAAACTGAAACTTATTCGGGTGATGTGCCTACAGCGGCGACTTATTACATAAACTATACGGCAAATTGGAAATGGGAGCTGGCGATGTATTTAGAGTATTTTAAAGCAGCTGTGTATGAACAGGGCAGTGAATCTGGTTTTGCTAAATTGTTGGGAGAGGTTGAATACGATGCCACAAATGGCGGCGGCAATTTTGATAAGTTTGGGGACACTGCCGACAAAATCAAACCGTTATTACAAGAGTTGTTTGCTAAAGTGAAAAGAAAACAGTGAGTTTTTTATCGTGTAAAAGGCGATAAATACTATTTCTAACAGAAAAACAAAAGCCCTAGCCGATTTCTCGACTAGGGCTTTTTCATAACTTCAATCTAAAAAATTTCAGATTGTTTTATTTGTGGCTTGGTAATGCAAATACTGTGAAAGTACCACCTAATTTGGTGTAAGAACTTAAACTTCTGTATGCACCAACCGCACCTAAACCTTCAGTGTTGGTTTTTTCTGAACCGTCATCAATACCTGCTGCGATACCGATACCAGCCCAACCGCCAATACCTGACAGAACGCCAACATATTGTTTGCCGCCGTGTTCCCAAGTATTTACGTTACCGATGATGCCTGATGGAGTTTTGAATTTGTACAATTCTTCACCTGTTTTTGCATCAACTGCTTTCAGATAGCCTTCCAAAGTACCGTAGAACACTACGCCACCTGCTGTTGCAACTGAACCTGACCAAACTGAGAATGGTTCTTTTTTAGACCAAGCGATTTTACCAGTTTTTGCATCCCAAGCAGTGAACTGACCTAAGTTAGTTGATTTGTCTGCTTCACCAGTGATTGCATCAGCACCTGCTGGCATCATAGTTAAAGTTGCACCTACATAAGGTTGACCTGCTGTGTAAGAAACTTGGAATGGTTCATATTCCATGCACAAGTGGTTACCAGAAATGTAGAACAAACCTGTTTGTGGAGAGTAAGATACTGGTTGTTGGTTTTTAGAACCTAATGCAGCTGGGCAAACACCTTTTGAATTAACATCTTCGCCGTTTTGTTCAGTACTGTATTTAGGATCAACTTGTGGACGACCTGTTTTCATATCAACGTGAGTTGCCCAGTTGACTGATTTGTCGAATTTTTCAGCAACTAATAATTCACCAGTCACACGGTCTAATGTGTAGCCGAAACCGTTACGGTCGAAGTGAACGATAGTTTGACGGTTTTTACCAGCAACTTCTTGGTCAACTAAAACAGTTTCGTTGATACCGTCATAATCCCACTCATCATGTGGAGTCATTTGGTAAACCCATTTTACTGCACCAGTGTCAGCATCACGAGCCCACAAAGACATAGACCATTTGTTGTCGCCTGGACGTTGTACTGGGTTCCAAGTAGAAGGGTTGCCTGAACCGTAATACACTAAGTTCAATTTAGGATCGTAAGAATACCAACCCCAAGTTGTACCGCCACCAATTTTCCATTGGTCGCCTTTCCAAGTGCTTAAGCTTGAGTTTTCGCCAACTGGTTGAACTTTACCGTCTTTCCAAGTTGTTGTTGTTTTTGGATTGATTTTAGTATCTGCATCTGGACCCATGCTATAGCCTTTCCAAGCTAATTTGCCAGTTTTAATGTCGTATGCAGCTAAGAAACCACGCACGCCAAATTCACCACCAGAAATACCAGTTATTACTTTATCTTTTACAACTAATGGTGCGTTGGTGTTGGTCATGCCAAATTTAGGCTCGCCGTTTTTTACGCTCCAAACTCTTTTACCAGTTTTGGCATCTAATGCTGTCAACACAGTGTCAGATTGTTGCAAGAAAATTTTGCCGTCGCCATAAGCCAAACCACGGTTAACAGTATCGCAGCACATTACAGGAATAGTAACATCAGCATTTTGTTGTGGTGTGAATTCCCAAATAACTGCATGAGTTTTTTGATCTAACGCATAAACAGTGTTAGGAAATGGTGTGTGAATATAAATAACACTATCCACAACTAATGGACCACCCTCATGACCGCGTAACACACCAGTAGAAAAAGTCCAAGCAGGTTGCAAGTTTTTAACGTTTTCAGTAGTGATTTGGTTCAGTTTGCTGTAACGAGTACCGGCATAATCACCACCCCAAGAGGCAAAGTTTGCAGGATTTGCCATTGCTTTCTCAACGCCTGCGTTTGCAGAGACCAAGCTTGGGGCAGCAAAAGTTGTCGCCACGATTGAAGCAATCAGTAAACTTTTTAGAGGCTTCTTCATATATTTTTCTCCTTAGTGTTTTAACCTACTACTTCTGTTAATCAGACAGAGTATGGTTATCATTTTTTTTAAAACTAATTAGTATTAAAGCGTTGCGGGTGGTTTTATATTCAGGGGCTGTTCCGATTAGGAATTTTTCCCGAAAGCCACACCAGTTGCGTAAATTGAATGATTTTGCCCTAAAAGTCAACTTTTAAAGGAACAAGATTGTTTAATTTACTTTATTGTTTAATTTCTTGGTCTGTTATTTATCGAAAAATGGTTATTTTTTAGATTTTTAACCAATTGTAAACAAGAAAAGTCATCGTCTTATCGCAGCTATTTAAAAGTAACTTATTTATCTTATCCATTTGTTATTCATAAAAAAATTATGATTTTTTTGTCTTGATTATCTTACTTTCGCCAAAAGGCTGGGGTAAAAATAATCAATAACGAGAATATTTCCAATCGCCCTAACAGCATTGCTAAACTACAAACCCAAGTTTGAAAATCCGTTAAGCTGCCAAAATTGTTTGCAGGGCCTACGACCCCTAAACCGGGACCTGCGTTATTGATACAAGCAATAATTGCTGTGAAAGCAGAGATAAAATCAAGATGACTGCCCAGCAGTAAAAAAGTCAAAATCAAAACGCAGATAAAATATAAAAAAATAAACCCTAACACCGAAAAAACAACATTATTAGGAATAATCTGCTCGCCTACTTTTAATGGATCAACGATAGCAGGGTGTAACAATTTCACAATTTCTCGCTGTCCTTGCTTGTAAAGCACCATTGTTCTAATCATTTTGATGCCTCCACCTGTCGAGCCTGAGCTTGCTGCAATGCAGCTTAAAAATAACATCCACAAAGGTGCTGCAATCGGCCATTTGTCATTGCCATAATCTACACTCATAAATCCACAGTCGGTGGCGATTGAAACCAAGTTAAACGAGACATCCCGTAGAGCCAACCAAAAATCTGTGTAAGTTCCTGATACATACAAAAATAGAGTAACACCTAAAATACTGATAAAAATCACTTTTAAAAACATTAATCCTTCAATGTCTGATTTATAAATTGAAAAACTACGCGCTCGAACCGCTAAAAAATGCGTGGCAAAATTCATAGCGGAAATTAGCATAAAAATAATCAGCACTATTTCGATACCAATAGATTTAAAAAAACTAATGCTAGCATCATGAGTAGAAAAACCGCCTAATCCCATTGTTGCAAAAGCATGGCAGATGCTATCAAACCAATCCATTCCTGCAATTTTCAAACTAATAATACACAGCACTGTAATGCCAAAATACACCAACCATAAGTTTTTGGCCGTTTCGGTAATCCGAGGCGTGAGTTTATTGTCTTTCATAGGGCCTGGTGTTTCAGCTTTATATAACTGCATTCCTCCTACGCCTAATAACGGCAAAATAGCCACAACCAATACCAAAATTCCCATTCCGCCAACCCAAACCAGTTCATGCCGCCATAAATTGATTGCTTTAGGTAAATTATCCAATCCACTTAAGACAGTCGCGCCAGTTGTAGTTAAGCCTGACATGGTTTCAAAAAAAGCATCAGTGAAAGATAAATCAGAATTAGCGTACATCAGCGGTAAGGTGGAAAACGCAGCCATGCCTATCCATGTTAATACCACCAATAAAAAGCCATCGCGGGTTTTTAATTCACGTTGAAATCGCCGTGTTGATATCCAAATTAAATATCCAGGCCCTGCTGTCATTGCAAATGATTTGAAGAAATATTCATGACTGTGTTCTTCATAAATAAAAGAGGTCACAATCGGCAGCAGATAACAGAAGCTAAAAACCATCAAAATTTTACTTAATACATTCACAACCGGCAGAATTTTGTGCATTTAAAAAACCCCGGTTGAAACTTGAAACAACTTTTCAACTTTTGGAATATTCACTTTGCCAATCACAAACACAATCACATGGTCGCCTGCTTCAATAACCGTGTCATGGTGAGTAATCAATACTTCACTTTTGCTCTTATCCTTACCTCGATTACGCACAATCGCTCCAACCGTGACATCTTCAGGAAAATCTATTTCATCAATTCGTTTGCCAACCACTTTGGAGGATTGCGTGTCACCATGCACTACCAACTCCAAAGCTTCGGCTGCGCCGCGTCGCAATGAATGCACTACCGTAACATCCGCTTGTCGCACATGCGTTAATAGCGAGCCTATGGTTGCCTCCGCAGGTGAAATTGCAATATCAATTTCACCGCCTTGAATCAAATCAACATAAATGCCGCGATTCACCAAAATAATCACTTTTCGTGCACCCAGTCTTTTTGCTAGTAAAGCAGACATAATATTGTCTTCGTCATCATTGGTTAATGCACAAAACAAATCCATTTCATCAACATTTTCATCAATTAAAAGTTTTTCATCCGTCACATTTCCCTGTAAAACCAAGGTATTAGAAAGTTGCTGCGCTAAGCGTTGACAACTTTCCTTATTCAAATCAATCAATTTAACTTGATATTTTTTCTCAATCGCTTGCGCAAGACGACTGCCTATATTACCGCCGCCAGCCAACATAATCCGCTTAATCGGTTTTTCCATTTTTTTCAGCTGTTTCATCACGCTTTTGATGTCTTCTTTCGCAGCAATAAAAAAAACTTCATCCCCTTCTTCAATCACTGTGTCAGATTTTGGTTTTATGGGGCGATTCAATCTAAAAATAGCAACCACGCGCGTATCAACATCGGGCATGGTTTCACGAATATGTTGCAATTCACGCCCTACTAATTGCCCATCGGCGCGTACTCGTACCGCAACTAATTTGACCAATCCACCCGCAAAATCCAACACTTGCAAAGCTTCTGGCACATCAATGAGTTTTTTAATGTAATCGGTGAGAATTTGTTCAGGGCAAATTGTGAAATCAACATTAAAGTTGGTTGGGGAAAAAATTTCAGGATGTGCCAAATAATTGGCTTGGCGAATACGAGCGATTTTAGTGGGGGTATTAAACAAAGTAGCAGCCAGTTTGCAAGCGACTAAATTGATTTCATCACTTTGCGTTACTGCCAGCAATAAATCGGCACTTTCCGCACCCGCTTGTTGCAAGGTTTGTGGATGAGAAGCGTTGCCAGTAATGGTTTTTAAATCGAGCCTACTTTGCAGTTTATCTAAACTCACCTCATCAATATCCACCACTGTAATATCATTTGCTTCTCCGACTAGGTTTTCAGCAACTGAAGTACCGACCCGACCAGCTCCTAAAATAATGATTTTCAATGTTTTAAGCCTCTTGAGTTTTGTTTACTTATCAGAAATGTTCTTTTTAGGTTTCCCTAAAAAGCGAGAGATACTTCTATTGTTTGCACTACGTCTGTTAAAAAAATCAATTTTAAAGTTGTTTGTTTTAACTTTCCTAAAATGAATGATTTTAAAAATAGATTGAGTTTCTAAACTTAAGTTTCAGAACATCATCGACTTTAAGAGACTCAGGTTCTGCCTGACATCGCAAGCAAAGCTTGCACTCCAAAATATTCTAAAACTTTTGCTGTTAATTTTTGTTTTTTCGTTGCGGATATGACGAATGTCTGTCGCGGTGTTTTAAGCGTTTAATATTGAGTTTTTGTTCTTGAATAGAAACAGTGGTTAATAATTGATAAATGTCCGTCGGCATTCCTTCTGGCAATTCAATAATACTGTAGTGAAAACGAATATCGACTTCACCAATCATTCTTTTATCGACTCCCGCCTCTTCAATAAACACATTTTTAATCTCTTCAAGGCTAATATTGTGTTTTTGTCCCACATCAATCCGATAACGAACCATTTTAGGCGGTGGAATAGGACGTAAAAAAACAGATTCTAATTTAGGCGGTGCCGGAATCATCTCTGCCGGCTTTTTCGCAGGCAACTCTTCTAAAGCGTGATATAAGTTAGATTGACTTAATAACACCAACGCAGCCGCACAATCAATTAACTCAACGCCTAACTGCTGTGCAACACGCTCAATGAATTGCCGTTGTAATGTTACATCTTGAGTTGCTAATACTTTTTCGATACGGCTTTTAAATTTAAGCTCTTTTTTTGAAAAAGACTGTTGTGCTGGTGCTGTTAAATCCATTTTCGTTAAATGTTTAATTTTTATAATCTATCTTTATTAATATCCACATAAGCCTCATCACGCAAGCGGCGTAACCACAGCTCTGTTTCTTCTTCTATTTTACGTCGCCGAATTTCTTCAGCCACTTTGCTTTTTTTAAACTCAGTGCTGTTATCTTGTTTTTCGCGTTCTATGACTTGAATAATATGCCACCCAAATTGAGTTTGAACAGGATCACTCACTTGATTAAGCGTTAATCTATTCATGGCTTCTTCAAAAGGAGGCACTAATGCTCCGGGTGTTACCCAGCCTAAATCGCCACCTTTTAAAGCAGAAGCTTTATCATCAGAATTGCCTCTAGCAAGCACTGCAAAATCATCACCGTCTTTTAAACGCAGCTTGAGAGCGAGTAATTTTTTCTTCGCCTCATCATCATTGATGATTTCATTGGTTTTAATCAGAATATGCCGCGCTTTGGTTTTGGTGGTGCTGTGTTTTTCATCCATTTTTAAACTGCCTTTAGCTTCCAGCAATTTAACAATATGAAATCCACTAGGGCTTCTAATCGGTTCTGCAATATCCCCCGGCTGCATTTTAGTGACAATATCTGCAAACAAAGTTGGAATTTCCCCTGCACTGCGCCACCCTAAATCACCGCCTTTTAAGGCTTGCTCATCATCAGAAGAGCTCATGGCTAATTCCCTAAAGTCTTGCCCTTTCCGCAGTTTAGCAACGATATTCACCGCTTGCTCTTTCGCTTTTTGAATGGCTTTGGCAGAAGCGGTTTCAGGCAAAGCAATCAAAATATGTCCTAAATGATAGCTGTCATTGTCATTGATGTTGCTATGCGTTTCAATGTAATGATTGATTTCATTGTCTGTGACTTTAATGCGGCTGCCAATTTCTCGGCTGCGCATTTGATTCACAATAATTTCGTTACTGATCGACTGTGAAAACTGTTTATAGTTAATCCCCTGCTTATCCAGATTGGCTCTAAACTGCGCTGGTGTCATTTTGTTATTATGCGCAATTTCCGCAATGGCATTTTGCAGCATTTCTTCGCTAACTTGCGCACCGGATTTTTCTGCTATTTGGCGTTGCAACTTTTGTACAATCATCCGTTCCAAAATTTGTCTTTTTAACACATTACTTGGCGGCAGCGTAACGTGATTGGCTTGCAGTTTTCTGGCAACAGACGTAGCTTCTTGCATTAACTCACTTTCAAGTATCACATCATCTTCAACGATTGCTACGATTCGGTCTAAAGTTTCTGCCCGTAACGCTGGGCTGATAAGTACAAAGAGTAGACTCAAGCCTAGAATAATTTTTTGCATCATGTTTTGTTTAATCATTTGTATGAGGACTTAAATAGCCAGAGATATTATTTTCCAAGAATTGATCGACTTTATCACCAAAGCTACCTAAGCCTTTGAGTTCTAATTGCACAAAGATACCGGTTTGTAATTGCGATTGTACGGTGTTACTTAACGCATTGGAGTAACGTCGTCCGATAATACTAAATCGCCAGCAGCAGCTGTCTTTTTCCAAACCAATAAAGCTTTCTTTGGTGGCGTTATAGTTGAGCGCGTACAGCCACCGCCCCATTAAATACCAATCATCATAGACAGGCCAATGAAATGAAACATCAGTTTGCGCAATCCCATTTGGCACGGTTTGATTGGGCTCTGGGGTATTTTGCCGATACAAATACCCTACATTAAACACTTTGTCGTTGTTTTCTGCATACTGCAAACGCGCACTGGCACGAGTAAACTGATTGCTGTGCGGATCCCATTGTGTTCCTGTAGCATAGGACAGATTGTCGTTAAAATTGCCGGTTAATTCGGCAACAAAACTGGATAAGCGATTGGTTTCTGGTGCAAATCCGGGCAAAGTCACTTTTCTATCTGAAAAGTACAGAATTTCGCCTAAACCTAGCTTTGCATATTCCAATCCGGTTTTTGCATCGAGCAAGCGCGTGGTTAAGGCTAAAGAAACTTGATTGGCATCTTGGATTCTATCGTTACCACTAAAACGGTTTTCGCGGAACAAACTCCCAAAGGTAAAATCATAAAAGGTGGTATCAAATATCGGAATATTATCTTGATTGCTGCGTGGCACATACAGATAAAAAGCGCGTGGCTCTATGGTGTGCAAAAACGAACTGTTGCCAATTTGAAAAGGTTGTTCTAAAACAAAACCAGCATCAAGTGATGCAATCGGCAAGGTGCGGCTAATGGTGTTTGATAAGCCGGGATTTTGGTTTGATAATAAATATTGACTGTGTTGCAACGACAATTTAGGTGTCGCAAAAACACCGCTGCTGCTCAGTGGAAAAGCAATCGACGGTCTCGTATTAAAACGCTGTCCACTCACTCGACCTGTACGATAAAAATAAACAAATTCGTTATTCATCGTCAAATCAATCGGCATAGAGTCAAACGAATGATTCAAATCTAAATTCAGTTGCGGAATTTTTTGATACGGACGCTCAATGCTGTTATCAATAATTTGATAACGTTCAACTTGCGCTAAAAAAGACAATCCTTCCAAATTGTAATTCAGATTCGCGCGGCTTTTGATATAGCGTCTATCTGAAACATTTAACGCGCTACCTAACTCGTATAAATAATCGCGATCTGAAATAAAGTTTAAATCAGCGTCTGTGGTTAAGTTTGGTAAAAATGTAGTGTTGTTTTTCAGCGAGCCAAAAAAACGTGCCGTTTTACGCAAGTCATCGTAAGGCATGTATTCGATTGCTGCTGAACCTTGTGTCATTTCAGTTAAATAACGCGCATCAGCTGCCAATAACACGCCGCGTCGTTGCAAATAACGAGGTTTTAACACTGCGTCATAATTTGGCGCAATATTCCAATAAAATGGCAAAGTTAATTGAAAGCCACTGCGAGACGTACTGCCCCATGATGGCGGCAAAAAGCCAGAGGTGCGTCTGTCGTCTATTGGGAAGTTCATATAAGGTGTATAGATAATCGGCAAGCCTTTAAACTCTAGCCACGCATTGGTTGCTGAACCTATACCGCTTTCTTTATTGAGTTTTAATCGCTCGGTGTGCATCACCCAATCTTGATTACCCGGACGGCAACTGGTGTAAGCGGCATCATTATAATGCGATAAGTCTTTGCTATCTTTATAAAAAACTTGCGCACTACCACGAAAAGGCCCTGATAACGACTCAAACAGCACATTTCTTAACACCGCTTTATCGGCGGCTAATTGCAAAGAAGCAGAATTACTAAATAACGCCAAACCATCTTCGCTGTAATAAACATTGCCTTGCGTATCCATAATATCGGCTTTGCTATCGTAACTTGCCATATCCGCTAACAAATGCTGATCGGCACGATGGATTTCAACATTCCCTGTAAAGCTACTGATTTCTTTATCAAAAACTTCTGAATAATCAGATTCAATTTCTAAAGGTGTCGTGGCTCGTAAATCTTTTTTCGGCACTAACTTTTGTTTAGGTTGACGCGGTGCGGCACATTGTTGCCAAGGATCAAACGGAAATTCTTTTTGTAAATTTTTAAACGCACGTTCTTGGGTGGAATTAAACGCAGGATCAACCAACCGATAAGCATTTTCATCATCGCTGACCAGTTTGGTTTCACCTTTAGGGTTTGCCCCGACTAAATTACAATCCCATGTTGAACTCACTTTATTTGCGGCACATGTCCAACCTTCTGGCACAGGATTGCTCACTACAGAGGAAACAGCTTTCGGTGAAATCGGCACGGGAGATTGTCCCTCGACCATTTTCGGAATAATCACAGGCAGCGGTTGTGCCAGAGTTTTCGTCGTTTTCACGCTGTCACTTTTAGGCGCGGGGATTTCTTTTTCAACTTGCTCGTTTTTAATCTCAGGAACTTCCGTATTAACCGGAACTATTGGAACTACTGGAGCGACAGGCGTTTCAACTTTCTCAACCTCAACAACAGGCGCGGGGGGATTTTCCACTGTTTTTGCTACTGGCGTAGGTTTTATAATCACTTTCGGAACAGACGGCTCTGTTTTTACAGCAGCAGAAGGTTGTTTTTTAACCTGCCCAGGAGGAAGTTGCGTTACGCACGACCATTCGCCCGCCTCATTTTTTTCGCAGTTCCAATCATTAGCCGCAGCAAGATTAATTTCAGCATACAAAGATAAAAATACCAGAAAGAAGTGACGGGACATATTGCTAAAGTGAGTTTAGTGGCTTAATAACTAGAAAATCGAATAAAATGCAGAACAGCATTTTACCTTAATTTTCCTTATCCCTTTACAATTAAAAGTCTTAGCGTCCATGACAACTCCCGATATTCGTGCAAAATTAATTCAAGATTGGCTAACCGACGACCTCGGTTTAGAGATTAACAATTTTCAACCGGCCTCCAGTGATGCGAGTTTCAGGCGTTATTTTAGAGTGACGCACACCCAAGGGCAACAGATTGTCATGGACGCGCCACCCGATTTGGAAGATGTTGCACCGTTTTTAAAAGTCGCGCGTTTGCTGGAAAAATCACAAGTGAATGTGCCGCGTGTGCATCAGCAAAATTTAACGCAAGGATTTTTATTGCTGGATGATTTCGGCTCACAAAATCTGTTAGACCAACTTACATCCACCAATGCCAGTACGCTTTATCAAAGTGCGTTAGCAGAATTGCTGAAATTGCAAACCAACACTTGCACAACAACATCGGATTTGCCGCATTATGACGAGGCGTTATTGACGCGCGAACTCACCTTGTTTTATGAATGGTTTGCAGAAAAACTTTTAGGAAAATCAGTGCCTGCCAGCCTGCAAGCGTCTTTAAACCAATTTCTCATCGCCTCCGCATTAGAACAACCGCAAGTCTGCGTGCACCGTGATTATCACTCGCGCAATTTGATGTATCAGGAAAATGCCGCGCCCGGCGTGATTGATTTTCAAGATGCCGTGATTGGCGCAATTACTTATGATTTGGTTTCATTATTGCGCGATTGTTATATTTCTTGGACGCAACCGCAATTAGATGAATGGATTGCTGATTATTTTCAGCGTTTAACGGCTGCGGGGTTAGTGGAATGTTCGTTAGCACAATTTAATCGCTGGTTTGATTTAATGGGATTGCAACGGCATTTAAAAGCGATTGGCATTTTTGCCCGTTTAAATTTGCGTGATGGCAAATCCGGTTATTTAAAAGATATTCCTCGCACCATGAATTATGTGGTGCAGGTTTGTCAAAAATATCCAGAACTGGCTGATTTTTATGCGTATTTATCTGCGGAAATTCTGCCCATTTATCAGGATAAACTATGAAAGCGATGATTCTCGCAGCAGGACGCGGCGACAGAATGCGTCCTTTGACAGATACCGTACCAAAACCGTTGCTAAAAGCAGCGGGTAAGCCTTTGATTCAATACACCATTGAGAAATTAGTCGCTGCGGGTTTTACAGAGCTGGTGATTAATGTGGCGTATTTAGGCGAGCAAATTATTCAAACCTTAGGCGATGGTTCGCAATTTGGCGCGAGTATTCTTTATTCGCGTGAAGCAGAAGCGTTGGAAACGGCGGGCGGGATTATTCAAGCGTTGCCGCTGTTGGGCTGCGAGCCTTTTTTGGTGGTAAATTCTGATGTGGCATGTGATTTTCCGTTAGAAACTTTAAAACAATCGCCCAAAGGCTTGGCTCATCTTGTTTTTATGCCGAATCCAGAACATCATCCGAATGGCGATTTTTCGTTGGATGCGCAAGGCGTTGTGCATTTAGACGGTGAAAATAAATTTACTTTTAGTGGCATTGGTATTTATAAACCAGAACTTTTTGCTGGCATTCCTGAGGGAAAATTGAAATTACGTCCTGTTTTAGAAAAGGCGATAACGCAAGGCGTAATTTCAGGCGAAAACTTTAGCGGTTTTTGGATGGATATTGGTACGGTTGAGCGGTTGCGGGCTTTTGAATTGTCTTTATGAGTTTTTCTTCATCTTCAATACTTGAAAGAGGTCAGGCTTTGCCTGACAAGCAAGCGGAGCTTGCAGTCCAGCTATTTACGTTATATTACAATGAATTAAAATCGCTATACACGTCAGTCTCATTTATAGACTAGCAAAATATTAATATGTTCACAAAATGATGCAATGCTGAGATTTCTAATAAGTCGATTAATTATAATTTTTTGAGCCACGGTAATGATAAACATTGAACCAATCGAATATAAGGGCTCAACATTGACGCGCTACGCCCTTTCGTTTCTTTTTTTTGTTATCGCATTGTTTGTAAGATTTAAAATCGCACCCGTCGAAGCTGGAATACCGTTTGTGACTTTTTACCCCGCGATGGTTATCACCTTTTATTTATGCGGCACAAAACCGGGGGCTCTTTTTGCAATTCTTAGTGCAATCAGCGGATATTATTTATTCAATCCCTCTGATGATTCTTTTATACCCCGTTATGAATCGCTGATTACACTCAGCGCGTTCTCAATTTCAGCCACGCTCATTGGGTTGATTATCAACAAAATGCAACGCGCCTTAGGTTTACTCAGGCAAAGCGAACAGCGTTATCAAAGTTTCTTAGAAGATCAAACTGAATTTATTTGTCGTTTTAATCCCGCAGGCACAATGAATTACATCAATGACACTTTTTGTCGATTGTTTGGTAAATCACGCGAAAACTTGCTTGGTAAAACATGGCATCCCATTGCATGGCCTGAAGACATTCCTGCCGTCAATGAAAAACTAAGCACTTTATCACCAACAAATCCTGTGATAAAAGTTGAAAATCGCGTCATCACGGCAAGCGGCGAAATACGCTGGGTGCAATTTATCAATCGGGCATTTTTTGATTCGCAAGGTGTTCTTTTAGAAATACAATCCGTTGGGCGCGATATTACTGAACAAAAACAAGCCGAAATGGAAAATTTGGAACTCTACAAACGGCTGACAGAAATAGCGTCGCGTGTTCCTGGCGTGATTTACCAATACCTACTAAGACCGGATGGTAGCTCTTGTTTTCCTTATGCCAGCGATGCAATTTATGATATTTATCGCGTTACGCCTGAACAAGTTCAAGAAGATGCTTCGGTTGTGTACGCCATTTTACATCCTGACGATTACGACAGCATTGTTGCCTCAATTCAGCAATCGGCAACCACTCTTAAGCCTTGGCAACATGAATATCGTGTGCGTTTTGCAGATGGCACAGTGCGCTGGTTATATGGTAATGCACTTCCACATAAACAAGAGGATGGTGCGATACTTTGGCATGGTTTTATAACCGATTGTTCAGAACGCAAAGCGATTGAACAAGCGTTACAAAGTGAAAGCCTGAAAAACCAAATCTTTTTGCGTAATGCCAGCGACGGAGTGATTATCATGGATTACGATGGCTATATCGTTGAAGTGAGTGATTCATTTTGCAATATGCTAGGTTATACACGCGAAGAAACGCTCGGAATGCACGTTTCGCAATGGGAGGCTAAATTTACTAGGTCCGAGGTTATGCCTATCGTTTGGGAACTGCTTGAAAAGAAAACTCGCACTCAGTTTGAAACCCGTCATCGCCGCAAGGATGGCTCATGCTACGATGCGGAAGTCAGTGTTCTTACTATTGAACTCAATGGCAAAACGTTCGGCTTTAGCTCCACCCGCGACATCACAGACCGCAAGCAATTAGAACAACAACTCATTGCTTCAACACAAGAGATTCAAGATCTTTATAACAACGCACCTTGTGGCTATCACTCCGTTGACCAAAACGGCGTAGTATTAAATATCAATGAAACTGAGCTGCAATGGTTGGGCTACGCACGAGAAGAAGTTATTGGTAAGAAGAAAATCAGCGATTTCTTAACCCCAGAAAGCAAAGACAGGTATAAAGAAAAATTCTCTAAACTCTTGACTGATGGTTATATCGAAAATCTTGAATTTGAGTTAGTCAGCAAAAAGGGTGTCCTCCGCCAAGTGAGTGCCAGCTCAACCGCGATTGAAGATGCTAACGGCCATTTTTTTAAAAGTCGCACTGTGTTATATGACATTACCGAACTTAAAAACACACAAAAAAATCTACACCAATTGACCATTGAACAAGAAGCGATGCTCAATAACAATTTAATCGGTATTGTAAAATTGCGAGATCGGCGGATTGTTTGGATAAACAAAGCGATGGAGCGGATGTTTGGCTATAGCCAAGAAGAAATGCGCGGGCAGCTGACTCGAATTTTTTACTTAGATGATGCCTCTTACCAAGCTTTAGCAACAGCTTGTTATCCTATTTTAAACGCACACGACATTTATCAAACGCAAATTGAAATGTTACGCAAGAATGGTGAAAAAATCTGGATAGACTTAAGTGGCGTAGAGTTGTTAGATAACAATACTGAATCTGTTTGGATGTTGTTGGATATTACGGAACTCAAAAAATATCAGCAAAAAATCGAACACATTGCTTATCACGATGCACTGACAGGATTGCCAAATCGTTTATTAGTCGCTGACCGGTTGGAGCAAGTGTTGGCTCTGTCGCAGCGGACAAATCAAACTGTTGCCGTTTGTTATCTCGACCTTGATGGGTTTAAGCCTATCAATGATCAATTTGGTCATGCGGCTGGGGATAAACTGTTGATTGAAATTGCTCGCAGAATGCAAATCACTGTGCGCGTAAATGACACCGTTGGGCGGCTGGGTGGCGATGAATTTGTGTTGATATTAACGGATATTAAAAACGTCAATGATTGTCAGTTTGTATTGAAACGAATGCTCGAAGTTATTAATGCTCCGATTTTGATAGATGATTTGCATGAGGTTTGCGTGGGAGCGAGCATCGGTGTTGCGTTGTTTCCTGAGGATAACCATGATGCTGATATGTTGTTGCGCCACGCAGACCATGCCATGTATCAAGCTAAACAGTCGGGACGTAATTGTGTTTGTTTATACAATATGGATTAATTTTTCAATTTCTGCGATAAACACTAAGAATTTTTCAAGACGATCGGTCGTTTTTAAAAATTTTCGCAGTAGAGACGCAAAATATTGCGTCTCTACCAATGGATTCGCAATTCATAGAATGCGGCTGACGTAAGGAAGCGCATCGCCAACGTTTAATCCACGCCCCTTCGTTAAGCACATCCTATTGCACTACTATTATCTTTACTGCGCTTGTAATATTTGAATCTGCCCAGCTTTACCAATCAACACCGATGTTGCCAGCGCGTAAAAAATCCCATGCTCAACAATCCCAGAAATACTATTCAAAATATCATTCAACTGTTTTGCATCCATCCTAGCATCAAACTGCATATCCAAAATCAAGCTGCCATAAGAACTGCTTGCCAACCCCGTTTTATCGGCATTTTTGCGCAAATCCCCTTGCCCGCCGTGTATTTCCAACTGCTTTTTCACCAATTGCCATGCAAACGGCATCACTTCAATGGGAATCGCAAAGTTTTGTCCAATCCGCTCCACTGATTTACTGCTATCGACTAACACAACAAACTCTTTACTCGCCGTTGCCAACAATTTTTCCCGCACTAAATCTGCACCTTGCCCTTTGAGCAAACTCAAATCCGGCGACACTTCATCCGCGCCATCCACATAAACATCAAGCGCGTTCACATTTTCAAAATCAAGCAGCGGCAAGCCGTATTTTTTTGCCTCACAAGCACTGGCAACCGAGCTGGAAACAGTGCTGATTTTTAAATTTTCCTCATTCTGCCGACGCGCCAGTTCTGCAATAAAATAATTTGCAGTAGAACCCGTGCCAAGCCCTACAACCATGCCATTTTTTATTTGCGCGGCGGCATAGTGAGCCACAAGTTGTTTGTCGTTCATGGTTTGCTCCTTGAAAAAATTTTTACAGATGTTACGCACTTTACACAGAAAATACTAATGGTGCTACGAAAGCGATTCAGAACTAAGTTAAGCAAAAAATTTTCAAGACGACCGGTCGTTTTTAAAAATTTCTGCACAGCAAAACAATGGAAAAAAATCAATCGGTGCTTGCATCGTCTGTTAATTTTTCAATCGCAACCGCGTATTTTTATCACACCGTGTGCTTAGCGGTTGTCGTTGCGCACCAAACGCACGGCAAAAAAATTGCGCCGATAATCATAGCGATTTACGCCGGTAAAAAAATCCGCAACCCACACCGTGCTTGGGTTGTCTTGATTGGCAGAAGATGACCAGAACACAGCATCGGAGGGCACATTTGGAAAGGCTTTGTTAATCAGCGTGGGTTTTGCGTATTCGCCATCACAAGGCGTGCTGGACTCATTCCATTGATTGGGTTTGCCGCTGCTGCAATACAAAAGTGTTTTTAATTCTGCAATCGTTGGCAGTCGCCAATCGTTATACCCTGCAAAAGAAAAATGCTTTACGACAATCTCATCCCAGATATATTTTGTTGCCATGCCTTGGCATGATGAACCATTCCATTTTTGCCCTAAACTACAGCGCGTCCAAATCAATCCTGTTTTGGTATCTTTCACAAAGCCGTCGAAAATTTTATAACGGTTGATAGCTTCCGCATTCTGTTTCTGCAAAAGTTCTACTTCCGCATCATGTGTTTGAAAGGATGGCATATCCAGTTTTGATGTCACTGTAGTCAAATGAGCTGCTTTGATCCAACCTGCACGAATCGCCAATAATCGCGTTTGTTTGGCAGGGTGCGTGTGTGATGCTATGTCAGATGCAACGGCATTAATCGCAAGTTGCGCCTCCTCTAACGTTGCGCCCATTTTTTGCAATACAAATCCTGAATACTCATCGGCTTCAAGCTCTGTACCGGGGCGACTACCATCTTTGGTTAAAGTATGTCCTTGTAAATGGTGTCCAATCTCATGGGCAATAATACTAATGGCAGCCCAATACGAATGCGTTTTTTGTTCAATAGAATGCACAAAATCAGGGTTGTAGAGTAAATAGCGTTCACCGGATGGCATGATAATAGCGGCAGCATTTTGCGTTTCATTTGTGGCAAGAATAATAAAATTACGCCGCAAGCCTGAATAGGCGGTAATTTCATCAACAATCGTTTCTGCGGAAACATCGGGCACAAAAATTGAAGCGGGTATATTCGATACAGCTTTGCCATCATAATTGCATTGTGATGCCAAAATTAAATCAGCTAAGTCGTTACTCTTTGCCGAAAGCGTGCAGCCACTACTCAGTAAGAGAATATATAAAAAAAATGGACGCAGATTTATTATTTTCATATTAAAAAATCAATAAGTTAAATTTATTTTTGTTTTTATTAATGCGATAAAAAATTTATGACGCTGAGTATATCCTCTCTTTTTTCACTAGCCTAATTTGTGGTATTTGATAAGAACTCAATCGTTAAGGAATGAGCACGAAACAACTTATGCAAATTTATTTTGTGTAGGTGCAGATTTATCCTGCACTGTGCGAATAAATAAGCACCTACAGTTGTCGAGCTTATTTCATGCACGTTCCTATGGTTTGTTGCAAATTTATCTGCGCCGAAGATTCTAACGAGGTCTTAATATCAGCGTGGTGAAAAATATCGCCGTTATTGTAAAGATGGGTTAACACTTGCCGGCGTTTTTCTTGATAAATCATTTCGGCAACCCATTCATATTCAGCGCGAATTTGTTGTTGATATTGCGCAAAGCGAGCAGGAGCGGCGGCTAAGATTCCTAAATCAATATCAACCAGTAGTTTTTCATCTTCTGTTTGCGGAGGCTGCTGGTGATTGGTTGCCATAATTAAGGCATAAACCTGCTGAATAAAGGGCGCGGCTATTTCAGCCTGTTCCAAAACAGTAACTGCCCAAATCGCGCTTTGTTGTTCGTTATCAAAGCGTTGTGGTTGATAAACAGCATCGTGAAACCACAGTGCAAACTCCACTGCCAAAGGATTTTTGGCTAAATAATGATAGGTATCAAATAATTGCAAACATTCAAAAAGATGCTGTTGGGTGTGATAGTGTCGGTGCGGTTCTTGATAGGCAGCTTGTAAGGCTTGCCAGAGTGCAGGCGCGGTGGCGGTGAAATTAACGGATATGTTTTGCAATAATCGGCAAAATCGTTTTGATAAATGCACCATGATTTAAGCTGCTGTTTTTTTTAAAGTAAATAATTGCGAGCGGCTAAGTAAACAAAAGTTTTTCGGTATGTCGGAGTGCAAGCTTTGCTTGCAATGTCAGGCAAAGCCTGACCTCCAGTATTCAGTAATGCCTTGAAACTTTTTCTCACCCACTTATGTCAATTATTCTCTGTCGTTGATTAAGTCATTAGGCTCTCGTTTTTAGGGATAGCACAAAAGTTTTAAACGATAAGCCATTCATCAAGTAGAAATTTCAGTCGCTCATAAAAGCTAAGGAAGATCTCAGGCAAGCAAAGCTTGCACTCCAAAATATTCCTAAAATTTATAAAGAACCTTTGATTTTTTTGCTGTAACCGTTATCGGCAAATTTTAGGCAAAAAAAAGGCTTGCAGATAAAATCATGCAAGCCTTTGATATTTTTATGGTGCCCAGGGACAGAATCGAACTGTCGACACGAGGATTTTCAGTCCTCTGCTCTACCGACTGAGCTACCTGGGCTAAACAAGCCAGCCATTAGACACGGATCTGAGTGATTAGTCAAGAATAAACAAGTATTCCTCACTAGCAAACGATAACAATTCTGTAATTTATGCGATAATTCTCAACACAATAATATATCGGCTTTGGCTAAACAGGAGATTTTATATGGCTGCATTGATAGGCATTATCATGGGTTCAACCTCAGATTGGGAAACCATGCAATATGCCGTGCAAGTTTTGGAACAATTAGGTGTTCCGCATGAAGTGGAAGTAGTATCTGCACACCGCACACCGGACAAATTATTTCATTATGCGCAAACCGCAGAAGATAAAGGCTTGGAAGTGATTATTGCCGGAGCAGGTGGTGCTGCACATTTGCCGGGCATGACGGCTGCAAAAACCGCCATCCCAGTATTAGGTGTGCCGGTGCAATCTAAAGCTTTAAATGGCATGGACTCACTTCTATCAATCGTACAAATGCCCGCTGGTATTCCTGTTGGCACATTAGCCATCGGCAAAGCAGGCGCAATTAATGCCGCATTATTAGCTGTCGCTATTATCAGCAATAAATACCCAGAATATCGTACTGGTCTGCACGATTATCGAAAAAAACAAACAGAAATGGTGCTAGAAAATCCAGACCCTCGGCAGGTGACAGAATGAAAATAGGGATTTTAGGTGGTGGTCAATTAGCACGAATGCTAGCATTGGCAGGTTATCCATTAGGATTAGAATTTATTGTGCTTGACCCCAGCGCGGACGCAGGTGCAATCCCTTTGGCAGAACATTTGCATGGCGCGTATGATGACGAAGCCTTGTTAGCACAGCTCGCTGAAAAAGCCGATGTGGTAACGTATGAATTTGAAAACGTTCCTGCGCAAGTTGCGGAGTTTTTAAGCTCACACACCCAAGTTTATCCCAGCGCAAATGCGTTAGCTGTCGCACAAGACCGTTTGTTAGAAAAAAACTTTTTTCACCAAATTAATATTCCTACTGCTCGCTTTGCGCCAATTGATAATTTAGCCGATTTAGAAAAAGTGATGCCCGACATTGGCTATCCAGCGATTTTAAAAAGTCGCCGCATGGGTTATGACGGCAAAGGGCAAATCGTTTTAAAATCAACTGATGATTTGGCAAGCGCGTGGAATTCCATGCAGGAAGCTCCTTCAATTGTGGAAGGTTTTGTCGCATTTAGTCGTGAAGTGTCGATTATTGCAGCACGTCGCCCTAGTGGAGAAATTGCGTTTTATCCGCTTTCCGAAAATAAACATCGTGGCGGCATTTTGCGAGTTTCAGAAGCCTGCCATGATGATGCCTTGCAAACACAAGCTCAAGAATATGTCACGCGCCTGTTAGAAACATTGGATTATGTTGGTGTGATTGCGTTGGAATTGTTTGAAGTCGATGGCGGTTTAGTGGCGAATGAATTTGCCCCGCGCGTCCATAATTCAGGACATTGGACAATTGAGGGTTCAGAAACCAGTCAATTTGAAAACCATTTGCGTGCCATTTTAGATTTGCCATTAGGTTCAACGCAAACACGCGGTTTTGCCGGCATGGTGAACTTTATTGGAGATGTCGCAAGCTCTGAACAAGTATTAAGCTTAAGTCATGCGCATTTACATTTGTATGCAAAACAACCGCGAAAAGGGCGGAAAGTGGCTCATGCAACCGTGCGTACTGATGACAAGGAAGAATTTACACGCATTTTAAAAGGTTTAGTCGCTTTAGCAAATCAAACCGATAACTCCTAATTAAGCTATTGATTAAAAAGGAAAATAAAAACCAACTAACACGGAATTTTTTCTTCTCCCTTTCAATTTTTTTAACAGCCTTGGCGTTGAATTAACTGTTGATGCTAAATGAAAAAATTCTTCTCAAGAACACTTTTGCTATTGCGAAAATAGCAGTAGAATTTATCGCATCTCGTGGGCATATCACGACACGATAACGATTACATCCTTCAGCCCTTGCGCCCTTAAAAATCGCTTTAAGGTGCTGCAAGGGTCTTTTTTTGTCGTGATATAATTCAGCCAAATCTTAAACAACACCACGATAGTCCATTCAGCCTGACATTTTCTGTATTTAAAGCATCATCCAGCATCATCCAATTTCTTTATGGCATGACTATGCAATGAAAATGAACGCACAAAGACAGTCGAATCCCCCGAAAACTCACCAGCTTTGATTGGATAATCGAAAAACTCCGCTGCAAAGCCAATCCAAGCGAATAGAAACTATAACAACAAAAATGAATCAAACTTCTTCACCCGCTCCGAACTCCAATCTTGCCGTTATTTTATTTGCCGGAACGCTTTTCAGCAGTGCGACGCTAATGTTTATTTTGCAACCGATGTTCGGCAAAATTTTATTGCCGTTGCTCGGCGGCTCGCCTGCGGTGTGGAATACCTGCATGGTGTTTTATCAGATTTTGTTATTTTTAGGCTATTTGTACGCGCATTATTTATCTTCGCGCTTGAATCTAAAGCGGCAAATTCAGATCCACATTGTATTGATTTTGCTTAGTTTTCTCGCTTTGCCGCTGGGTTTACCTGAAAACACCGTGCCGCCGACCGAAAGTAATCCGACTTGGTGGTTGCTGTGGACATTATTTTTAGCGATTGGCTTGCCGTTTTTCGTGGTTTCTACCACTGCGCCTCTGTTGCAAAAATGGTTTGCGCACGTTGGACATCACACCAGCCACGATCCTTATTATCTCTACACCGCCAGCAATGCCGGAAGTTTAATTTCCCTGCTCAGTTACCCATTTTTAGTTGAGCCGAATATTGGTTTAAGTCTCCAAAAAAATCTCTGGAGTGGCGGCTTTGTTATTCTTTGCATTTTTATTATTAGCTGCGGATTGTTGTTGTGGCGTTCTAATCAGAAAGCCATGACTGGCAGTCCTTCAAGGACTGCCAGTCATACAACAGAAACCGTTGAGCCATTAAGCCTTAAAACAAAACTGCATTGGTTAGTGTTAGCTCTTGTGCCATCGAGCTTGCTGTTGGGACTCACCAACTTTATCAGCACCGACATCGCCTCCGTGCCGTTGTTATGGATTATTCCGCTGACGCTGTATTTGCTCACCTTTGTGATTGTTTTTTCCAAATGGAACGACAAAGTTCATCCGTGGATGATGCGTTTTCAAGCAATTTTCTTAATTCCGTTTTTAGCTTTTGCATTCATTGATCCCGCCGATTTGCCATATTGGGCGTATTTAATTCTGCACACGCTGGCATTTTTCTTTGCGGTGATGGTTTGTCATGGCGAACTGGCGCGGATTCGTCCGCACACGCAGTATTTAACCTTGTTTTATTTAATGATGTCGTTTGCGGGGATGTTGGGCGGAATGTTTAACACTTTTGTTGCGCCGTTTATTTTTAATGCGGTGTACGAATACCCTATTATGATTGTCGCGGCGTTGTTATTGCGTCCTGGTAGGACTGCCAGTCCTTTAAAGGACTGGCAGTCCTGGTTACAAATTATTATTCCCGCTTTATTAATTGCAGTTGGCTGGATTTTATACAGCAACGTGCCAAATTTATTGGACTATTTCGACCAAATCGCCATCAGTTTAATGGTGCTAACGCTATTAATGTTTGTGGTTCGCAACCGACCTGTGGCTTTTGCCGGCTTAACGGCAGCGATTATTTCCTTAAGTTTAGGCTTGCACGGCTTGTCATCGCACACGATTTATCAAGAACGCAGCTTTTTCGGGGTGTTTTCGGTGCGTGATGCAATGATTGAAAATGAAAATAATCAGCCAGAAAAAATCCACGAGCTGTATCACGGCACGACTAAACACGGCGCACAGCGATTAGCACAAGCGTTGCAAACCATTCCGTATATGTATTACAGCCAGCCGGGACCAATGGGACAATTGTTTAAAGAATTTGACGGGCAAAATCAAAACTGGACAATCGGCACAGTTGGTTTAGGCGCGGGCGCGTTAGTGTGCTACAGCAAACCGCAGCAACAGTGGACGATTTATGAAATTGACCCGCTGGTGATAAAAATTGCCCAAAATGCCGAGTATTTCCATTACTTAGAACGCTGTGGCAAAAATGCCGCGATGAAAGTCGGTGATGCGCGTCTTTCGATTGCCGCAGAACCTGCACAAAAATTCGATTTGCTGATTATGGATGCGTTTAGCTCCGATTCTGTACCGACTCATTTACTCACGCAGGAAGCCTTAGAGCTGTATTTCAGCAAATTAAAACCGAACGGCATCTTGGCGTTTCATATCACCAACGCGCATTTAAGTTTGAAAAAAGTGATTTCTGACCACGCGCAACAGCTTAAACTTGCCGCGCTGATTCAGGAATTCAAACCACAAGATAATCAGCCGCTGGTGGTTGTTACCGATTGGGTGGTGATGGCGAAAAATCCGCAAACGTTAGAGCCGCTCGCGCAAAGTCGCTTAGGTTATTGGGAAAAATTGCCGCTGTATTTTGATATGAAACCGTGGACAGATGATTTCACCAACATTATAGATATTTGGAAATAACGATGAATTTAACAATACAAAACTTGGCTGCCCTGTGTAGCGCAACCGTAGAAGGTGGAAATTCTGAAGGTTTGGTGGATTCTGCGGCGGATATTATGTCGGCACAGGCGCACCAAGTCACCGTTCTCAGCGATATGAAATACGCCAAATATTTGCAAAACAGCTCTGCGGCGGCGTGTTTTATTAGCGATAAATTTGCTGCCGAAGATGCGCCTGCGGGTGTGGCGTTGTTGCGTTGCGCCGACCCTGAAATGAGTTTTTTAACCGCCGTGAAAACGCTTTACCCCGAACAAACGTTTGCGCATCAGGTTTCGCCACGCGCAGAAGTGGATGAATCGGTGAGTTTAGGTGCAAATGTGCATATCGGCGCGTTTTCAACGGTGGGAAAAAATTCTAGCATTTCTGATAACAGCGAGATTTTTGCCGGCGTGCATATCGGCATGGGCGTAACGATTGGCAAAAACTGCAAGATTTATCCGCAAGTGGTGATTTACGACAATACGCAAATTGGCGATAACGTGATTATTCATTCCGGCTCAGTGATTGGTGCGGATGGATTTGGTTATAAATTCCGTAATAATCAACATGTTAAAGTGCCGCATGTCGGCAATGTGGTGATTGCAGATCATGTCGAAATCGGCGCAAATACTTGTATTGATCGCGGCGCGTTGGGTTCAACTGTGATTGGCGCGGGTAGCAAAATTGATAATTTGGTGCAGTTGGGACATAACAATAAAGTCGGCAAAAACGTGATTATTTGTGGGCAATCGGGGATTTCCGGTTCTTGCACGATTGAAGACGGGGCGATTTTAGCCGGAAGTTCTGGGATTGCTGACCACGTTACCATTGGGCAACGCGCGGTGGTGATGGCGCGCAGCGGGGTTTCGCAAGATATTGCGGCGGGTACGCAAGTGTTTGGTTCACCTGCGCGGGATAGAAAAGTGGCGTGGAAAGAGCTGGCGGCATTGACTAAATTGCCGGAGTTGTTGAAAAAGTTTAAGGCGTTGGAAAGTCGTGTTCAGGATTTGGAAAAGTAATCATGTCTGAAGCTGAAAGTGCAAACAATAAGGTGTATTTTTTATCGCTGGCAGTAGAAAACGTGCGCTGTTTTGGCAAAAAACAGAAATTAGAGTTATGGGATAGCAAAGATAAAACTAGACCTGCACAATGGACTGTGATTTTGGGGAATAACGGGACAGGGAAAACAACTTTACTGAAAAGTTTTTTAATTGCCACGATTTTTAGACCAAATGTTTTTAGATTTAATGATGATTTGCGACGTGCAAATACCGATGGACTTACTCTATTATCGCGCTTCGCTTATGATGCAGTTTTAGATAATACTGAAAATACTTTCAAATACTGGTCAAACGAACACTCAATAACAACTGCATCTCCTGTAATAAAGAACGGGGATTTACCTCCCTTTAATGATGATTTTTTCTGTCTTGCTTATAACGCTAATAGAAGATTATTAGATGATAATAGTGAGTTAATTAAAGCCGAAGAATGGTTGAAAGATACTTATCTTTTTTCAGAAGCTAAAGCTAAATTTAAAAAACGTTTCAATTTAGTTAAAAAAACATTAGTTGATTTGCTTCCTGATGTCACAAAAATTGATATTTATTATCCTGACGAAAATAAACCTGAGTTAAAAGTCCGCTTTTTAGCCAATGGCGTTTGGTTATCTTTAGACGCACTCAGTTTAGGTTATCAATCCATGTTTTCATGGGTAGTTGATTTTGCAGCACGATTATTTAAACATTATCCTAATAGCAAAGACCCAATTAAAGAACCCGCCGTTGTTTTAATTGACGAAATAGATTTACACCTACACCCAAAATGGCAACGTGAAATTATGGGTTATTTAAGCGATAAGTTTAAGAATACCCAATTTATTGTTACTGCACACAGCCCATTAATTGTGCAAGCTGCTGAAGATGAAAATGCCAATATTGTAGTGTTGCGGCGTAAAAAGGATAGCGATGAAGTCGAAATTATCCAAGACTACAAAGATATTCACGGCTGGCGCGTTGACCAATTATTGGCGAGTGATTTATTTGATAATCAACCGATTCGTTCTGCCAAATATGACAAATTATTAAAAGACCGTCGTGCTATTTTGAGCAAATCACATTTAACGGATGAAGATGAACAAGAATTAGAAAAAATAGAAGAGCAATTAGATGAAATGCCAACGGCTGAAACTCTGGAAGATATAAAAGCAATGGATATTATTCGCCGTGCGTCTAAATTGTTGGAAGCTAAACTATGATTAAAATTGAACGCGCAGAAGAGCCGGAAATTTTAAAAACTAAAGGAAAACAAGCACGCAAAGCTTTATGCACAAGCTATGAGCAAGGCAAAACGGAATTTAGTAAAGAGGACTTCAACGACAACATTTATGCGCATCCTTCTGTTAAAAAAGCGTTATTTTCTATGCAAAATGGCAAATGTTGTTTTTGTGAAATCAAAACAAAACAGCCACAACATCCTGATAAAGGGGACGTAGAACACTTTCGCCCCAAAAATGGTTATCAACAGGATAAAGATGATGATTTACATAAGCCTGGTTATTATTGGCTAGCGTATAAATGGACTAATTTGCTTTGGAGTTGCGCAACCTGTAACCGTAGTTATAAAAAAAATCTATTTCCACTTCAAAATCCAACAGCAAGAGCCAAAAATCATAGCGATGATATAACCAGTGAAATTCCATTGTTAATTAATCCTTGTGAACAAAATCCAAAAGACTATATTAAGTTTAATCGTTCTTTTATTTACGCACTTGATGATAATCCGTATGGAAAAGCAACGATTGAATTATTGAGTTTAAATAGAGAAGATTTAGAAGAAGCGCGTAGAGCTAAATTGAAGACATTTAAACAACAATTAGTTCTTATAAAGGCTGCCGCAACGTACACTGACGATTATGATTTGCAAAAAGCTTCCAGAGAAGCGCAACAGATGATTCAAGAAATGGCATTGCCGCAAGCCGAATACTCCGCCATGATAAAAGCCGCCCTCAGCAAAACCTTACAATAGATGGATTTATGTTAGAAGTTAAAAACTTATATTGCGAGCGAGACGAGCGCGTTTTATTCAATGGCTTGAATTTCACCATCTCCGCAGGCGAAGTGCTGCAAATTGAAGGACAAAACGGCAGCGGCAAAACCACACTCCTGCGCATTTTATGCGGACTCTCCGCAAGCTTTGAAGGCGATATTTTCTGGCGCGGACAACTCGTGGAAGACGTGCGCGAAGACTTTTACCACGACATGCTCTACGTCGGACATTTAGCCGGCGTAAAAGCTGCATTAACCCCCGAAGAAAACCTGCAATGGATGATGCGCCTATCACCTAATCTCAACAAATTGAGCATCTACCAAGCCTTAGAAAAAGTCGGCTTATACGGATTTGAAGACGTACCGTGCCACACCTTATCCGCCGGACAACAACGCCGCGTCGGATTAGCGCGATTGTATTTAAGCTCCGCACCGCTGTGGATTTTAGACGAACCCTTTACCGCGTTAGACAAAAAAGGCGTAGCCGAAAAAGAAAGTTTGATTGCGCAACACGTTCACAACGGCGGCGCGGTGATTTTAACCACACACCACGACTTGACCATTCCCGACAAAACCGTGCGCACGATTAATTTAGACGCAGGAGGAACACAATGAGTTTTTTCTTTGCCGCGATTAAGCGCGATTTACTATTGGCTTTTCGGCATCGCAACGACATTGTGAATCCGCTGGCGTTTTTTTTGATGGTCGCGGTATTATTCCCGTTAGGCGTAAGCCCAGAAGCGAAATTTTTAGCGCAAGTTGCCCCCGGCGTGATTTGGGTGGCGGCTTTGTTGGCAAGTTTATTGTCAGTCGATGGAATTTTTAGAACCGATTTTGATGATGGCTCGCTGGAGCAAATGCTGGTCAGCCCGCAGCCGTTAGTATTATTAGTGCTGGCAAAAATTATAAGCCATTGGTTAATCAGTGGTTTTTGTTTGGCGTTAATGTCACCGCTCTTAGCCATGATGTTATTTTTGCCGCAGCAAGGATTGTTTGCGTTGGTGATTAGTTTGTTATTGGGCACGCCGACCCTGAGTTTAATCGGTGCAATTGGTGCAGGATTAACCGTAGGATTGCGCAAAGGCGGAATTTTGATTTCGTTATTAGTGTTGCCGCTGTATATTCCGGTACTGATTTTTGGCGCGGGAACGGTTCAGGCTGGCACAATGGGAATGCCGATTGGCGGCTATTTAGCGTTATTGGGCGCGGTGTTGGTCGTCAGCATGATGTTAGCTCCGTTTGCAATTGTCGCTGCTTTGAAAATCAGTGTACGCGGCTAGTCAATAACGAGGAGTAAAATAGCTTTAGCTATTTTTAACAGAGATTTTTCTGATGTTGAGTAAATCATTGATAGTGCTTGGCAGTGTCATTTTAATAATCGGATTATTATTAGAATACGCGCCGTTTTTACTGAACTGGTTTGGCAAACTGCCCGGCGACATTCGCGTGAAAGGTGAAAACAGCCTGTTTTTTATGCCGATTACCTCCATGATTATCCTCAGCATCGTCGTATCCATTGTGGCGAATTTATTTTTTCGCAAATAAAAGTCACGAAAAAAACGAAGATTTTTACTCTTTTTTCGCAAATTTCGTGACCTTATTTTCTTCAAAAAACGTAAGCTTTTCTTTATTGCCCAGGCTGTGCGCAATGTACAGCAGGTGTTGTCGCTTTTGGAATCGCTCGCAAATATTCATAAATCGCGTCCAAATCATGGTCACTCATTGCACCATAAATCGGCCAAGGCATCACGGGCAATAACGCAGCAGGCACATCAGGATCTTTTCCTGTGCGTAACAGATTTTTAAAAGCAAGTAACGTTAAACCTGCTGGTTTTCCCGTTGCATCCGGCGTTAAGTTTGCCGAAACTGCGGTAACACCGCCGCCTGAAACATTCACCCCACCCGCTAAATACGACGCAGGATTAAATTTTTTCGGTTGTCCCAAATAGGGATTATTGCCAAGTTTGTAAGTCGGGCAACTATGACAATTGGCACAACCCGCTTGCGCATTGACAATATAACTTCCTAAATATGCCAAATTTGCATTTTTTCCGACTAAATTCAGCGTAATCGGAACAACGGTTGGAATCAGGATTTTTCCGGTGTTAATGCGAGTTTGTTCAACACTACGCACCACAACTTTTGCAGTCATCGACGGATGAAAATTGCAGCGATAGGTATAGCTGCCTTCTTTGGTAAAAACACGACTAAATACATTGCCGCTAAATAAAGTTTTGTCCCACGCCTCACCCGCTGCCGTGCTAGTTGTGGTATGCGGTGCGCCGCCGTTGTTTGTCCATTTCACAGTGTCGCCAATATTAATTGTGACAATGGTTGGGGTAAATTGAAAATCAGTAATTGAGACAGTTGCAGTGGCTGCAACGAGTTGTGACGTGTAAAAAAAACACAGCAGCAACAAAAATTTTGAAATTGCGTTCATCGTAAGTCCTCCACTCATATAATTAGAATTAACCTGACAGCTAATATTTATACCGTAGAGCACTGTGGGGAAATGAAAGTAAGCTTAGGAAAATAAAGGGAAAAAAGAGTTGTTGACAGTTTTACTACGGTATTAAAGAAGACTATACCTGTTAGTTAATTTTTCCAAGTAATTTTTTTAGAACGAGTTTTAAAAAAGATAATAAAACTCTCGTTTCCACACGCTGTGTTACTGCCATTAAATATAAAAAAACTCTTAATAATCAAAATAATAAATCGTAGGCTGGGTTAGCTTATCTCGCTATGCGAGATAACGTAACCCAGCATTCAGCGGTAAAATAAACGCGCTTTGCTGGGTTACGCTTTTTTGCTTACACAAAAAATGCTAACCCAGCCTACACATATCAAACAATAATTCTTAACTGTGGGCAGTGACGCGGCGCATGGGAACAAGAAAAAAGCGTGTTTGAAAACGCACGACAAATATTCAAAAAAATTTAAAGACGATTGGTTGTCTTGGAAAATTTTCAGAGTTTTGGAGATCAGATGACTTTCATCATCAAGAAATTTATTTTGCGGAAGCTCAGAAAGTAAGAAGCGACTGGCAGTTTTTTAAAAAACCACCAGTCGTGAAGAATTATTTCGCGCTGTTTTCAGCCCAACTCGAAAAAGGCTGTCTGCTAAGATTATTATTGTAATAGCGCACATCGTGCGACACTTCTGCACCCAACCAAGCAGGCTTATTAAAATCTTCGCCAATGGCCGACAATTCAATTTCAGCCACAATCAACCCTTGATTTTCACCGGCAAAAACATCAATTTCCCAAACATGCGCAGCATCGTTGACAAAATAGCGCGTTTTTTCAATCAATGGTTTATGACACAACGTCGCAATAATTTCATCCGCATCGGCAACCGGAATTTCATATTCAAATTCTAAACGGTGTGTGCCTATTGTTGCACTTTTGATATTCAACCACGCTTTGTCGCCTGCAATTCGCACCCGCACGGAGCTGGTGGCATCACTGTTTAAATAGCCTTGTTTGAAATCCGCGCTATGACTCACCAACGCCCGCCAATCATCATTTGCGACTAAAAATTTATGTTCTATTTCGGTTGCCATAGTGGAATTATGCCCGCGAACTGAATTTGCCGGTTAAGGTATTGACTTTCACCACTTCGCCAGACTCAATATATTCAGGCACTTGAATTTCAATGCCCGTTGATAATTTTGCTGTTTTGGTGCGTCCTGTGGCAGTTTGCCCTTTAATGCTAGGGTCGGTGTGCGTAATTACCAAATTCACTGCGGAAGGTAATTCGATAGCAATCACTTTATCATCAATTAATAAGCCGACAATGCCATCTAAACCTTCGGTTAAATAACCGATTTGCTCTTCCAAATCCTCAGCATCCAGACCGTATTGGCTATAATTTTCAGTGTCCATAAAAATATATTGCGTGCCGTCAATGTAAGAAAACTGCAAGCGTATCCGTGCGCAATCGACTTCTTTCAGAATATCATCGCCTTTGTAGGCTTCATCAAGCTTTTGACCGGTTTTTAAGTCATTAAAACGGAATTTGTACAAGGTTGTACCACCGCGTGCAGTCGGGCTTTTGACTTCAAGACTTTTAATAATATAAGGCGTGTCATTAATTTCGACGATCATTCCTGTTTTTAATTCACTGACTCTAGGCATCTTATTTTTTACTGAAAATTGTTTAAAAACGCATTTTATCAGTTTGCCTGTTAAAACCCTAGAGTTGGACAAGCTTGATAATCGGCAGAATGTTAAGCGCGAGTGATAATTTATCCGGCGGTTAGGCTGTGTTGCTTAAGTGATTAATGCTAAACTCAACACAAAAATAATGTTGAGATAGCCGCTATCCATCCGCAAAATTTAAGGGAGATTTACATGAAAAGAAAAACCTATAAATATCTGTTTCATTGCACAATGCTGATATTGATTGCCAGTTGCGCAGTTCGTCCGGTTGTTAATCAACCGCCTACGCCGACAACAACCCCGACGCAGCCCACGCCAACCTATCCCTCCTCATCAAATACGCATGAAGTGGGCAATTATTCAGCCAGCAGTGTTTCAGGAACGTATGCCAACTCGTTTGCTTTGCAAAGTTTTATTCAAAAAATGGTGCGGCAATATGGTTTTTCGCAATCCTATTTAAACGGACTTTTTTCACAAGCAGTACATTTAGAATCGGTTGTGCAGTTAGAAAATCCACCTTCGGTAAAATTTGGATTCACCGGCACAAGCACTGGCAGTTGGTCGGCTTATCGGCAACAATTTTTGGACGAACAGCATATTATTAATGGCGTAAATTTTTGGCGCACCAATGCGGTTGCTCTGCAAAAAGCCAGTAGCATGTACAGAATAGACCCTGAATATATTGTCGCCATTATTGGGGTGGAAACCTCTTATGGTCGCAATGTTGGAAAAACCCGCACCATTGACGCACTGACAACGTTAGCGTTTGACACGGCACGCCGCGCGGCTTTTTTTACCTCCGAATTGGAGAATTTTTTATTATTCACTCGTGAAGAAGGCTACGAGCCGCGTCAAGTCGTCGGTTCTTGGGCGGGCGCAATGGGATTAGGTCAATTTATGCCCAGTAGTTTTCGGAAATTAGCGATTGATTTTAATGGCGACGGCAAGCGCGATCTTTGGCAAGCAGAAGATGCGATTGGCAGCGTGGCGAATTATTTTTCCCGTAGTGGTTGGCAATTTCAAGCTCCTGTTGCAACGCAGTCTAGTTATGGCGGAGGTTTTAATATGATTGAGCTGAGCACTTATGCGGGCCCTGAATATTGGACGGTTTATCCTAATTTTAGTGTGATAAAAAAATACAATAGCAGCGATAAATATGCGATGGCAGTGCATCAATTGGCGCAGGCGTGTAAACAACGGTATTAAGAAGTTTTCAACAGTTGTCGCTTAAACCTGTCAGGTCTCTAAGACCTGACAGGTTTTTATCGTTTGTATCTCAGTTACTTAGATCTTAGCTAAAAATAACTTCCAGGATTTTGAATGAAGGTGTAGGGGCGAATTCATTCGCCCTAGGCGATTAAAATCGCCCCTACAAGAGTAATCATAAAAAACACCAACCTCTTGTTGCAAGGAACAATTATGAAATTCACATTAGCAGTTGTCAGTCTAATTTTTACTGCAACTTTGCTGACATCGCCCCTCACGCACGCAGAAGAAGCGAAAAAACCACATCCACAAGCCGATTTGTTAAAAACCGTTGATCAAAACGCCGATGGCAAAGCCAGCAAAGCAGAGTTTTTTGTGGCAATGGAAAAAAAATTTCACAGCATGGATGTTGATAAAAGTGACGTTGTGACGATGGAAGAATTAAAAATCTATGGCGAAAAAGACCAAGAGATTTTGAAAAAAGCTCAACATACAGCAGAAAAATACCGCCCGTTAGAAAAACCGATTGGCGAAGAAGAATTTATGAAACGCTTTACGGATCGAGCCGCTAGCGAATTCAGTGCGCTTGATAAAAACCAAGATAAACAATTAAGTGCAGATGAATTAGGCAGTGAAAAAAAGCCAAAAAAATCTGCCAAAAAAACCAAGCCGGCTGCTACGAAAAAACTCAGTGAAGAAGAGTTTATTCGCTTGTTTACTGACAGTGCCGCCGAAAATTTTAGTCAACTAGATCTCGATTTTGATGGTGAATTGTCATCTGAAGAATTAAATCCTGCTAAAACAAAGTCAGAACCGACCGCCGCAAAACCGGTTGTTGAAAAGCCCGCACTGCCTGCAAAACCGCCACTTGATGAGAAAGATCAGAAAAAACAAGCGTTTATTAAATCTTTTTTTGTAGGAATTGATGCAAATAAGGATGAAAAAATCAGTACGCAAGAAAAAACGGCGGCTTTTGAGCGATTATTTCAACGGCTGGACAGCAATCACGACCAGTTTATTACCCAAGATGAAATCATCGCAGGGCGACATCATGCCGCTGTCAACGCGCCATAACACAACAACATTCTATCCCCTGTTGCGCAAAACAGTTAAAATGCCCAGTTTTTTACACTCTTTTCCCAGCAATAGAGGACGCTTAGGTTAAATTTATGCAAAATACCGATGATTTAAGAATTACCGCGACGCGAGAAGTGGTCTCGCCTGAGCAAGTTCATAATGATATGCCAATCACCGAAGCAGCGGCACAAACCATTGTCGCGGCACGCGCAGATATTCATAAGATTTTAACCGGAGCTGACGACAGGTTGCTGGTTGTGGTTGGGCCTTGTTCGATTCACGACACCAAAGCTGCGCATGATTATGCGGATTTGCTGAAAACGGCTAAAGATGAATTGCAAGACGATTTGTTGATTGTCATGCGGGTTTATTTTGAAAAACCACGCACCACAGTGGGCTGGAAAGGCTTAATTAATGATCCAGATTTAAACGACAGTTTTGATATTAACAAAGGTCTGCACATTGCGCGGCAATTGTTGTTGGATGTGAATAGCAAAGGCGTTCCGGCTGCGACTGAATATTTAGATTTAATCACGCCACAATATATTGCAGATTTGATTTCGTGGGGCGCAATCGGCGCAAGAACCACCGAAAGCCAAGTGCATCGCGAGCTGGCTTCTGGTTTATCGTGTCCCGTCGGATTTAAAAACGCCACTGATGGCTCAATCAAAATTGCAATTGATGCGATTGGCGCGGCAATGAGTCCACATCACTTTTTATCAGTCACAAAATCAGGACGTTCCGCGATTTTTTCCACCACAGGCAATGAAGACGTGCATATTATTTTGCGCGGCGGCAATGACACCCCCAATTATGATGCGGTGAATGTGGAAAAAGTTGCAGAAGGCTTGGAAAAAGCGGGTTTGCGGCAAAATATTATGATTGATTTTAGTCATGCCAATTGCTTGAAGCAACATCAACGCCAATTAGTGGTCGGTGAAGATGTCGGCGGACAAGTGGCGGGCGGCGATAATCGGATTATGGGCGTGATGCTGGAAAGTCATTTGAAAGCAGGGCGACAAGATGTGATTCCTGGCAAAGAATTGGTCTATGGGCAAAGTATTACGGACGGCTGTTTAGGTTGGGAAGATACCCATGTTTTGCTGCAACATTTAGCAACTGCTGTACAAAAACGTAGAGCGTTGAAAACACAAGGAGTTTTTTAATGATGATTGTGGTGAATGGCGAAAATCGTGAAATCTCAGAACAAACAACGGTTGCGCAGCTGATTGCCGAATTAGGTTTAACGGGAAAACGGATTGCAGTGGAATTAAATCAAGATATTCTGCCGTTTCAACAACATGCCAGCCATATTTTACAAGCAGGTGATAAATTGGAAATTGTACAAGCCATTGGTGGCGGTCAAGATGATTTTTTTAAAATCGGTGCGCGGATTTTTAAATCGCGGTTGTTAGTCGGCACAGGAAAATATAAAGATTTGGAAGAAACCCGCCTAGCGATTGAAGCCAGCGGCGCGGAGATTGTGACGGTTGCAATTCGCAGAACTAATATTGGACAAAATCCAAACGAGCCGAATTTGTTGGATGTGATTTCACCGGATAAATACACGATTTTGCCAAATACCGCAGGTTGTTATACCGCTGAAGAAGCCGTGCGCACTTGTCGCTTAGGGCGGGAATTGTTGGGCGGACATAATTTGGTGAAATTGGAAGTGTTAGCCGATCAACTCACGTTGTTTCCTGATGTGGCGCAAACCTTTATCGCAGCGGAATTGTTGGTGAAAGATGGTTTTGAAGTGATGGTTTACACCAATGATGACCCGATTGCCGCAAAACGTTTGGAAGATATTGGTTGCGTGGCAGTGATGCCCTTAGCGGCACCGATTGGTTCAGGTTTGGGAATTCGCAATCCGTACAATATTTTAACGATTGTAGAAAATGCGAAAGTGCCGATTTTAGTGGATGCCGGTGTCGGTACGGCTTCCGATGCGGCGATGGCAATGGAATTGGGTTGTGATGGCGTGTTGATGAATACTGCGATTGCAGCGGCAAAAAATCCGGTGTTGATGGCTTCGGCAATGCGCAAAGGCATTGAAGCGGGACGAGAGGCTTATTTAGCAGGACGGATGCCGAAACGGCGGTTTGCGTCAGCTTCTTCGCCGTTGGATGGGTTGTTTTTTTAGTTACTTTACCGCTTTAAGTTTTAGATTGAGCCTCGGTTGTGAAAACAATTGAAAACAATCGAGGCTTTTTTAATATAGCATAAGGAAAAACAAAAATGTACTATTTTGATTCTTATAGAGTTAATCAATGCAATAATCGAAAAAGTGTTATTTTAATAAATGAGTTAGAGCAAACTGAAATAACTAGCGAACCTACTCCGATTATAAAATGGGATAATGATACTGATACCCAAGAATGGCGCGTAGTTATATTTCTTTCACAGAATATAGAGATTCAATATCGCAAAAAATTCTCTACAGAAGATTCTGTAAAAAATTTTGTGGACGAAATAAGCAAAACGTATATGAGTTGTGATTATGCAAATCTAGGGATTATGTCTGTCCTTGAATTCAATATCTAATACACTCAACTAACAAAACAGAATTCCAATTGCCAACACAGTGCCGATTTTTTATTATGATATTTTAATGGAGTTGTTATATGAGTAGTGTCACAGTAACATCCAAGAGTGATCTTGAATGGGCGAAAAATGAAGGCTACGATCAAATTGTAGTAACAGGGAAACTTGCAAATGATTTGAAGAAAAGCAAGCAAATTGCATACGCAGGAGCAGCTACAATTAGCATTTTAGTAGCAGCAATTGCAGCACTTCCATTTACAATTGCAGCAGCTCCATTTACAGCAGGACTATCTACTGCTGTAATTGGGGCTGGAGCGGTTTCTGTTGCCACACTTACCGGTTTTGAAATAAGTGCAATAATTATTGCCGCTTCACTGGGGGTTGCTCTGATTATTGCTATTTTTAAAGATTATGAAGAAATATCATATTCAGACGGTCATTTGGTTCTTAAAAAGAAAAGCACATAATCCGAACGTTTACACCACCTTTGTTCGGCTACGACCCTTTTGTTGCACTTCAATCTCTTTCGTGCAAAACAACGGGCTTTTTTAATTAAATATGTTATCCTTTCTTCGCAGTTTGTGGCGGTAGGATAGCCCCACGTTAATCACAGAAATATCCAAACAGAATGTTTGTGGCGGTAGAATCGCCCCACGTTAATCAGAGAAAGATTCAAACAGAATGAACTGCCGCAGAAACCTCCGCAAGGAGGTTTTTTCGTTTATAGGGAAAAGAAAATGCAATTGAAAAAGTTAGATAGTTGCTTCTATGAGGAAAATAATCATCTGGTTCAAGCCTTAGATAATCATGGTGGAAACTGGGAAGCAGGAAAAACACGCGGTTACGGTGTCGTTGTCATTGATTTTAAAGGATTAAAATTCGCCATTCCCTTAAGAACCAATATCAAACACGATGCGGCATATATTACCGTCCGAAGTTCTGAGCCAAACATTAAAGGTAAGGGTTTAGATTATTCCAAAGCGGTTTTGATTGCGCAAGAACGTTATATATCAAACGAGCATTTTAAAATCCCTGCCACAGAACATAAAAAACTGCTTGATAAAGAACATTTTGTGACCGCTAAATTTGAAAAATATGTTGAGCGTTACAGAAAAGCGATCATTGTTTCAGATAAGAATATTCTAAATAGTCAAGAATATCGTTTTACTACGTTGCAAAATTATCATGTAGAGTTAGAGATATAGCCAACAGAGTTTTGAGCCTAACGAAAAAACATGACAACTCGCGTGCTCACTGGGTTTATTGCTAAAATTTTTCAAGACGACTGGTCGTCTTGAAAAATTTCAGCAAAATAAAAAGCTCCCAACAAAAGCAAGCTGTTCATGCCCACCGATTTATTCACCGCGTATAAGGTGGCAAAAAAGCGTGCCCACCCTACAAATCAAGGCGTGCTAGCTAATTTTAAAAAAAATTGCCAATAAGTTAGCAAAGGTATAATAAAGCTCGATTTAACACATTTAATCAAACTATGAAAAGATTTTTCTTACTTTTGTTGTCCATTTGGCGTGAACAATTAAAATTGTACATTGCCGCCGCGTTCATTGGAATATTAATTGGTGTGTTGCTATTAGCACCAAGCTATCATTATATTTCTGCTACTCAGATTTCAGAAAATCCGTTGTCCTCGATTGAATATGTATCCAAACAAATTCAATATTTATTTGCCGGAAAATTATCCAATGATAATGCCGAGTTAATGTTGTTTTATGCCGAAATGGGTGCAGTTTTAGGGATTCTTTCTTTAGTTTTATACAAATTTTTGCATAAGCAATTATTGCAAATTGATTATTTGAAAAATGAATTGGATAAAGACTTGTTGTTGATTATCCGACAAGGCGAAGGTATGTCTTTAGAATTCAAATCCTCTTTGCGTTGGGATATGGTAGAAGACCGTACTAATCGCGCTTTAGAGATTGTCATTTTAAAAACCATCGCTGGATTTTTAAACAGTCAGAAAGGAGGCACTTTGTTGATTGGTGTGTCGGACAGCGGTGATATTTTAGGACTGGCAAAAGATTATCAAACTTTAAAAAAACCAAATCAGGATGGTTTTGAACAAACGTTGATGACAGCCACTGCGGTGAACTTGGGTAGCGATGTATGTCAATTTGTACATATCTTATTTCATGTTGTTGATGATAAAGACGTTTGTCGTGTCATTGTGTCGCCAGCGGCAAGACCTGTTTTTTTGGAACAAAACAATAGTCCAAAATTTTTTGTCAGAACCGGTGGCAGTACACGAGATTTGAATATAAAAGAAGCTGTGGATTATATTTTTAACCGCTGGAAATCATAGCCAGGTAGACACCGTCTTGCCCACTAACAGCAAGCGATAATTAAACAGCATAATTTGGGTCAAAAGGCTTGCCCGATTTAAGCACACCAAAACAACGGCTCTTTAGGACTTCATGTGGCTAACGAACATAACAAAAACAAGCTATTATAAGACAACCCGCTACACAAAAAACC
>ERZ1034365.85-NODE-85-length-47893-cov-3.274657_pt1 | contig 47893 bp, 34 predicted proteins | sample MGYA00520615_ERZ1034365 | MGnify/ENA primary metagenome ERZ1034365 (study PRJEB33736, sample SAMEA104284505) | Azolla filiculoides | biome: Urban; feature: Water surface; material: Ditch water | place: Netherlands | collected 2015-10-28 | depth 0-0.1 m ...
TTCCCAGCATGGAATGGTCATTTCATGCTATCAAATTAACAAATCACTGGAGACATTCATGCGACTCAAGGGCAAATCCATCATCGTGACCGGAGCCGGTGGCGGCATTGGCGAGGGCATCGCGAAACGGCTGGCGGCGGAAGGGGCGCACGTGATCGTCAACGACATCAACGTCGCGCTGGGCGAGAAGGTCGTGGGCGAGATCCTGCGCGCCGGGGGTGACGCAGCCTTCATTGCCGCCGACGTGACGAAGTCCGCCGACGTGAAGGCGCTGGTGGACGCGGCGGTGGCGCGCCACGGCAAGCTGGATGTGATGGTCAACAACGCCGGCTGGACGCACCGCAACCGCCCGGCGCTGGAAGTCCCGGAAGACGACTTCGACAAGTGCTACGCCGTCAACATGAAGAGCATCTACCTGGCCACCATCCACGCCGTGCCGGCGTTCCGTGCCAACGGCGGTGGCAGCTTCATCAACATCGCCTCCACGGCCGGTGTGCGCCCGCGCCCGGGGCTGACCTGGTACAACGGCTCCAAGGGCGCGGTCATCACGACCAGCAAGTCGCTGGCGGCCGAGCTGGGGCCGGACAACATCCGCGTGAACTGCATCAACCCGGTGTTCAACCCCGACACCGGCCTGTCGGCCGAATTTGCCGGCGGCCCGGTGGACGAAGAGCGCAAGGCCAGGTTCCGCGCCAGCATCCCGCTGGGGCGCTTCTCCACCGCGCTGGACGTGGCGAATGCGGCGCTGTACCTGGCCAGCGACGAGGCGGCCTTCATCAGCGGCGTGTGCATCGAGGTGGACGGCGCGCGCTGCGTCTGAGAACTACCGGCCCCAGCGCAGCACCAGCGGGTCGAGCCGGCGCGCGGTCTCGATCAGGCGCTTGCGCACCTCGGGGGGCATGGCAGGGAACGGGTCTTGAAGCAGACCAGGTGCGCGATCTCGCGGGCCATGCGCGCCAGGAAAGGCGCTGACAGCACGGTGCCGCTGGCCGGCGCATCCTGCACCAGGATCGGAATGTCGATGGCGTCGGACAGCCGTGCGCAGAACGCGTAGATCTGCGGCTCGGGTACGCGGAAGGTGGCGCCGTGGCAGGGCGGCATCACCATTACCATGGCCGCGTCCTGCGCCTGCGCGTAGGCGCAGACGGCGGTGCCGTAGTGGGTGGTGGTCACGATCACCGGCACGCGGCCGGCTGGCGATCCTGCCCTACGCACTGCGCCACCAGCTGGATGCCTTTGGCAGCATCCTGCGACGCGACCGCCCGCCCAACCGGTCGGCCGCGGCACTCATGGCCTTGCTGCAGGAACAACGCGGGCTTTCGGCGCCCGGCGCGGGAATGTCTTTACTGGAGCCCCCCCATAACACCCCTGCCGGCGCGAACGCGCCCCCTTGCGTCACCGGTTGCGGGGCCGGACGCGTGAAGGACGGCCCGGTTGTTGCGGCTTGCCTGGCGGCCCGGCCACGCACATGGCAGGGTCACGCCCGGCCACGGGATCACCAGCGCACGCCATAGCCCTGGACTGCGCGTTCGAGCAGCGGGATTGCCATCGCAAACTCGTAGTGGTGGATGGCTTCGGCAATCGGCGGATAGGCCTCGCCCAAAGCGGCCTTCAGGAGGGCCACGTTCTGATCGAACAACTGCACACAGGCAAAGTCGTCCCCCCGCAAGCGCTGCATCAACTGGGTGCAGAGGGCCTGCAGTTGGTCCGTATCCACTTGCAGGGCGGCCGGTACGACAGGGTCAGGCGGAAGATGCTGGTGGATCGCCGCGATCAGCGCAGGCAATGAAGCGGCGATATCCGCCTGCAGTGGTTCCAGCAGGCTGGCCGCCTCGTGGCGCCGGATGGCAAGTTCCAGCCGCTCGGCCATCGCGTGCAAGGCACTGGCCCCAATCTGCGCAGAGACACCTTTGAGGGTGTGGGCCACACGTTCGGCGCTGTTCCAGTCGGACGCGGCGATGGCCCGGGCGATGCGGGATGGCGCATCGGCCTGCCCTTCCCCGAATTTCCTGAGCACATTCAGGTACAACAATGGCCGACCCGCGCAAAGCCGCAGGCCGGCGGCAACATCCAGTCCGGCAATCCCGTCAAGCGCAGCAACACCGTCCGGGAGGGCACCAGGTGGCACGGGACTGGCCGCGGGCACGTCCGGTACCGGGGCCGGGACCACCCCACGCGGCCGGGTCCAGCGCAGCAGCTTGGCCAGGAGGTCATCGGGGTCAATCGGCTTGGCGATGTGGTCATTCATCCCCACCGCCAGACAGCGCTCACGATCCCCCGCCATCGCGTTGGCGGTCATGGCGACGATCGGCAGCGCCTCCAGGCCGGGCAGCTTGCGAATCTCTGCCGTGGCCGTGAGCCCGTCCATCACCGGCATCTGGAGGTCCATCAGCACGATGTCGTAGCTGTTTTTCTGGACTTTTTCCAGCGCGACAGCGCCGTCAGGTGCCAGATCGACCTCCAGACCAGCTTCGCGCAGAAGTTCGATGGCGACCTCCTGGTTCAGGTCGTTGTCCTCGACCAGCAGGGCGCGCTGGCCCACCAGGGCGGCGTGGACGGACGGATCGCCCCTGTCCGCGGGCTTTGCCGGCATGGACGCCGTGGCGTCAACGCCGTAGACGCGCATGACGGCGTCGTGGAGCTGCGACGCCGTCACCGGCTTGATCAGCACACCGCCAATGCCCACCTGGCCGGCCGACCGGATCATTTCGTCCCGGTCATAGGCGGTGACCATCACCATGAGGGGGGCTGTGGGCAGCGGCAGATGGCCGATCTGCCTGGCCGTCTCGATGCCGTCCATGGTGGGCATCTGCCAGTCGAGGAACACCAGGTCATAGGGCGCGCCGGCTGCCGCTGCGCGCACCAGTTCCGCCAGCGCCGCCGCGCCCGAATCCACCGCAGTGACCTCAAAGCGCATGCTCCGCAAGAGGCCCAGCATCACGTCACGCGCATACGCGTTGTCGTCCACCACCAGCATCTTTCGACCGTGTACGCCTAGCTGGGGCCGTGCGCGCTGGCTGCCCGCTTTGCCTATGCCGAGACGGGCGGTGAACCAGAAGGTGGAACCCTCGCCTGGCGTGCTGTCCACCCCGACCTCGCCGCCCATCAGTTCGGCGAGCCGCTTCGCGATCGCCAGCCCAAGCCCGCTACCGCCGTATTTGCGTGTGGTCGAGCTGTCGGCCTGCTGGAAACTCTGGAACAGGTTCTGTCGTTGCGCGCTGGAAATGCCGATGCCCGTGTCCTGAACCGACATCCGTAACACAACGCCGTCTTCGTTCTGCGCGTCGCACTTGACGCGAATGACCACGGAGCCCTTCTCAGTGAACTTGACCGCATTGTTGAGATAGTTGACCAGCACCTGCTTGACACGCAGGGGGTCCCCCAGCAGTTGGCGGGGAACCTCCGGGTCAATCCCCACCACCATTTCAAGCCCCTTCTCGGACGCGCGTTCTCCCACCAGGGTGGCGACGTCATCCACGACCTTTTCGATGTCAAACTCGATGGACTCGACACGCATCTTGCCGGCCTCGATCTTGGAGAAGTCAAGGATGTCGTTGATCACGCCGAGCAAATGCTGGCTGGAGCGCTGGATTTTCAGCAGATAGTCCCGCAGCCGCGGCGTCGGGTCGGCCTTGAGGGCGAGGTAGGTCATGCCGATCACCGAGTTCATCGGGGTGCGGATCTCGTGGCTCATGTTGGCAAGGAAGTCCGCCTTGATACGGGCGGCTTCCTCGGCCAGGGTGCGCGCACGGGCCAGGGCCTCGTTCGCGGCCCGCTCCACGCTGACGTCTTCGACAAGAACCGCAAAGCCCTTGCCAAAATCGGTGCGGTCGATGGCCTGAAGCATCTTTCGGGCCCAGAAACGGCTGCCGTCCTTGCGCAGCATCTCGCGGTCTTCGGCGAAGTACCCCTGCTGCTGCAGCGCTTCTTCGATCCTCCGGCCCACCTCGACGAAAATGGCCTCATCCGGATACCACGCACGGGTGCTCTGGCCGACCATGTCGCCTGGGCCATGGCCGAAAAGACGCTCCATGGTGCGGTTGCACCGGACGATCTGCCGGTCGCGCACAAACGCAATACCGGCATGGGCCGCGTCGAAGACGGCCTGCTGCTCGGCGTTCACCAGGCGCAGGGACTCGGTCATCGCTTCCAGCGCGGCCGTGCGCTCGGCCACACGGCGTTCCAGCGTCTCGTGGTACCCAGCCAGCTGCCTTTCGACCTCGCGGCGCTGGAACGCACTGGCCAGCCGGTCCGCCACGGCATTGACCAGCATGCGCTCCTCGACCAGAAACGGCCCTTCATGGCGCGCCGGGTGCACCTCCCTGTAGGCCACGGTGACGCGGCACGTGATAGTGCCTTCCAGCCGCGTGATCGCCTCCAGTTGCGCCAGGGCGTGATCAAAGTTGCCGGTGGCATGGCTGATGCCCGCAATTTCCACCCGGGCCATCGCTGCTTCCGGGTAGAACAGGCCTGCAGGAAGCTGTTCAGCCACGGCCTGCACCAGTTCCGGCAGCGACGGGTGCGGGTTCTCGGTGATCCGGAACACCGCATAAAGGCACGCCTGCTCCTTGATGCGCTCACGCAGGAGGATCTGCGCCTCGTTCAGTTCGGAGATATCGTGGGCCATGCCCAGAATGCCCTGGGTACCGTCCAGGCCATCGAGCATCCGGGTCTTGGTTGTGACGAACATGCGGGGCTGCGCGAAGGTCGGAAACTGCAGCCACTCCTCCTGCCGCACCGGCCCGTCGGCCGCCAGCGCGGCCAGATCACTGGCATGGAAGGCGGCCGCCTGGACTTCAGGGTAATGCGCCCGATCCGGTTGCCCAATGAGCTCGGATGCAGTTTTTCCGGACATTTTTTCGTAGGCCGTGTTGCATGCCAGCAGGACACCTTCGGCATCCTTCAGCCAGACCGGGTCAGGAAGCGTCTGGAACAGGGTCTTGAACCGGGCGCGCTCCCGGTCAAGTGCGCGGTAAGGGGCCTGCACGCCTGCCACAAACACGGCACGGTAAATCAGGGCGTAGCTGACAACCTTGTAGACATGCCCCAGCAGGTTGAAGATGTCTGTTACATCCGCGTAGAGGGTGAAAAAAAGCTCCGCCAGCCCCTGAATCCAGGCTGCAGCCGCAAACCAGAGCAGATTCGGGTCACCTGAACGGCGCCCGCGCAGGTACAGCAGGACCGCCGCCAGTGCGTACAGGCAGGCCAGCACATATTCGGCGCCGACCTTGAAAGACGTGAGGCCCTGACCGGCAATGAAGGTACGCGGCAGCCAGCCGGAATGCACAAGCCCCAGCCAGCAAAAAGCAGCCGTCAGAAGCAGAACCCCCAGGTGCACCAGGTAGCCACGGGCCTGCGACCAGCGTTGTACGGGGCGCACCGCCACCGCGATGAACATGGCCACAGCCGCAAAGCGTCCCGCCAGCCAGAAGTTGATGGCCTTCTCGGCCGAACTGGGCGTGACCAGCGGCGGCATGCCCGCAAAAGACAGGGTGTGGACGAAATCGATCAGCGCCACACCCAGAAATCCCGCGCCCAGCATGATGCGATGGCTGTTGTCGCCTTGCGCCCGCAGATTCCACGCCAGCGCAAAAACCAGGACGGACACCGCCATGGCGATGAACTCAAGAAAAGTGTGCAGCGGCAGGTAGTTCGCGGGATCGTCGAAGAAACTCACCGTGGGCAAGGCACCGCCAAAGACCAGCAGCATGGTCAGGACGCCAGGCCAGACCAGTTGAGGCAGGTATCCGCCCGTACCTGCCAGCCCGACGATCCGGCTGGAGGTACTCCCCCTGTCAAAGGGACCCAGGGACTCATTTCTCATGCTGTTTCATCCTCGTACATGGCAGGCGCATCCGGACTGCGTCCGCAGGGGCAAAAACCGCCCCCCTGCCCAAGCTGGCGCAGGCAAGCCGCCGGAGCGTGCCGATTCAGTAGTATCTCCGAATGCGGGCTGATCGTGACCCGCCAGCGGCCCGGAAATCAGCCTCTTTTGAGGCGCACGGACGGCCCTCAACCCACCGCGCTGGCAGCAATAACACCGGGACTTGTACGGACAAGCACCCCGGCATAATCGGCCGCATGTCCGAACGTGTCATTCCCCTGGTGGACCAGCGCATCGCAGCGCTGGCCGCGCGCATCCCGGCGCAGCGCATCGCCGCCGATGGCCTGCTCAGCGACGCATTGGGCCGCCCCTTGAGCGACCTGCGCATCAGCGTGACCGACCGCTGCAACTTCCGCTGCAACTACTGCATGCCCAAAGAGGTGTTTGACAAGGACTACCCCTACCTGCCGCCCGGCGCGCTGCTGACGTTCGAGGAAATCACCCGCACCGCCCGGCTGTTCGTGGCCCATGGCGTGCGCAAGATCCGGCTGACCGGCGGTGAGCCACTGCTGCGCAAGAACATCGAGGTGTTGATTGCGCAGCTGGCCGCGTTGCGCACCCCTGAGGGCCAGCCGCTGGACCTGACGCTGACCACCAACGGCTCGCTGCTGGCGCGCAAAGCGAAGGCGCTCAAGGCCGCGGGCCTGCAGCGCGTGACGGTGAGCCTGGACGGACTGGACGACGCGGTATTCCGCCAGATGAACGACGTGGACTTTCCCGTGGCGGACGTGCTCGAAGGCATTGAAGCCGCGCGCGCCGCCGGGCTGGGCCAGGGCGGCGCGGGCCACAGCCTGAAGATCAACATGGTGGTCAAGCGCGGCACCAACGAGCACGAAATCCTGCGCATGGCGCGGCACTTCCAGGGCACGGGCATCGTGCTGCGCTTCATCGAATACATGGACGTGGGCGCCACCAATGGCTGGCGCATGGACGAAGTGCTGCCGAGCGCCGAGGTGGTGAAGTTGATCCATGCCGAGCTGCCGCTGGTGCAACTCGACCCCTCGGCCCCCGGCGAAACGGCTGAGCGCTGGGGCTACGCCGGCGCAGATGGCCGGCACGACCCGGCGCTGGGCGAGATTGGCGTCATCAGCAGCGTGACCCAGGCCTTCTGCCGCGACTGCAACCGCGCGCGCCTGTCCACCGAGGGCAAGCTGTACCTGTGCCTGTTTGCCGGCCAGGGCCACGACCTGCGGGCACTGATTCGCGGTGGCGCCAGTGACGAGGACATCACGTCAGCCATCGGCGCGATCTGGCAGGGCCGGACCGACCGGTACTCCGAACTCCGCGCCACCATGCCGGCGGACACCGGCACCGGCGCCCGCCGGGTCGAGATGAGTTACATCGGCGGCTAGAGAGGATGTGGGCCCCCACGGTCACACGTGGCGGCCTGGCGGCCCAACTTTTCCTGAACGAATAAAACGAACATGATCAACCCTCACAACATCACCGCATTGGTGCTGGCCGGAGGCCGTGGCTCACGCATGGGCGGGGTGGACAAGGGCCTGCAGAACTTCAACGGTCTGCCGCTGGCGCTGCACACGCTGATGCGGCTGCAGATGCAGGAGGGTGCGCTGATTGGCGAGGTGATACTCAATGCCAACCGCAACCTGTCGGCCTACGAGGCCTTTGGCGCGCCGGTCTGGCCTGATTCGCTGGCCGACTACGCCGGGCCGCTGGCGGGTTTCATGACCGGGCTGGAGCACTGCGAAACCCCTTACCTGCTGACCGTGCCCTGCGACACGCCGCTGTTTCCGATGGACCTGGCAGCGCGCCTGGCCGAGGCGCTGGCACGCGAGGACGCGGACATCGCCATGGCCGCGGCAAAGGAGGAAGACGGCCAGATCCGCCCCCAACCGGTGTTCTGCCTGCTGCGCGCGGCCCTGCTGGAAAGTCTGGTCCGCTTCACCCACGACGGCGGCCGCAAGATCGACCGCTGGACGGCCCTGCACAAGACCGTGCTCGTGCCGTTTGATGCGCCCGGTGACGACCCCAAGGCCTTCTTCAACGCCAACACCCTGGCCGAACTGCATTCGCTGGAAAGCCCATGAAAACGCTGGAACAAATTGCCGCCGAACTGCAAGGCTACGACCCGCAGGCTCTGCGCGCGGCCGACGTCAATGAATTCCTGGCGCGGCTGGTGATGCCGGTGGCGCAGACCGAGTCGGTCGGCCTCTTTGGCGCGCTGGACCGCGTGCTGGCGCAGGACGTGGTCTCGCCCATCAGCGTGCCGCCACACGACAACTCGGCCATGGACGGTTTTGCGTTCGACGGCGCGCAGCTGCGGTCCGACGCGCCCCTGACGCTCAAGGTCGTCGGCACGGCGTTTGCTGGCAAAGCCTGGCAGGGCACAGTGGCCCCGGGCGAATGCGTGAAGATCATGACCGGCGCCATCATGCCGCCCGGACTGGACACCGTGGTGCCGCAGGAATTCACCACCGTTGCGGGCGAGGTCGTCACCCTCCCCCCCAACCTGCTGCAGCCCGGCGACAACCGCCGCAAGCTCGGCGAAGACCTGATGGCCGGCCAGCCGGCATTGCGCCAAGGCACGCGATTGACGCCCGCAGCCTGTGGACTGCTGGCCAGCCTGGGGATCGCCAGCGTGCCGGTGTTCCGCCGCCTGAAGGTGGCGTATTTTTCGACCGGGGATGAAATCCTGAGCCTGGGCGAGCCGCCACGCGAAGGCGCGGTGTACGACAGCAACCGCTACACCGTGTTCGGCCTGCTGACGCGCCTGGGCTGCGAGGTGATCGATCTGGGCGTGGTGCGCGACGAGCCGGCGCTGCTGGAGGCCGCCTTCACCCGGGCGGCCGCGCAGGCCGACGCCATCATCACCAGCGGCGGCGTGAGCGTGGGCGAAGCCGACTTCACCAAGACCATGATGAAGCAGCTCGGCGACGTGGCATTCTGGCGCATCGCCATGCGCCCGGGCCGCCCGATGGCGGTGGGACGCATTTCAGGCATCAAAATGGCACCACCCCAGCATGGAATGGTCATTGACAGCTATAAAAATGGTAGCAATTCACAGAACGGCTCCGCCATCCTGTTTGGCTTGCCAGGCAATCCGGTCGCGGTGATGGTGACCTTCCTCGCTTTCGTGCGGCCGGCGCTGCTGCGCATGATGGGTTGCACGGCGGCGCCGCCGCCGCTGCTGAAGGCCCGTTGCCTGGAGGCGCTGCGCAAGAAGCCGGGCCGCACCGAATACCAGCGCGGCACCGTCAGCACCGCGCCCGATGGCAGTCTGCAGGTGCGGACCACGGGCAACCAGGGCTCGGGCGTGTTGAGTTCCATGGTGCAGGGCAACGGCCTGATCGTGCTGCACCACGGCCAGGGCCATGTGGCCGTCGGAGACGAGGTCGATGTGATGATGTTTGACGGCATGATTTAAGGCCCGTTCACACGCGCTACATGCGACAGGCGTACGCTGCGCCTGCGTCAGACCCACGACAGCACCACGCCGGGGTCAGGCCAGACTTTCTGGAGCTTCCATGCCGACTACCCGACACGCAGGTTTTTTTGCGCGCTTCCTGCACGCCCGCGCCATCCAGCGTTTGTTCCGGCGCATGGCAATGCTGGAGTCGCTGGCAGACGCGCGCATCAGCCGGGAGGTTCCTGACGCGCTTGGACAGAGCCTCTCAAAGGCGGCGCGCACCGATGCTGCGGCCTTGCTGCAGTCTCTGGGCGCTCACGCCGACGGGTTGACCGAGGCCGAGGCCGGGGCCGTCTTGCGGCGTGTTGGCCCCAACGAGGTTGAACATGAAAAGCCCCAGCCGGGGTGGCTGCACCTGTGGCACTGCTACCGCAATCCGTTCAACCTGCTGCTGACCGTATTGGCGGTGATCTCCTGGGCCACCGACGACACCAAGGCCGCCAGCGTCATCTCGACCATGGTGGTGCTGTCCACGGGCTTGCGCTTCTGGCAGGAAAACCGCTCCCACGAAGCGGCCGACAAGCTCAAGGCCATGGTCAGCAGCACGGCGACGGTGCTGCGACGCGACCGGGCGGATGCGACACAGGCCGCCTCACCGGGCTCAACGCCGGGCACCGTCATTCCCGGACCGCGCCGTATCGAGCTGCCGATCCGCCGCCTGGTGCCGGGCGACGTGCTGCTGCTGTCGGCCGGCGACATGATCCCGGCCGACCTGCGCCTGCTGAGCGCCAGGGACCTGTTCGTCGGCCAGTCGGCCATGACGGGCGAGTCGATGCCAGTGGAAAAATTCCCGCTGCAGCGCGACCTGCAGGCCACCAACCCGCTGGAGCTGGACAACATCCTGTTCATGGGCACCAACGTGGTCTCGGGTTCTGCCGCGGCGGTGGTGCTGGCCACGGGAAAGCACACCTATTTCGGGGCGCTGGCCCAGCGGGTGTCCGCCACCGACCGCTCGCCGACCTCGTTCCAGACCGGGGTCAACCGGGTCAGCTGGCTGCTGATCCGCTTCATGGCGGTCATGGTGCCGCTGGTGCTGCTGCTCAACGGCTTCACCAAGGGTGACTGGCTGCAGGCGCTGCTGTTTGCGCTATCGATTGCCGTGGGACTCACCCCGGAAATGCTGCCGATGATCGTGACCTCGACACTGGCGCGCGGCGCAGTGTTTCTCTCGCGCAAGAAGGTGATCGTGAAACGGCTGGACGCGATCCAGAACTTCGGCGCCATGGACGTGCTTTGCACCGACAAGACCGGCACGCTGACGCAGGACCGCATCGTGCTGGCGCAGCACCCCGACGCCTGGGGCGATGAGTCTGCACAGGTGTTGAAGATGGCCTACCTCAACAGCTTCTACCAGACGGGGTTGAAGAATCTGCTGGACGTGGCCGTGCTCAAGCATGCCGAAGTGCATCGCGAAATGGATGTTGTGGCCGCCTTCGCCAAGGTGGACGAGATGCCTTTTGACTTCAGCCGCCGGCGCATGTCGGTGGTGGTGGCCGAACGCGACCAGCGCCACCTGCTGATCTGCAAGGGCGCGGTCGAGGAAATCCTGGCCGTGTGCACGCAGGTGCGCCGGGACGAGGCCAGCGCGCCGCTCACGCCCGAACTGCTGGCGGAGCAGCACGGGCTGACGAACGCCCTCAACGCCCAGGGCCTGCGCGTGGTGGCGGTCGCGGTGAAGGCGCTGCCGCCCGAGAAAATCACTTACAGCACCGCCGATGAGGCGGAATTGACCCTGGTGGGCTATGTGGCCTTTCTCGATCCGCCGAAAGAAACCACCGCCCCGGCCCTGGCTGCGCTGGCCAGCCACGGCGTGACCGTGAAGATCCTGACCGGCGACAACGAAGCCGTCACCGCCAAGATCTGCCACGACGTGGGTCTGGTGCCGGGCGTGGTGCTGCTGGGCTCGCACATCGAGGCGATGGACGACGCACAACTTGCCACAGCAGTCGAAACCACCACGGTATTCGCCAAGCTCACGCCCGCGCACAAGGAGCGCATCGTGCGCCTGCTCAAAGGCAATGGGCATGTGGTCGGCTTCATGGGGGACGGCATCAACGACGCGGCGGCGCTGCGCGTGGCCGACATCGGCATTTCGGTGGACACGGCGGTGGACATTGCCAAGGAAGCCGCCGACATCATTCTGCTGGAGAAAAACCTCATGGTGCTGGACCAGGGCGTGCTGGAAGGCCGGCGCACCTTCGTCAACATGCTGAAGTACATCAAGATGACGGCCAGCTCCAACTTCGGCAATGTGCTGTCGGTGCTGGTGGCCAGCGCCTTCATCCCTTTCCTGCCCATGCTGCCCATGCACCTGCTGGTGCAGAACCTGCTCTATGACGTGTCGCAGTCGGCCATCCCCTTTGACAACGTGGACACCGCGTTGCTGAACAAGCCGCTGCACTGGCAGCCGGCGGAAATTGGCCGGTTCATGCTGTATTTCGGGCCGGTCAGTTCGGTGTTTGACCTGCTGACTTTCGGGCTGCTGTGGTTTGTCTTTGGCGCCAACACCGTGGCGCAGCAGACACTGTTCCAGTCCGGCTGGTTCGTGGTGGGGGTGCTGACGCAAACGCTGATCGTCCACCTGATCCGCACGCCCCGCATTCCCTTCGTGCAAAGCCGGGCCGCAGCGCCGCTGCTGCTGGCCAGCGGACTGATCATGGCCCTGGGTATTTTCCTGCCAATGGGGCCGCTGGCGCACTACTTCAAGCTGCAGCCGCTGCCACTGCTGTTCTTCGGGTATGTCGGTGCGCTGCTGCTGGGCTACGGCCTGCTGACCCAGGCGATGAAAAGGTATTACATCCGCCGCTTTGGCTGGTAATGGCCCAGCAGGCCCGCGCTCAGGCCGGCTGCGCGATCACCCTGCAAGCCTTGCCGCTGCGCCCGCGCGGCACAGCCTGACCCAACTCTTCCAGCAACAGGAACGGTCTGACGCCTTGGGCCGCGGCATACGCCTGCAGCGCCGTGCGGCAGCGCGCCATGGCGGCGATGGCTTCGTCCCCCATCAAGGCCAGGCGCAGCACCAAGGTGTGCCCATCTTGTTGACGCAACTGGAAATCGAACACGCCGGCCTGGTCTTCCAGCACGGTGGTCAGCGCCAGCGGCAACAAGGTCACGGGCTGCCCGTCCTGGCCAGCCATCACCAGGGCATCGTCGCAGCGCCCCTGCACCTCCATGACGGGCAGGGCCGAGCCGCAGGCGCAACGGTCGGGATGGACCGTGATCTGGTCCCCCAGGTCGTAACGGATAAGCGGCTGCACGGCATTGCCAAGGTGGGTCAGCAAGGTGGTGTACGACGGCGTCCCGTCTGGCACGGGGCGGTGCTGCTCGTCCACGGGCTCCAGGATCACCCAGTCGGCGTTGACATGCAAGTGCCCACAGGCACATTCCCAGCCCATCGTCAGAAACTCGGAGGCACCGTAACTGTTGCGTACGGTGCACCCCATGGTGCTCTCGATGCGCTGCCGCACAGCCGGTCTCAGGGTCTCGCCACCGGTCCAGACCTCGCGCGGCTGGATTCGCAATTTGCCCTGCGTAAGCTGGTCGGCCAGCAGCGCGGCACCGGTCGGGTAGGTGGCCACCACTGTCGGCGAGAACGCATTGAGCGCCTCCACCAGCGCCGGGGTGGATTGCAGGATCGAAAAGCTCTGCACCGCCGTCGCCATCCAGGGGTTGAGCTGGCGCAGCCGCTCGATCGAGACATGACTCGCAAAGTGGCCCCCGGTGGCACCAACGAAGGCGATACGCTCGGTCAGATACAGCGGGTCCATCCAGCGCAGCACCGACTGCGGCGCACTGCGCCGCAGGGTTTCCAGCGCGTCGTAGACCGCCATGGCCTGCGCGTCCTGCACAAAAAGCCCGGGCTGGCCACTGGTGCCGGAGCTTTCCCAAATCACGTACCGACCCAGATAAGGGGTACCGATACGGGACGGATCGGCCGTGAAAGCCTGCAAGCCGGAAAGCTGAAGGCATGGATCGGTCACCCAGTCGTCGAAGCGCGCCATCAAGGCGCTGCGCGTCACTGTGGGCAACGCAGCCAGCGGGGATACAGCGTCCACGCCCCGCAAGTGGTCCCCGTAAAAGCGGGAGCCTTTGCGTGCAGACGCCAGCAGGCGGGCCAGCCGGGTGCGCTGCCGGGCGGCGATGGCACCGGGCGCAGCCCGCCCTGCCATCAATACGTCTAGCGAAACCGCGCCCAGGCGCAAGGGGTCAAAAACCGGAGTCATGTCCACATGCTAGGCGTGATCGTTCCGGCGCTGTTGCGGTGGATCAAGTCCGCCATCACGACGGACCGCCGCTGTCGACCAAGGCCTGCTCTTGACCCGGATCAATCCTCCTCTTGCCAGACATCCCACAATGGAGGCCGCTTCTTCTTCTGGAAAAATGCGGTCAATCCGCACAAAGCCGGTGCAGCCCAAGGCTCACCGCCAAACACCTACCGACAAAAGCCATGAAGCCCCATCGCCCGACATCCAGAACACCAGAGACGCCCACACAAAAGCTGGACCGCCTGGTCCATGCAACCGCCGCACCACTAACAGGTGGTCTTTCCCCCATATCGCTGTCGCTGGCGCTGGCCGACTGGGCCTGGCACCTGGGCAGTTCGCCGGGGCGCCAGATGGAGCTGGCAGCCCTCGCCACGCAGTTGCTCAAGGACACCCTGCAGCTACAGGACGGTGCCAGTGAGGGCACGGGGGCCAGCGACGACGATCCGCGCTTCCGCCACGAAGCCTGGGCCACCTGGCCATTCAGCCAGATGCGGGCCGGCTTCCGCAATACCGAAGCCTTCTGGCGCGAAGCCACCCGGGTGCCCGGCATGACGGCGCACCATGCCGACATGGCGCAGTTCTTTGCCCGCCAGTGGCTGGGGATCATGGCGCCAGCCAACTGGCTGGCGACCAACCCGGTCGTACAGCGCGACGTGGCCGAATCCAGTGGTTCCAACCTGCTCAAGGGCCTGCAAAACCTGATGGCGGACGTTGCTGGCGTGGCGACACCCGAAGATGTGGTGCAGCACAAGCGTTTCAGGGTCGGCCACGACGTAGCGGTGACGCCGGGCAAGGTGGTGCATCGCAACCCTCTGATCGAGCTGATTCGCTACGCGCCGCAAACCGAAAAGGTGCATCCGGAACCGGTGTTCATCGTCCCGTCGTGGATCATGAAGTACTACATCCTGGATTTGTCGCCGCACAACTCCATGGTGCGTTACCTGGTCAGCCAGGGCCATACGGTCTACATGCTCTCGTGGCGCAATCCTGGCGCGGCCGACCACGACCTGACGATGGATGACTACCTGCAGCTGGGCGTGCTGGATGCGCTGGATGCGATTGGCCATCTGACCCCGGCGCCTGCGCACGTGCATGCCATGGGTTACTGCCTCGGCGGCACGCTGCTGGCGATTGCGGCGGCGGCCATGGCCAAATCACACCGGGAACCCGTGATGGGCTATGCCGGGCTGCCGGCGCTGAAGACAATCACCTTGCTGGCGGCGCAAACTGATTTCTCCGAACCGGGCGAACTGGGCCTGTTCATTGACGAAAGCCAGATCGGATTTCTGGACAACATCACCCGCGAAAAGGGCTACCTGACCGGCAATCAGATGGCGGGTTCGTTCCAGTTCCTGCATTCGCGCGACCTGGTATGGACGCGCCGCATGCGGGAGTACCTGATGGGCGAGCGCGAGCAACGCAACGACCTGATGGCCTGGAATGCCGACACCACGCGCATGCCGGCGCGCATGCACAACGAATACCTGACGGCGCTCTACCTGCACAATGCACTGGCCACCAGCAGTTACCGTGTCGACGGCCGGGCGGTGTCGCTGGCAGACATCCGGATGCCCGTCTTCATGGTGGGAACCCAGCGTGACCACATCTCGCCATGGCGCTCGGTCTACAAACTGCACCACCTGTGTGACGCGGAGATCACCTTTGTACTGACCAGTGGCGGCCACAATGCCGGCATCATCTCAGAGCCGGGGCACGCCCACCGCAGCTACCAGATGGCAACACGCAAGACCCATGGCCCCTGGATCGAGCCAGAAGAATGGGCCGCCGCTACGCCGGAACACGCAGGCTCATGGTGGCCAGCCTGGCACCGCTGGCTGGCGTCGCACTCATCCCGAAAGTTGCCGGCCGAGGCGATCCCGCCGGCAAGCGCCTTATGCGATGCGCCCGGTACGTACGTGCTGCAACGCTACGCGGAATCCTGAATGGCGCCCAAGCACCGGGCAGTTACTTGGGCACGGGATCCCCATGCGGGGCGTGCAGACCTGCCAATGACTCACTCGCCTGCGTCGTGATCGGACCCGGCACGGTCTTGCGGGCAAGCAGCGTGTACATGATGGGCACCACGAAAATGGTCAGCAGCGTCCCCAGCGACATCCCCCCCACGATCACCCAGCCGATCTGACGGCGGCTCTCGGCACCCGCGCCGTGCGCCAGCGCCAGCGGCAATGCGCCCAGCACCATGGCACCGGTCGTCATCAGAATCGGGCGCAGCCGCTGGGAGGCCCCCTTCACCAGGGCCTCGGTCATCTCCACGCCGTGCTCGCGCAACTGGTTCGTGAACTCCACAATCAGGATGCCGTGCTTGGTGATCAAGCCTACCAGGGTGATCAGCCCAATCTGGGAATACACGTTGAGCGAGCCGCCCGACCACTGCAAGGCCAACAGGGCACCGATCATTGACAAAGGCACCGACAGCATGATCACCAGCGGATCGATAAAGCTCTCGAACTGCGCCGCCAGGACCAGGAAAATGAAGAGCAGCGCGAGAACGAACACAATGACCAGCGAGCCCTGCGAGTTCTTGAACTCGCGCGAGGTTCCATTCAAGTCGGTGCTGTAACCGGGCTTGAGCACCTTGGTGGCGGTCATATCCAGAAAATCAAGCGCCTGGCCCAGCGAATAGTTGGCGGCCAGGTTGGCCGTGATGGACACCGAGCGGCGCTGGCTGAAGTGGTTCAGCTCCCGTGGCGCAACGGATTCGCGCACCTTCACAAGGGAGGCCAGCGGGATCATGGTCTCATTGCGGCCGCGGACGAAAATCTTTTCGATGTCGTCCGGCGTGTCACGGCCTGTGGCCTGCGTCTGCACAACCACGTCGAACTGCTCGCCCTCGCGCTTGTAGCGTGTCACTTGCCGGCCGCCGAGCATGGTCTCGATGGCGCGCGCCACGACATCGACGCCCACGCCCAGATCGGCGGCCCTCTCCCGGTCCACATCAATCTTGAGTTCAGGCTTGTTCAGGCGCAGGTCCATGTCAGCGCTGACGATACCCGGGTTCTTGGCGATCTCATCCATGAACTGCCGCGCCACCGTTGACAGATTCTGATAGCTGTCGGTCGTCACCAGCACAAAGTTGACCGGCCGCTCACGAAAGCCCTGCCCCAGCGAAGGCGGCGTGATGGGAAACGCCGTGACCCCTGGCAGGCCTGCCAGCCTGGGCTGCAACTCACGCGCCACATCCAGAACCGACCGGCTGCGCAGATCCCAGTCGATGGCGCGGAACACCACGTTGGCCTGCGACACCGTCGGATTGCCGGACGAAACAAAGATCCGGTCAAACTCCTTGTAAGGTTCGCCCATGCGCTCAATCGCGCTGACATAGCGGTTGGTGTAGTCCAGCGTCGATCCGTCAGGCGCCGTGATCACGGCAAGAATCTGCCCACGGTCTTCCAGCGGTGAGAGTTCGCGCTTCATGCCCGGCAACACCAGCGCGATGCCCAGTGCAGACAAGGCCATCACGCCAATCACCAGCCAGCGCGCATCCAGCAGCACGCGCCGAAGCGTGTGCCCCATGCCCGTGCGGGAACGGCTGCGGTCATAGCGGGTCGTGACCAGCCAGTTCAACAACCGCTGGTAGGCGGCCGTCAATCCGTTGAGCCAGCGCTCCATGTGGCGATCAAACCAGCTGGGATTCGGGTTGTGTTTGAGCAGCAGCGAACACATCATGGGCGAGAGGGTCAACGCAATGAACCCCGACACGGCCACGGCCCCTGCGAGCGCCAGCGCAAACTCAATGAACAGCCGGCCCGTGCGACCTGGCGTAAAGGCCAGCGGCGCATACACGGCGACCAGCGTCAGCGTCATGGCCACCACGGCGAAGCCGACTTCGCGCACCCCTTTGATGGAGGCGGAAAACGGGTCCATGCCTTCCTCGATGTGCCGGTAGATGTTCTCCAGCACCACGATGGCATCGTCCACCACCAGGCCGATGGCCAGCACCAGCGCCAGCAACGTCAGCGTGTTGATGGTGAAGCCCGCCAGCGCCATCAGGGCAAAGGTGCCGATCAGGCAGACCGGAATCGTGATGATCGGAATGATGGAAGCACGGATGGTGCGCAGGAACACGAAAATCACCAGGGCCACCAGCACCACGGCTTCCAGGATGGTCTGGAACACGCTCTTGATGGACTTGTCGATGAACACCGAATTGTCATTGGCGATATCGATCGACACGCCCGGTGGCAGATCCGCCTGCAGCTTCGGCAGCATGTCGCGCACCCCCTTGCTCAGCTCCAGCGGGTTGGCGGTGGCCTGACGGATCACGCCGGCCGTGATGGCCACCTTGCCGTTGAGCCGCGAGCCGCTGCGCACGTCGGCCGCAGACTCCTCGACGCGGCCGACATCACGGATACGCACCGGGAAACCGTTGGCGTTCTTGATGATGATGTCGGAAAACTGCGCAGGCCGCGTGAGGTCGGTCTGCGACGTGACGCTGAATTCGCGCTGCGTGGACTCGATCCGCCCGGCGGGCACTTCCAGGTTGCTGCGGCGAATCGCGTCCTCGGCCTCCTGAATGGTCAGTTTGTAGGCCGCCAGCTTGTCCGGGTCGAGCCAGACCCGCATGGCGTATTTGCGCTCACCAAAGATCCGCACGTCGGCTGCGCCGCTGACGGTTTGCAGGCGCGGCTTGACCACCCGGTTGATCAGGCTGTTGATTTCCAGGCCGCTCAAGGTGTCACTGCTGAACGACAGCCAGATCACGGGAAACGCATCCGCCTCGACTTTGGCGATGACAGGCTCTTCCACCGCCTGGGGCAACTTGTTGCGCACGCGCGAAGTGCGGTCACGCACCTCGGCGGCGGCCGTATCCGCATCTTTTTCCAGCCGGAAACGCACCGAAATCTGGGTCTGCTCGGCGCGGCTGATGGAGGTGATCACATCCACCGCATCGATACCGGCAATCGAATCCTCCAGCGGCTTGGTGACCTGGGACTCCATCACCTCGGCGGAGGCGCCCGCGTACCGGACACTGACGGTCACGACCGGTTCGTCAATCTTCGGGTATTCGCGGACAGACAGTTTGGTGAAACTCACCAGCCCGATCAAGACCACCAGCAAAGAAATCACCGTCGCAAACACAGGACGGCGGATGGACATTTCCGCGATTTGCATGTTGATTCCTCAGAACGCCGTCAATCAGGACCGCGCAGGAGCACCGGGGGCGCCGCGTCGCACAGGCTGATCACTGCCTGGCGCAGGCACGCCGTCACGGCGGGGCGCAATGCCCGCCAGATCCGTCAGGCAGGGATTCGGGCCTTCGGGCGCCTTGACTGCCTTCGGGGGCAACGGCAACTTGCCAGCGGGCGCGGATGCTGGCGCCGCTGCAGCCACGGCCACTGGCGCGGACGCACCGGCCTGGGCTGCGGCAGGACGACCGGCGGGCGCACCTTCGCCGCGCGCCCGATTCAGTTCGAGGATGCGCAGCGGCGAGCCGTCTTTCTGCAGGCGTTGCTGTCCGGCGATGACCACCGTGTCGCCTTCGGTCAGCCCCTCGACGATCTCGACCCGACCCGGCCGGCGGATGCCCACTTTCACTTCCACGCGCTGGGAAACCTTGACGTCCTTCTCCGGCCCATCGACCACCTTGATCACAAATGCCTTTTGCCCTTGCGGCACCAGCGCCTCCTCGGGAATCACCTTGGCATTGTCACGCTCGCCAAAAACAACACCGACCCGGGCAAACATGCCGGGGCGCAACTGAAGCTGACGGTTGTCGATACAGGCCCGCACGCCGACGGAGCGCCCGTTGGCATCCAGCAGCGGATCAATGGCCTGCACCAGCGCCGAATACTTGCGCCCCGGCAACGCGTCCAGATCCACCATCGCACGCTGGCCCTTTTTGACCTTGGTCAGGAAACGCTCAGGCAGCCGGAAGTCCACATAGACCGCATCGATGTCTTCGATGTTGACGATGTCGGCGCCGTCCTTGAGGTAGTCGCCCTGGTTGACAGTGCGGATACCCGCAATCCCGTCAAATGGCGCAACGACCTTCAGCCGCGCCACCGTGGCCTGGGCCAGGGCCAGCTTGGCCTGCGCCACCTCCAGATTCGCGGCACTTTCCTCCACGGAACGCTGACTGATGAAGTTCTGCGCGACCAGATCCTGGTTGCGTTTGTGGTTGGCCTGCGCAATGGACAACTCGGCCTGGCCCTGCTTGAGTTGCGCCACCTGCAGCTGGTCGTCGAATTGCACCAGCAACTGCCCTTTGCGCACGCGCTCGCCATCGCGAAAATTGAGCTGCGAAATCCGCCCGCTGACTTCAGGGCGCAGGATCACGCCCTGCCGCGAGCGCAGGCTGCCCACGGCCTGGGTGTCGTCAACGAGTCGGGACAACTCGACCCGCGCCACTTCGACTGCGGCCGGACGCGCCGGGCCGGCGGCACTGGCCCCGGCCTGAGGTCCTGGTGTGCCCGGTGCTCCCGCGGCTGGCGCCGCATTGAGGCCCTCACCGGCGCGCGGCTTGTTCTGAAACCACCATGCTGCGCCAGAAGCAGCCGCAATACCGATAACGGCCACCGTGGTGTAAATCGCTTTGGATGCCATGCGTGAATCGAGTCTGGTTGTTCGCGGAAATTGCTGTGAAGTCGTCATACGACTTTGCTACTGAATGTAGCATTCCGCACCAGGAAAATTGGGTTGCAGGGCCATGGCCTTGGTGTAAACCCGCAGCCATCTGGAAGCGCTTTACGCAGGCTTTACATCGTCACGGCCGGACCTCATCCCCGCCGGAGAACCTGGTCCACACCGCGGTTCGCCAACGCGTCGGCCCGCTCGTTGCCCGGGTCGCCCGCATGTCCCTTCACCCAGTGCCACTGGATCTGATGCCCGGAGGTGGCCACCAGCGCATCGAGACGCTGCCAGAGTTCCACGTTCTTGACCGGCTGTTTTGCCGCCGTGCGCCAACCTCGCACTTTCCACCCATGAATCCACTCGGTAATGCCCTTGCGAACGTACTCGCTGTCGAGGTACAACGCCACCTTGCATGGGCGCTTGAGTGCTCCCAGCGCCTGGATCACGGCCGTCAGTTCCATGCGGTTGTTGGTGGTCTCCAGTTCGCCGCCAAACAGCTCTTTTTCAATGGTGCCGGACTTGAGCAGCACGCCCCAGCCGCCAGGGCCGGGATTGCCCTTGCAGGCGCCATCCGTATGTATTTCAATTTGATTCAAGACTTTTTTCCGTCGAACCCAGCGTAGGCTGGTGATAGTTTGCTACTGATACAGGAGTTCCCGAAAGCACTGACGCCGGCTTCCAGGCCGGGCTCAGCAAGCGCATGCCGTGCACGCGCTTGACCGCCACGATGAAATACACCGCGCCGAAGATCGGCCACCAGCGTGCGCCCACCCGGTCCATGGCTTCGAAGCGGCGCAGCCACTTGTCCGTCCGCACGGCCGGGCGGTAGCATCCGAAGCGGCTGGATTCAACCTCGAAGTTGAGCAGACGCAACCAGTCACGCTGACGCCAGTAGCCTATGAATTCTCCGGCATCGGGCAGGAACAATTCGCCCAGGCCCAACTTTCTGAACAGGTGCGCGCGGCGCTGGCGCAATCCCCAGAGACTGGCAGGATTCAACCCGCAGATCACCACGCGACCCTCTGGCACCAGCACCCGCGCCACCTCACGCAGGGTGGCGTGCGGGTCCGGATTGAGTTCCAGCGCGTGCGGCAACACCACCAGATCGAGGCTGCCGGCGGGAAAAGGCAGCGCAGCAAAGTCGGTGCGCAGGGACAGCCGGCCTGTAGACTCGGGCACCTCGCCGGACGCCAGCGCCTTTCCGGAGCCGTGAGCGCCCGGTGTGTCCAGCGCGAGCCAGCGGTGCGGCATGCGGTTGGTCTGCAAGGCATCCAGGTCCGGCATGCCCAGTTGCAGTGCGTGGTAGCCAAAAATATCGGCCACCGCCAGTTCAAACTGCGTGCGCTCCCAGTCCAGCAGGTACCGTCCGGGCGGGGTCTGGAACCAGTCTTGCAAACCTGATGTGCTTCCTATAATTCGAGACTCCATGAAGATCATTCCGCTACCCGCCTTCGCTGACAACTACCTCTGGCTGGTACACGACGGGCGTCGTGCGCTGGTGGTGGACCCCGGTGACGCGCAGCCCGTCCTGGAAGCGCTGCAACAGGCCGGACTGCAATTGACTGCGATTCTAGTCACGCACCACCACGCCGACCACACGGGTGGCGTGCAGGCGCTGCGCGAAGCCACCGGTGCGGAGGTGTTTGGTCCCGCAGGCGAAGACATTCCCGCCCCCTTCACGCCCTTGGGGGATGGCGACACCCTCATGGCACTGGGTGTGCAGTGGACCGTCATTGATGTGCCGGGCCACACTGCAGGGCATATTGCCTTTTATGCGACCGATATCGATGGCGCGCCGCTGCTGTTTTGCGGCGACACCCTGTTTTCCGGCGGCTGTGGCCGGCTGTTCGAGGGCACACCCGCCCAGATGCTGGCTTCGCTGGACAGGCTGGCCGCCTTGCCCGGCGCGACGCAGGTCTGCTGCGCGCATGAATACACCCTGTCGAACCTGCGATTTGCGCGGGCTGTAGAACCCGGAAATCAGGACCTGCGCCAGTACGAAGAGGCTTGCCGTGCCTTGCGGGCCCAGGCCTTGCCTACCCTCCCGTCCACCGTGGCGATGGAACGCCGGATCAACCCCTTCCTGCGCAGCCGGGAACGCACGGTCAGGCAAGCAGTGCAGGAATGGCGCGCCACCGCCGACGACGAAACCGCGGTGTTCGCGGCGCTTCGTCAATGGAAAAACGAGTTCAAATGACCCTTCTTCACCGCATCAAGGCGTTTTGCCTGGCTGGCTGTGTGTTGCTGGCAGGGTGCGCAACACCCGGCAGCAACAACAGCACGGGCACGCCAGCGGCCAACACCAGCACCACCCAACCCCTGCTGGCGTCCAGCGACCTGGGCTTGCGCGCGCCGCGCGATCCCCTGTTCCCCTCGGGACCGATGCAGCCCCTGACCGAAGCCGAGGCCCACTCACGCGCCGTGGTCACCTTGCGGCCACCAGCCGATCTGTGGGAGCGCATCCGCCGTGGCTTCGCGATGCCCGACCTGCAGAGCGATCTGGTCACCGACCGTGAGCAGTGGTACACCGCCAGGCCAGACTACATGTTCCGGATGACCGAGCGGTCGAGGAAATACCTTTTCCATATCGTGGAAGAGCTGGAACGCCGGAACATGCCCACGGAGCTGGCGCTGCTGCCCTTCATCGAAAGCGCCTACAACCCGCAAGCCGTCTCCAGCGCCAAGGCCGCCGGCATGTGGCAGTTCATGCCGGCCACCGGCAAGTATTTCGAACTCAAGCAAAACGCATTTCGTGACGACCGCCGGGACGTGCTCGAATCCACCCGCGCCGCACTCGACTACCTGCAGAAACTGCATGGCATGTTCGGAGACTGGCACCTGGCACTGGCCGCCTACAACTGGGGGGAAGGCAGCGTGGGCCGTGCCATCGCGCGCAACAAGGCGGCTGGTCTGGGCCTGAGCTACAGCGAACTCAACATGCCGGCTGAAACCCGTTTCTATGTGCCCAAACTGCAGGCCGTGAAAAACGTGATTGCGGCCCCCGAAGGCTTCCGGTCCAAGCTCCCGCTGATTGAAAACCATCCTTATTTCCAGACGGTGCCGATCACCCGCGACATTGACGTCGCGCTGGCCGCACGGCTGGCCGAAGTGCCACTGGAAGACTTCAAGGCGCTCAACCCGTCCGTCAACCGGCCGGTCATCCTGGCTGCCGGCACACCGCAAATTCTTTTGCCCTGGGACAACGCGGCCATCTTCCAGCGCAACCTTGACGCACACACGGGCGGGCGGCTCGCCAGCTGGACGGCCTGGGTCGCCCCCACCACCATGAAGCCGGTGGACGCAGCGCGCCGCGTGAACATGGCGGAAGATGATTTCCGCAGCATCAACAGCATTCCGCCGCGCATGCTGATCAAGGCCGGCTCCACGCTGCTGGTCACACGGGCCGACCCGCTGGAAGCCGACGTCTCCTCCAGCCTGGCCGACAACGGCCAGATCGCGCTGGCGCCCGACGTGGTGCTCAAACGCAGCCTGGTGCGCGCCCGCAAAGGCGACACCGTCGCCAGTCTGGCGCAGCGCTTTGGCGTGACGGCCGCAAATGTGTCTGAATGGAACAAGATCGCAGCGTCCGCGGGCCTGAAAAAGGGACAGTCGGTGGTGATGTTCCTGCCCTCGCGGTCAGCCGCCCCCGCCCTGCGGGGCAGCCCACCCAGCACAGCCAGACGGTCGACCGCACGCACGCCATCCGCGAAGCCGGTCCCGCGTACGGCAGCAAAACAGGCCCGCAAGACCCGCCGCTAAGTGCCGGGCATTGCGGGGCGCACCACGCCTGCAGCAGCTTTCAGGCGTTGAAGCGCTCTTTGGCCCGGAGCGCGAACTCATTGCTGAAGGTTCGCGCCAGCTGGATGCGATCCGGGCGGAGCGCCGCATCGAGTGTGGCCAGTGCCTTCAGCGCGGTGCGTGCCCCCTCCTCGGGCATCAGTCCATCCAGTGAGAACGCCTCGCTGACCTTGTTGAAAGCAGCCAGGTAAAGCCCCCGGTCGCCCAGAAGATAGCTCTCGGGCACCGTCTTGATGATGTCACTCGGACCTGCGGTGCGCAGCCACTTGAGTGCGTGAACGATGCTGTTCGCCAGCGCCTGGCAGGTGCCGGGATGCTTCTGGACAAACTCGGCCGGCGCGTACAGACAGCCCGAGGGCATGGGTCCACCGAAAACCTCTTGCGAGCCCTTGAGCGTCCGGGTGTCCGAGATGATCTTCACTTCGCCTTTTTGCTCCAGCGTGGTCATGACGGGCTCCACATTGCTGATCACGTCAATCTGGCCGGACCGCAGGGCGGCGAGTGCGTCGCTGGAGGTCCCCACACCGACATAGCGCACATCCGAGGCCAGCAGACCCGCACGTCGCAACACCATGTTGGCCACCATGTTGGTGGATGAGCCGGGCGCCGACACCCCAATGCGCTTGCCGCGCAACTCGGCCACGCTCCGGAATCCCGGCATTGCCTTGGTGGAAACGCCCACGGCGATCTGCGGCGCACGGCCCTGCAGCACAAACGATTTCCAGGCGTGTCCCCTGCCCTGCGCAGCAATGGTGTGTTCGTAGGCGCCACTGACCACGTCAACCGCGCCACCAGCCAGGGCCTGCAGCGCGCCGGCCCCGCCGGAAAAGTCGGCGATGCTGACATCAAGCCCTTCGGCGTGGAAATACCCCAGCTGCAAAGCGACCGTCAGCGGCAGGTAGTAAAAAGAAGATCGCCCACCGACGGCAATCGCAATGCGGGTCTTTTCCAGCCGCGGCTGGGCCCGGAGCGCCGGGACCGCAACGCTGGCCGCCAAGACAGCCGCCGCTGAGGTAAAAGATCTTCGCTGGAGGTGATGGGATCCCTGCACAAACTTCCTCGCCTGTCATTTTTGTTGCGACAAGCGTACCCAAACCGGCAGGCCCATGCATCGGGAACATCCCGAGCGGGTTTTCACGCAGACCCGCGCGGCGCCCACCGGCCATCCAGCGCCCAATTCAGCGGTAACCGATCAAAAGAATGCCGATATTCACAACGAATGCGAGCGTCCAGAGGATGGAGCGTGCGGTTGGCAGGCCCGCCACGTACATCATGATGAACAGCAGGCGCAGCACGATGTAGACGAACGCCAGAATGTCCAGCCGCGCCTGGTGCGCCCCCAACTGGTGGGCAATGACCACCGCGCCGATGAAAAACGGCAGTGCCTCAAAGCTGTTGGCCTGCGCCGCGTTGGCACGCCCGCGCCAGTCCTTCTGGCGGGCCAGCCAGGCACGCGGGTTGGCATTGTCAAAGCCGCCCTCGCGGCGCGGTATCTGGAAGGTCCCCCATTTCGCCAGCCCTGCACACAGGATGGGCAGCAGCGCGGCGATCAGCACGCACCAATAAGCGACAGAGAAACGCACCAAAGTCAGGCTTGTGTTCATTCTTTAGTCTTTTCAGGCCAATGCCAGCGTGTAAAGGTCATTATTTGCTATATTTTAAATAGCAAATAATGAAGCTCAGTAGAAATCCTAGCGCCGGTCCACCATGGCGTGGGCGATCGTGCCCAGGTCCACATATTCCAGTTCGCTGCCCGCAGGCACGCCCCGCGCCAGGCGCGTGACTTGCAGACCGCGCAGGCGCAACGCTTCCCCGATCACATGCGCCGTGGCCTCGCCTTCGGCCGTGAAGTTGGTCGCAAGAATCACTTCCCGCACCACACCGTCCGTGGCGCGGTCAAACAGCTTCTGCAAGCCGATTTCCCTGGGACCAATGCCGTCCAGCGGACTGAGCTTGCCCATCAGGACGAAATACAGGCCCTTGAAAGCGGCCGTACGCTCCACGGCCGACTGGTCCGCCGGTGTTTCCACCACGCACAGCTTGCTGGGGTCCCGCTGCGGGTCCAGGCAGGTGCGGCAAATCCGGGCCTCGGTGAAGGTGTGGCACAGGGCACAGTGCTGGACACGGGTCGTTGCTTCCTGCAGCACGCGCGCGAGTGACTGGGCCCCTTCGCGGTCGTGCTGCAACAGGTGAAACGCCATCCGCGAGGCCGACTTCACGCCGACACCCGGCAGACGGCGCAGCCCCTGGATCAGCGCATCGAGGGCATTGGCGTCGGACACGGATCAGAACGGAAACTTCATCCCGCCGGGCAGGCCGGGCATGCCCGCGGTGAGCTTGCCCATTTTTTCCTGCGACGTTTCTTCGGCCTTGCGCACGGCGGCATTGAAGGCCGCAGCCACCAGGTCTTCGAGCATGTCCTTGTCGTCAGTCAGCAGGCTGGGGTCGATGGTGATGCGCTTGACGTCATGCTTGCAGGTCATCAGCACCTTGACGAGGCCGGCACCGGATTCGCCTTCCACCTCGACGAAGGCCAGTTCATCCTGCGCCTTCTTGAGGTTGTCCTGCATGGCTTGTGCCTGCTTCATGAGGCCGGCGAGTTGTCCTTTGTTGAACATGTTTTTCCTTGCGTTTTGAAATGAGTGATCAAAGTGGCTTGATGCTGCCGGGCACGATTTTCGCGCCAAAGTCGCGCACCATCGCCTGAATGAAAGGGTCGGCCTGAATGCGCGCCTCGGCGGCACGCTGCCTTTCGGCCGCTGCGGCCGCATTGCGCCGTGCCGGGCTGTCGGTCACGGGCCCCACCTCCACCGTCAGGCGAACCGCATGACTGGCGGCCTGCAGCGCGCTTTGCAGGCGTTCGCGCGCGGTGGGCTGGTTGAGGGATTCGCGCTCCACGCGCAGCAACCAGTCGCCCGCATCGCGCGCGACCAGTTGCGACTGCAGGGCCAGCTCGCGTACCAGCGCAGTAATGGCTTCGTCGGCGATCAGTTGGCGCACCGTCGCATGCCAGAAGTCACCGTCTTCGCGCGGCTGGTTGTCCGGCATTTCCGATGCCGGAGCCGCGACGTCAGGCCCATGCCGTGGTTCCACCTGCGCGCCGGGCTCGGCCTCGACGCGTCGAGCGATCGCTACGACATTCATAGCAGGAAGTGACGTTTTGACACTGGGATCTGGCTGATTGGATGCCAATTTTGCAGAGTCCACCTGCGGGGCGCCTTGCGGAAAAACTTGACCCGCCGGCGCCCCCTGTGGCGCACTGGAAAGGCCCCTGGCAAAGGCGGTCAGGGGCTTGGCGTCCGGCACAGCGGAGACCGGCCCCGCCCCCCGGGAGGGCGCTGCGCCGGTGTTGAATGCGCCATCCACCGCATGGGGATGGGCTGAAGCCGATTCAACGGCTGGTTTCAGAGTTTTTTTTTCAGCCGGTGCGCGCTGCGCGGCATCGGGCTTGAAGGCCAGCAGGCGCAGCAGCACCATCGTCAGCGCGGCATATTCATCCGGCGCCAGCCCCAGCTCACCGCGCCCATGCAGGCACAGGCTGTAGAGCAGCTGGGTTTCATCCGCCGGCATCCGGGCCGCCAGCCGCGCGGTCTCGGCTGCGTCGGGATCGGTGTCGTCCGTGGTCATGCCGGGCACGGCCTGCAGCACCGCCATGCGCTGCAGCACGCTGCTCATCTCTTCCAGTGTGGAGGCGGCGTTGAGACCGTTGACACGCAGCGTTTCGGAGGTTTCCACAACCGCTTTGCCATCGCCCCGCGCCAGCGCGTCGATCAGCTGAAAGACATAGGAACGGTCCACGCTGCCCAGCATCTGGCGCACCGTGGCCTCCTGCAACTGGCCAGAACCAAAGGCGATCGCCTGGTCCGTCAGGCTCAGCGCGTCGCGCATGGACCCCCGCGCCGCGCGTGCAATCAGGCGCAGCGCCTGGACTTCAGCGGGCACCTGTTCGGCATCCAGGACCGTCGTCAGGTGCTCCAGCACGGTCTCGGGCGCCATCGGACGCAGATTGAACTGCAGACACCGGCTCAGCACAGTCACCGGGACCTTCTGCGGATCGGTCGTCGCCAGCACGAACTTGAGGTATTCGGGAGGCTCTTCCAGCGTCTTGAGCATCGCGTTGAACGCGGTGTTGGTCAACATGTGCACTTCGTCGATCATGAAGACCTTGAAGCGCCCCTGCACCGGCTTGTAAACCGCCTGCTCCAGCAGCGCCTGGACTTCGTCCACACCCCGGTTGGAGGCGGCATCGAGTTCGGTGTAGTCGATAAACCGGCCGCTATCAATATCGGTGCAGGCCTGGCACACGCCGCAGGGCGTGGCGGTGATGCCACCCTGCCCGTCCGGCCCCTGGCAATTCAGCGATTTGGCCAGAATGCGCGACACCGTGGTCTTGCCCACGCCCCGCGTGCCGGTGAACAGGTAGGCATGGTGTAGCCGCCGGGTGGTCAGGGCATTGGTCAGTGCCTGCACCACATGCTCCTGCCCCACCATCTCGGTGAAATTCCTGGGGCGGTACTTGCGGGCGAGCACGAGATAAGACATGGGGAGGGATTCTACGGGGCGCTGAGGGAGGCACCGCACGCCTGCTGGATTAGAAAATCCCCTCCAGAATCACATGCCGCCGGCAGAAGCTGGGCTGAGGGACGGTTTTGGTAGTATGCTGCAGTGCACAATAGCTGATTCCCGCGCCCTCCCCTCATGCACACCAGAAACAAAGGCCGGCCAGTAAACCGGTTTGACCACCATGCTGCAACACATTGACAGTCAGGATTTTGCAGACGCCGCCAGTGTGCTGGCTGACGCAGACCCCGAAACTGCGGCACTTGTGCGGGCCATGGAAGGATGCTGCCACCCAAAAGCCGGGCGCCTGCTGGCGCGCCTGGGCCAACACCCTGATGCAGAGACCTTGAAGCAGCTGCGTGGGGACGTCCTCCAACTGTTGACCCTGACCTTTGGCAAAGCAGAGGCGCTGCGTCGCCTACAATAGCGGCTGACGGGCCTTCCCGCATGGTGAAGCGGCCAACCGGGTCAGGTGGGGAACCAAGCAGCCCTAACTGTGGAGCCAGTGCCGGGGTCAAGGCTCGTCAACCTTATCAAATGAAAAAGCCCCGCATCCAGTCAATGGGTGCGGGGCTTTTTTTATGCGCTCAGGTCATGATGAGTGCCTGGATGTGACCTTCCCCCGGAACGTTGACAGCCGCTTGTCTGGTCAGACCTGTGGCAGCGGAACACCCGCAGCCGCGACCGCGTCGATGAACGCCAGCAACTCGCCATGGAAGGCGCCGATCATCGGTTCCAGTGCCTCTTGCGGGGTATCGCCCTTGAGCGCTGACTCCAGTTCGAGCGCCGCAGCACGGAGGTGTAAGGCGCCAAATGTGGCCGCCAAGCCCTTCAGCGTATGGGCCACACGGCGCGCGGCTTCGCGGTCGCCCTCGGACAAGCACCCGCGCAAGAGGGCCATGTCATCCTTGTGGGTCGCGCAAAACTTGCCCAGCAGACGCACGTAGAGATCGTGCTTGCCGTTGACCGATGCAAGTCCGGCACTCAAATCAAGTTCTGCAAGCGCGCGCAAACGGTCGATCAGCAGCAGGGCCGGCGCCTCCGCCGAAGCCATTGCCAAGGCGCGATCGGCACCCGCGTGCATGCGCTGCTCCGGTAGCCAGCGCAGCAATGCTGCGTACAGCGTGGGAGGATCAACGGGCTTGACAAGAAAGTCCACCATGCCTGCCTCGCGACAGGCCTGCCGGTGCTCCTCAAAAGCATTTGCCGTCATCGCCACGAGCGGCGTGCGACCCCAAGCGGGCAACGCGCGGATGGCCCGAGTCGCCTCCAGCCCGTCCATTTCCGGCATCTGCATGTCCATCAGCACGAGGTCGTAGGTCGATCGGCGCGCCTTCTCCAGGGCCTGCCGCCCGTTTTCAGCGACGTCGACTGTGAGGCCAGCGGCCTGCAGCAGATCAATTGCCACCTCCTGGTTGATGTGGTTGTCTTCGGCCAACAACACCCGCGCACCGGCATGCAGGCGCCGTACCTCGCTTTCTCTGTCAGCAAGATCTGGCAGGACTGACACAGGCACGGTGCCCTTGCCCCGGGCAACGATCGCCGTAAACCAGAACGTGCTGCCTTGATCTGGCTGGCTTTCGACGCCCACTTCACCGTCCATGAGGGCCGCAAGGCGGCGCGTGATGACCAGCCCCAGCCCGGTGCCCCCGTATTTGCGGGTGATCGAAGCATCCGCCTGCTCAAAGGGTGCAAACAATTGCGCCACGCGTTCCGGCGCGATGCCGACACCGGTATCCTGCACCTCGAAGCGCAGCTTCAGCCGCCCGTCCCGCTCGTCAAGAACGCGGGCACGCAGCACCACCCGCCCCTGCGGCGTAAATTTGACTGCATTGCCGGCGTAATTGAGCAGCGCCTGCCGCAGGCGCATGGCATCACCGTGCAGCCAGACCGGTACCGCATCGCTGTCCACTTCAAGCTGCAGGCCTTTCTCGCGCGCGGATTCGGCAATGATCGAATGCACATGGTCCAGGACCGCGCCCAACATGAAGTCCTGGTGCTCCAGCTGCATGCGCCCGGCCTCGATCTTGGCCAGGTCAAGTACGTCGTTGATGATCGACAGCAGATGGTGTGCGGCCGTATCCATCTTGGCGAGGCGCTCGACCTGCCGGGGCGTAGGATCTTCACGCAGCAACAGATGGCTCAGCCCGAGGATGGCGTTCATGGGTGTGCGGATCTCGTGACTCATGTTGGCCAGAAACTGGCTTTTGGCCTCGTTGGCGGCATCCGCTGCGGCCTTGCCCTTCGTCATCTGCAGCAGGTTTTCCTGCGCCTTCCTGCGTTCGGTGATGTCTGTCGAAATCCCGCACAAGGCATAGATGCTCCCATCGGGACGGCGCAGCGGAATCTTGATCGCAAGATAGGTCCGTGCCGCCTCTTCAGAGACGCTTTGATTAACTTCTTCTCCCTCGAATCGCTCACCCAGCTCAATCACACGCAGGTCGATCTCCCGCAGGCGGGCCGTGGTGGCGGGATCAAAAAACACGTCGTCCCGCTGGCCAATCACAGCATCCAGTGGACGACCGAACAGTTCACACACCTTGCGGTTGGCGTACTGGTAGCGCAACTCGGTGTCCTTGATGAAAATATGGGCATCCACGCCATTGAGGATGGACGCCAGCTTGTCCTCGCTTGCCTGCAGATGGCGGGTGCGCTCGGCGACCTGGCGGCGTAGCCACCAGGCCGCCGCCATAAACAGCAGCAGCAATACGCTGACGCCACCCAGGCTCCACCAGAAGGCACGTGGCACAAGCGTGCGTGGTGCCTCGGACACCCAGCGCGCCAGAACCTTGTAGTAAGGGGAATGGGCGTCGGCCTGCCAAGGCTTGAGATGCTGATCGATCGCGGCCAGCAGATCGGCGTTGCGGCCACGCGCCGTGACGTAGTAGGTGGGCGCTGGCAGAAACATGATGGGCGACGTTTCCATCGCATGCTGCGGGGCAAAGTGATCACCGAAGAAGCGGTTGGTGGCCACCGCATCCACCCTCCGGGCGGCTGCCTGCTCGAACCCTGCCAGCATGGAAGACACCGGGACCAGTTCAGCCTGGATGCCGAAGCCCGCCAGCACCCCTGCAAGATACTCCTGCTGCACCGACCCGGCCAGCACCGCGACCCGCTTGCCTTTCAGATCAAGCAGGGAATCGATCCTGACATCCGGTCGACGGTAGAGCTGTGACCAACCCTGCAGGGATGGTATCTGGTGAAAGTCATAGAGCGTCGCACGTTGCGCCGTCAACGCCACATCCGGCATCAGATCAATCTGCCCAGCCTGCAGGGCGTCCAGGCATTGCTGCCAATCACAGGGGACAGGACGCAAGGTCCATGCTTCGCGCGTGGCGATCTCGCGCAGCAGATCGCCGAGGATGCCCGAGATCTGTCCATCCTGTCCCGCAAAAATCTTGGGCAGATTCTCATATACGCCAACCCGGACCTCCCGGGGAGCCGCTACGGCCTCCGGGCCCAAGGGCGCCAGAAGCAGGAGTGCGATCAGGGAAACGGCGGCCTTCAGCCTGCAAATAGTTTTGTGCAACGAACACCTCAAACGCGGGACCAGCGGTCAACCCGGGACACCAAAGCACCGATTCTGGCTGAATCCAACCGATGGCCCCATCCGCGCCCGGACAGCAGTCCCGTGCAGGCTCGGAAAAAGCGGCCATACAGACCGGCTCCCCACCCGTGCGGTGCGCGCGGGGATCACGTCCCTGGCGATTTCGGACGTTGAGGCAGATTCAACAAGCGACAAGCGCCAGGCTTTGTGCCGCCTCGGTGATGCATCCTCTGCCGGATTGGGGCAATGGGCCCACCAGACACTTTATGGGAAATTTCCGACTATATTACTCAACAAATACACCACCTCCACACCCAAAATCAATGACAGCCAAAACGTCAACGGAAAAAAGCAAAATCAGATTCCTCCTGCTGGAGGGGGTACATCCCTCGGCCATCACAGTGCTCCAGGCAGCGGGATACACACACATTGAAAGCCTGCCAGGCGCCCTGACAGACGAGGAACTGAAGCAAAAAATTGCAGAGGTTCACTTTCTGGGCATCCGGTCGCGCTCCCAGCTCACAGCCGACGTTCTGCGCCATGCCACCCGGCTTGCGGCGGTGGGTTGCTTTTGCATCGGCACCAACCAGGTGGACCTCGAGGCGGCGCGTGCGCGCGGCATCGCCGTGTTCAATGCCCCCTTCTCCAACACCCGCTCCGTGGCGGAGCTGGTGCTGGCAGAAGCCATCCTGCTGATGCGCGGCGTTCCGGAAAAAAGTGCTGCGGCGCACCGTGGTGGCTGGCTCAAGTCGGCGGACGACGCCTTTGAGATCAGAGGCAAGACGCTCGGCATCGTGGGCTATGGTGCCATCGGAACGCAACTTTCCGTGCTGGCCGAAGCATTGGGCATGCAGGTGGTGTTCTTTGACGTGGTGACCAGACTGCCACTTGGCAACGCGCGGCAGGTGGCCCGGCTGGAGGACTTGCTGGCGCAGTCCGACGTCGTCAGCCTGCATGTACCTGAAACGTCCGCGACGCAATGGATGATTGGCGCCCCCCAAATCGCCGCGATGAAGCCCGGAAGTGTGCTGATCAACGCCTCGCGCGGGACTGTCGTCGTGATAGAAGCCCTGGCAGAAGCGCTGCGACAGAGAAAGCTGCTGGGCGCGGCCATTGACGTATTTCCAAAGGAACCACGCAGCAACCGGGACGTGTTCGAGTCACCGCTGCGTGGACTCGAACACGTGATCCTGACCCCGCATATCGGCGGTTCGACCATCGAAGCCCAGGAAAATATCGGGATCGAAGTCGCGGAAAAGCTGGTCAAGTACAGCGACAACGGCACCTCCACCTCGTCGGTAAATTTCCCGGAGGTGGCGCTGCCGGCCCACGCCGGGAAGCATCGGCTGCTGCATATTCACCGCAACGTGCCCGGCGTGCTCTCCAGCATCAACCAGGTTTTCTCGGACAACCACATCAATATTGCCGCGCAGTACCTGCAGACCCGCGACACCATCGGTTATGTGGTGATTGACATCGACGCGGCCCACTCCGAGGTGGCCCTGTCCAAGCTGGCCGAGGTGCCGGGAACGCTGCGAAGCCGGGTTCTGTTCTGACCAAGGCAACCCGCGCCAGACGCCATGCCTGTCTGGGCGGGCAGCCCTGGCATTCACCGCGCCTGCCACCGGGCGCCCTGCACCGGGTGACGCCGCCGGCTGTGGTCGCCATTCACCGCTGCGTCCACGACGCCGAAGTCGCTCACAAGACAGATGGTCCCTCAGTCCGGCCCAGCCCTGCACGTGTCACCCAGCCAGCCAGGTCGCTGGTCAGAATCCTGACGCGATCGGCCAGGTGCAACGCCATGTTGCCGGAAATCTTGGCGGCAAGTTCAGGGTGCAAGCGCATCAACCGCCTGAACGACTCGACCGACAACCCCAGCGCAGTGACATCCGATTCGGCCACCGCCTCGGCGGACCGCGCCGTGCCGGCCAGCACCGCCATTTCTCCGATCATCACGCCTGGCGCAAAGGACGCCATCCGGCGCGTGGTGCCGGGCACACGCAGACCAATCTCGCCCTGAAGGCTGATGAACAGGCGGTCTCCCGGGTCACCGGCGCGAAACATCACATGGCCGCGCGGGAACGTGTGTGTGGTCATCTCGGCGGCGAGCAGGTCCAGCTCCGCTGCGGACAGGCCGCGCGCAAACATCGTGTCGGCCAACTGCAGTGGCGCACCGGTGTAGCGCTCGATCTTCAAACGCGCAAGCAGTTCCTCCTCCGCACGTTCCAGTGCCAGGTCGGCAGTGTCTTCAAAACGCAATACCACCGACCGCTCGGTGCTGGCCACGGACTCCAGCACATCCCGCCGCGGATCGTGCGGCGGCCATTCGGCAAAGACCAGCGACTTGCCCATGCCCTCCCAGTCTTCCGCCACCTCGTACAGGATGCGTGCTGCCGTGACATCAAGCTCATGCACCTGGTGAAGATCGAGGATCGCCGTCTCGGCTCGCAGCGCCAGGTCATGCAACCGCGCACGCAGGTCGTCAGCAGTACCAAAAAACAGCGCGCCCTCAAGTTCAAGCAGGGCAATGCGCCGGCCTTCGCTGCGCAGCGCCTCGGTCACGTTCATGGGACGTGTCTTCAGCGAGTGCCGGTTGGTGCCATTCCAGACACGCCGCACCACATCCCGCATGTTCGAACGCACAAACAACAGCACGGAAAAACTGGCACCGATCAGCACCGCGTAGCCGAGGCCAAGCAACAGGGCACTCAGCGCGACGGCAACCGTCACCGCCCAATTTGCCGCCATCTGGCGCCAGTGGTGCGGCTCTCGCGCCGGCTGCCGTCCGCGCAATCGCCACAGGGCCGCAGGTGTCTGCCACAGCGTAGGCGAGAGCATCTCGGCGCCCAGATAGGTCAGTACACCGCCGACTGCACTGGTGGGCAGCGCGCCGAGCACCGCGGGCACCAGCAACAGCACCGCCAGCAAGGCCGCTGCATAGAACAGCACGATATGACGTTGCGCCGGGCGGCGCATGACCAGCCCCAACGACGCAGGTACCGCAGGCGACGCCGGCAGCCCGCCCACAGCCGCCGAAGCCAGGTTCGCCAGGCCTTGTGCCACCAGTTCACGGTTGGCATTGCGGGACGTGCGCAGGCGGCCATCGATGATCGAAGCCGCCAGCAGGGTATCCAGGCTGACAACGATCGAAACAGTCAGCGCATAACCGGCCAGCAGTGCCAGGACGGCCGGATCAGCCAGTGCCACAAGCCAGGTGGACGCTGTCGCCACGCCGCCGAACCAGGCCGCCGGGAGTTCGGGCACGCCAACCGGCGGGCCCAGGCTCGCGCCCCAACCAGCGTGGACCCCGATCATTTGCAGCAACGTGGCTGTCGCCAGACCGAGCAGCACCGGCGGCACCCTGGAGCGCGCGCGATCGGCGAACCAGGTCACGCCCAGCGCGCACAGGCCAATCAGTACAGCCCCCAGTCGCACGGACCCGGTCGCGCTCAGGCTGGCGCCGAAGGCCTGGCCCAACGCGGCGGGCGCGGCGCCGGCAATCAGCAGCAACCCGACGCCGGTCGAAAGCCCGACGCGCACCGGGTACGGCGTGAACTTGACCACAGCGCCAACCCGAAACAGCCCGAAGAGTATTGTCAGGACGCCACCCGCCATGATGCCGGTTGCCACAAGCAACAACACGGCCCAGGCGGCATCGATCGAAGGGCCGGGCACATGCGGCAGCAGCGCGGCCACCAGCCCCGCCGTCAGCAGCGCCAGCGCGGCACCGGCATCACCGGCCAGCCGGCCCGAGCCAAGCAGCGAACCCGTCGTGCTGCCCACCGCGGCTCCAAGCAGCGCCAGCCCCATGGCCACTGGACCAAACGCGGCCCCCAGCGGCGCCAGCGCCATCAAGCCGTACGCCGCGTTTTCGGGGGCATGCGTCAAGGCGCTCGATAACGCCGCCCCAAACGTGGCGGGCATCTCCCGCCAGCGGGTACCAGCCGATCGTTGGGACACAGGTTGCGAAGGGAGGGTCATGCTTGCGACACCGGAAGGAAAACAATGGTCATTCGGTCAATCACACCGCGGAGTTCCTGCGCAACGCAACAGCGCGCGCCGGAACGACCACAGGCGTTGCCCACTTCGATGATGCAGGGCGCGCCGTCAAGATGGAATTCCTTCCTCTTGGCCAGACCAGCGCAGCGCCCCGCTCCACACACCCTCGCACCAGAACAACGCGGCGTACGCAGCGGACGCCCACGGCGACGGGATAGACAGCGAAATCAACCCCATGCGAACAAGTATCGCACCTGTGTACCGTGGGCTCGCTGTCCAGGATGGCGCATCCACGAAGGTGCGACGCAGCACAGCGCGCGGGAGGCACCGCCAGTGCCCCGTAGGTCTGGCCACCACAAGGGAATTTTCCAGGCCCATTATTTATTTTTGTGCGTCCCCAACTCCACCGAATCCTGTGGCGCCAGCTTGCCTGCCGACAAGACCAATGCCATGCGCCGCCGCAGGCGCTGCGCCCCGGCAACGTCACCGCCCAGTTCCGCATGGCGCGCCTGCACCTGCAGCCAGGCAAGCAGCGGTCGGCTCCAGCCCCGGGCGGACGCAGTGTCCACCGCCAGGGCCATCACGGCCGGATGTCCCTGCCCGGCGCGCAGCCACACGCCTGCAGCCACCAGCCGCGCCAGCGGGTCGCTGATGGACGCCAGGGTCGCCGCGTCAGCCGCCGTGACGGCCGTGCCTTGCAGCAGCCGGGCAGCGGCAACCTGGTGCTGTGGCGGCAGCAGGGCCAGGTCCTGCGCCTGCGGACGCCCGGCCAGGTAGTCGGCGTAGGCACGTTCGGGGGCGGCGGCGTCCTGGCGCAGCGCCTCAAACGCTGCACAGTCCTCCAGCACCAGGCTGGCCACGCGGGTGGCGCAGCGCAGCAACGCGGCCCGGGCCACCTGCGTGGCGTCGCCGGTGCGGGCCGTTTCGCGCCGCAGGCGCTCGAACTCCAGCGCTTCGACCCGGGTGTTGCCGGCCAGGTAGGCCGCCACGGCGCGCTCGGAGGCGCCCAGCGCGGCCATCTGCCAGTCGGGCGGCGGCGGGGCGCCGGCGCAGGCGGCAAGCCCTGCCAGCAAACCGGCCCCCCGCGCTGCGGCCCCCCCCCGACCGCCGCTGCCGCGCGCCATGCAGTCCGGGCGCGTCATGGCAGCTTGACCTCGGCGTTGCGCGCAAACGGCCATTTGCGGTTGATCTCCTGAACCAGCTGCTCCACCTGGCGCAGGCTGGCTTCCACCTCGGTGCGCAGCGCGCCCAGATCGGCGGTGCCTTCGCGGGCGTTGGCGGCAATCCCCTGCGCCTCGACCAGCACGGCGTCCACCTTCTTCAGGCTGGCACGGGCGTCGCCCAGCAGGCCGTTCAGCTGCACCACGGTAGCGCGCGTCTCGGGCAGCACGCCTTGATCGCCAAACACCTGCGTGTCGGCCCTGGCTGCCAAGCCGTCCACCCGCGCCAGCAGCGCGTTGGTGCGGTCCAGCGTGGTGAGCAGCTTGCGGGCATCGGCCTCGTTGCCCATCAGCACGCCCAACGCGCCGCGCGGACCCTTGAGCGTGTCCGTGACCGCCTGCACGTTGCCCAGGCTGGTGTTCAGCGCCGAGTCGGCGGCCGTCATCGCCTGCAGGTTGGCCAGCAGGTCGCGCACGGTGCTGACCAGACGCGGCACTTCGGCCATGGCGTCGCCGGCCAGCACCTTGCGTTCGGCGCCATCGGGCAGCGGAGCATCGTTCAGCATGCCGCTGAAGGCACGGATGCGGGTACCGCCCACCAGCCCGCGCTCCAGGGTGAAGATGCTCGACTGCCGCAGCCAGTGCGCGTCTTTTTGCGGCACGTCGATCAGGATGCGGGCGTTGCCTTCAGGCGAGAGTTCGACGCGGTTGACCCGGCCCATCGGAAAGCCGGAAAACGTCATGTCCATGCCCACCACCACCCCCTCGGAGTCATCGGCCAGCAGCACCAGCCGCTGCGTACGCTCGAAGGCGCCGCGCGCGTACAGCAAATACACCACCGAAGCACCGATGAGCAGCATCACCATCCCCATCAGCCAGGCCGCCTTGCGCTCGATCCGTGCGCTGGCCGGAACGGGGTCGGATGTCGCGTCGTTCGGTTTCATGGGTCAATAGTAGTTGCCAAGAAGGGACGCCACCTCAATCAGCAGGATCAGCAGGAACATGCGCACCAGCCCCTGAAGCTCGGGCAGGGCCTGCGCCTTGTGCGGCGGCGGATCGTACAGGCTGGACACCGCCGGAATCAGCGACACCGCTGCACTGAAGGCGCCGGTCTTCAAGGCGAAGATCAGCGACACCGCCGGATTGAATACCTGCCCGACCTTGCGCGTATAGGCCTCAAAAGCCGCCAGCGTGAACCCGTGCACCACCAGGTAGGCCAGCACCAGCGACACCACACAGCTCACCGCCGCCAGCGTGACCACCGCAAACAGGCCCGCCACCACGCGCGGCACCACCTCGGTCACCAGCGGGTCCAGGCCGCTCTGGCGCTGGGCCTCAAAGGCGCCCTGCCCGCGCAGTGCGGCAAGTTCCACGCCGCCAGGCAAGGTGCAGCGCACGGCCACGAACAGCGCGGCCGTCAGCGGAATCAGCTCCAGCACCAGCACGCGCACCACCATCTCCAGCGCGTACTGGGACAGCCCGTAGCTCGACGCCGTGACCACCACAATGCGGATCACCACCAGACTGGCCACGGCCACCAGCACCGTGAACCACGGCAACAGCGGTGCAGTGCCCTGGTAGACGTGCCGGGCCAGGCCCGCGCGGTAGCCACGCCGGTAGCTCGAGGGGGACAGCGCCAGCGCCAGCACCAGCGCGCCGGTGTGCAGCATGCGCCAGGACACGGCCAGCCAGCGCCGGACGGCGTCAGGCCAGGACTGAAGGGGAGGTGCTGCGGGACGCATCAGCGCATGATAGCGGCGCGTGGGCCCCCTGCGCCAGCGCCCAGGTCACCTGCTCGCGCACCACGGCATCGGGGTGGTCCAGCCGGGTGGCCAGCGCTGCGCGCAAGGCCGCGGCGACGTCGGCGTCAAGCGCCCCTCGCAGCGCATTGCCCATTGCCAGCGCCACGTTGCGCAGCCAGCGCGCGTGCCCGATGCGGCGGATGGGGCTACCCTCGGTGCGGCGGAGGAAGTCTTCTTCGCTCCAGGCCAGCAGCGCCACGAGCGGCTGGCCGCTCAGACCGGCGCGCTCGTCAAAGTCGGGCAAGATGCTGCGCTGCGCAAACTTGTTCCAGGGGCAGGCCAGCTGGCAGTCGTCGCAGCCATAGATGCGGTTGCCGATCAGCGGGCGCAATTCGTGCGGAATCGGCCCGGCATGTTCGATGGTCAGGTAAGAAATGCAACGGCGTGCATCCAGCCGGTGGGGCGCCACGATGGCCTGCGTCGGGCAGACGTCGATGCACGCGCGGCAGCTGCCGCAGTGGGCCGTGACGGGGGCGCTGGGCGGCAGGGCCAGGTCCACGTAGATCTCGCCCAGAAAAAACATCGACCCCGCGGCGCGGCTCAGCACCAGCGTATGCTTGCCGCGCCAGCCCTGGCCGCTGCGCGTGGCGAGTTCTGCCTCCAGCACCGGGGCCGAGTCGGTGAAGACCCGGTGGCCGAAGGGGCCAACCGCCTCGGCGATGCGGGTCTGCAGCTTCTGCAGCCGCGCGCGCAGCACCTTGTGGTAGTCCCGCCCCCGGGCATACACCGACACAATGCCCTCTGTCGGGCGGTTCAGGCGGTCGAACTCCACGGCCTGCCAGTCATCGGGGACCGCCGATGCAGGCTCGCGCGGCAGGTAATCCATGCGTGCGGTGATGACGCTGACGGTGCCGGGCACCAGCTCGGCCGGGCGGGCGCGCTTCAAGCCGTGGGCGGCCATGTAATCCATGCTGCCGTGGAACCCCTGGGCCAGCCACTGCATCAAACCCGGCTCGGCCGAGGTCAAATCGACACCGGCCACGCCAATTTGGGAAAATCCCAATTCTCCGGCCCAGGTTTGAATCTGGGCCAGCAACTGAAGAGGATCGATCTGAGCGCTGTTGAACATCACCTGCCGATTGTAGAAACCGCCCCGGCACCCGGCGACACGCGCCAGTGCGTGTGGCAGAACGAGGACGACACCCTCGCCTTCGCCCGGCGCCTGGCCGCCAGCCCGGCCGTGCGCCAGGCCTTCATCGAACTGCATGGCGACCTGGGCGCGGGCAAGACCACGCTGGTGCGCCACCTGCTGCGCGCACTCGGTGTCACCGGCCGCATCAAGAGCCCGACCTACGCCGTGGTGGAGCCGCACGAGGCGCCCGGCTTGGCCATCTGGCATTTCGACTTCTACCGCTTCAACGACCCGCGCGAGTGGGAAGAAGCCGGTTTTCGCGACGTGTTCGCCAGCCCCGGCCTGAAGCTGGCCGAGTGGCCGGAAAAAGCCGCCGGCGTGCTGCCGACCGCCGACCTGGTGGTGCGCATCGAAACGGGCGAAGACGAGCGCCGCACCGTCACGCTGCAGGCCCGCACCCCCACCGGCCGCGCGCTGCTGGAGGCCGCATGAGCCGGCGCACGGCACCGGGCGACGGGCCTGGCTCCGCCGGGCCGACCGGCGGGCCGGACCGCCGCAGCCTGCTGCAGTCTGGCGCGCTGGTGCTGCTGCTGGGCGTCCAGCAGCTTGCGCGCGGCGCCACGGTGCTGGCGGTGCGGGTGTGGCCAGCCCCCGAATATTCGCGCGTCACGCTGGAGTCCGACCAGCCGCTCAAGGCCAAGCAGTTCTTTGTGGCCACACCGCCGCGCCTGGCCGTGGACATTGAAGGCATCGACCTGAGCCCGGCGCTGAAAGAGCTGGTGGCCAAGGTGCGCCCCGACGACCCGAACATTGCCGGCATCCGCGTGGGCCAGAACGCACCCGGCGTGGTGCGGCTGGTGGTGGACCTGAAGCAGCCCATCCTGCCGCAGGTGTTCAATCTGCCCCCCGTGGCCGCCTACCAGCACCGGCTGGTCTTTGACCTGTACCCGACCCAGGTCGCCGACCCGCTGGAAGCGCTGATTGCCGAGCGCCTGCAGGACAAACAGGCCACCGGCACCGCCCTGCCACTGGCGCCGCTTGGCCCGGCGGGGGCAGCTGCGGCCAGTCCGCCGGCCACCGACCCGCTGGGGGAGTTGATCGCGCGCCAGTCCAGCCGCCCGGGGGCGCTGCCGCAGCCACCCGCCGCGCCGGCCCCGTCGCCCCCCCCCGTCCCCAGCACCCGGCGTTATCCCGAAATGTCTTCGCCGGAGCTGGAAAATCCTGTATTGATAGCAAACAATGACCATTCGACGATGGGAATAGGCAAAAAAAGCACTAAGTCCGTGCTGGACCGGCCTGCCGAGCGCCTGATCATCGTCGCGCTCGACCCCGGGCACGGTGGCGAAGACCCCGGCGCGGTCGGCCCGGGCGGCACGCGCGAGAAAGACGTGGTGCTGCAGATCGCCCATCGCCTGCGCGACCGCATCAATGCCACCACGCTCAAGGGAAACCCGATGCGCGCCTACCTCACGCGCGATGCGGACTTCTTCGTGCCGCTGCATGTACGGGTGCAAAAAGCCCAGCGCGTGCAGGCGGACCTGTTTGTCAGCCTGCATGCCGATGCGTTTTTCACCCCGCAGGCGCGCGGTGCCAGCGTGTTTGCCCTGAGCCAGGGCGCGGCTTCCAGCGCCGCAGCACGCTGGATGGCCCAGCAGGAAAACAAGGCCGACCTGATCGGCGGCGTGAACATCAAGGTGGCGGACCCGCACCTCAAGCGCGCGCTGTTCGACATGAGCACCACCGCGCAAATCAACGACAGCCTGAAACTCGGCGGCGCCATGCTGCGCGAGATCGGCCAGGTCGGCAAACTGCACAAGTCGGGGGTGGAACAGGCCGGCTTCGCCGTGCTCAAGGCCCCCGACATCCCCAGCGTGCTGGTGGAGACCGCGTTCATCAGCAACCCCGAAGAAGAAGAAAAGCTGCGCAGCGAGCCCTACCAGGAGGCCCTGGCCGACGCGCTGATGAAGGGCATCCAGACCTATTTCTCGCGCAACCCGCCGCTGGCGCGCAGCCGGACGGTGTAGCAAAGCGGCGTGGGATCAGCGCGTCAGAGCACGCGCACCCGGATAACGTGCGCCACCGCCTGGATCGCGGCGATGACCGAGGCGTCCGGCGGGGTTTCCACGTCAATGAGGTTGAAGGCCAGCTCGCCCCGGCTCTTGTTGACCATGTCGATCACGTTGACCCGGTGGTCGGCCAGCACCGACAACACCTGCCCCAGCACGCCGGCCACGTTGTCGTTGGCAAAGGTGATGCGCGGGGCGCCCGGCGTGCGGTCCATGCGGACGGAGGGGAAGTTGACCGCGTTGGTGATGTTGCCGTGGTCCAGAAAGTCAACCAGCTGGTCGGCGGCCATGACGGCGCAGTTTTCTTCCGACTCTTCGGTGCTGGCGCCAATGTGCGGCGTGGCAATGACTTGGGGGTGCCCAAGCAAGGCGGGCTCGGGGAAGTCGCAGACGTAGCGCCCCAGCCGCCCTTCGTTCAGGCTCTGCAGCACCGCAGCAGAGTCCACGATGGTCTCGCGCGCGAAGTTGAGCAGCACCGCGCCCGGCTTGATGCCGGCCAGGTTGGCAGCGTTGACCATGTGGCGCGTGGCCTCCATGGCGGGCACATGCAGCGTGACGTAGTCCGAGCGCGCCAGCAAGGCGGCCAGGTTTTCCATGCGCGTGACCGCACCAGGCAGGCGCCAGGCGGCGTCGATCGACAGCGCCGGGTCGAACCCGACCACCTTCATGCCCAGGGCCAGCGCCATGTCGGCCACCAGGGAGCCAATGGCGCCCAGGCCCACGATGCCCAGCGTCTTGCCCTTGAGTTCGCCGCCGGCAAAGCGGGATTTTTCCTTCTCCAGCAGCGCCGCCATTTCGGCCGCATCCGTCATGTGCGTCAGCGTCTGCACGTAGCCGATGCCGGGCAGGATGCCGCGGGTGGCCAGCAGCATGCCGGCCAGGACCAGCTCCTTGACCGCGTTGGCATTGGCCCCCGGTGTGTTGAAGACGACGATGCCCAGCTTGCCGTATTCGGCCACCGGGATGTTGTTGACCCCCGCCCCGGCGCGGGCCACCGCCACCAGCGACGGCGGCACCGGCTCGCCCTGCAGCTTGTGGCTGCGCAACAGGAAGGCATCGGGGTGCCCGATGTCGCTGCCCACCTCGAACGAGGGCCGGGGGAAGCGTTCCAGTCCCTTGACCGAAATCTGGTTGTAAGTTCTGACCTTGTACATGGGTGGTGACTTCCAGAGTTCGGTGGAGGGAACGTCCGTCAGGGGATCAGCTGCGGACCTGGTGGTAAGCCCAGGTCAGCCAGGGCATCAGCGCCTGCAGGTCGCTGGTCTCGACCGTGGCACCGCACCAGATGCGGATGCCGGCCGGCGCGTCCTTGTAGGCGCCGAAGTCATAGGCCACGCCTTCGGCCTCCAGCAACTTCACGACCTGTTTGACCTGGGCTTCGTCGAGTTTCAGGCGCAGGCAGACGCTGGTGTTGGAGCGGGTGGCCGGGTCTTTGGCCAGGAAGTCGATCCAGTCGTTGGCGGCCACAAAGTCGGTCAGGACCTTCAGGTTGGCTTCGCTGCGCGCGATGGTGGCGGACACGCCGCCCAGACGATCCACCCAGGCCAGCGCGTCCAGGTAGTCCACCACGCACAGCATGGACGGCGTGTTGATGGTCTCGCCCTTGAACAGGCCTTCGATCAGCTTGCCGCCGGAGGTCATTCGGAAAAGCTTGGGCATGGGCCATGGCGGCGTGTAGATTTCCAGCCGCTCCACGGCACGCGGGCTCAGGATCAGCATGCCGTGGGCGCCTTCACCGCCCAGCACTTTCTGCCACGAATAGGTGATCACATCCAGCTTGTCCCAGGGCAGTTCCATGGCGAACACGGCCGAGGTGGCGTCGCAGATGGTCAGGCCGGGGCGGTCAGCGGGAATCCAGTCGCCATCGGGCACCTTGACGCCCGAGGTGGTGCCGTTCCAGGTGAAGACCACGTCGTTGTCGAAGTTGACGGTGGAGAGGTCCACGATGTCGCCGTAGCCGACTTCCCGCTTGGTGACGTTGGGCAGCTTGAGCTGTTTGACGATGTCGGTCACCCAGCCGGAGCCAAAAGATTCCCAGGCCAGCACGTCCACGCCGCGCGGGCCCAGCAGGGACCACATCGCCATCTCCACCGCGCCAGTGTCGGAGCCCGCCACCACGGCCACCCGGTAGCCTGCAGGCAGACCCAGAATGCGCGCCGTCTCGGAGCAGGCCAGGCCCAAGGTCTTCTTGCCCAGCGCCGAGCGGTGCGAGCGGCCCAGCACGTCGAGTTGCAGGTCCGCGACGTTGTAGCCGGGGCGCTTGGCGCAGGGGCCCGAGGAAAAATTGGGGTTCTTGGGTTTGACCGTTGGTTGCATGGTGATCGTGTCCAGGGTACGGGTGAGGCAAAAATTCATTGTAGCGAGCCCCCCTCGCCGAACCGGGTTCCGGCGGACCCTGGCGCCACAGGCATTTTTTTGATCCAGATCAGGTTTATGACAGCGATCCGTGCGCATGGCCAGCCCCCGCGGGGCGAAGTGTCCGCGCCTGCGGGTAATTCCGTATGACGGCGTTGCGGTTGTGCCTCACAGTTGGCCGCGACGCGCCAGGTTGGCGCCCAAAAATGGAGGCCTGATGGCTCAAAAAAAACTGATCCTTGACTACGTGTACGACCATGAAGCGGCACGATCGGACCAGATCTATCTCACGCAGCCGCTCGGCGGCGGCCAGGTGGCCGATTTCACCTGGGGCCAGACGCTAGACCAATCCCGCCGCATGGCCGCCTACCTGCAGGGCCGGGGATTCGAGCCCGGCGCGCGCATCGCGATCCTTTCCAAGAATTGCGCCCATTTCTTCATGGCCGAGCTGGCGATCTGGATGGCCGGCTACACCACGGTGGCCATTTTCCCGACCGAGACCGCTGAAACCGTGCGCTTCGTGCTGGAGCACAGTGGCGCCAGCCTGCTGTTCGTGGGCAAGCTCGACACCTGGGAGCAGCAGGTGCCCGGCGTGCCGGACGGCCTGCCCTGCGTGGCCTTCCCGCTGGCACCGCGCACCGATTTCGACACCTGGGACTCCATCACCGCCCGCACCGGCCCCCTGACGGGACGCCTTGCGCGACGGCCTGACGACCTCGCGATGCTGATCTACACCTCGGGGTCCACCGGGCAGCCCAAGGGGGTCATGCACAGCTTCGAGCGCATCACCGCGGCCAGTGAGGGCATCGTGGCCGATGTCCAGTCGCGCATCGGCGCCGACGCCGACAACCGCGTGCTGTCCTACCTGCCGCTGGCGCACGTCTTCGAGCGCGCCTGGGTGGAGTGCGCCTCGATGGTCGATGGCAAGACCCATGTGTTCTTTGCCGAATCGCTCGACACTTTCGTGCAGGACCTGAACCGCGCCAAGCCGACCACCTTTATCTCGGTGCCCCGCCTGTGGCTGAAATTCCAGCAGGGCGTGTTCACCAAGATGCCGCCGAAGAAGCTCGACCGTCTGCTGGGCATTCCCTTCCTGGGCAAATTCGTCGGGCGCAAGGTGCTCAAGGGCCTGGGGCTGGACCAGGCCCTGCTGGCCGGCAGCGGCTCGGCGCCCATTCCGGCCGAGCTGATCGCCTGGTACCGGCGGCTGGGCCTGAACCTGATCGAAGGCTACGCGATGACCGAGGACTTCGCCTACTCGCACAACTCGACCGAAGCGCTCAACGCGCCGGGCTACGTGGGCGTGCCACTGGCGGGCGTCAAGGTGCGCATCAGCGACGATGGCGAGATCCTGATCAAGTCGCCGGGGCAGATGGTGGGGTATTACAAGCGCCCGGACCTCACGGACGAGGTCTTCACCGACGACGGCTATTTCCGCACCGGCGACCGGGGCGAGCGCCGCAAGGACGGTCTTCTCAAAATCACAGGGCGGGTCAAGGAGCTGTTCAAGACCTCCAAGGGCAAGTACGTGGCGCCGGCCCCGATCGAGAACCTGATCAACGCCCACCCGATGATCGAGTTGACGCTGGTCTCCGGCGTCGGCCAGCAGGCAGCCTACGCGATGGTGGTGCTGGCCGAAGACCTGCGCCCCAAAGTCAGTGACCCCAAGGTGAAGGCCGAGGTGGAAAGCGCGTTGACGCAACTGCTGAGGGACGTCAACGAGGAGCTGGCCGACTACGAGCAACTCAAGATGATCGTGGTCGCGCCCGAACCCTGGACGGTGGAAAACGGCTACCTGACGCCGACCATGAAAATCCGCCGCACCCGCATCGAGGCCGCAGTCGATCCGCAACTGGCGCAGTGGTACGCCAAAAAGGGCGTCGTGCAGTGGGTGTGAGCGGCAGGAGGTGCGGCCGGGACGCAGCAGTAGGATCGCTTATTGCTTGTTGCGAGCCCACCTTCTCCAGCCAAGGACACACCCCATGGGATCCGGAAAAATACTCGTCGCCCAGGGCGGCGGTCCCACCGCCGTCATCAACCAGTCGCTGGTGGGCGTGGCGCTGGAAGCGCGGCGTTTCAGCCAGATCACGCGCATCTATGGCGCGCGCCATGGGGTGCGCGGCATCGTCAACGAAGACTTCCTGGACCTGACCCAGGAAACCAGCCACAACCTGGAGCTGGTGGCCGGCACGCCGTCCAGCGCGCTGGGCTCGACCCGCGACAAGCCCGACGTGGCCTACTGCCAGGCCATCTTCAAGGTGCTGCAGGCGCACGAAATCGAGCACTTCTTCTACATCGGCGGCAACGACTCGTCGGACACCGTGCGCATCGTCAGCGAGCAGGCCCAGGCGGCCAACTACGCGTTGCGTTGCATCCACATCCCCAAGACCATCGACAACGACCTCGTGGGCAACGACCACACCCCGGGCTTTCCGTCGGCCGCGCGCTTCGTGGCGCAGGCCTTTGCCGGCGCCAACCTGGACAACGCCGCCCTGCCCGGCGTCTACGTGGGCGTGGTGATGGGCCGCCATGCGGGCTTTCTGACGGCGGCCTCCGCGCTGGGCAAGAAGTTCCCCGACGACGGCCCGCACCTGATCTACCTGCCCGAGCGCACCTTTGTGCTGGAAAAATTCCTGGCCGACGTCAAAAGCATGTACGAACGCCATGGCCGCTGCGTGATTGCCGTTTCCGAAGGCATCCACGACGCCAGCGGCGCGCCGATTGCGGCCCTGCTGGCCAAAGACCTGGAGCACGACGCCCACGGCAACGTGCAACTCTCGGGCAATGGCGCGCTGGCCGACCTGCTGTGCGAGGAGATCAAGTCCAGGCTGAAAATCAAGCGCGTGCGCGGCGACACCTTCGGTTACCTGCAACGCTCGTTCATCGGCTGCGTGTCGGACGTGGACCAGCGCGAGGCGCGCGAAGTCGGCGAGAAAGCCGTGCAGTTCGCCCTGTGGGGCGACCGCGACGGCTCCGTGGCCATCAAGCGCACCGGCTTTTATTCGGTGGACTACGAACTGCTGCCACTCGACGCCGTGGCCGGCAAAACCCGCGTGATGGACGACGCCTTCATCGCCCCCAGCGGCACCGACGTGACCGACGCCTTCCGCCTGTACCTGCGCCCCCTGCTGGGCTCGGGCATGCCCGACGCCTTCCGGCTGCGCCACCACCCGGTGCCCAGGGTGCTGCGGCCCGAGTGACTACACTCCCCGGTTCGCTTCCACCCCGCCCAAACTCCACATGGACCTTCTCGTTCTGGCGATGCTGATCGCCTTTGGCGCCTTCACGCTCAAATCCCGCGACCAACGCCGGCGCATTGCCCTGCTGGGCCACATGCTGGGCCAGTACCAGATTGAAAAGCTGATGG